>Ga0335080_10001729_pt1 | contig 21646 bp, 20 predicted proteins | sample Lox_Sample_34_FD_206720 | JGI IMG/M metagenome (GOLD analysis project Ga0335080, IMG submission 206720) | Soil microbial communities from Loxahatchee National Wildlife Refuge, Florida, United States - Lox_Sample_3.4 | ecosystem: Environmental > Terrestrial > Soil > Wetlands | place: USA...
GCATGCCTGAGTCCGCGGTGGGAAACCAACAACTGTTACAGCAGGGGGCAAGCCGCCTGATGAAAAGCCGTTTCACTAATCGCACAAACATCAAGCCCATTTTGGAAGCTCTTGCCACCAACGCAAGATCCCGGGCTCGGGGACCGATCTCACCGAGTGAAGGCCTGCAACTTTCCAACCCCTCGCCAGACCATGCCTGATCCTTTGCGACATGCCATTCTCGGCGTAGGCGGCGTCGGCGGCACCGTCGGCACTTGCCTTGCCCATCTGGGTGACTCCGTCACCGTTGTTGTGAAACCCGAGTCGTTCGCTACGTATCCCGAACAACTTCACCTGAAGAGCACGATCGGGGAGTTCACCGCCTCGGTGTCACGCGCCACCGAAGTTCCCCCCTGCGATGTCCTCTGGCTTGCGGTGAAGGCCACGCAACTCGACGCTGCTTTGCGCGCGGTCGCGAACCACGAGAACTTCCGCGCAATCGTTCCACTGCTTAACGGCATCGACCACATCGCAATGCTCCGCGCGAAATTCGGCAACGACCGCGTCATCCCCGCCACCATCGCTGGAGAAATGGAGCGCATCTCTCCCGGCAACTTCGTTCACAGCACTCCGTTCTTGCGCCTCAACGTCTTATCGTCCGGACGATCCCTGCTCAGCGAAACTTCCGACGTCCTTCAGAAGCTAGGCATGGACTGCCGCTTCATCGACGACGAGCCAACACTCATGTGGGGCAAGGCGGTGTTTCTTGCGCCGATCGCTCTGGCGACCACAGCTTTCGATCAGCCAGTCGGCGGCGTGCTGGCTAACCCAGACTCGAAGGCTCGTTGGGAAGCCTGCGTGCGCGAAACCAGCGCCGTCGCGACCGCCGAAGGCGCCAAGGTTGACTCCAACGTCGTCTTCGCCGGCATGAGCAAATCGCCCTACGGCATGCGCAGTTCCATGCAAAAGGACGTCGACCAGGGCAATCCGCCGGAACTCGAGGCGATTGCCGGACCGATTCTTCGCGGCGGAGACCGGCATGGCATCGCCGTCCCGGCCACGAAGGCGCTGGCCGATGCGGTCGCCGCTCGCAGCGGCGCCGTGAAACTCCGCTGAGCCTGCCGGATGCACCCTTCCGTTCCACGGGTTTCCACTTCAGTAATGCCCTGATCACTCGGGCGCGTTGTACACTGGCCCAGATCGCCTCATGACGCCGAACTCCCGCGCCGACTCGCCGAACTCCGCCGCGAAGCAGACTGCCGTGCGGGAGGAGTTCCAGCATGCAGTGACGCGCCTGGCCGCGTCTCCTGAAGTTCGTTCGGCCTTCAACTGGTTCCGCGCCAACGAGACGCAACTGCTCGACTGGCAAATGGAGATGGCCCGGATCGCGGCGCCTCCGTTCGGAGAATCGGCGCGCGCCGCCTGGCTGGCCGAGCGCTTCCGCGATGTCGGACTCGATGATGTGCGCATCGACGACGTGGGCAATGTTTTCGGAACGCACCCAGGATTCGGGCATCGCTACATTTCACTCAGCGCGCATATTGACACGGTTTTCCCCGCGAACACGCCCCTGAACATTCGACATCAGGGAACCCGCCTCTTCGGTCCCGGCGTGTCCGACAACGGCGCAGGCGTGGCAGCGATGTTGGGCATCGCGGCTCTGCTGCGCTCGGTACGCATCCGGCATACGTCACCATTTGTGTTTATCGGTAACGTGGGCGAAGAGGGCGAAGGCGATCTGCGCGGCATGCGCCACATCTTTTCCACCCCGCGCTGGAAGGATTCGATCGCCTACAGCCTGGTGCTCGACGGCGCCGGCGCCGACACGATCGTTGCCGAAGCTCTGGGCAGCCGGCGGTTTGAAGTCATCGTGCGCGGTCCGGGCGGGCATTCCTGGAGCGATTTCGGCACGCCGAATCCGATTGTCATTCTCGCCAAGGCCATCGACATGTTTACCGCCACGACCGTGCCGGCAACGCCAAAGACGACATTCAATATCGGAGTGATCCGCGGCGGCACGTCGGTGAATTCGATTCCTGAATCGGCCAGCATGAAAGTCGATATCCGTTCGACGTCGATGAGCGAGATGGAGAGGCTTGAGCAGTCGCTGCGCCAGGCGCTGAATCACGCCGTCGAGGACGAGACCATGTCCGCGGAGATGCGCTCTTCCGCGCAGAAGCGCCCGGGCGTGACCTGCGAAGTCGTGGTGATCGGAAATCGTCCGGCGGGCGAACTGCCGCCGGGCGCGAGAATTCTGCAGGTGGTGCGCGCCGTCGATTTGCAGTTGGGCAACGCGGCGCAGGTGCAGCGCGCCTCGACCGACGCGAATGTCCCGCTCTCGATGGGCCGGGAAGCCGTCGCCATCGGCGGCGGAGGTTCCGGCGGCGGCGCCCACACGTTGCAGGAGTGGTTTGATTCCAACGGGCGCGAGCTCGGTCTCAAGCGCATCTTGCTGACCATGCTGGCCCTCGCGGGGGTAGAGGAATGAGTCTGAGGAGCACGGCAGTTCTCAGAGTCGTTATTCTGGTGTGCGCTTTCGGAGTATCCCACAGCGTGGCGCAAAGCGGCGCCTCTCCGACCGAATCCCGAATCAAGGCCGACATCATCTTCGTGCACGCCAATGTCTACACCGGCGTGCCCGCCGATACTCCTTTCGCCTCAGTCCTGCGCGTCGAAGCTATCGCGGTGAAGGACGATCGCATCCTCGCCACCGGCAAGAATCTCGAGATGGACCCATACAAGGGCCCCAAGACCCAGATCATCGACCTCGGCGGCCACTTCGCCATGCCCGGGTTCAACGACGCGCACATGCATCTTGCCGAGGCAGGCCAGCACCAGCTCAGCGTCGATCTGACCGGCGTAAAGTCGCTCGACGAGTTGCGCACCCGCGTGCTCGCCAAAGTTCAGGAAGCGAAAGCCGGCGAATGGATCCTTGGCTCCGGATGGGATGAAACTCTGTGGCCGGTCCGGGTGCCTCCCACGCGCTGGGATCTCGACGAAGTGTCCTCCGGCCACCCGGTATTTCTCGTACGCATCGATGGCCACATCGCCGTCGCCAACACCCGCGCGCTGCAACTGGGCAGCATCAACCTGGCCAGCCGCGATCCGCAGGGCGGCCACATCGACCGCAACGAAAACGGCGAGCCCACCGGAATCCTGCGCGAGACGGCGCAAGATGCCGTGGTCGGCGTTGTGCCCAAGCTCACTCGTCAGCAGCGGCGGCAGGGAATTGAACTGGCGCTCGCCGATCTTGCCTCGCACGGCATCACGTCGTGCCAGGACAACTCCTCCTGGGAAGACTTTCTGATCTACGAAGAGCTCGAACGGGAAGGCAAGCTGACGGCGCGCATCAGCGAGTGGCTGCCCTTCGACGATCCGGTGGACACGCTTACCAGAAAGCGAAATTCGCATCCGCAGTCCGATCTGATGCTGCACACCAGCATGCTCAAGGGATTCATGGATGGCTCGCTCGGCTCGCATACCGCCGCCCTGCTCGAACCCTACGCCGACGATCCCAAGAACTCCGGCCTGCCGCGATACGATGCGGCCAAGCTGAACGACATGACCAAGGAGCGCGTCCTTGCCGGGTTCCAGATCGGCTTCCACGCCATCGGCGACAAAGGCGTGCAGATGGCGCTCGATGCGTTCGCCGAAGCCGAAAAAGCTGCCAAGGAAGCCCACGTCAAAGCCGCCGACGGCGGAGATAACTATCGCTTGCGCCTGGAACACGCCCAGGTGACCAATCCCATGCAGGTGGCGCAGGCCCGGCAATTGAAAGTGATAGCCTCCATGCAGCCGAATCATCTGCTCACCGATATGCGCTGGGCGCAGGATCGCCTTGGTCCCAGTCGCGCCTTGACCTCCTACGCATGGCTTTCGTTCCTGACCAAGGGGGCAGGCCTCGCCTTCGGAACCGATTATCCGGTCGAGCCGGTGACTCCCTTCCGGGGCCTCTACGCAGCCATCACCCGCAAGAGCGAGGACGGCAAGAAAGCCTACTTCCCGGAACAGAGTCTGACCATCGATCAGGCGATTGCCGCATACACGCAGGGGTCCGCCTTTGCGGAGTTTGAGGAGGCGCAGAAGGGAAAGCTCGTCCCCGGCATGCTGGCCGATTTCGTGGTCCTCGACCGGGATCCCGCCGCTACCTCCCCTGAGAAGCTGCTACAAACCAAGGTCTTGCGCACCGTCGTCGGTGGAAAGACGGTATACGAAGCCAAGTAGCCAGGCAAAGCCGAATCGTAAAGCCATCAAACGAATTGGGGAATTCGCGCGTCTAATAGGCAAACGTCTGCCGTGTTCACACCGGATTTGAGCGTAGATTGCCGCATCGGCCGCGTTTCGCGAACAGGTATACTATTCGCTACGACTTACGATTTTGGAGGAAGGTAGACATATGGATTCAGGCGCGATGTGGATGCGCATGAAAGCTCGCCGTTGGGTCTACACGCTGAGTATTCTCGCGACCCTGACGGTGGGTATTCTGATTGGAACCCTGATTTCGTCAGAGGTGAAGGGGAAAGAAGGCCAGAAGGGCGACGCCACCCCGCTCATCCTGCCGCCAGCCACGCCGACGAATAATCCTTTGTCGCAGGCCTTCGCGCAAATCGCGAAACAGCTTTCGCCGAGCGTCGTCAACATCAACACCGAATCGACGATCAAGAATCCGCATCGGCGGCGCGCCGCTCCCGGACAGGGACAAGGCGACGATGACGACAACGGCGGCGGCATGGACGACTTCTTCAACCATTTCTTCGGTGGTCCCAATCAGGGCATGGGGCAGGGCGACGGTACCATCCGCGAGCGCTCGCTGGGTTCGGGCGTGATCGTTGATGCGAAGGGCTACATCCTGACCAATCGCCACGTCGTCGAGAAAGCGGACCGCGTCCGCGTGCGCTTTGATGACGATCCGCCGGGTGTGCAGCACGAAGCCAAGGTTATCGGCACCGACCAGGAAACGGATCTGGCGGTGATCAAGGTCGAGGTCGATCGTGCCTTGCCTGCTGCCAAGATGGGGAATTCTGACGGCATCCAGGTCGGCGACTGGGTTCTGGCGATCGGCAGCCCCTTCGGCCAGGCGGGAACCGTGACGGCCGGCATCGTCTCGGCCAAGGGACGAGATATCGTTCCCCAACGGCAATTCCAGACTTTCATCCAGACCGATGCGGCCATCAACCCCGGCAACTCCGGCGGGCCGCTGGTCAATCTCAATGGCGAAGTCGTCGGCATCAATACGGCGATTCTGAGCGAGACGAATGCCTATGCAGGCATCGGTTTCGCGCTTCCCTCGCGAACGGTGGTTGAAGTCTATAACCAGCTGGTCGGGCCCGATCACAAAGTCTCGCGAGGATCAATTGGCATCATGTTCGACGCTGTCGAGAATCCTGCCATCGCGCGCGTGTATGGCGCAGGCAGCGGCGTTCCGATCTCGAGCGTCGTGGCGGGCAGCCCGGCGGATCAGGCCGGACTGAAAGTCGGCGACACCGTCACCAGTGTTGATGGCAAGAAGGTGACGAAGGGAAGTGAACTGGTCTCTGAGATCGCGGCGCGCAAGCCGGGATCGAAAGTCACGCTCGGTTTCCTGCGCAGCGGCAAGGCACAGGAAGCGACGGTCACCATCGCCGATCGCGCCAAGCTGTTCGCCACGCGTCTCGGCGAAGATCAGGACAGCGACGACGACAGCACTCCCAAGCAGAGCAAGTTCGGCGTGACTGTCCGCAAAGTGACTCCCGAGATGGCCGACCGCCTCGACATTCCCGCCGGCAAGGGAGTCATCGTGCAGGATGTGAAGGCCGGGTCGTTCGCCGAGGATGTGAACCTGGCCCGCGGAGACATCATCCTGGAAATCAACCGGCAGGCGGTCAACAGCGAAGAGGACTTCACTCGCATCGAGTCGAGCCTGAAGAGCGGACAGGACGTTGTATTCCTCGTACGCCAGCGCGGCTCGTCGCGGCAGGACGGCACCATCTTCGACGCCGGTACACTTCCGTAACCGTTCGTAGCCCAGCCGGAACTGGCACTGCGCTCAGAGATCGAGCATGATGGCAGTGACAGTTCTCAGGCTGGGCTTTCTTTTGCCCGAAACGACGACGGGTATGTTCAACAGCGGCGCCACAATTCGCGGAGTTGGGTTAGGCGCGGCGTCGGCGCTGGCTCTGACGTGTGCGTTGGCGCTGCCCGTCGGTGCTCGACAGGCGTCGAGCAATGCGTCTGATAACAAAACCAGCACCGCGAAGAAAACGACTTCTTCAACTCATCCGCGGCAGTCGATTTCCACGGCGGCCAGCGGCGTGAAGAAGTCCTCCAGCAAGACTCCGGGCAAGGCGACAGGGAAACGCTCCTCGCGCAAAAAGACCGCGCGGGCGCGCGGCCAGCAGAAGATTGACTCCGAACGGGCGCGTGCTATTCAGGAGGCGCTGATTCGAGAGCACTACCTCGGCGGCGAACCTACCGGAACCTGGAATCAGGCCAGCGAAGACGCCATGCGGAAGTACCAGGCCGATCATGGATGGCAGAGCAAAGTCACTCCGGACTCGCGAGCATTGATCAGTCTCGGCCTCGGACCGAGCAAGGATCACCTACTGAATCCCGAGAGCGCCATGACCACCGTGCCGGACCGGCCAAAGTCCGAGACGGCTTCGACAACCCACACAGCTCCGGCAGCGTCCGATTCTCGCACCCCAACGCCTTCGAGCACTCCGACCCCTCCAGCCAGCGACCCTGGCAGTCCGCAGTAGGGTCCAAGAAACTGCCGGCTGCACCGAGAATGGTGCAATTCCTCGTAAGATACTGTGAAACGACAGCTTACAGGGTAAGGTATCTGTGTAAAAATAGGCCTGTAACTCTCTTCTAATCAATCACTTAAAGTCCGAAGTTAAATCGATTGATCTCGCCGGAGGATCGCCGGGAATCTGCCGTGACCCTGAGCGTCAGGAACGGCTTTGTTCGCCCCACAAAGGTGCAAGGAAACTGCTGCAGGGGTACCTCAGGAGGCGGGCAGGTCATAACACAGGAACTCCGAATGACCTGCGGTCCTGGCGCGTTACTTCTTCCGGTATCCGGTGATCGCTGTCGGACGAGGAAAATAAGGGAGTGGCTGATTGTTGACGATGGCCGACGGGTTGCGCTCGACCAGCGCCTCAGCAACCTCCTGCCCGACGATGGCGGCGGCGGCGTCGCGAGACGTGGAGAGGATGGGCACGCGCTTCTCGGTATCGTGGGCGTCGGTGGCGAGCACATGCACCGCCTGACTCTCGAGCAGCCATTCGGCAGCGCGCCGCGTCCGTTCGCCCCAGAACCCGGTCAGGGCTGACCCCGTCATCTGGATGACGCATCCCTGCTCGGCCCACTCCACCACGCGGTGCAGGTTCTCGCGCAGGATGGGATTGCGCTCCGGATGCGTGATGATCGGAGTCAGTCCGCGATCGCCGAGCTTCAGAAAGGAATCCGTCGTGTTCTGCGGGATGCCGAAGTTGCTGAACTCCACCAGCAGGTAGCGAGTGTTGCCGATCGTATAGCGCGACGGGTTGGCGTAGGCGTCCTGCAGGTTCTCGTACGAGAGATGGAAATCGCAGCCCAGGGTGATCTTCAGCGTGGCGCCCATGAGTTGCTGCAGGTGGGCGACGACTCCCTGAAGATATTCGCGGTCGTAGTGATAGCGATCGTTGGCGTGCGGCGAGGCGACCATGTGGGTGATGCCGTCGGCCGCAGCGGCGTGACACATGGCGACCGAACCGTCCCATGACTTGGGACCGTCGTCTACCTCGGGAAGAATGTGCGAATGTATGTCGACCACAAGCTAAAAAGAACACCGGCACGCCCCCGGTGTTGCGCTAATCCGATTTAAACAGATTCGTGGGGAAAGAGAAAGACAAAGAGAAAGCGGAGTAGTAGCTACCAGATGACGGGAACCGCGCGCGAGCGCCGGATTGCGTTGTCGGCGGTAAGCAGAGGGATATCCTCGACCAGGGCGGTGGCGCCGATGATGCGATCGGCGGGATCCTTCGGAAAGCGTTGGGGCAATTCGTATGCCTGTAACGCGATATTCCGGGTAATGGGGAGGACAAGGAAACGGTTCTCAACTTCTGCCAGAACCGTTTCGGCGTCCGGCGTGAGGCTGACCTGTCCGTGCCTCGCAAGTCGCGCGATTTCGAGGAGAGAGATACAGGAAACGGCCAAGCCGCGCTGGCTCTTGCGCGCATCCCGAATCGCCGCCTGGGCCTTCGCGGAGATTCGGTCGTAATCCTGGCCGAGCCAGATTACGACGTGGGTATCAAGCAGGATCAATAGAGATCGCCCCACTCTTCGGGAGTGAGCACCGGGCCAACGATGTCCCCCTTGATTTCGATTTTTCCCTTGCCTTTGAAGAAGCCGAAGATGTCGTCTTTTTCCTGCTCCACCGGGACGAGCTTGGCTACGGGCTTCCCGCGCTTGGTGATGACGACCGACTGGCGCTTGGCCTGGACCTCGTCCATGATCGAGAGGCAGTGGACCTTGAATTGGCCGGCAGGGATGGTTTTCATGGAGGTGGTCCTTATGATCATGGTCATTATACCATGGTCATATGTCGGCTGCAGCCTCGGGTGAGCTCATCGAGGCGAGTCCGTCAGCAGGAAACTCCAGCGCTGCGGATTGCTCACTTTGTATCCATGACTCCGCAGGAAATCGCTGATTTCGACCAGTTCCGCGTGGTCGGACGCCGTGAATTCGTAGGCGAACGAGAACGTCGAGCCGGCGGGGAACTGCAGAAGCTTCTCTTTCAGCGCCCGCATCGATGGGCAGCGGTACTGGTTGATCTGGTATTGCAGCCGCTCCGCCGAGTTCATGTATTCCGGACCTTCGTTCGGCGACAACAAACGGCTGTTCGCCTGGCTATAGATCACAAACGATCCCAGTCCGGGCCCGACGGTCGTGTTTCTGCTGCCCGCGGACTCCTTCAACAACGTCTGGATGCGGTCAGCATCTTCCGGCGTGAGGACCCATGCCTGCGCGCTGACTAGGGCATTCCGGAGATCGGCGACGATCCGGCTTTGTTCCGAAATCAGTTGGTAGAGCGGAGCGAGTTTCTCCATCGGTTCGTCGAGTCTGTGGTCTCGTTCCGCCGTGCTCTCGGACAATCGATCGTGCCACCGATCGAGTTGCTTCCACAACAGCAGTTTTGCGTCGACGGAACCATGCAGGCGCAGGTATTCGATGGCGTCTCGCGTCAGAGGCTGGGTTCCGGAATCGATCTGGGTGAACGCGAGTTGCTCCAGCACCGGGCTCGGCTCGAGAGAGCCGATGTCCGTGAAGAAGGTAGGTTGCCATGGTTCCTTGTTGGTCTTCAGCCGAAGATGCTCCAGCCGCGGCTCAGCCTCTGCGGGCGAGACTTTCAATACGTAGGCGAGCGCAGGAAATAGAACCGAGTCAGGCCATGTGGCTCCCTTGGCGTCGATGAACGGGAGCACGATCAGCAGCACGGCCTTCGACGCGTAACGCTGGAGAAGAGTGGCGGCGTTGAAAAGTGCTCTTGTGTCCGTGAGCGTGACGAAATGGGAGGCGAGTTGTGCTTCTTCTTGTGACGACAGCGCCGCCTCGGGCAGGCGCAGGAAGAACGACGAAAATCGCGGCGCCGGACTCAGGATTTCCTTCCGCATGAACTCGGTTGCCGAGGCGGGATCGAGTTCGCTCCAGCGCGCCAGCGCCTGCCCATTTCCGCTTTCGGCGAGGCGGCGGACCAGAGGCAGCATCAGAGGCGAGCGCACGAGTGGCCATCGCGCTTCCAGGATCCAGCGCTGCGAATCCCAGGGCATGAGGTCGTAATTCGTAACTACGAGGTTGATCAGCGTCGGCGAGAAAGGCAGATCGTAGGCAGGATCGAACGCCGTGCTCTTGCCCCGCACCGGGTAGTGCAGGGCCGTCAGCAGCGACGCTGTTTGCGCCGGGCCACGTTTCCGCGGAAGCGAGGAGATCAATCTCTCGCACTCCTGATCGACGGTTGGCCATATCCCGACATTCGCCGCGCTTAGTTTTGCCAGGAGGAAATTCAGCAGGGAGAATTGATTCGTGCTGATGGGCGCGTCCGGATCGTCGATGAGGCGCCCCAGTTCATCGACGGCGGCTTCGGCGTGCGGAGTGTGCGCAAAGCACATCTGGACATCCTGATGTTCGGGTGAGAGCAGGCGAAACAGGGCGCGGGTCGCGTCGGGCGTACCCAGATTGCACAGGGCCTGGGTGGCTTGCCGGTAGCGCAGGAGTTGAGCGGAGGGCGGATCGGTAACCGGGGGACTCTGCCCACGGTAGGCTTCGATCCCCTCGGCGATGACTTTCTTCTGCCATTCCGGATCGGCGGCCACGATCTCAAGCGGCATTTCGGCCGTGACGGTGACGAAATGCGGTTTCTCGGCGGCCACAGCGAGCGGTGCACGTTCGGTGGATTCGTCGTCCAACCCAACATCCACTTTGAGCTGAATCCGATAGTTCCCCGGCTTCTCGAAGCGGAACTTGTGGGTCAGCGCATAGGGGAAGGGTTTGGGTTGGGAAGAAAGATCTTTACTGGGGATATCGAACATGGGGCCGCCGCTGGTTTCGGGCCATAGGGGCGGCTCCCTGGTGAAATCGACCCATCCGTCTTGCGGCGTGACGGTGAAATCCCAGTGACTGGAGAATCGGCACTGGGGAAAGCCGAAGTGGGATTCCCAGAAAAGTCGACACGGTTCGAGGTAGCGGCCGGGCGTGATGCTCGAAAAAACGGCCTCCACGGGTATGATCTCACCGACCTGGAAGCGGTTGGAACCGGTGGCGGCGCGCAGAGTCAGCGTCAAGTCTGACGGTTCCTGCGCAAGCAGGGATGAACTCAATACTGCAGACAAGAGCAGGACACCTGCAGAGACGAAGCGGTTCATGGTTGGTTTTCTCGGCGCGCGCGCGCCTTTTCCCTGATAGAACGGCATATCGTCGCAAGCTTGCAGTGTTTTGTATTCAGGGATCAGACCAGAATCCGCCCACACCTCTCACATTTTCAACGTGAGGTCGTACGGAATCCGGGAGTGATGGCGTAATTGCATGCCGGCCAGTCGAGTACGTGCAAGGACCTGCCGAATTTCCTCGGGCAGTTGCTCGACAGTGATCGGTGAGAGTGGGCAAGCCACCCGGAAGTATGCAATGCCGGGCGTCAGATAAGAATCGATATCGAAGGAGAATAGACCCCGGTCAGCCATGGCGACGAAATCGCGAAGGTAGCGGGTTTCTTCGCGCTCTCCACGCCACTGTCGATTCAGAGCGCTAGACAGGCTAGTCTCATCGACCAGGTGCGCACCACGCACTGCGGCGTGCTTCTGAAAATACTCGCTTACGAACTTGAGGTCTTCGGCGCTGCTCGCGACACTTGCAGGCAGGCGTTTGAATCCCGCGTGTGTGAAGTGACCGATGAAGCCCTCAGCGTCGACACCGAACCAGTCGAAGTCGGTGGTTTCCTGAATGACAGGATCAATCCCCATGTCTCAGCGTACTCTAGCTCCCGTAGCGGTCATGAATGAATTCCGCGATGCCTGCGTACGCTTTCGTCAGCGTCTGTTCATCGGGTAGAAACACGATGCGGAAATGCTGCGTGCCGGGCTTCTGGCCGAAGCCTGAGCCGTGAACGACCATCACGTGCTTCTTGCGGATGAGTTCCTTCACAAAGATCTCGTCGCTCTCAGGAATCTCAATTCGCGGATACGCGTAGAAAGCTCCGCGCGGCGCCACGCAGCTCACACGCGGCGTCGATTGGCACCATTTCTGCGTGAGATCGCGGCGGGAACGGAGCTTGCGCTTCACTTCGACGAGATGATCCTGCGGGCCTTCGAGCGCCGGCTTGATCCCATACTGCTCGGGATGGTTGGCGCAGAGACGAGCGCGCAGCAGACGATGTACGCCCTCGGTGTAGTTCTTGACGGCGGCCGCGTCGCCGGAGACGATGCCCCAGCCGATCCGCCATCCGGGAACGAGATAGTTCTTCGACATGCCTCCGAAAGTGACGCAGGGCACGTCGGGCGCGACCGCGGCGAAAGCGATGTGCGGCGTCTCGTTTCCATGAACATCGACATCGAGAATCAGCTTGTCGTAGATTTCGTCGGAGTACACGAGCAGGTTGTGGCGGCGCGCCAGTTCGGCGACCTGCTCGAGCATCTGCCGGGTGCACAGCGCTCCCGTCGGATTGTTCGGATTGATCAGCACGATGCCGCGCGTGTGCGGCGTGATCTTGCGTTCGATGTCGGCCAGTTCCGGCTGCCAACCGTCGTCCTCGTTCAGATCGTAGGTGTTCAGGCGAATGCCCAGCTTGCACAATACAGCCGAATAGAGCGGATAGTCGGGGCTCGGCGTGAGGACGTTTTCGCCTTCGTCGACCAGCGCGGCGAGGCAGAGGTCGACGGTCTCGCTCACACCGGATGTTACGAAAACGTCACGCACAGTCGTGATCCCCTTGCGCGCGGCTTCTCCGCGAATCGCTTCCAGAGCCTGAGGAATCCCCGGTGACGGCGCGTAGCCGTTCTTGCCGTCGCGCATGGCTTTGTAGACGGCCTCGATGATGTGCGGCGGAGTCTGGAAATCGAAGTTCAGAGGATCGCCGACGTTAAGGGGAAGAACCTTGTGTCCCTGCGAGGTGACTTCGTCGGCGACGCAGGCCAGGTCGCGGATGGCGTAGCGGACGTTCTCGAGACGGCAGGCGGCGGTAATTTCGTGAGCTTGAGTGGTCGGAGCCATGCTTCCCCCACTGCGGCGGTCCGCGCCGCAGTCCAAGAGAAATTCTACTGCATGGGCGATGCGTGGAAGAGGAAATCGCCGGATGGCGATCGTATGCATGAGGCGCAACGACCCGCTACCCTCGCGAATCTTCGATTTCAGGGAATGTTAGCGCCCGGGACTGAAGTTGAAGTTGACGGTTTCGACCGTCTGCGAGGGGCCGGGTGCGTACTTCCACTTCATCAGGGCCTTGGCGGTGTATTCGGCGAACATCGGGTTGCCGGACTTGATCTCGACATTCGAGACGCTGCCGCTGGGCGTGACCGTCACTTCGGCGACGACGCGGGCCTGGAAATGACCCTCCTTGAAGATCGGAGGAAACTCGGGATCCACTTTGGCCACAACCTTACGGGCTTTTGCCGGCGCCGGGGCCTGAGCGAACGCTGGCTGTAGCAACAGCAACTGAAGACTCAGCGCGGCTGCGAAGAAAAGCCTGTGGACCCGGACTCGTTTGCGGATTCCAGAAATGGCGAGACCCATAAATGCTCATCCAGCGTTTAAATTCGCGGCGGAGGGACCCCACGTTCCTTAACGGTAAGGTCTGAAGCCGTTCGCGGGCAAGGTTACCAACGTGTTTGCCGGAGGTAATGAGTCCTGGGTCTTCAAGGCGGCCGGGACGAGGTGGAAGCCAATAAGTGCAACGGGGACATGCGGGTGGCGTGTCCCCGTTGCGGGTATAGGACCTAGTCGACGCGGTCGATCTGGGCTTTCTGCAGCTTGTCGGAGAAATCGACGTAGACCGATTTCCACTCGGTATAGAAGTCGATGGCGCCGATGCCGCCCTCGCGATGTCCATTGCCGGTGGCCTTGGTGCCGCCGAAGGGCAAGTGAACCTCTGCGCCGATCGTTGGAGCGTTGATGTAGGTAATGCCGGCATACAGGTCGCGCATCGCGGTGAAGGCCTTGTTCACGTCCTTGGTGTAGATGGCGGACGACAGGCCGTACTCGATGTTGTTGGCGATCTCGATGGCCTCGTCCATGTCGTCGCACGGGATGATCGAGACGACCGGGCCGAAGATTTCTTCCTGCGCGATGCGCATCTTGGGATCGACGTCGGTGAAGACTGTCGGCTCCATGAAGAATCCATATTGATGTTCGCCCTGGTCGAGGCGGTGGCCGCCGCAGACCAGCTTTGCGCCCTCGTTCTTGCCGACCTCCACGTAGCTCAGATCGGTTTCAAGCTGCTTCTGGTTGACCGCAGGGCCCATCTGCACGGTTTCGTCGAGGCCGTTGCCGACTTTCAGCTTCTTGGCGCGTTCGACGAGACGGTCGATGAACTCGCGGTAAACACCCTTCTGCACGATGATGCGGCTGGTGGCGGTGCAGCGCTGTCCGGTAGTACCGAATGCGCCCCACAGCGCGCCTTCGATGGCGAGATCGAGGTTGGCGTCGTCGAGCACGATCATCGGATTCTTGCCGCCGAGTTCGAGCGAGCAGTGCTTGAAACTCTTGGCGGCGATCCCGCCGATGATGCGGCCGACTTCCGACGATCCGGTGAGCGAGACGGCACGGACGTCGGCGTGTTCGGCGATTGGCGTGCCGACCATGGAACCGAATCCGGAGACGATGTTGATGACGCCCTTGGGCAATCCGGCGTCAGAGAGTGCGCGAACGAGATTGAATGTCGAGAGCGGAGTATCCTGCGCGGGCTTGATCACGCAGGTGTTGCCGCAGACCACGGCCGGGAGCAGCTTCCATGACGAGATCGCCATGGGGAAGTTCCAGGGCGTGATCATGCCGCAGACGCCGATCGGCTGGCGCACGGCCATCGCGAACTTGTTCGGCATTTCCGAAGGGACGGTCGGGCCGAAGAGACGGCGTCCTTCACCGGCGTTGTAGTAGGCGGCGTCGATGGCTTCCTGCACGTCGCCGCGAGTTTCGGCGAGGACCTTGCCCATCTCGCGGGTCATTTCCCGCGCGTACTGCTCTTTGCGCTCGATCAGGATCTCGGCGGCTCGGAACACGATCTCGGCGCGGCGGGGCGCGGGGACGAGGCGCCATTTGGCGAAGGCGCGCTTGGCGGCATCAACGGCGGCGTTGACGTCAGCTTTGGCAGATTTCTGGAAGATGCCGACCAGATCACGGGTGTCGGCGGGATTGCGGTTCTCGAAAGTCTCTCCGGTCGAGGACTCAACCCACTCGCCGTCGATGAAGTTCTTGAAGACCCGGGTCTGGCTGCTGCTGAGCGTGGCGGGCGTGGCTAGAGTTTCGGTGGCCATGATGTCTCCTTGCGGGGAAGCGCGATGATTGCCCAAACCTTCTGATGCTACAAGAGGCGAGGAACAGCGAGCAAGGCGGGGGGAAGGCGCAGACGTGCGCTACCCACGACGCATCTAACGTGGCCCCGAAAGGCCCTCGCAAGATTGCCACGTAAAGCCTAGCGGCCTATTCTTTGAGTTGTGTGCCATTCGTGCTTGACGAAGTTGCCTGTTAATGCAAATATGAAGTGAAAGATATGGCGATACAAGACACAACACCGAAGGGCGTCTTCGACAAAATGCAGCGTGATCTCGCGGAATTGATACAGAAGAGAGACACGCTGAATGTCCAGATTATCAACCTTGAAGCCCAGATTAGGAGTTATGCCGATGCAATTCTGCGCAGTCAGCTTGTCCAGAGGAAAATCGACCACCAACAGGCGTTGATTGGCATTACCGATGCGATTAGAACAGTTCTCCGCTTGCAGAGCCGGCCAATGACGGCTGCCGAGGTAAAAGGTGCCATGGACATGATGGGTTACGACTTTAGGGGCATGAACAACGCTTCGTCTGTAATCCACAACACGCTAAAGAGAATGGCGGGAACGGGTGAGCTTGAGTATGTCTCGGCAGCAAAAACATACGAACTTCCATTCAGATCCAAGCTCGGTTACACACGGCTGAAATGACAGTAGAATCCCGCGGCTTCCACAGAAACTGAGTGACCGAAAGATGAAGAAATCCTGGCGAGGCGTAGGTCCGACCGAAGGGCACAAGCAGCAAGAACGGGCCAAAATCAGAGGGGAACAGCTCGAAAAGCTGCGTCAGTTGCTAGAGGTTGGCGGTCACGAGGCCGAGCCGGAATATGTTCAGCTACTCAAGGACTGGAAGCCAGGAATTACGAGGGAAGAGTTGGCCGAGCGGATTAAGCAGTTCCACGCCGCCGTGAGTGAGCGGCAATTGCGCGATCGAGGGTCTCGTTAGCCTTATTCGCGGTCTTCATGAACTCCTCGTGCGTCATCTTCTCCGCCGCTTCGTCAATCAACTGACCGAAACTCTCCAGCAGTTCATCCTCGGCAGACTTCTTCTGACGCGTGGGCACCGTGGCCATCTTTGGTCCTTTTCGGGGAGGAAGGTGCTTGCTACCCATACAGTTTAACCTAGCTGCTGGCTCCTGCGAGGTCATTTTACTTCGGTAATTCGTTAGATTACGAGAGGACTAGTCAGGTTGCGGCGCGGAGTTGGAATTCAAGGACGTTTCTTGGCGACCTTAAATGGAGTTCACCTCAGCGGCTGAAGCCGCCCGGTTTCCTGGAACTGAATCGCAGCGCTGGAAGCGCTGCGCCACCCAAAGTCCGCACTACTCCTAATCTGCACACCCAAAAACTGCGCCACCCAAATCTGCGAACCCAAAACTGCACCCGCCAAAGCCGCACACTCAACCTGCGCTACCCAAACCCGACCGCAGTAAACCCCTAGGTCGGATCTCAGCAAAACCCAACTGGGTCGCGGTGCCTAGTGCTTCTGTTTTCCGGCCCGCTTCGCCAGCACATATTCCTTGCCCGACCATTTGTAGGCCTGGGCGGAATTTGGGTCGTGCATGTCCTCTGCAGCGGAAACGTCGTAGTGGCCGGCTGTCACGGTGGTTGCCATCTCCAGATTGAAGCCATTGATCAGAACTTCGCACTTGGCGGCGCACTTGAGCAGATAGGCACTGCATCCGCCGGAGCCGCAGAAGTAGAAGCCCTCCGTGGTTACCAGAACGCCGTTCTCCTGGCCATCCGGGGTGAGCTTGACTTGCTGAAGGGTTAGGGCCGAGCGGAACTGGGTCTCGCACTCGTCCCCGGAGAGGTTTCCCTGGCTGCAGAAGTTGACTTGTTCATCGTGAAGGGCTTCCGCGACGACATCCAGAAGCTTGTCGTTGGCGGCGGGGCTGGAGATCGGCTCTGGGGGCTTGGGTGCCGACGGAGTTGGTGCCGGTTGCGCGGTTTGGGCGGGAGATGCGGCGGCTGTCGGAGGGGGTTGGGACTTCTTTGAGCAGGAGGAGAGCGCGAACAAGACGAATGCGGAGAGTAGTAAAAGTGTCGTTCTTTTCATGGTCCTTGCGTGGTTCGGTTTTCGCCGAGAGTTGTGGGATTGGTGGGCAGTATGAGATCGCGTGCAGAGCGGGCCGAAGCCCGACGGGTACATGCTACAGCCGCGGGAAGGCGCGAGCAAGGCGAGGTTGCAGCCAGTTTCTAGATTGCGCTGCACGCGAGATCCTTGGCCGGATCCATTCGACTCGCTACGCTCGCTCAGGACAGCCGAGGCGGCTGTCCCTACATAAGTCACAAATTCTCTAGCGCCAGCGCTTCAGGCGGGGCCAGACCGCAGTCCAGGACTCGAACTTCTTTCCCTTGCAGAGGAAGACCGGCACATCGCGCGTTAGGGCGTACTGATTGGGGGCGGATCGGCCCACGAATTCCACCTGATTGAAGTAGCTCTCCAGAACTTCCTGGCGGTCGCCGAGCACAATCATGCAGTCGCCGGAGTAGTTGTGCGGGCCCCAGATCCAGTAGGTGCGGTCGCCGCTCATGGCGCCGGGAAGGCCCTGTTTGCGGCCGAAGAAGTCGATGGCCCCGGCCTGTCCGTAATCCTGGGCAAAGATGCCGCAGTCGGCGCGTTCGGCGGGCGGGATGCGATTCCAGGCGACGGCCGTTTCATCGGCGATTTCCTTCCAGCCGAATTGATCCGAGTACCACTGCGGCAGTGGCGACTGATCGCCGAAGTGTTCGGTCTTGGCCAGTTCAATGTGGCTGTACCGCATGTACGTCACAAAATGCTCCGGCGTGAGAACAGGAACCGACGTAGGGAGGCCTACTGCCCCGCCAATCAGCAGCGTTACAGCTATCGAAATCTTCCACGATCGGCTAGCCCCCTCCGATAGTCCCTCGAGCAGAGACTCAATCTGGAAGGCTCCCGCGGCCAGCAGCATCGGATAGATCGGCGCGAGATAGTAGTTCTTGCCGTGCAGCAAAAAGAAAATCGTGTACGACGCGAGATAGCACCAGCCCAGCACACGGTAAAGACGAAGTCGAGGGGAGAACAACAGCGCAATGAGTCCGACGATCCAGACCGGAGCGTTCGAGGGATTGATGAGCATCACCTGCTGCACAAAATAGGGGATCGGCCCGTAGACGACATCGCGTCCTTCGGCGCGAATGGAGCGCATGAGTTGCACGAACGGCCAGTCGTAGTGGATGTTCCAGAGCAGATTGGGAAGAAAGACGAGGAATGCCGCGATCCCTCCCAGCCAGATCCATTTGCTCAGGAAGGCACGCCGTTCGGAGGTCAGCAGAAGTCCGATGACGATACCGGCTCCGAACACCAGAATCGAGTACTTTTCCTCCAGACCGAGGCCGGCGACGACCCCAAAGCCGAGCCAATATCGCGGATCGTTCTTGTTGATGGCGAGTATCAGGAGATAAGCGCAGCCCATCCACAGATTGGGTTCGAGGCAATTGGTGCCGAGCAGGCTGCCGTTCGAGAGATACATTCCAGCGATCACAATGCAGATGGCGCTGGTGATCTGGGCGTAACGTCGTCCTCCGAGTTCGCGAGTCATGAGCGCCGTCTGCACCACCAGCAGGGACGATGCCAGCGCGGGAATGAAGCGGATGGCGCGGAGCGAGTCTCCCAGCAGGGCGCGGCTGAGGTGAATAAGAAAAGGAATCAGCGGTGGCTGGTCGACATATCCCCACTGCAAGTGGTCGCCGCACGACATGTAATCGAACTCATCGCGGAAATATCCGTAGCGGTTGTTGAAATACAGATGGAAGGCGAACTTGGCCAGGGCGATGGCCCAGACGATGGCCATGCCTGATGACAAGTTTGAGTTCTGGCGGGGAGCTTGCTGCAAAACCGGCGAGTTGGTGGCCATTGGGGCAGATCAGGATAGCTGATTTGTGAAGGGATTGCTGGTTTTCGGCAGGGTTCTTTGAGGGCCCGGAACCGCCTGTTCCCCTACGTACCTTCGACTGGTCACTTCCGTAACGTCCTGCGTGTATTCCCTCGTATTTCAGTGGTTTCCGTTGTGCTACCGTTTTTCTTTAGCGGTATTCATAAGGTCTTTCGGTAAAAGTGCCTCCCAATATCCGCAAACCGGGGGTCCACATTGCGTGGACCACGATCACGTACCGCAGTGTGGTGCTGCTGATCCTCGCGGTGTGTGCCGTGGCATTCATTGCCATGCGGTTCACCTTTCCGCAATTCACGCAAAACAGTCTGCAAAAGGCTGGCGATGTTACCAGCAAACTGCTCGAGAAGGTGGCAGGCATGGCTCCGCCGGCGGGCACGGGTGCGATCACCGCGCAGCAGGCGCACTTTACCGCGCTGGATGGCACGGTGCGGGTGAAGAAGGGCAATGGCAACGCCTGGGTTGCGGCCGACTACCGCATTCCGCTCGAAAAGGGCGATGTGGTGCAGACCGGATCGGAGGGGATGGCCAAGGTTGTCTTCAACGACGGCACCAGTTACACGGTGAAGCAGGATTCGCTGATCGTGATTCAGGAGAACTCGGCCAACGATCAGCAGCAGACCAACGTCGCCGTGGCGGTCAGTACCGGAACGGTCGACCTTTCGACCGCGACGTACAGCCAGGGGTCGAAGTCGCAGGTGATCGTGGCGGGAGCGACGGCCTCGCTGGCTCCAGAATCGGCAGCGCAGGTGCATAACGATCCCAATGCCGACCAGCACGAAATCCTGATGAAGAAGGGCACGGGCGAGGTCACGCGCAATGGCGAGACCGTACAGCTGGCGAACTGGGAGAAGGTGAGCTTCAAGGGCACGGAAATGCGTCTCGAGAAGGCCAAAGAGATTGGTCCGCCGACACCGATCGCCCCGGCGAACATGGCGCCGCTGTTCTCCAATGGCGCGGCCACCAAGGATGTGGAGTTTTCCTGGACGGCAATGACGAATGCAGTTGGTTACCGTCTTCGTATCTCCCGCAATCCGTATTTTTCCTCTACACTCGTTGACAAAAAGGTGAACACAGCGGCAGTGACAGTCACGAATCTCGGAGAAGGCGTCTATTACTGGGCGGTGCAGTCGTACGATGCGGCGGGGAAGGAATCGGTGGAGAGCGAGAAGAACCGGTTCAATATCATCTCCACCGGCAAGGCGGCCGAGGCGATCGAACTGGAACTGGATCCGTTCATTCAGCATGGGCACGTGATTGAGATTACGGGCAGGACGCAGACCGGGGCGCGGGTGATGGTGAACGGCAGCAACGTGCCGATGATTGCCGGGGACGGCAGCTTCCATTACTTCACGCCGCCGATGCCGCCGGGTGAAGCGGTGATCACGGTGACGGCGCAGACGGCAGCGGGTGGAGTGAACACGCAGCAGAAGAAGATCGTGATCCAGTAGCGCGGTTTCGAGTTTCGAGTATTTCGTTCAGCATTTCGGGTCGATGCTAGATTTTGAAACTTGAAACTCGAAACGGGGACTAAGCAGGGTTGGCTGGTATCACGTAGAATAGAAGCAGCCACCCCGAACAAGATACGGTAAACCGCCGGGAGACTCCCGGGCGGGCAGCATTGTGAGAAAGACGGACTAGGTCGTCATGTCAACAAACGGATTCCATTCAGGCTCGACGCGCAGCCACAACCTTCGATCGCTGTTCAGCATATTCTCCAGCGATCTGGCCATCGATCTCGGCACCGCCAACACGCTCGTGTATGCGCGCGGCAAAGGGATCGTGGTCAACGAACCGTCGATTGTCGCCATCAACAAGAACACGGGCGAAGTCGAAGCGGTCGGCAAAGAAGCGAAAGAGATGCTGGGGCGCACGCCGGGCAACATCGTCGCCATCAAGCCGATGAAGGATGGCGTGATCGCCGACTTCAAAGTCACCGAGAAGATGTTGAACTATTTCATCCAGAAGGCGCACAACCGCAAGATGCTGGTGCATCCGCGGATCGTGATCGGCGTGCCTTCGGAAATCACGCAGGTGGAAAAGCGCGCGGTCATGGACTCGGCCTATCGCGCGAAGGCGAGCGAAGTGCACCTGGTGGAACAAGCCATGGTGGCCGCAATCGGCGCCGGTCTGCCGATTACCGAGCCCAGCGGCAACATGGTCGTCGACATCGGCGGCGGCACGACCGACATCGCAGTGATTTCTCTGAGCGGCATCGTCTATTCGCGTTCCGTGCGCATGGCCGGCAACCAGATGGACGAAGCCATCATGAATTACCTGAAGCGGAAATATAACCTGCTGATCGGCGAGCGCACCGCCGAGCAGATCAAGATTGAAATTGGCTCGGCGCACCAGCTCGACAAGCCGCTGACCATGGAGATCAAGGGGCGCAACCTGATCGAAGGCGTGCCCAAGACCATCACGGTAGATGATGGGGAAATCCGCGAAGCTTTGAGCGAGTGCGTATCGACCATCATGAATGCAATTCGTGTGGCACTGGAACGGACGCCTCCCGAGCTTTCGGCGGACATCAGCGACCGCGGCATCGTTCTGACAGGGGGCGGGGCGCTGCTGAAGAATCTCGACAAACGGATCCGCGAAGAAACCGGGCTGCCGGTTTCGATCGCCGACGATCCACTGTGCAGCGTGGTGCTCGGCACGGGCAAGATGCTCTCCGACTTCAAGCTGCTCAGGAAGATTTCGATCGAATAGCTGCGAGTCCCGAGCCCCGAGTCGCGAGAACACACGAAAC
>Ga0335080_10001730_pt1 | contig 21640 bp, 17 predicted proteins | sample Lox_Sample_34_FD_206720 | JGI IMG/M metagenome (GOLD analysis project Ga0335080, IMG submission 206720) | Soil microbial communities from Loxahatchee National Wildlife Refuge, Florida, United States - Lox_Sample_3.4 | ecosystem: Environmental > Terrestrial > Soil > Wetlands | place: USA...
GAACGTTTCCGGGCTGCGGGCGCCACGCCAGTCAAAAGTACCCGGATGAACAATTTGAAAACGATCCAATATTGGTTCCTCCGGCGCACGGAAAGTGTCCGCGTCAAAAAAATAGGGAATATGGACTGCAACACTCTCTTCGGCCAAACCGTCCTGGATGTATGTCCGCCGGTTCGTGTCGGACGTAAAAACGACACGCCCGGCCTGGTGCAGAGTGCGCCGCTCAAGTTTTCGGAGAACCGGAACCATCAATCGTTGCCAGGGTGAGCGGCGCGGGAGCTGGCGAAAAAACGGCGTGACGGAGTCCTGGAAATCAAAAATCCAGCGCGGTCCCACCCGGTGCGACGACAAGCCGCTGAGCAGGACAGACGGAGGGTTAATGAAAGCCAGAACGCGGTCATAGCCGGTTGCCTTCCCGCAAGCGCGCAAGGCCCGCAGGGACCAAAAAACGTTTTCATCCGGCCACAACAAACCATTGATGGCCAAAGAAACGAATCGGAACAGAAAGGGGTGGCCGGCGAATTTTCGGCACAGTTGTTCCACGGGATCTTTATGCCGGATGATGCGCAAGGCGGGATGCGTCACGGTTTCCGCCGCGCCGTTTTCCATGCCCAGGGAGCCGGTGATAATATCCACTTGCCACCCGGCGGCCAAAAAGCCTTTGACCAGATAATAAGGCCGCTTGGCATTGGCGAGGCGGCTGGGCGGAAAAGTGTGGGTGATGACCAGGAGACGCATGATCGGGAGCAACCGCGGTAAATATTTCTTTGCGTCAGATTTTTTGCCAGACCCGGCGGTTTATGTAATCGGTGTAACTCAGGATGATTTTGGCGACCGTCCAGGAGACCTGGTCCACGTTGTAATCGTTGGGCACCCGGCAGGGGCCCAATTTCTTGAATTGCACCGCCGTCATAGCCACCGCCTGTAAAATGCGGCCCGGATCCAGGCCGCTCATAATCACCGCGCCCACATCCATCCCTTCGGGACGCTCATGCGCTTGGCGGACGGCGATGGCCGGAAAACCAAGGAGGGAAGATTCCTCGGTGATGGTACCGCTGTCGGAGAGGGTGCAGAAGGCGTCTTTCTGCAGGGCCACATAATCAAAGAATCCCAAAGGTGGCATCGCCCGGACGAGCGGGTGCAATTTATGCCGGCCGGCTTTTAATGATCGGCGGGTACGCGGATGAACGGAGAAAATCAGGGGAAAAGCGTATTTCCGGGCCAGCGCGTTCAGTGCCTCCACCAGGCTGGAGAGGTGGCGGGGATGATCCACGTTCTCCTCGCGGTGAATGCTGACCGTAAAATAGCGGCCCGGCTTGAGTCCCAGACGCCGATGTATGGTGGAGGCATCAATGGCCGCGCGGTGATAATCCAAAACTTCTTTCATGGGCGATCCGGTTTTCATGACCTGATCCGGCGGAAGTCCTTCCGCCAGCAGGTAACGGCGTCCATGTTCGGTATAGCAAAGATTGATGTCACTGACATGGTCCACAATGCGCCGGTTGATTTCTTCGGGCACGCGCAGGTCGAAACATCGGTTGCCGGCTTCCATATGAAACACCGGAATCTTGCGCCGTTTGGCGGGGATGACGGCCAGGCAACTATTGGTATCCCCGAGCACCAACACGGCCTCCGGTTGTTCCTGCTCCAGCACGGTGTCGGTTTTGGCGATGGTTTGGCCAATGGTTTCGGCGGCATTCCGGCCGGCCGCGTTCAGATGATATTTTGGCCGAGCCACCCCGAGTTCCTTGAAAAATATTTCGTTCAGTTCGTAATCATAATTCTGGCCGGTGTGGACCAGGACATGGCGGGTGACCTCTTCCAGAACGTTAATCACGCGCGACAGCCGGATGATTTCCGGCCGGGTGCCGACGATGGTCATGACCTTGATTTTTGAATTCATAAATTGCCTGTCATTTTGGAGGCGTCCCTTCATCGAACCACAGGCTCGGGATATGTGTCCGGCCGCTGCGGGTCAAAGATTTCATTGGCCCAGAAAAGGGTGATCATATCGGCCGCTCCGGTGTTTTCGATGGAGTGGGTGTAACCGGGCGGGATGTCCACAATCCGGATTTCGCGGTCGGTCACAGGATATTCGACCACCTGCTGGTCGAGAACGTGACGGAAACGGATGACGCCCTCGCCCTGGATAACGCAGAATTTTTCAATTTTGGTGTCATGATAATGATTGCCGCGGGTGATGCCCGGCCGCGTCCGGGAGACAAAAATCTGCCCCGCATGGGGTGACTTGATCAACTCGAACAACCAGCCGCGATCATCCGTCTTGAGCTCCACCGCGCCGGCCAGGGCGTGGACGTCATAAAAGGACACATAGGTGGAATAGAGGCATTTGACCAGCGGGTTGGCAAGATCCGGGAGGATGGATTTCCTGCGCCCTTCATGGAAGGACTGGATAAGGTCGTAGAGTTCCCCCAAGGTGATTGAATGGACCGGCTGGACTTCATAGCGGCAGGTTGCCTTGTCATGTTCGGTCCGGGCTGCAATGTCCAGAAACGCGCGGACCACATCGTCGATGTAAACGAATCGCAAGGGATTTGAGCGGTTGCTGATTTGCACCGGCAGTCCCCGGCTGATGTTATGGCAGAAGGTCGCCACCACGGTGTTGTAATTGGGCCGGCTCCATTTGCCAAATACATTGGGGAACCGGTAAACATAGACCGGAGCACCCGTTTGCCGATGGTAATCCAGCACGGCGTCTTCCGCGGCCTTCTTGCTGCGGCCATAGGGGTTGTCCAACTCCGCTTGGATTGATGAACTGAGCACCAGCGGTATCCGGCGACCGGTGTTGGCCAAAACATCACACAGGCGCCGGGTCAGGCTGACATTGCCATCGGCAAATTCTTTTTCGTCTTTCGGCCGGTTTACTCCCGCCAGATGAAAAACGAGGTCGGCCCGGGCCGCCAACGCCGGCAGATTTTCCGGCGCGTGGCGAACGTCAAACTCCAGCACTCCGCCACCACCCTGCCGGCGGAGCGCCAGGCACAAATGCCGCCCCATAAAACCCTCCGAGCCGGTCACAAGAATCGTTCTCATATCAACACTGGCGGAATCTGGAAATTCGCGGCGCCGGTACCTCCGGCTTCAACCTTTGAGTTCCTGTTGGATAAAATCGAGTTTGAGCAGCAGGGCTTTCAGTTCGTTGTCGTTGAGCTGGCGTGTGTTGGCGGAGGTGTAATCCTCAAACGCCGCAATTTTCTTTTCCCCTTTCTCGAAATAGAGAGCGTAGTTCAAGTCGCGGCTGTCGGAACTGATGCGGTAGTATCCGCCCAAATCCCCGGCCCGGACCATTTCCTCGCGGTTAAGGAGGCTTTCATGCTTTTTTTCGCCGTGCCGTGTGCCAATGACGCGGACTTCCGTCCCCGCATTGAATATGTTTTTGAGCACGCGCGCCAGCTGGCCAATCGTGGCGGCCGGGGCTTTCTGCACGAACGTGTCGCCCCCCTGGCCATTCTGGTAGGCAAACAAAACCAGATCCACGGCGTCATCCAGCGACATCATAAACCGGGTCATGTCGGGGTCGGTGATCGTGATGGGCTTGTTGGCCTTGATCTGGCTGACGAACAGCGGGATGACCGATCCGCGCGAGGCCATGACGTTGCCATAGCGGGTCACACAGATGGTGGTTTCATTTTTCTTCAGTTCGCGTGACTTGGCCACGGCCACCTTTTCCATCAGGGCCTTGGACATGCCCATGGCGTTGATGGGATAAACCGCCTTGTCGGTGCTGAGCACAATCACGTTCTTGACGCCGTTGGCGATGGCGGCACTGAGCGTGTTTTCCGTGCCCAGAATGTTGGTGTAAACCGCTTCCAGGGGATAAAATTCGCAGGAAGGAACCTGCTTCAGCGCAGCGGCGTTGAACACATAATCCACGCCTCGCATCGCGCCGCTGATGCTTTTAAACTCCCGCACATCACCGATGTAGAATTTCAGTTTCGACTGCCGCAGTTCATGTCGCATGTCGTCCTGTTTTTTTTCGTCGCGGCTGAATATGCGAATCTCGCCGATATTGGTGTGCAGGAACCGGCGGACGACGGCATTGCCAAATGACCCCGTGCCGCCCGTTATCAGCAGTACTTTGTCTTTAAACATGATGTTATCCTGTGAAATGCTTGCCAGACGCATGGCTGCCATATTTCACCGGGACACGGCAACCCGCTGTGTCTCCGATTGTTGGCCTGAAGGCCATGTTCAGATAATCATAAGTGCCGGGCAAGCAGAAAGCCATGTGCCGGCGGAGGCGCGGACGGTTTTGCCAGCGGGTGTGTGATTTGGCTTTGGTCGGGAAGGTGGAACCAAAGTAAGATTCCCGCGTTGCGCGGATGCCCCGGTTATCTCTGATCGCGCCAGATGGCTGTGGGTTTGGGGATATCAAACTGAACCCGCCTTTCCGGACTTTGCAACGTGTAGATGGAGTAGCTGGCTGGCTTCAATGAAAAGTGGCCGGCGGCGAGCCGGCGCAGACGGTGGTGGGTGATCCAGACGGGTTTCAACAGTCGCACCCAGCCCGGAATCATGGCGTTGGTTTCGTTTTTTTCGCGGATGGCGTTGGGTTTCAGGTTCATATTGTCGCCGGTGAGGGCAAAGGCGGAAGTGTACTGGTCAAACACCACCATCGGCACCTTGTTTTTCAGCAGCGCCATGATCCAGTGCACATCGCCCAGGTCCCGCCAGCGGGTGTCGAAAAGCAGGTTGCGCTCGTGAATGACCCGGCGGCGGATGAAAATGGCTGCGGTCAGCGCTATGAAGCGGAACCAGATGTGCTGCGGATGCGGCATCAGCGCCGGCCGCTGACAAAGGTATTGGCCGCCCGCATCGGTGACAATGGCGCCTGCCAGCGCGACTTCAATCCTGGGATGCGCTTCAAAAAAATCGTGGACGGCCTTAAGTGCGCCCGGCAGATATTGTTCGTCGCAATTCAGGTACGCAAGAATGTCGCCGGTCGCGCGGCGATAACCACGATTGACGGCGTCATACATGCCGTTGTCTTTTTCAATAAATGCTTTTACCCGCGGGTCGTGCGGCAGCCAGTCCTGTGTGCCGTCGTCTGAGCGGGCATCCTGCACGATGTGTTCGAGTTCAACCCCCTGCTGGTCGGCTACCGATGCGATACAAAGTTTGAGCCACGATGAATTGCGGTAGCTCGGCGTGACGATGGAAAATTTCACGCGACATTTTCTAACCTGCAATCGGCCGGGGCGCGAGTTTTTTAACCGCGAGGTCAAATATCAGCCTTCCCGCAAAACGTCGGCAGCGGCTGGCCGCGTTTATCCAGCCAGGCCGGGAGATTTTGTTGGTTGGTGTTTTCACCGCGAAGAATGGAAAGGATCAAATCGTGCGTCAGGACGGTGTTGAATGGCCGGGAGTAGACGATGGGTTCATTTGCGCGGGCAGCCTTGATGATGAACGGCACGCGGGTGTCATGCTTGTGGTCGTAGAGATTTGATTCAGCCCATGAATGGTCGGCGCTCAAAATGATCCAGGTCTTGTCCCATAGGCCTGATGATTCCATGGAGCGCCGTATTTGTCCCAATTGACGATCCGCGAGCACCAGGTTGTTAAAGTAGCCGGTCACTTTTGGCATGATGGTCCAGGCGATGAACTTGTTTTGGTCAGGCAGGTAGACCCCCGGTTTATGCGGCGCCGCCAGATGCAACAGAGTCAGTCCGTAGGTTGAATTGGTGACCAATGACAGTGAGGTCTGCAAACCTTCGCGATGGATTTTGATATACAAATTCCGAAGGTGTACGGTTTCGCTTAATGAAGCGAATAACAGACTGATTTCCCCGCCGAAAGTTTTGGCGTGACACGGTTCGAAAAGAGGGAATGAATACCATTGGCAAAAATTGAGCACCGGACCGAGCTCCCGACCATAAGGAAGATACCAGCCGACCAATGCGGTGTTGAATCCGGATGCGCGCGCCTCGGAAAAAACCGATGGCATGCTTTTCCAATAGGCGGTGTAGCCGTTGTCATTGAAGGTGATTGACAGATCGCAGGTGTTCACCGCTGAAGCGGCGGCGGTCTGTCTGCCGGTGATCAATGCCGGCATGGACAAAATGGTGATATCATTCGGCGAGTAGGCGCTGGTCGAGAAAAGCGCTTGTTTCTTCAGGCGGTCAAATTCCGGCAATTGGACGTTGGCCGGACGTTCCTCAAACGCAAGCCGGTAATCCATCGCGTCAAAAATAATCCAAACCACGCGCGGCTGGCCTTCGTGAACAGGCAACAGCGGCGGTGGGGCCGGTTCGTTCGTGCAGGTTATAAAGTGGGTAAACCCCAGGCTCGTCAACAGGATTTTTATTATTATGAAAGCCGCCAACGGCGAAAGAATACCAATGGTCGCCGCCACGATTTTGGCAATCAGCCGGTGTTTCCACACGAACAGGGCGAACAGCGCCGTGCCGCAGACAATTATCACCGGTTGTTTAACAAAAGCCGCGATTTGGTAATCCGAGATACTGGTGCATTTGATGCGGATGAAATCCAGCGGATAAACCATCAGTATAAAAAACAACAGGTTGATGGGTAAATGCAGCCAATAGCCCTGAAATCGCCGCAAAACCTGCATTACCAGCCAGGCAAGCAACGCGAATCCCAAAATAGTCGTCAGCAAGGCCAAAAGCATTGGAGTGGTTACCGGCAGCTTGTCAAAATAACGGCCTGCGTCCGAGAGCACGTCAAAGCTCGCCTTGAGGAAGCAAAGATTGGACAACGACAAGGCCACCAACGCGTCCCGGATCTTTTGTTTGACCGGGTGCGCTAGCGGGATGATGCCTTCATGACGATGGGGCATAGGTAGTTCAGGTGGAAGGCGTTTTTTTCATCAGGCAATACATCCGGCGCCGGGTCCCTGGCAGCGCGAGCGATCGGACAATTTCAAAATACGGTGTGCAAGCCTGTTCAAACATTTTAATATCCAATGTTGCATGCAAATGTTCACGCCCGCGCGTCAGGCGGCGAAACATATCATCTTTGGGATCAACAAACTCAATCACAAGTAACAAATTGGTTACATCATGGGCCAGTCGCAGAATTTCCTCAAGTGGAATCCGTTCGGTCACCAGCAAATGGTGTATCAACGCCAGCATCAACACGCCATCGAAGGCGCCCATCGCCCGGTCGAGAAACGACGGGCACTCGCCGTTCCGCCAGCCGAGTGCCGGGCTGGGGTGCGCCAGATTCAAGGCCAGCGGCTGGATGTTTAATTTGTGTTCGCGCGCGCGCCGCCAGATCGCGCCGGCGCACGCCGCATCCAGATCAACGGCTACCACCTCCGCGCCCGCTTGCGCCGCCAGCGCGCTGAAATGACCGGTGTTCGCGCCGGCATCCAGGACGCGAGCCGGTTTGAACTCGCACAGCGCCTCGCGCACAAATTTTTCCTTGGCCGCAAACGCGGGGTCGTCGTAGCTGTGCGTGGCCATGTAATCCGACCATACCGATTTTTTTCCCGATATGGGTTGAAGCGAATCCAGGGTTCGTTGCAGGCGTTGGAAGAGCGATCCGAGGATGAAACCTGCCTTTTCCGTGTTCGCCAGCAAATGCGGCTGGTAAATTTTTTGGTCGCCCGGGTCGGCTTTGCGTGAGAGCCAGGTCGGAATTGTAACCAGCGAAAGCGTCCGCGGCTTGAACCGTTCCAGGAGCCCGCACCGGCGATAATACTCCTCCGGCTCAAGGCCGTCGCGGTGCGTGAGGAAAATGTCCGCCGGCGGCAGGTTCCAGCGCCGGTGGGCCATCAGCGGCAGAAGGAATGTGCGGACAAATTGCGCGTGCGGTTTCCAAATCGGGTCACCCGGATTGCGGCGTTCGAACGACAGTGCATCAATGAACACCGGTTCGCTTCCGCGAAACAAAATATTATGCGGCGTGGCATCCTTCAGGCCAAAACCGTCCGCGAGGGCAGCTTGCGCAAGGTCGATCGTCAAACGGCCGGCGGCCCAGAGCATTTCGGGCGGCCATTCGTGCGGATAACTCGGAAACGGAATGCGCTCATGCTCAAAGACCGCGCCGGCGGCCGGCGCGTTGAATACGGGCGGCCATTCCGGCGATGCCCGCAGCGTGGCGGTTTCCTCTTCGTTCAGGCGGCGGGTGGAAACAAATTGTTTCCCGGCAGTGAATTGGCGCGCACAATTTGTTTGCAGGAAAACTTCAAATTCTGGAATGGCGCCGGCGGTGATAAAACGAAACACTCGCCGGTTGAAAAAACAACAGCATCCCGCCGGATCGCGAAACGATGGTGCGGGTACAGGTGTCACTTGGCATCAATTTTAGCTTCCACTTTGGGCGGAGGAATTTCGATGCTGACACCCGGTGGTTTTGGACTGCGCCTGGATATTTTCCGAAATATCTCCACGATCCACCGGCGCGTTTTTTTCAGGTAGAACAGGAAGCCAACAAACGCTGCGATGATGGATTGCCAAAGCAATGCGCCTAATCCCGGATCAATGTAGGCTAATAACATAAGTGACAAAAAGCGAAAAAATGCTTCATTATGCTATGTTGCGTCTTTGTTAAAGTCAATGCCATATTTCAGGGCTTTCCTTCCTCGACCTTACGTATGACTCATCCGCGTTAGTCCAATGGAAGAATAAATGTTAACCATACAGTGACTTGCCGGTGATTTTACCAAAAAGCCGGAACCTTTCCATTTATTTCGCGCGGAATTTCTGCGCGATGGGAATGCGCCGGCCCATGCCGAAGGCGCGCGGTGAGACTTTCAATCCGGGCGCAGCCTGGCGGCGTTTGTATTCGGTGAACGTGACCTTGTTGATCACATCGTTGACCACCACCGGGTCGTATCCGAGCCGGATGATTTCCTCCTTGCCCAGATTTTTCACCACGTAGACGTCCAGGATCCGGTCCAGTATTTCGTAGGGCGGCAGCGAATCCTGATCCGTTTGGTTCGGCCGCAGTTCGGCGCTCGGCGGTTTGGTGAGGGAAGCTTCAGGGATGATGATTTGGCCTCGATTTATCCAGCGCGCCAGTTTGTAGATGTCCGTCTTGAAGACATCGGCAATCACCGACAGCGCGCCGCACATGTCGCCGTAAAGCGTGCAGTAACCGACGGCCATTTCCGACTTGTTGCCGGTCGTCAGCACCAGCGCGCCAAATTTGTTCGACAGTGCCATCAACGTCAAGCCGCGCAGCCGCGACTGGACATTTTCCTCGGCTTCGTTCGGTTTGGTTCCGGCAAAAACTTTTGCCAACTGCGTTTCAACCGATTGAAAGGCGGGTTCAATGGGCAACACTTCGTAGCGAATGCCGAGATTTTTTGCCAGCGCCGCGGCGTCGCTCAAACTGCCTTTGCTCGAATAACGTGCCGGCATGGAAACGCCGAGCACCTGGTCCGGACCGAGCGCCTCCGCCGCGAGCACGGCCACGAGCGCGGAGTCAATGCCGCCGGACAAACCGACAATCACCGATTTGAAACCGCATTTATGGACGTAATCACGGACGCCGAGTGACAGCGCGGAAAAAAGCTGCTGCTCGCGCGGCGGAAAATCCAGATGGCCGTGAACCGTGGCCGGCGGGCTGTGGGTGTCCGCCTCCATATCCACCACCAGAATATCCCCGGCAAATCCCTTCCCGGAAGCGATGACTAATCCGTGGCGATCGAGAGCAACACTATGGCCATCGAAGATCAATTCATCGTTCGCGCCGACGAGATTGACCTGCGCCAGCGGCACCCGCTCATCGCGCGCGACTCGTTGAAGCATGGCAAGCCGGGTTTTTTCCTTGCCGTCGTGCCACGGCGATGCGGCGATGTTAAGGATGATTTCCGCGCCTTGCCCTATGAGTTCTTTGATCGGGTCGCGGCGATAAAGCCGTTCCGGCCAGAAATCCTCGTCGTTCCAGATGTCCTCGCAAATTGTGATGCCGAGCTTGCGGCCTTTGAAGGCAAAGGGCGCGATACTTTTGGCCGGCTCAAAATAGCGGTCTTCGTCGAAAACGTCGTACGTGGGGAGGAGACTTTTATGTGTGCGCCAAAGAATATTGCCGTTTTGCAATACGGCTGCGGAATTGCGAAGGGCACGTCCGGGACGTTCGGGGTTTTTGTCAACATAACCTGCGCACAGCGGAACCGGCCCGATGCTTTTGGCGGTTTCGGCGAGGGCGGCAAGATTGGCGTCAACAAAATCGGCGCGCAGAAGCAAATCGCGCGGCGGGTAGCCGCACAAAAATAATTCCGGGGCGATGACGAATTCCGCGCCCAGCGCGCAGACTTTTTCGTAACCGGCAATGAGCTTTTGTCGGTTCATTACAAAGTCGCCGATGGTCGAGTTGAGTTGGAGCAGGCCAATTTTCAAGGAAATCAAGATTGCCGTATCCGGACGCTTTCGCAAAGACTTAATGTGGAGCGCGAAGCGTTTCCCGGCACGAAACAAAATCAGGTTTCGCGGGTCAATGCTGCCTGCCCGGCCATTTCAACGTCGTGGAACGCCCTGGCCATGGCGGAGAGATGTTTTTCCAGGGTGAATCGTTGGAGAAAGATTCCCCGCAATGCCTCGGCCAGGTCCGCTGTGGTCAAACGTATCAGAGCGTCGGCGATTTGTTCCGGCGATTTGGGGTTGACGAGGCCGGGATAGTTGTCCGCTTCCGGCAGCATTTCGGGAATCGCCCGCCAGCGCGTCGTGATAATCGGCAAACCGAACGCCAGAGCTTCAATCAAATTTGCCGGCTGACCTTCGGCCAGGTAATAAGTCGGGAAGCAGAACAAATCAGCGTCACGCAACGCCTGGTCTTTTCGTTCGGCGGAAACGAAGCCGAGAATTTCGACGTTGTTTTGCAGTCCGCGCCGGCGAATCAATTCATGCAATTCCGTTTCTTCGGTCTTGGAAGCGAATCCGCCAATGACGGTGAGCCGGAAACGCAACGGAGAATTTTTATTGGCCAGCGCGACAGCTTCAACGGCGTCGAACGCGCCTTTCTCCCGGCTGACGAGCGCGACGTACAGGACGTTGACGCTTTTGCTGCCATCGGGCGCATCGCGCATCGCGGGATCACCCGACAGGATTTTTTTCCACCCGGCAATTCGTGCGCGGCGTCGCGGCAAAATGTCCGTCTCAAAGTGCGGACACGGGTCAGGAATGCCGCCGGCCACGACAATGGTACGCTGCGCCATGAGTTTTTCCGCGTCGTGCCGGTTGAAATCCGAAAGCACAATGCTCAAGTCGGCGTTTTTCATCAGGCGGTAGGTGAAACTGCGCGTGTGGATGGAGACGGCAGTTTCCAGCCATTTCGCCAGCCCCGCCGCGCGCCAGTTAAAAATAATGTGTTTGTAAAATGGGCGGCAGACAAGCATGACCAGCCAGTCGCGGTAAAGCGCCACGGGTTTGCCCGGCGCAGGGACATAATAAAAATTTTCCACGCCGTAACGGAACCGGCACCAGACGGCTTGTAGACAATAAAAAAGAATCAGCAGAATTTTGCCGATTCGAACCTCACCGATATCCTCGAGCGCCTTGGAAAAGCGCGCATTGACATGATAACATTCGATGCCGAAACGGTTGATTGGCTGTTTTCGAAATTTCGATTTGCGCCGGTCGCCGCCGAAATGTTCCAGCATCTGCTTCACGGCGTAGCTTTGGCCGTGATAGGGCGGCGGCACGTGGGCAAAGACAAGCAGCTTCATGTGACTAAATCAGGCTTCGGCCTTGAAGATAAGCAAAAAACGGGCCCAAAGGAAGATTATTTGCGGACGCCAATAGAGTTCGGCTGGCATTTTGATTTTCACTGCGTATTCTGCCCGGGCGAAATTTGATTTCCATGGCCATTGAACGAATCAACATCCTCGGCGTCGGCATCAGCGTCATTCATATGCAAACGGCGCTGGTGGCCATAGGCGACGCGGTGCGCACGCGACGCAAGGGCTACATTTGCGTGACCGGGGTGCACGGAGTGATGGAAGCGCAGGAGGATGCCACGTTCCGGCGCATTCTGAATCAGGCTTTTCTTTGCACGCCGGATGGGATGCCGATGGTGTGGCTGGGCCGGCTGCACGGCCGCCGGGAGATGAAACGCGTGTACGGGCCCGACCTGATGCTCGCGGTCTGCGCCTGGAGTGAAAAGAGCGGCTGCCGGCATTTTTTCTTCGGCGGTGCGCCGGGGGCGGCGGAACAATTGCGCGCCAATTTGACGAAGCGATTTCCCTGGCTGCAAGTCGTTGGCTGTTATACGCCCCCCTTCCGGCCGCTCAACGCAGAAGAGGAAAAACAGTTGCAGGAAATGGTCCGGGCCGCGCGGCCGGACATTCTATGGGTCGGTTTGAGCACGCCGAAACAGGAAAAATTCATGGCCGGATTTCTGCCGCGATTGGACGTGACGCTGATGATTGGCGTCGGGGCGGCCTTCGATTTTCACAGCGGGCGCGTCAAACAGGCGCCGCGTTGGATGCAACGGACCGGGTTGGAATGGTTCTATCGCTTGTGCCAGGAGCCGGGACGGCTGGCGAAACGGTACTTGCGGAACAACCCGCTGTTCCTGGTCAAAATTGCCGGGCAGCTTGGCGGACTGAAAAAGTATCCGTTGGAGTGAAGTCCGGCGAATTTGTTTGAGCAGAATGGCGCGTTTGTTATCATAAATCTGGTACGACATCCAAATGAACGAATATCAGACCAGCAACCAGCCCTTAAACTTCCGGCAGGATACAATGGACTGCTGGCGTCGACTGCCGAACAAGGCTTTTTTCTTTTCGATGCTGGCAGCGTGGCTGGTGCTGTTTCAATTTCTGGGCAGTTCCATTCTGGGTTATATTCATACGCCATCGTTGTTTTTATGGATGCACGAGGCGTATAGAAACTTCGGGACTTCGGCCAACGACGACGCCCACGGGAATTTCATCCCCTTTCTGGTCGTCGGACTGTTCTGGTGGAAGCGTAAGGAACTGCTGGCGTCCGCATTCAATATTTGGTGGCCGGGGCTGCTGATCCTCATCGCCGGAATGGTGCTGCACATATTGGGTTATGTCCTGCAACAGCCGCGCATCTCAATCGTGGCGCTGTTCGCTGGGATTTATGGTTTGATGGGGCTGGCCTGGGGGCGCGAATGGCTGCAGAAAAGTTTTTTCCCGTTTTTCCTTTTCGTTTTTTCGATTCCTTTGGGCGATCAGGCCAGGTTTATTACAGTCCCATTACAATTGCTGGTGAGCTGGCTGGTGGGGGTGACGGCCCATGGTATTGGCATCGGCGTGATGCAGAATGGAGTGCAGTTAATTGATCCTTCGGGCACCTACCAATATGAAGTTGCGGCGGCTTGCAGCGGCATGCGAAGCCTGATTGCGATTTTTTTGCTGGCCACCGCTTATGGTTTCTTTGCGTTCCGCTCCTTGTGGAAACGGCTGTTTTTGATGGCCCTGGCGTTGCCGTTCGCCGTTTTGGGAAATTTGGCGCGGATGCTTCTCATCGTCATAGCGGCGGAAATCGGGGGGCAGAAGTGGGGGAATTTCATCCATGATGGCAACATCTTCGGCCTGATTCCCGGGCTGGGACCGTATCTGCCCGCGTTCAATCCTTTCGGCCTGATCCCCTACATTCCGACAATCATCGGATTGCTTATGATTGGGCACTGGATGGAAAAACAACCGGACTCAAAGGAACAGGGACATCCATGAAAAATCAAAAATGGCTGATTCTTTTTGTGGTGTTCGCGTTGATCGCAGGCACAGCCGGGATCTTGAGCTGGCTCAAGGGACACCAACGGCTCGGCAACCCCGGAATCATAGCCGCCCGCATTCCCGGGAGCGCACTGATGAAAATTGATTTGCCGGAATGCGTTCTCGACTACACCTCCACCAATGCGCCGGAATCGGAGCTTGAACTGGGTTATTTCCCCAAAGACACCAGTTATGCCCGCCGGCTCTATCAGGCACCCGACGGTTTTGGAGTCAGCACCATCATTATTTTGATGGGCGCCGACCGCACGAGCATTCACCGGCCGGAATACTGCCTGCTGGGACAGGGCTGGAGCATTGAAAAAAAAACCAGGGTTATAATTCCCGTCGACGGCGAGTTCCACTATGAGCTGCCGGTGATGAAATGGGTGATCAGCAAGACATTCGAAACCCCGGACGGTCAGAAACAGAAGATCATGGGGATTTATGTGTTCTGGTTTGTGGCTGACAACGAGGAGACCACGGGCAATGTTCAACTCCAGTATTATTTGATGCGAGACCTGTTATGCGGGGGGGTGCTGCAACGCTGGGCTTATATTTCGTGTTTTGCCGTTTGCGCACCGGGGCAGGAAGACGCCGCCTTCGAGCGGATGAGGAAATTGATTGCCGGCTCGGTGCCTCAATATCAAAAGCCTCCCCGCTCCCGTTGACAGTTAAAACATTGAATTGATCCGTAATTTGTCTATTCTAAACAGCGTTTCACAATCAAAGTTAAAGCGACATGCTGCGACGTGATCGTCAGATTCGAACGCAAATCCACCAGGTGACGGATGCCATCCTGTTCGCGGTCAGTTTTTGGATGGCGTATGGTTTGCGCACCAATCCGCAAATTGTCTTGTGGCTGAACCTTGACCAGATGTCCCCCGACATGTTGGGTAATGTCGCCTGGCTTTACTTCCCGTTGATCGTGGCCGCGCCGCTGATTCTGGAATCGCAGGGTTTTTACGACCATCCCGTCCTCAGCCCGCGGCAGGAGTTATTATGGCCCCTTTTCAAGGGATGCCTCATCACGACCATCGGCCTGGTGCTGGTCATGTATACCCTTCATTTTGTTTCGCCGCGCGTCGTGATGATGTTTTTTGGCGTCATCAGTTTCACCCTGATCTATCTGAAGGAAGAGCTGGTGCGGTGGGGTTTGCGCAGCAAGTTCGGCCAGTCCCAATACCAGCGCCGGTTCGTTCTCATCGGCACGCGCAACGAAATCACACGGCTCAAACGTGACCTGCTGGGCAAATCGGACGCCGGCATTGACGTGGTGGGCGAATTGAGCCTCGGTGAAACCCCGGTGCAACAACTCGAGCACATGCTCCATGAGCATTCGGTGAACGGGGTGCTCATCAGCGCGCGGCACACCTATTTCGAGCAGGTTGAAAGCGCCATCAAAACCTGCGAACTTGAAGGGATTGAAGCCTGGCTGGTCGCCGATTTTTTTGGAACGCAAATTTCCCGCGCGCGCTTCGACGAATTGTTCGGTCACCCGCTGCTGGTCTTTCGCACGGCGCCGGAAACCTCCTGGCAGGGCGTCGCCAAACAGGTCATGGATTTTGTCGGAGCGTTGTTTTTGCTGGTGTTGTTGATTGTGATTCCAGTGATTCCCCTTATTGCGCTGGCGATCAAGCTGACTTCGCCGGGTCCGGTTCTTTTCCGCCAGCAACGCTCCGGGCTCAACGGCTCGCCCTTTATACTTTATAAATTCCGCACGATGGTGACCAATGCCGAGCAGTTCAAGAGTGAATTGGAAGCCATGAACGAAATGCGGGGCCCGGTCTTCAAAGTCACCAACGACCCGCGCGTCACGCGGCTGGGGAAATTCCTCCGCAAATACAGCCTCGACGAATTGCCGCAATTGTTCAATGTGTTGCGCACCGAAATGAGCCTGGTCGGTCCGCGCCCGCTGCCGGTGGACGAGGTGAAGCGTTTTGAAAATCTGGCCCACCGCCGCCGCTTGAGCGTCAAACCCGGCCTCACCTGCCTCTGGCAAATCAGCGGCCGCAATCAAATTTACGATTTCAAGGACTGGGTGCGCCTTGACCTCGAATACATTGACAACTGGTCGCTGTGGCTCGATCTGAAAATCCTGATCCGCACCGTCCCCGCCGTGCTGATCGGCACGGGCGCAAAGTGAAATGCCAGTTTGCCCTTGATGAAAAAAAAGCAACCGACGTCCGTCGTCACCGGTGCCGCGGGTTTTCTCGGCTCGCACCTGACCGATTTGCTTCTGGCGCGCGGCCACCGCGTCATCGGCATTGACAATTTCATCACCGGCGCGGTGGATAATATTTCCCATCTCGGCGGCAACCCGGATTTCAAATTTATCGAGCAGGATGTCACCGAATTTATTTTCCTCGATGTGCCGGTCCATTACGTCTGGCACTTCGCGTCCCCGGCCAGCCCGATTGATTATCTGAATTTCCCGATTCAAACGCTGAAGGTCGGCTCGCTTGGCACGCACAAGGCCCTCGGCCTGGCCAAAACCAAAGGCGCACGCTTCCTGCTTGCCTCCACCTCGGAAATCTACGGCGATCCGCTCGTCCATCCGCAAACCGAGGAATATTGGGGCAACGTCAACCCCCTCGGCCCGCGCGGCTGCTACGACGAGGCCAAGCGGTTCGCTGAGGCCCTGACGATGGCCTATCACCGTGAACACAAGGTCGCAACTCGCATCGTTCGTATCTTCAACACCTACGGTCCGCGCATGCGGCTCAACGACGGCCGCGTCGTGCCCGCTTTCATCAGCCAGGCGCTCAAACACAAGCCGGTCACCGTTTTCGGGGCGGGCAAACAAACCCGCAGCTTTTGTTACGTATCCGATTTGATTGACGGCATATACCGGCTGATGATGAGCCACTACGATTTGCCGGTGAACATCGGCAATCCGACGGAACTGACGATGCTCCAATTCGCCGACCAAATTATCAAAGCCACGAAATCCAAAAGCAAAATTATCCACCGGCCGCTGCCGCAGGATGACCCCAAACAACGCCGGCCGGACATCGCTAAGGCAAAGAAAATATTGAAATGGGAGCCCCAAGTGCCGCTGGCCAGGGGGTTGACGGACACCATTGCGTATTTTCGAACAAAAGTCTGAACCGCAGCACGGTCAATTGTTCTCGTCGAAGCCCTTCGCTCCAATTCAACCGGGCTTGCATTCGTGAAGAAGGCGGCGTAACGAATCCCTCTACCAATCACTTTTCAACCGGGGGCGGGACAAATTGAAGATTTGCCACTGGATTTCTTTCTTGCTTGAAGCGCCGGTTTCGCGTCCAAATGATTCATGCCTGACTGGATTGTCACTGTCATTTTGGGCGTGATCGAAGGGATCACGGAGTTCATTCCCGTTTCGTCCACCGGCCATCTGCTGCTGGCGGAGCGTTTACTGAAAGTCCACGAGAGCGATCTGTTCAATATCGTTATCCAGTGCGGCGCCGTTATCGCCGTCCTGCCGCTGTTTCCCGGCCGTCTTTACAAGTTCATCTTCGAATGGCGTCAGAAGGATACGCAGGATTATCTGTTGAAAATCCTCGCCGCTTTCGTCATCACCGGTGCCGCGGGTTTGGTTCTGGACAAAAAAGGCTTTAAACTCGAGGAAAATCCGGCGCCCATTGCCTGGGCCTTGCTTGTCGGCGGCATTGCCTTTCTCGCCATCGAATGGTGGCTGCGCGGGAAAAAATTGAGCGACGAAATCACCTGGCCCATCGTCATTGCCGTGGCCGCCGGTCAGTTGATTGCGGCGGTTTTCCCCGGGTCATCCCGCTCCGGCTCGACGATTTTGCTGGCACTGTTGCTCGGTCTGAACCGTCCGGCGGCGACGGAATTTTCCTTTCTGGTCGGGATCCCCACCATGTTGGCGGCGGGCGGCCTGAAAATTTTCAAGGCTCTGCATCATCCCGTTGCCACCGCGCCACCCGAAAATTGGGGAATGGTCCTGCTGGCAACCGCGATTGCGGCGGTGGTTTCCTTTGTCGCCGTAAAATGGCTGCTGCGCTACATCCAGACGCACACATTTAATGTGTTCGGCTGGTACCGCATTGCGATTGCGGCCGCGATTTTTCTCCTGATGCTGCGATAGAATGTAGCGTCGAGCCTGCGGCTCGAGCGAATCGGCGCACAGCGCCGAGATTACAACACCGACCTATTGTGTTGGCGTGGGAATGAAAATTTTCTGCCCGACCTTGAGGTTTTTCGGGTCCAATCCCGGATTGGCCTTCAGAATCTGTTCCGCCGTCACTTTGATGCCCTGGTCGCGATACGCCTTGGCAATAATCAGGAGCGTGTCGCCGGCCGCGACTTTGTATTCGTAACCGCTTTCCTTGCCCCCGGGGTTTGGGCCAACCGGGGTGGCGTTGGTCGTCACACTCGGTGTTGATTTGCGCCCCGAAGGTTGACTGCCGACCTTGCCGAGTTTTGCAATTTCCTTCAAAATCAATTCCCGGTCTTCCTGCCGTTTCTTGTCAATTTCCTGAACCTGGTCGGCGAGTTTCTGCAAATCTTCCTGGCTGGTGCCGGTCCCGCCCGGCTTGTCGCGCAGTTCGCTGATTTCCTTTTCCAATGCGGTGATGCGCTTGGCCTGCAACGCCTGCGCGTCCAGTATATCTTGCAGCCGGCCGTTGATCTGGTCAATTTGCTGCTGCGTCGCGCCATCCTGCGCGCGCGCCGTGGACAGGGAAAAACCGAGGATAAAAATCCAGATTAAAGTTCGTTTCATGCGCCGAAAATAAACCTCCGCCCGCCCGCGTCAAGTCGCGCGAAAGCCAAAAGTTACGGCGCGTTTCAAACGGGGCAACCGCAAAAGTCACAACGCGGCAAAGTCGGATGCGTGTAAGCCCCGAATCACCGCCCGCCATCGACAAAATGAAATGCCGCCGCCAGGGGTTCCGAACTGCACATTTGGTGTCCCATGTTCGGTTGGTCAATGAGCCTGGCCTGAAAACCGTTCTTTACGAAACCGCCCTCGTAAATGTCCCGGATCTTCCCGTAACGAAAATCCCTGGCCCCGGAGATGAAAACAAAACGCACTTTCTCCTTCGCAGCGGCAATCCGATCTGGAGGGACCGGCCATACGCCGTAATCCGAATTGTCGGTGGCGTGGATCCTGGGCACCGGTTCGTAGAAATTGGCCCCGCAAATTGAAATGTTTCCGGCAATTACGTCGCTGTGGAGAAAGGCCAGTTGCAGCGAGCAGCGCGCCCCGCCTGACATTCCGCCGGTGTAAATTCGGGCCGGATCCACTTTATACCGCTCAACTGTTTTAAGCAGGCCGACCAGGGCGAGGCCGACGCGGCGGGAGAACGGCTGGTCGTTGCCGATCTTTTGGGGAATCACGCAGATCAGTTTTTCCTTTTCCAGAATGGCCATCCATTCCCGTGGCAGGGTCATGCTGTCGCTGCAATCCATGAAAACGAAGAGGCCAAAGGCCTCTTTGCCTGAATAATTCCGGGGTACAAAGATTTCAAAAGTTTCCCCGGTCAGATCAAAATTATAATCGATGCCCGCTGCCGGGGACGCCACGTGCGGCAGCGCGTTATCGAAATGGGCGGGTTTGACTTCCCCCGGGGGCGGAAAACTTGCGGTTGATTCTGCGCCCGCTGCCGGCCGGCCGACGGCCAGCGCAAACAGGCAGACGCATTCTGATATTATAACCCCGGGTTGACGCATGAGAATGTTGGTTCTTTTGCATATTCAATGCCACTTTTACACGATAATCCGGGCGGGGAGCGGTGTGTTCCCGGACAAGCGGGAACGGAGAATCCGTCCCTCGCCAGGGACAGTTCGCCCCTCAAATCCGCCAATGCGTCCCAAAGTTCTTAAGTTTTGGTCCGTTTCTGTCAGGCTGCGGTCAAATTACACTCTGGTGTTATGACCCACTATCTTGTGCGACGCATGGGCAAACTATTGTTTCCGCATCTCCCGCGCGACCAGCGCAAACAAAAAATGTCTACCATCCTGCTGGTCCTGGGAACCAGCCTTTTCATCGCCTGCGTGATGGCGAAGTTGATGTGGATGAAATCCGGCGGGCATTAACGGGTTTATCGCCAGGACGCCAAGAGGCAATGCTGTGAGATGCGGCAGCAATATTCCGAAGGGATTACGTCGTTCAGCCCGGCGTTGGTCCCGTGACGGCGGGAGCTGTGTCAGACGGGCAGGGCCGGGCGGGAAATTTCATAACCGCATCTCAAAGTAGGCCAATGGACATCCTCGATACGAGGCGCGGCCGACATCCCGGAAACCGCATTTGCCGTAAAACCGGCCCGCACCCGCCGGCGCGTCATAAGCATCGAGCCGGATGGCGTCGGCCGGCCATTGCCGACAGACCTTTTTTACTTCCTCCAGGCACACCCGGCCGATTCCCTGGCGCTGCAGGTCCGGCGCTACGGCCATGGAAAGCAGGTAGAGCGGCCGCTGACACGCGCTGAAATACTTGAGATCGATAGCCCACGGTTTCTTCGCGGCCAGGCGCAGGGTCGCAATCAACCTGCCTTTCCGGCGCACGACAAAGACCTTCGAGGTTCGCAGGTCGAAGCGCACAACCTTTTCCGTCGAGATACCGGCCCAGGGGCCCTGGCCAAATTGTGCGGTCAACTTCCCGGCCACTGCCGTGCGGAGGGCGACGATGTCCAACGCATCAGCCGCCGTTGCCATTTCCATTTTGATACGCATTCTTACGAACCACCTTGTAACCTGTGGAATAATCTTCCACAACCATTTCCCGCCGCACCGGACCGGCTACAGATGGACTTCGGTCATTGCCAGTTGCGACGGACGGAAATGGGCATGTGATAGCGGCGGTGAACCGCACGCAGTCCAGACGCTTCGCGAGGTTCGGTGATGCCCGGCAATCGCGCCAGCGTTTGGAGTGCGGTGGCTTCAGCACCCCTTTCTGGCAAGGCCAATCGCGAAGTCATGACCAGCACGGGAGGCGCGGCAGACAGTAGCCCACGGTGAAACCGTGGGAAAATGATGTGGGATGGATTCAGGGCCCGGACGGGGCGAAAAGGGTTAACGGATGGGGGTGGCAATAATGATTCCCGGGCACATCCCCGGCAAACTGCGCGTTTGCGAAAACCAGTTTAATCCTGTAATGTAATGACTGTCTCCCAGCCAAGTTCGTCATCGTTGGAAGGCACGTGAGAAGCGTTGTTTTCGGGATAACTGAACCATACGCAATTTTTATGAGGAGGTAGATCGCCAGATGAACCATCAGAAACCGGCGTCTCTGTTCGCCTGCCTCCCGCCCACTTCCCTCCCTCGGACCGCCCGGCAGCAACGCCCGGGAAAGGCCCTGCTCTGGCTCATGATCGGCCTGGTGATACTGGCCGGATGGCTGCCGGCACACGGACAACTGGTGCTCCACGATTTCAGCGCCGCCCACCCGGTCAAAATCATGTATATCGGCGATTCGGTCACCGATGATTGTGTGCATGTGGACGCCTGGCGCTTTTATCTCGAACTGCTTTTGCGGACCAACAGTTTTCCCTTTGCGTCCGTGGGCCGGCAATTGTCTCCGACCACCGGCGGTTTCACCAACCGGCAGCATGAAGGTTATTGCGGTGCCGTCATCGCCCCGCCCGGCACGAAGGACACGGTCGTCCATGGCTACGCCGGCACGAATTTGTACCTGGATAAAGTGATCGCGGACGCCCTGGCCAGTCCGGCCGGATCGGGCACAAACACGCCGAATCTTTTTTGCGTGTACATCGGGATCAACGACATCGGCTGGGGGCGCGACCCATATTTTCTGGCGACCAATGACATGCCGGGTTTTCTGAATCTTCTTTTTTCCAATGCGCCGAACGCCAGCGTGATTCTGGTCAAGACCAGCACCATCCAGGGCACGCCGGCGCACAATGGCATGTACGGCACGAATGCGTTCAAAATCCCCATCTACGGCGCCGCGTTGCAGGCCATGGTCAACCAGCGGCGGGCCCAAGGCCAAATGGTGTTCCTGGCGGA
>Ga0335080_10001732_pt1 | contig 21636 bp, 12 predicted proteins | sample Lox_Sample_34_FD_206720 | JGI IMG/M metagenome (GOLD analysis project Ga0335080, IMG submission 206720) | Soil microbial communities from Loxahatchee National Wildlife Refuge, Florida, United States - Lox_Sample_3.4 | ecosystem: Environmental > Terrestrial > Soil > Wetlands | place: USA...
CTGCCAGTCGGCCACCGTCGGCACGGGGAGGCCAGCCGCGTGGGCGATCGCCGGGAGATGGAGGACCAGGTTGGTCGAGCCGCCGAAGGCCGCGTGCGCGAGCATCGCGTTCTCGACCGCCTCCGGGGTGAGGAGGCGGGCAACCGGGAGGCCGAGGGCGGCGAGCCGCAGGAGGGCGAGGGCCGAACGGCGGGCGACGTCGAGCCACACCGGCTCGCCCGACGGCGCGAGCGCGCTGTGGGGAACGGCCAGGCCGAGGGCCTCGGCCACCACCTGTGCGGTGGCGGCGGTGCCGAGGAACTGGCAGCCGCCCCCCGGCGAGCCGCAGGCGCGACAGGCGAGGGCCGCCGCCTCGTCGAGGCTGACGAGGCCGTGCGCGTACCGCGCGCCGAGCGACTGGACCGCGCCGGCGTCCTCGCCCTCGGCGGGCGGAAGCGTGACCCCGCCCGGGACGACGACCCCCGGAAGGTCCGAGCACCCGGCGAGGGCGAGCATCGTGGCCGGCAGGCCCTTGTCGCAGGTGGCCACGCCGAGGACGCCCGCCCGGCGGGGCAGGGAGCGGACGAGACGGCGCATCACGATCGCGGCGTCGTTGCGGTAGGGCAGGCTGTCCATCATCCCGGGCGTCCCCTGCGTCCGCCCGTCGCAGGGGTCGGTGCAGCTCGCCGCGAACGGCAGGCCGCCCGCCTCGCGGATCGTCTCCGCGGCGGCCCGGACGAGCAGCCCTACTTCCCAGTGGCCCGTGTGATAGCCGAGGGCCACGGGCCGTCCGTCCTCGCCCCGGAGGCCGCCCTGCGTGCTGAGGACGAGGAAAGGCGTTCGCACGGCCTCCTGCGGGTCCCACCCCATGCCCGCGTTCTGGGTGAGGCCGAAGAGGTCGCCGCTCGGCGCGGTGCGCAGCGTCTCCGGGTCGAGCGGCAGGCGGCCGGTCGACGCCTCGCCCCGGGTGCGGACGGGCCCCGGGTCGGTGTCGCTCAGCACCTCCTCGACGCCGGGTGTCCGGCTGGTCAGGCTGCGGGTCAGGCTCCCTCCTGGCGGCTCGCGTCTCCAGTCTAACCCGCCGCCCCGCTAGAATGGCCGCGAGCGGGGGGACGATGGCCGACTACGACGTGGTCGTCCTGGGCTGCGGCCCGGCGGGGGAGCGGGCGGCCATCCAGGCCGCGCGGGCGGAGAAGGCCGTCGCCGTCGTCGAGCGGGCCCACGTCGTGGGAGGGAACCGCGTCAACTGGGGCACCATCCCCTCGAAGACGCTACGGGAGAGCGCCGTCTTCTTCTACCAGCTCACCCGCCACCGCCTCCACGGCATCCGCTACGAGGTCTCTCCCGAGCTGACCGTGGCCGACTTCATGTTCCGCGAGCGCGCCGTCGTGGCCCGCGAGCTGGAGCTCATCAACGACTCGCTGGGCCGCTACGCGGTCGACCTCGTGAGCGGCCACGCCCGCTTCGCCGGGCCTCACGCGGTCGCGGTCAGCCCTCCGGGTGGGGCCGGGATCCGCACCCTCACCGCGGACCACTTCGTCATCGCCACCGGCTCCCGGCCCAACCGGCCCGACGACGTGCCGTTCGACGGCGAGACGGTGTTCGACTCCGACACGATCCTGCAGCTCCCCCGCATGCCGAGGACGATGACGGTCCTCGGCGCGGGGGTGGTGGGCATCGAGTACGCGAGCATCTTCGCCGCCCTCGGCATCGCGGTGACCCTCGTCGACACGCGGGACCGGCTCCTCCCCTACTTCGACCGGGAGATCGTGGACGGTCTCGTGACCGAGCTGCAGAAGCTCGGGGTCACGATCGTCCACTCGGACCGCCATGCGGCGATCCGGCGCACCGCCGCCCGACCCGCCGGCGTCGAGTGCCTGACCCAGGCCGGCCGGCGGCTCGAGTCCGACGCGCTCCTCTACTGCGTCGGCCGCGACGGGAACACCCACGACATCGGCCTCGGCACGCTCGGCATCAAGCCCGGCCAGTACGGCCTCCTGGTCGTCAACGAGAACTACCAGACCGTTCACCCCCACATCTACGCCGTGGGCGACGTGATCGGCTACCCGGCCCTGGCCAGCACCTCGATGGAGCAGGGGCGCCAGGCCATGCGTCACGCCCTGGGCATACCGGGGCCGAAGGGACGGACGGAGGTGCTGCCCTTTGCCGTCTACTCGATTCCCGAAGTGGCGTACATCGGCGAGACCGAGGAGTCCCTCATGCGGTCGGGAGCCGACTACGTGGCCGGACGCGGGAACTACGACAAGAACCCGCGCGGACAGATCCTCGGCGACTCCGGGGGGATGCTGAAGCTCCTGTTCACGCGGCCCGGCTTGGGGCTCGCCGGCGCGCACGTCGTGGGGAGCGCGGCGAGCGAGATCGTCCACGTGGGGCAGGCGTTCCTGCGCGCCGGCGCCACCGCCACCGACATCGCGGAGACGCTCTACAACTACCCGACCCTCTCGGACATGTACCGCCACGCGTCGCTCAAGGCGTTGGCCGAGGACCGGCGCCGGGGCGGCCGCTGACACACCCTTCGCGGCTCGGGCGGCGATCTACTCCAGGCGCCGCAGGACGAAGCACTTCAGGTAGAGCGTCTCCGGCACGCCGAGCATCACCGGGTGGTCGCGGGCCTGGCGGCGCTTCTCGACGACGGTGACGGCGGCTCCGGCGTCGACCGCGGCATCGGCCAGGATCGCCTCGAAGTCCTCCTCGTGCACGTGGTACGAGCACGAGCAGGTCACGAGGCAGCCGCCGGGCTTCAGGACCTTGAGCGCCCGGAGGTTGATCTCCTTGTAGCCGCGGACCGCCTTCTCGACGGCGTCCTTGCTCTTGGCGAAGGCGGGCGGGTCCAGGATCACGGTGTCGAAGCGCTCGCCCCGCTGGTCGAGGTCGCGGAGCAGATCGAAGACGTTGGCGTCGCGGCCGGTCACGTTCGTGAGGCCGTTGCGAGCCGCGTTGGCCTTCAACCGCTCGAGCGACTCGGCCGAGAGGTCGACCGCCGTCACCTCGTCCGCCTGCCGCGCCACCTGGAGCGCGAAGCCCCCGTCGTAGGTGAAGGCGTCGAGGACGCGTCCCCGCGCGTACTGCCGGGCCGCGAGGTGGTTCTCGCGCTGGTCGAGGAAGAGGCCGGTCTTCTGCCCCTTCCGCAGGTCCACACGGAAGCGGACGTCACCCTCGGAGACCTCGACCACCTCCGGCACATCGCCGTGGAGCACGGAGACCGTCTGCCCGAGGCCCTCCAGCGTCCGCACGCGCGGGTCGTTGCGCTCCACGACTCCCTTCGGCCTCAGGAGGTCGACGAGCGCGGCGACGATCTCCGCCTTCGCCCGCTCGGTGCCCTGCGAGAGCGTCTGGATCGCGAGGGTGTCGCCGTAGCGGTCCACGACGAGGGACGGGAGGCCGTCCCCCTCGCCGTGGACGAGCCGGCAGGCCTCGGCTCCCGCCGCCACCGTTTCCCGCCAGCGGCGCGCCCGATCGATGCGATCGCGAAGGAAGGTGCCCGAGAGGCTCTCGCCGCGCGCGATCATGCGGAGGCGGATCTCGGAGCGCGACGACCAGAACGCGAAGCCGAGCGGCGTGCCCCGCCGGTCCGCGACACGCACGACCGCTCCCGGGCTCGCCCCGCCGTCCTCGACGACGTCGGACCGGAACACCCAGGGATGGCCGCGCTCGATCCGCTCCCGGCCCTTTCGGGTGACGACGACCGGCCCCTCGACCTCCATGGGGGGAGCAGCATATAGGCTTTGCGGAGCCAGGGCACGGGGGAAGGGGAAGAGAGACCAGGGCTCTCGTCGGCGGGACGGGCATCAGTAGCCGGCGGCCTTGTCGACGACGTCGAGCAGAGGCTCCCCGTTCCGGAACCGCAGGAGCTGGCGGAGGAAGACCCGCATCGACTCGTCCACCCACCCCGGCGCGTGGTCGGCGCAGTGCGGCGAGAGGAGCACGTTCGGCAGGCGCCAGAACGCGTGGCCGGCGGGCAGCGGCTCCGTCTCGAAGACGTCGAGCGCGGCGCCGCGGATCCGGCCCTCCTCGAGCGCCTCCACGAGCGCCGGCTCGTCCACCACCGGCCCCCGCCCGACGTTCACGAGCACGGCCGTCCTCTTCATCGCGGCGACCGCGTCCCGGCTCACGAGCCCCCGCGTCGACGGGGTGAGGGGCAGCGTCACGACGACGTCGTCCGAGCGGGCCAGGAGGTCGCGAAGCCTCTCCGGCGGGACGGTCTCGCGCACGAGCGGGTCCTCCGACGACCGCTCGGGCCGGCGGCGGAGGGCGAGGACGTGGGCGCCCAACGGCCGCAGCCGGGCCGCGACCGCGCGGCCGATGTCGCCGTAGCCGACGATGCCGACCGTGCGCCCCTCGAGGCGCTCCATGTCGAACGGCGACCAGGCGGCCGCCGCCTGCTGCGCGACGAGGCGCCGCAGGTCCTTCGCGAAGAAGAGCAGGGCGGCGAGGACGAACTCGGCCAGCGCGGGGCTGAAGGCCCCCCGGCCGTTCGTGACGACCGCCGGGTGCGCGACGACCTCCGGCACGAGCACGCGATCGAGGCCGGCGGAGCGGGCGTGGATCCATCGCAACCCGGGCGCTCTCCGGAGGGCGGCCGCGATGCGGGTCGGCCCCGCCCAGCAGTCGAGGAGCGCGTCGGGAGCCGGCGCGCCGTCGAGCTCCTCCGGCTCCCAGCCGACCACGAAACGCACTGCCTCGGGCGGCCGCTCGAGCAGATGCAGGCCCGGATCGCCCGGTCGAGCGAGGACCCACACGACGACCGGGGGGGTCATGACGAAGGGACGGTAGCACGCCGGACCTGCAGGTGGCACGCGCGTCGGCCCTCGCGCGACGCCGGCGTCACGCGAGACGACGAAAACCCCGATCCCAAGGGGAGTTGATTCGCTGGACTTCAATTGTTGCATAACTGATAATCCCGGGTCGCCGCTCACGCTGTGACGCGGTCGCAGCGCGAAGGGCGGTCCCGAGGAGGGGGCAATGACACGCCGCGGGTCTTGGAGTCGGGTTCGCGGCCCCTGGGCGGCGGCGGCGCTCGGGCTCGCCGCGTGGAGCGCGCCGGGGCGCGTCGACGCACAGTCGTGCTCGCCCCCCAGCTTCGTCCCCGCGCCGTCGCTCGGCGCCACCGCGACCGGACCCGTCCTCACCGGCGACTTCGATCGCGACGGGAAGGTCGACCTGCTGGTGCCGAGCGTGTCTGGCCAGCAGCTCCTCTTCTTCCGCGGCCGCGGGGACGGGAACTTCGATCCCGCCGTGCCTTCGCCGGTGGAGGACACGCCGGGGCCGCTCGTCGCGGGCGACTTCGACCGGAACGGCACCCTCGACGTCGTCCTCGTCCTCGACCACGGCGCGGCGAACGACATCCTTGCGGTCATGAGGGGCAACGGCGACGGCACCTTCTCTCCCCCCCAGACGATCGCCAGCGGTGGCAACTACGTCGCGCTCGTCGCGGGCGGCTTCCGGAACCCGTCCCGGCTCGACCTCGTCGTCTCCGACGCCTCGGGCACCGGCGCTCTTCGCTTCTACTCGGGAAACGGCGACGGCACCTTCGGTGCGCCCTCCACCGTGGCGACGCCCGGGGCCTTCGGGGCCCTCGCCACCGGCGACTTCGATCGCAACGGGAAGCTCGACCTGCTGGTGGCGAATGGCAACGGCGTCTTTCGGTACCTCGGCGCGGGCGGTGGGATCTTCAATCTGAACCCGGTGGCGCCGATCGCCACCACCTCGGCGCCCACGCCGGGCATGGTGGTGGCCGATTTCAACCGCGACGGCCGACCGGACGTGGCCGTCCTCGATCCCACGGCGTCGTCCGTGCACCTGCTCCTCGACAACGGCAGCGGGGGTTATGCCCCCCCGTCGTCGACCGGCGTCTTCGGCGCCGGCGCCACGATCGCCGTCGGCGACTTCGACGGCAACGGCGTGCCGGACCTCGCGGTCGGCCAGCAGTCGCAGCCGCTCGTCATGGTGGGGCTCGGCAACGGCTCGGGCGGCTTCCCCTCCGCCCAGCCGGTCGCCGTCGACGTGCCGGCCACGACGCTCGCCGTCGCCTCGCTCCGAGGGGACGCGCGCCGGGACTTCGTCACCGCCGGCGCCGACAAGGTGTCGGTCCGCCTCAACGGAGTGGGCTTCCCGTGCCCGAGCTCGTCCTTCGCGAAGAACGCCCGCATGCTCCGGACTCCCTCGTCGCCGTTCCAGGTCGCGCAGGGGGACTTCGACGGGGACGGGATCCCCGACCTCGCCGTGACGAGCACGACCGGCAGCCTGTTCGTCTATCAGGGCACGGGGCAGGGCTACGTCCTCAAGACGACGATCCCCGTCGGCACCCAGCTCACCGGCGTCGTCACGCTCGACTTCGACAGGGACGGCCACACCGACGTCGCGGTGGCCGACTACGGCGGGAACCGTTTCGTCGTGCTCAAGGGCGACGGCGCGTTCGGCTTCGTCCCGTTCCCCCTGGGCACGGTGGCCACCGGCCTGGGACCCGGACCCATCGCTACCGGCGACTTCAACCGCGACGGCTGGCCGGACATCGTGACTGCGGACTACGCGAGCAACCAGCTAACCGTCGCCCTGGGGAACGGGGCCGGCTTCTCGAGCGTCACCGCCCTGACGGGTCTCTCGGGCCCGGCCGGGCTCGCGGTCGCCGATCTCAACCTCGACGGAGCGCCGGACCTCGTCGTGGCCAACCAGACGGGCAACACGGTCTCCGTCTTCAATGGCAACGGCGCCGGCGGGTTCACGACCCTTCCGTCCCTCACCGGCCTCGGACAGCCGAGGTGGGTGATCGCGACCGATCTCAACCTGGACGGGCGGCCGGACGTCGTCGTGGCCGAGGGCTCGAGCAACCGCGTGTCACGCTTCCTCGGCAACGGCAACGGGACGTTCGGAGGGGGCGCGTCGACGCTGGTGGGGAACTCGCCCGTCTACGTGGCCTCCGGCGACTTCACGGGCGAGGGGTTCCCCGACGTCGTCGTTGTCGACAGCGTCAGCTCGGACGTGACCGTCCTTCGGGGCGACGGCGCCGGGAACCTGGCCGTGGTCGGGACCTTCCCGACCGGAGGCAGTCCCTCCGGCGTCGCCGTCGTGGACTTCAACCGCGACGGGAACCAGGACCTGGTGGTGCCGAACACCGCCAACGACAACCTCTCCCTCCTGGCCGGGCACGGGGACGGGACGTTCGACGCGGCGAGCGCCTTCGACACCTCGACGACGGTGGCCTTCCAGCAGGCAGCGATCGCCGACTTCGACCGGGACGGGAAGGTCGACGTCCTGGCCACGAACTCCGCGGCGAACGAGGTCCGCTTCTACAAGGGCGACGGGGCCGGCAGCTTCACCGGGGCCATCTCCTCGCCGGGATTCCTCTCCGCCGGCCCGCTCGCGGTGGCCGACTTCACGGGCGACGGCATTCTCGACATCGCGGTGGGGGAGTCGAGCGGGGTCCGTTTCGGCCTCGGCCTCGGCACGGGTACCTTCTCCTCGGGAGCCCTCGTCCCCACGGCGTTCACGCCGACGTCGATCGCGGTCGGCGACTTCAATCGGGATGGCAACCCGGACCTGGCGATCGGCAACGGGAACCAGGTGACGATCGCCCTCGGAAACGGCGGCGGCGTGTTCCCTGGGGTGACCACCTACACGGTGGGCCCGGCAGGTGACGCCGTGCGGTCGGTGGCCGTGGTCGACTTCGACCGCAACGGGATCCCCGACCTCGTCGTCGCAGTGACCGGGACTTCCGACCGTCTCGTTCTCCTGCAGGGATTGGGAGCCGGTGATCTCACGATCCTCAGCCCGAACCTGGCCACCGGGGCAACACCGCTGTCGATCGCGGTCGCCGACTTCAACCGCGACGGCTTCCGCGACCTGGCCGTGGCCAACAGCGGGAGCGGCGCCAACTCGGTCTCCCTCTTCCTCGGGCAGACCGGGCCGCCGTACTTCACGCCCGCGGGCACGATCACGGTCGGGGACAAGCCGTCCTGGGTCGTGGCCGCCGACGTGAGCGGCGACGGCAAGGCGGACCTCGTGACCGCGAACTTCGGCGGGCAGAGCCTTTCCGTGGCCCGGGGCCGCGGCGACGGGACCTTCGAGACGGCCGAGGACTGGCAAGCCATCGGGACTCCCATCATGGTCGCCGCGGGAGACCCGGACCGCGACGGCCGGGCCAACCTCGTCTCCGTGCAGTCCTCGACGACCCGCTCGCTCTCCTCCTTCGTCAACACGAACTGCGATCCGCGCCGCCTCCAGGTCGTCCGGGACGTCTCGACGTGCAACGTGGTCGCCACGCCCTTCGTCACCCAGCCGCAACTCTGGGTGGAGGACGACGGCGGCAACCTCGCCCAGTGCGCGGGCGGCGCCGTGACCGCCTCGAAGGTGCCCGGCACCGGCAACCCGGCGGGAAACCTCGCGGGGACGAACCCCGTGAGCGTCCCATCGGGCGTCGCGACCTTCGCCGACCTGGCGCTCGACGCGACGGGCCGGCGCTATCGCCTCGCCTTCGCTCAGACCCAGGCCGTCGTGGCCGCGCGCAGCCAGGCGCTGAACGTCGGAGCCTCGCTCGCCGCCGTCGGGCCGACCCAGGTCTGTGCCTCGGCGAGCGCCACCTGGGACGCCGGTCCCGGCTGGGACACCGTGACCTGGCGCCTGGACGGCACGATCGTCGGCACGAGCCGGACCCAGACCCTGAACCTGCCCGCCGGCCTGTACACCCTCCGCGTCGACACCACGCTCGACACCTGCGCCAACACCTCGCAGATCGCCGTCCAGTCCTCACTGGACCTGTCCGCGGTCACGGCCGTGGTCGCGGGTTCGACGGTCGTGTGTCCGACGTGCTCTGGCGGCACCGCCACCGCGGTGACGGCGGGCGGCGGACCGTCGTCGTTCCAGTGGGGGTGGCGGGCCACGTCCGGCGGGGCGTTCACGGCGATCGCCGGGGCCACGGGAGCGAGCTACACGATCGCCGCCAGCAACTTCAGCGGCGGCGCGCCGGGAGCCTACTACCTCGTGGCCCGCGCCACGCCGCTCTGCGGCGTGCCGCTCTACTCGAACGAGGTCAAGGTCGTCCTCTTCACGCTGTCGGACGCCAACGACGTGCCCTTCGTGACGGCGACGTCCGTGAGCGGGGAGAACACCCTGGAGTGGGTGAACCCGGCCGCCCCGTACGAGGACACGCTCGTGCGCTTCAACGCCGTGACCGGATCGGCGTCCTGCGCTCCACCCGCGGATCCCGGCTCGGGCACCCAGGTCGCCCTCGTCACCGGCGTCGCGGGCGCCAAGGGCTCGGCCCCCCACACCGGCCTCCTCAACGACGGCACGACCTACTGCTACCGGGTCTTCGTCCACCAGGGGGGCGGCGTCTTCTCGCCCGGGAAGAGCATCACCGGGCGCCCCTTCGGCACCACCGGCCTCGTGAAGTGGGCGTTCGACGCCGGGGTATTCACGCTCGTGCCGCCCGGCAGCGGGATCGGTCAGATCCACGTGGTCGCGCAGGACACGTTGCACTCGGTGCTGAAGGGCGCCGCCGGGGGCCTGTGGCCGCCCGCCTGGACGCCCCGGCCCTTGAGCGGTCCGTCCCAGGGCCGGCCGTCGACGGTGCAGGTGCCGGCCCCGGTGAACGGCGCGAGCCGGCTGATCTTCCTCGGCACCCAGGGCGGCGTCGTCTACGCCCTCGACGCCGACACGGGCGGCGTCGCGTGGAGCACGACCCTGCCCGCGCCTGCTCCGGCGCCCGTTCAGGCCGCGCCCTCCGGAGACTTCTCGTTCTTCTACCAGGGCTACGGGGACTGGCTCATGGTCGGCACCCGCAACGCCGGGGTGGGCGTGGCCAACGTCTTCTACGCGCTGCGGCTCGCGGACGGCGGCATCGACTGGTCCTACGACGGGAGCGCGGACCACAAGAAGATCGGGATGATCGCGGCCCAGGCGAGCGTGGACCTCCCGAGCCGCCGGATCTACTTCGCGAGCACGGCGTTCGGGACCGGCGCCGGCGAGCGGGACACCGTCTGGTGCCTGGACCTCACCACCCACGCGCTCGTGTGGTCGGCGGAGCTGCCCGACGTCACGGGCAGCCCGATCGTGCGCGCGGCGCGCCCGGGCGAGACGAACGGCCGCGTGTACGTCGGCTCGTGGGACGGGACGACGGGTGAGATCCACGCACTCGACGCGTCCACCGGATTCTCCGTGTGGAGCGCACCCCCGACCTTCTCCACCGGCGGAGACGGACCGGTCAAGTCGTACGTGGCCGCCGACCGATCGAGCACGACCGGGCGCCTCTTCTTCGCGACGGACACCAAGCTCTGGGCCCTCGACGACCCGCCTCTCTCGACCTCGGCTCCCGCGACGCCGACGTGGCTGAGGGACGGCTCGCCCTTGTCTCCCTCGACCCCGGTCTACGCCTCGGGCGGCCCCTATCTCTGGATCGGCTCCTCGGACGGCGGCCTCTACGAGCTCGACTACGCGACCGGAGCGACGCTCGTCGCCCTCCCGCTCGGAGATCCCGTGGTGGCGGCCCAGGTCGGAAGCCCGACCCTCGACGTCCGCGAAGGCTTCCTGTACGTCGGCACGGTGAACGGCATCGTGTACGCCGTCCAGCTGCCGTGAGGTGACGCGATGCTGATGCTCGGCACGCTCCTGCTCCTGGCCGTCACGACCGCCTCCGCCCAGAAGGTCGTCGATCCCGCCGAGAAGGTCGTCGATCCGACCGAGGCCGCCGCGGCCCCTCAGGGAGGGCTCACCCGCGCGTCGCAGTGCTCGCCGATCGAGGTCACCTCGGATCGCGAGGCGCATCGCCTCACGGTCTTCTCCGCCTCGCGCAGCCTGGACCTCGGCGTTCGCACGCTGCTCCGGGCGCCGGGGGCGTGGGCGTCCACCGTGGTGCTGCGGGTGCTCGCCCCCCGCGGTTTCCTGTACCAGTCGTTCGCCTTCCCCCCGACGAAGGCGGACCCGGCACGCCGGTCGACGCGGCTGGTCACGGGCACCCTGCTCGTCGCGGGCACGGCGATCACGACCAACTCCCTCTACGGGCGCTGGACGGTCGAGGCGCTCGTCGACGGCCGGCCCTGCGGCAGGCCGGGCGCATTCACGCTGAGGCCGTGAACGAAACAGAAGGAGACCCGTACGCTCCAGGCACGGTAGAATCACCCCGGAGATCCCATGGCCGATCGCGCGAGCGACGACGAGCCGAAAGAAGGCGAGCCCCGCGTCCGCCTGCCCTACGAGAGGCCGAAGATCGCCTGGGAGCAGCCTCTCGCCGTGCGACCCGAGCTGATGGCCGGCTGCAGCAAGGTGAGCACGAGCGACCCGCAGTGCGACAGCGGGCTGTCGAGCTGACGTGCCGGCCGACGCTCCCGGCTGGCTCCAGCTCAAGGCGAGGGCCGCCGCCCTCGCCCAGCCTCTCACGGCCAACCTCGAGCTGACCTACCGCTGCAACTGGCGCTGCGTCTTCTGCTACAACCCCCGCCACCACGATCGCCGCCGGCTGAACGGCGCGGAATGGACCGCCGTCCTCGACGACCTGCGGACCCTCGGGACGCTCTTCGTCGCGCTCACCGGGGGGGAGCCGCTCACCCACCCCGACTTCCTCGGCATCGCGCGCGCCGCGCGGGACCGGCGGCTCGCGGTCCGCGTCTTCACGAACGGCTCGCTGATCACCGAGGAGATGGCCGACGCCCTCGCGGCGCTCCAGCCCGTCGCGGTCGAGCTCAGCCTGCACGGCGCGACCCCGGAGACGCACGACCGCACGACCGGCCGCCCGGGATCGTTCGCCAGTCTCATGCGCGGCCTGGACCGGCTGCGTCTCCTCGAGGTTCCCCTTCTCCTGAAGACCCCCCTCACCTCGCTCAACGAGGACGAGCTCGAGGCGATCGTCGCCCTCGTCGAGGACCTCGGCGTCCCCCACCGGGTCGACGCCTCGCTCACGCCGCGCGACGACGGCGACCCGGGCCCGCTTCGCTTCCGCGCCTCGGAGGGCGCAGTGGAGCGCCTCTACCGGCTGCTCGCGGCCCGCGGCCGGCTGCCCGGCGCGGAGCGCGAGCCCGGGACCTCCAACTGCGGCCTGGGACGCCTGACCCTGGCGATCGACCCCGAGGGCGAGGTCTACCCTTGCCTCCAGTGGAAGCGAACCTCGCTCGGCAACGTCCGGGAGCGGCCGCTGCGCGAGATGTGGCGGGACTCGCCGGAGCGCCGGAGCGCGGCGCAGGTGGCGGTCGACGCCAACGAGAGCCTGCGGGACGCCGGCGGGGCCGTCTCCCGGTTCCCGTTCTGTCCGGCCCTGGCCTTCCAGCTCACCGGCGATCCCCTTCGAGTGGACGGCTTCCAGCGCCTGCAGGCCGACGTCGTCGCGCGCCTGCGCGGCCCGGCGCCGGCTCCGTCACTCGAGCCGTAGCACGCCCGCCGGATCGGTGCGGAGCGCGCGCAGGGCGGGGGTGACGGACGCGAGGAGACCCATGAGCACGGCCCCGGCCGCGCTCGTGACGAGGACGCGGGGGTCGAGGGGGCTCACGCCGTAGAGGAAGCCGCGGACGAGACTGCCCGCGACGAGCGCGCCCGGGATGCCGGCGGCGACGCCGGCGACGGCGAGGGCGAGGCCGTGGCGCAGGACGAGGCCGAGGACGTCGGCCGGCCGGGCGCCCAGCGACAGGCGGATCCCGAACTCGCGCGCCCGCCGCCCGGCGAGGAGCGCGACCGCGCCGTAGAGGCCGGCCAGCGCCAGGAGGACGCCGAGGGCGGAGAGGCTCGAGCCGACGACGGCGAGCACCCAATCCTCGTGCCAGGACTCGGCCATGTGTCGGGCGAGCGTGGTCGTGGCCGTGACCTTGACGCGGGGGCTGACCTCTCGGACGAGCGCTCGGGCGGCGGGAGCGAGCGTCCCCGGCTCGCCCGAGGTCTCGACGAGGAGGGTCACGTCGCTCGACGGCCGCCTTGCGTAGGTGAGGTACAGGAACGGCTCGGGCTCCTCGTGGATGCGCTCGATCGGGGCGTCGTCGACGACACCGATCACCTCGTGGTCTTCGCCGCCGACGAGCACGTGCCGCCCCACGGCCGGGGTCGCGCCGAAGAAGAAGGTGGCGAAGGCCTCGCTCACCACCACCACCGGCGAACGCCCCGCGTGCTCCGCCGGCGCGAAGAAACGCCCGGCCCGCAGGCGCGGACCGAGCGTCTCCGCGTAGCCCGGTCCCACCTGGTCGTACCGCACGTCCCGGGCGGAGCCGCTTCCTCCGGGGGCGGAGACCGGCAGCGTGGCGCCGCCCCCGGAACCGGCCATCGGCAGGCGCCTCACGTACGTGGCGTTCCGGACGCCCGGGAGCCCGAGCGCCCGACCGCGCAGGGACTCGAGCGACGTCGTGAACCGGCCGAGGTCGCCCGTCTCGTCGCCCATCGAGAGGTCGAGCACGAGGATGCTGCGGCCGGTGTCGAAGCCGCGTGGAGCGGAGCGCGTGGCGAGGAAGCTGCCGAGGAGGAGGCCCGCGGTGTTCAGGGCCACGACCGCGAGGGCCACCTGGAGGGCGACGAGGGCGGTCGGCAGGGCGAGGAGCCGCCGCGGCGTCGCCGACCCGGCCGTGACCCGCAGGGAGGGCGCGATCGCGACGCGGGACGCGCGGAGCGCGGGCACGACGCCGCCCGCGACGGTGGCGAGGAGGGCCAGGAGCCCCGCCACCCCGACGGCCCGGCCGTCGAGGCGGACGTCGAAGTCGAGGGCCACGGGGACGGGCGGGAGGAGGGCCGGCGCCGCGCGGACGAGGGCCTGGGCGAGAGCGAGGCCGGCCCCCGCGCCAGCGAGGGCGAGAAGTGCGGACTCGGCCAGGACCTGCCGCACGATGCGGGGCCGGCTCGCGCCGAGGGCCTGCCTCATGCCGATCTCGGCCCGGCGGGCGTCGCCCAGGCCCACGAGCAGGGTCGAGGCGTTGGCGCCGGCGATCGCCAGGACGAGGAGGACGCCCGCGCCGAGGAGGAGAGCGAGGGGGTTGGGGCCGCCGGCGATCCGGGTGGCCGGGAACGCGAGGAGGGTCCGGCCGCGGCTGGCCTCGGGGAACGCGGTCGCCCAGCGCGAGCCGAGGAGGTCGAGCTCGGACGCCGCCCGCGCGAGCGTGGCCCCGGGGGCGAGCCGCGCGACCACCTCGAAGTGGCGGCCGCCTCGCATCTCGAGGCTGGCCGGGCTGCCGTAGAAGCCCGACCACGCGTCGAGGGAGATCCAGACGTCGTTGACGGGACCGCGCTCGAGGCCCCGGAAGCCGGGAGGCAGGACGCCGATCACCGTGAACGGCCGGTCGCTGAGCCGGACGGCCCGGCCGACGAGTGAGGAGTCGGCGCCGAAGCGCGCACGCCACAGGCGGTCGCTGATCACGACGGCGGGCGCGGGCAGACCACGGTCGATCCCGGGCTCGATGACCCGCCCGAGCGCCGCCCGCACGCCGAGCGTGGCGAAGTAGCCGTCCGACACCGCGCTCAGGAGGAGCGGCTCGAGCTCGTCGCCCCGGCGCAGCAGGATTCCGCGCCGGTCGTACGCGGCGACGGACGCGAGAGACGGGGCGTGCGTGGGGAGCTCGCGCGCTTCGGGCCACGACAAGGACTCGAGGAACCCGCTCGGCGAGCGCGTGAGGACCTCGACCAGGCGGCCCGGATCGGCGACGGCCAGGGGCCGCAGCACGAGCGCGTCGGCCACGCTGAAGAGGGCGGTGCCGACGCCGATGCCGAGGGCGAGTGACCCGGCCGCGACGGCGGTGAGCAGGGGACGGCGGCGCAGGACGCGCACGCCGTGGCGCAGGTCCATGAGGAGCGACACCCAGCACCTCCGTGCCACGGAGCAGGAACCACGAAGCGTGCCACGCCTCCGGACGCGCCGGCGGCCGCGCTTCGCGGCCGCGAGGCCCGGGCCGCGCCCGCATCCGGGACGCCGGCGTGCCGGAAACGAACAACGGCGAGCACGACGCGCGGTGTCCGGGCCGACGGAACCCGTTCGTCCGCGGCGTCTTAGCCGTCTGCCGTTCCCTGGCACGGGGCTTGTTCCAGGCCCTGGCGTGGACATCGCCCGGCCGGATCTCCTCGAGAAGAAGAAGAAGCGCCGCGTGGCGTGGGCGTCGGCCGCCGCGGTGGCCGTCGTCCTCCTGACCCTCGGCGTGTCGCGGCTCAAGCCGGCCGCGCCGACCGTGGAGCGCGCGACCGTCGTCATCGACACCGTGAAGCGGGGCGAGATGGTGCGCGAGGTGAGGGGGCTCGGGACCCTCGTCCCGGAGGACATCCGCTGGATCCCCGCGGTGACGGAGGCGCGGGTCGAGCGCCTCGTCCTCCTGCCCGGCACGAAGGTCACGTCCGACTCGGTGATCCTCGAGCTCAGCAATCCCGAGCTGGAGCAGCAGGCGGAGGAGGCCGCGTCGCAGGAGCGGGCGGCCGAGGCTCAGTACACCGAGCTGAAGGTGCGCCTCGAGAGCCAGCTCCTCGACCAGAAGGCGGCGGCGGCGCGGGTCCAGGCGGAGTCGAAGCAGGCGCGGCTCCGGGCCGACGCCGACGCCGAGCTGGCGAAGAACGGCCTCATCGCCGGGATCACCCTCAAGCTCTCCCAGACCGCGGCCGACGAGCTGGAGCACCGCGAGAGGATCGAGCAGCAGCGCCTCGGGATCGCCGGGGAGGCGATCGAGGCGCAGCTGCGAGTGCAGCAGGCCGAGGTCGACCAGCGTCGAGCCCTGGCGCGGCTCCGCCGATCGCACGTCGACGCGCTGCGGGTGAGGGCCGGCCTCGACGGCGTCCTCCAGGTCGTGCCGGTCGAGGTCGGGCAGAGGGTGACCCCCGGCACCAACCTCGCCCGGGTGGCGCGGCCGGAGCGCCTGAAGGCGGTCGTCCGCGTCCCCGAGACGCAGGCCCGCGACGTGGTGCCCGGACAGAAGGCGGTCGTCGACACGCGCAACGGCGTGGTGGACGCGCGCGTCATGCGCGTCGACCCCGCGGTGCAGAACGGGACGGTCACCGTGGACCTCGCGCTCCTCGGCGACCTGCCCAAGGGGGCGCGGCCGGACCTCACCGTCGACGGCACGATCGAGCTCGAGCGGCTGGCCGACGCCCTCCACGTCGGCCGCCCGGCGATGGGCCAGCCCCAGACGACGGTCGGCCTCTTCCGGCTGGTGAAGGGGACGAACGAGGCCCTGCGGGTCCGGGTGCGGCTCGGGCAGGCCTCGGTGAGCACGATCCAGATCGTGGAGGGGCTGGAGGTGGGCGACGAGGTGATCCTGTCCGACACCTCGGCCTGGGACTCGGCGGACCGGATCCGGCTGAACTGAAGCGAGGGGCTCCATGAACGACGCGGCGACGCTGATCCGGCTCGAGGGCCTGGGGAAGGTCTTCTACACGGACGAGGTCGAGACCCACGCCCTCTCCGACGTCCACCTGGAGGTGAGGAAGGGCGAGTACGTGGCCATCTCCGGCCCCTCGGGCTGCGGGAAGTCGACGCTCCTCTCGATCCTCGGCCTCCTCGACTCGCCGACCGGCGGCTCCTACCAACTGAACGGCACGCCGGTCCAGGACCTCGGGGCCTCCCAGCGCTCCCGCATCCGCAACCGCGAGATCGGGTTCATCTTCCAGAGCTTCAACCTGATCGGCGACCTGACCGTGTACGAGAACGTCGAGCTGCCGCTCACCTACCGGGGGATGAGGGCCCAGGAGCGCAAGGAGCGCACGACGCGCGCGCTCGAGCGGGTGGGGATGGGCCACCGGGCCAAGCACCTGCCGAGCCAGCTCTCGGGAGGCCAGCAGCAGCGGGTCGCGGTGGCGCGGGCGCTCGTGGGCGAGCCCTCCATCCTGCTCGCCGACGAGCCCACCGGGAACCTCGACTCGCGGAACGGCGAGGCCGTGATGGACCTCCTCCGCGACCTCCACCGCGCCGGCTCCACGATCTGCATGGTGACCCACGACACGCGGTTCGCGCGGCACGCCGATCGGACCGTCCACCTCTTCGACGGCCGCGTGGTGAGCGAAGAGGAGGCGGTCCAGGCGGCGGCGGAGGCCGCGGCCGGCGCGGTCTGAACGCCGCCCCCTCCGGGGGCCTCCGCCCGCCGACTCTCAGGCCGTCGCGGCCGCCTCCGGCCCCAGCTCGTCCACTGCTTCCGACACGCGGGCGGCGCGCGTGCTGGCCACCAGCACGTAGACGGCGGGCACGACGAAGAGCGTGAAGAACGTGCCGATGACCATCCCGCTCACGAGCATGATCCCGATGCTGTTGCGGGCCCCCGCCCCCGGCCCGGTCGCGAGCACGAGCGGGAAGTGGCCCACCACCGTGGCCGCGGTCGTCATCAGGATCGGCCGCAGGCGGGTGCCCGCGGCCTCGATCACCGCCGCGAGCTTCGCCCGGCCCTCCTCCTGCAGGTGGTTCGCGAACTGGACGATCAGGATGCCGTTCTTCGAGACCAGGCCCACGAGGGTGATGAGCCCGACCTGGCTGTAGATGTTCAGGGTGGTGAGGCCCAGGAACGAGAAGAGGAGCGCGCCCGAGAGGGCGAGGGGCACGGAGCCGGCGAGGATGATGAAGGGGTCCCGGAAGCTCTCGAACTGCGCGGCGAGGACGAGGTAGATCAGGATGGCCGAGAGCAGGAACGTGCCGAGGAAGCGCCCGCTCTCCGTCCGGAGCTGCCTCGACTCGCCGGCGTGGTCGATGGTGAAGCCGGCCGGGAGGAGGTGCCGCGCCTCGTCCTCGAGGGTCGAGAGCGCCGTGTCGAGCGGCACCCCCGGCGGGAGGACGCCCTGGACCCTCACCGCGTTGAGCTGCTGGAAACGCCGGAGCTCCCGCGGCTCGGTCGAGGTGCGGAGCGTCGCGAACGTCGAGAGCGGGACGAGCCGGCCGCCGGCCCCCGTGACGTGGATCTCGGCGAGCTGCTCGGCGGTGAGCCGCTCGCTGCGCTTCACCTGCGGGATCACCTTGTAGCTGCGGCCCTGGATGCTGAAGCGGTTGACGTAGTCGCCGCCGAAGAGGGTGGCGAGGTCGCGGCCGGCCTGGCTCAGGTCGACGCCCTGCGAGCGCAGCTTGTCCCGGTCGAAGACGACCTCGGCCTGCGGCTGGTCGTACTTGAGGTCGGCGTCGGCGAAGAGGAAGAGGCCGCTCGCGAAGGCCTTGCCGACGAGCTTTTTCGCGATCTCGACGAGGCGCTCCGGCTCCGCGGTGGTGGCGACGACGAGGTCGACCGGGAAGTCCCCGCCCCCCGGCAGCGGGTCCGGGGTCCTCGGGATGACGCGCACGCCCGGGATCCGCGAGAGCTGCGCCGCCGACTCCATCATGAGCTGCTGGGCCGTCTTCCTCCGCTGGCTCCACGGCTTCGTCACCATCCCGCCGAAGCCGCCCGTCGGCTGCATGATCTGGAAGGTGGCGCCCGTCTCGGGGAAGGACGAGTAGACGGCCTGCACCTTCGAGGCGAAGAGCCTCGTCTGGTCCAGCGTCGAGTTGGCCGAGGCCTGCACGTAGCTGAAGACGACCCCCTGGTCCTCGACGGGAGCCAGCTCCTTCTGGGAGAAGAGGTAGAACGGTGCGATGAGCAGGACCACGATCGCCCAGAGGGCGAGGACCACGGGCCGGTCGGCCAGCGTCCACGTGAGCGCGCGGCGGTAGCCGTCCTTGAGCGACTCGAAGCGCCGGTTGATCCAACCCGCGAAGCCCCGCTCGGTGTCCCCGGCGCGCAGCAGGCGCGATCCCATCATCGGCGACAGGGTGAGGGCCACCACCCCCGACACGAGCACCGCTCCCGCGAGCGTGAACGCGAACTCGCGGAAGAGGGCCCCGGTCAGCCCGCCCTGGATCGCGACCGGCGTGTAGACGGCGGCGAGCGTGATGGTCATGGCGACGATGGGCCCGACCAGCTCCCGCGCCGCCTGAAGAGCCGCGCGCAGGGGCGGCTCGCCGAGGTGGAGGTGGCGCTCGACGTTCTCGACCATGACGATCGCGTCGTCGACCACGAGCCCGACCGAGAGCACGATCGCGAGCAGCGTCAGCAGGTTGATCGTGAAGCCCGCGGCGAGCATCAGGAAGACCGCCCCGACCAGGGAGATCGGGATCGCCACCACCGGGATCACCACCGCCCGCGCCGAGCCGAGGAAGAGGAAGATGACCACGATCACGATGAGGAGGGTCTCGGTGAGCGTGCGCAGCACCTCGTCGATGGCGTCGTGGATGTACTCCGTCGAGTCGTACGGGATCCCCGCCTTCATCCCCACCGGCAGCTGGGCCTGGATGTCCTTCATGGCCGCCCGCACCTCGGAGACGACCTCGAGCGAGTTGGCGCTCGGCAGGACCCAGATGCCCATGAACGTGGCCGTCTCGCCGTTGAAGCGGACGTCCGACTCGTAGTCGGCGGCGCCGAGCACGACGTCGGCCACCTCGCGGAGGCGCACCACGACCCCGTCCTTCTCCTTGACTACGAGCTGCCGGAACTCCTCCGGGGTCCGGAGGTCGGTGTTGGCGACGAGGTTGACCGACACCATCGAGCCCTTCGTCCGTCCGAGGGCGGAGAGGTAGTTGTTCCGGGCCAGCGCGTCGCGCACGTCGGAGGGCGAGATCTGGAGCGCGGCCATCCGGTCCGGCTTGAGCCAGACGCGCATGGCGAAGGTGCGGTCGCCCAGGATGTCCGCCCGCTGCACGCCGGAGATCGCGGAGAGGCGCGGCTGGACGACCCGGGTGAGGTAGTCGGTGATCTGGTTCTGGTCGAGGTCGGCGGAGGCGAAGCCGAGGTACATCGCGGCGAACTGCGTGTCCGCCGTCTCGAGCTCGATGACCGGCGCCTGGGACTCGGGAGGCAGGTCGTTGCGCACCTGGGCCACCTTGGCCTGGATCTGGGTGAGGGCTGCGCTCGTGTCGTAGTTCAGCTTGAGGTGCACGGTGATCGCGCTCAGCCCCTGCGCGCTCGACGACTCGACGTAGTCGATGCCGTCCGCGCTCGCGATCACCCGCTCGAGGGGCGTCGTGATGAAGCCGCGCACGAGGTCGGCGCTCGCTCCCACGTACGCGGTGGAGACGCGCACGACCGCGATGTCGCTGCGCGGGTACTGGCGGACGCTCAGCGAGCGGATCGACCACAGCCCCGCGATCAGGATCACGAGGTTGACGACGATCGCCAGCACCGGCCGGCGGACGAACAGGTCGGTGGGCCTCACGTCAGTTGTCCTCCGGCCGAGGGGCCGGGTCGAAGGACGGCTGGACCGAGTTGTCGACGAGCACCGCGGCGCCGTTGCGCAGCTTGAACGCGCCGGAGGTGACGACCTCCTCGCCCGCCTTCAGGCCGGAGACGACCGCGACCTGGTCGCCGCGCGTCCCCCCGACCTTGACGAACTGCTGCCGCACCCCGCGGTAGCGCGCGCCGTTCGGGCCGGCGACGTCGGCGACCACGAACACGGAGTCGCCGTACGGCGCGTAGCTGATGGCCGAGGCGGGCAGCGCGAGGACCGGGCGTTCGGCGCCGAGGCGCACCCGGACCGGCACGAACATGCCCGCCCGCAGCCGCCCGTCGCGGTTCCCGAGCGCGGCCTGGACCTGCACGTTGCGGGTGGCGGGGTCGACGACCGAGTCGATGGCGACGATGCGGCCCTCGCGGTCCGGCCCGCCCTCCTCGGCGACTCCGACCTCGCCCCCCACCTGCATCTCGGCCACGCGCTGCTGGGGCACGGCGAAGTTGACGTAGATGGGGTCGAGGGACTGCAGGGCGACCACGGGGTCTCCGGCCTTCAGGTACTGGCCCAGGTTCACCTGCCGGATCCCGAGCACCCCGGCGAAGGGCGCCCGGATCTGCTTCCTCTCGATCGTGGCCCGGATCTCCCCGACGCGCGCGACCGCCTGCTTGTGCTCGGCGGTGACTCGATCGTCCTCGGACCGGGCGGCGATGCCCTGCTGGACGAGGCCGCGCATGCGGTCGAGGTTCAGCCGCGCGAGGTCGCGCTGCGCCTCGGCGGCCGCGAGCTGGGCCTCCTCCTGGCGCGCGTCGAGGCGCACGAGCAGCTCGCCGGCGGCGACCGTCCGCCCGGACTCGAAGGAGATCGCCTCGACGACGCCCGGCAAGTCGGCGCTCACCGTGACGCCGTGGACGGCGGTGACGGTGCCGATCGCGTCGAGCGCGGCCGGCCACGGCGACTGCCGGGCGAGGATCGTGGTCACCGCCTCGGGCGGCGGCTGGAAGGCCGACGCCTCGGCAATGGCGGCCTGGATCCTCAGCACCTTCACCACGCCGAGGATCCCGACCGAGCCCAGCACCAACATGAGCATCCACAGCATGCGTCTCGTCATCACGCCGCTCCCCGCTTCGCTCTGCCGGCCGCCCCTGCCCGCGCCCCGCGAAAGGAGACAGCGGTGCCCGATGCACACGCATGGGGAAGTGCGGGAACCGTCCAGAGTGTCCGAAGCTGTCGAGAGCCTTAGACGGTACAGTGCTGAACTAAGATCCGTGAAAAAACGTCACCGGGTCGGCTGCAGGACCTTCAGCAGGCGCAGAAGCTCCTCGCGCTCCGCCTCGGGAAGCCCCGCAAACACCTGTCGTTCCTCCGCTTCCAGCGTCCGCAGGCCTTCCTCGTAGCGGCTTCGTCCCTCGGCCGTCAGCTCGGCCCTCGTCGAGCGCCGGTCGCGGGGATCGGGGGCCCGGGCGACGAGCCGTTCGGCCTCGAGCCGGTCCACGAGCTGCGTGATGTTCGACCGCACGCAGGCGCAGC
>Ga0335080_10001734_pt1 | contig 21628 bp, 18 predicted proteins | sample Lox_Sample_34_FD_206720 | JGI IMG/M metagenome (GOLD analysis project Ga0335080, IMG submission 206720) | Soil microbial communities from Loxahatchee National Wildlife Refuge, Florida, United States - Lox_Sample_3.4 | ecosystem: Environmental > Terrestrial > Soil > Wetlands | place: USA...
CGCGCAGCGCAGGAGGGCCTGCAGAGAGTGAGCGGCGAACTGGCTTCGGAGATCGTGCGGGCGGTGCTGCAACCAGCCGGGGGAGGCGGGCGATGAGTTTCGCTCTTCGATCACGACTTGCACGATTCAGGCCGACTCGGCGCCTGGGCTTTGCTATCGCCGTGCTGGCTCTGCTGATAGTGCAGGCCGGCGTGGGGTCAACGCCATCGCGGGCGAGCTCCATCAGTTTTCAGCAAGCGGGACAGCCCCCCGCCCATGGCGGCAACCGGCAGACCTCTCTGAGCCAGGAATTGGTCAAGGAAACCCGTGAAGCTGCGGCCGAAGACAGCGATGAGCAATTCAAGCACTCGGGCTCTGTGCAATTCATTGCACGCGTCAGCGGCCTGAGTATCAAGCACGCGTACTTGCTCTGCACGCTGCTGAATTTTGCGGTGATCGGGATTCTGATTGTCTGGTTGCTCAGAAAGACTCTCCCCTCGGTATTTCGAAACCGCACAGCGGCAATCCAAAAGGCGATGGAAGAGGCACGGCGGGCGAGCGAAGAGGCGAAAAGCCGGTTAGCCGGCATTGAAGAGCGGCTCTCGCAGCTTGCCGCTGAAATCGCGCAACTTCGCAGCGCAGCTGAGGCGGAAGGGGCGGCGGAGGAGAGCAGAATTCGAGCGGCGGCGGAAGAGGACGCGCGCAAGATTCTCGAGGATGCGGATTTTGAAATCCAGGCGGCGGTGAAGGCGGCGCGGCGCGACCTCAAAGTTTACGCGGCCGACATCGCTGTAGCTCTGGCGCGCAAACAGGTTCGAGTCGACGGCCCGACCGACCAGGCCCTGGTGCTGAGTTTTGCCCGGCGGCTCTGGACCGGCGACAATGACACGAAGGGCCGGCGCTGAAGATGGCTTCGATCAGTAATACCTATGCGCGCGCCTTTGCCGACGCAGTATTCGACGGACGTCTTGACCCGGCGAAGACTCTGCAGGAAGCCCAGGCGCTCGCCGGATTGGTGCGGGAAAGCAAAGACCTCAAAGACGTTTGGGCGGCGCCGTCTATTCTCACCGAGCAGAAAAGGGCAGTGCTGGACGCCATCGTTGCGCGCCAGGGAATCTCGCAGGTGGTGCGGAATTTCATGGCGGTTGTCATCGATCATGGCCGGGTGCATTTTCTGGCTGAAATTGTCCGGCAGTTTGAGCAGGAGTTGAACGAGCGGCTGGGCTTCGCGGAAGCTCAGATCACGACAGCGCGGGAACTGGACGAAGCGGAACGGCGCGTTATCGAACAAGAGATCGCGAAGCTGACCGGGAAGAAGGTGCGGGCGCGATACGCGCGCGATCCCTTGCTGATCGGGGGCGCGCTGGTGCGGGTCGGCAGCACGATCTATGACGGTTCGGTGAACGGGCAGTTAGAGCGAATACGGGAGGCACTCGGCAGCTAGTGCGGGGAGCCGGCTGAGAGCGGATTCTATGGCACACATCAAAGCAGATGAGATCACACAGCTGATCCGGCAGCAGATCGAGAACTACGAATCGAAGATCGCGGTCGATGAAGTCGGCACGGTCATCACCCTGGGCGACGGCATCGCCCGCGTATACGGCCTCGATAAAGTCATGGCAGGAGAGTTACTGTCCTTCCCGCATGACGTCGCCGGTATCGCCATGAACCTGGAGGAAGATCAGGTCGGGGTGGTGCTGCTGGGCGAGTACACCGAGATCAAGGAAGGCGACGAAGTCAAGCGCACCGGCCGGATCATGAGTGTGCCGGTGGGCGACGCCATGGTGGGCCGGGTGGTGAATTCGTTGGGCCAGCCGATCGACGACAAGGGACCGATCGCCACCGAGCAATTCATCGCCCTGGAACGGCTGGCGCCGGGTGTCATTGACCGGCAGCCGGTGCGCGAACCCATGGCCACGGGTCTCAAGGCGATTGACAGCATGATTCCCATCGGGCGCGGCCAGCGCGAGTTGATCATCGGTGATCGCCAGACCGGAAAGACCGCGGTTGCGATCGACGCCATCATCAACAACAAAGGCGGCGACCTAATCTGTATTTACTGTGCCATCGGGCAGAAGCGTTCTTCAATTGCCCAAGTGGTGAAACTCCTGAGCGACTATGGCGCCATGGAATACACCATTGTGGTGGCGGCATCCGCTTCCGAGCCCGCTCCGATGCAGTACATTGCACCTTACGCCGCCTGCGCCATGGGCGAGTATTTTCGCGACTCCAAGCGGCATGCGCTGGTGATTTACGACGATCTGTCCAAGCATGCGGCCTCGTACCGGGAAATCTCGCTGCTGCTGCGACGTCCTCCGGGGCGCGAGGCGTATCCCGGCGACGTGTTTTATCTTCACTCGCGCCTGCTCGAGCGCGCCGCCAAGTTGAGCGACAAGAATGGCGGCGGCTCGCTGACGGCATTGCCGATCATCGAGACGCAGGCGGGCGACGTTTCGGCATATATTCCGACCAACGTGATTTCCATTACCGACGGTCAGATCTATCTGGAAACCGACCTTTTCAACCAGGGTGTGCGCCCGGCGGTGAACGTCGGGCTCTCGGTCAGCCGCGTGGGTGGCAGCGCGCAGATCAAGGCCATGCGACAGGTGGCTGGAAGCCTGAAGCTGGACCTGGCGCAATACCGGGAACTGGCAGCCTTCTCGCAGTTCGGCAGCGACCTGGACAAGGCCACCCAGAACCAGCTCAACCGCGGCCAGCGCCTGGTCGAGGTGCTCAAGCAGAAGCAGTTTTCACCGCTCTCGTTCTCCAAGCAGATTCTGATCATTTTCGCCGGCACGAACGGCTTTCTCGATGATTTGGCCGTCGACCAGGTGCAGGAGTTCGAAGCTGAGCTCTACAAGTACGTCGACACGACGAATCCGGGCCTACTGCGCACCATCATGGAGAAGAAGATCCTGGATGACAACCTGAAGGCCGCGATGAGCAAGGTCATCAAGGAATGCAAGGAATCGTTCGTGGCGCAGCACCAGGCGGCGGCGAAATAAGCAGTCGGATAGATGGCTAACATTCTCGATATACGGCGGCGGATTCGCAGCGTGACTAATACGCGGCAGATCACCAAGGCCATGAAAATGGTGTCGGCGGCCAAGCTGCGTCGCGCGCAGGAGCGCGCCCTGGCGGCACGGCCCTACGCGCAGATGCTGGCCAACGTGTTGAAGTCGCTGGTATCGCGGGCGGAGATTTACGATCCCGATACTGGCGAGCCCAAGCACCCTCTTTTGGCGCAGCGCCCGGAAAACAATATCCTGCTTATTGTCGTGACCGGGGACAAGGGCCTGGCAGGCGCATTCAACACCAACATTGTGAAGGCGGCGGCCCGCTTCCTGGAGTCGAAGTCGGGCAAGAACATCGAAATCGAAGCCATCGGGCGCAAGGGCCGCGACTTCATGCGCCGCAGGTATCCTTCCGAAAGGCCACGCGAAGCTGCCTCTCAGACTGCGCCGCACATCTCCCTGGTGGGTGAGCAGGTGGGAGTGTTGAACAAGGTCGGGTATGGGATGGCGTCCGAACTGGCGGAACGCGTCATCGAACGCTATTCGAATGAGGAAGTCGACGCCGTTTATATTGTATACAACGAGTTCAAGTCGGTCATCGCACAACGCCTGGTCGTCGAGAAAGTGCTCCCGATCGAACAGGTGGGGGAATTCACCGTGGCGCAGGCCGAGGTGATGGGCGAAGAAGAGCGCAAGCGGGCACTGGAAGCGGCCAAGGGAGCAGGTGTGGGCATCCGGCCCGCCGACACCCGCGCGGTGGACGCCGAGGCGGCGAAGTTCGCAACCGCTCCTGTCGATTACATTTACGAGCAGCCTCCGGGGGAGTTGTTCCGCTCGCTGCTGCCCAAGTATGTCGCCATCCAGATTTTTCACAGCCTACTGGAATCGGTGGCAGCGGAGCATGCGGCACGGATGACGGCCATGGACGCGGCGACCAGCAACGCGAGCGATATGATCGATTCGCTGACGCTGGCCATGAATCGAGCGCGCCAGGCGAAGATCACCAAAGAGATTATTGAAATCGTGAGTGGAGCGGCGGCGGCGTTGTAGCCGCCGGCCAACTGGATTCTGGATTGCCAACTGAAGAGATGGGCAGGTAAGAGCAAAACCTATGCCAGAAAATATCGGACACGTGATTCAAATCGCTGGACCCGCCGTAGACGTGCAGTTCGCCGAAGCGAACATGCCGCCTATTTACGAGGCGTTGCTGGTGGTGAGCGATGGGTTCAAGGTTCCCGCTTCCATCAAGGTCGTTCTGGAAGTGCAACAGCACTTGGGCGAAGGCCGGGTACGGTGCGTCGCCATGGAGCCGACCGATGGCATGGTACGCGGCATGAAGGCCATCGATCAAGGCGGGCCGATTTCGGTTCCCGTGGGCCGCGGGACGCTGGGGCGGGTCATGAACGTGATCGGCCAGCCGGTCGATCAGCTGGGGCCGATCGCCCACACCGAGACCATGCCGATCCACCGGCCTGCGCCACTGTTCGACGAGCAGGCCACGACCGCCGAGATGTTCGAGACGGGGGTGAAAGTCGTCGACCTGATCCAGCCCTTTCTGAAGGGAGGCAAGATCGGCTTGTTCGGTGGTGCGGGCGTGGGCAAGACCGTCGTGATCATGGAGTTGATCAACAACGTGGCCAAACAGCACGGCGGATTTTCGGTCTTCGCCGGCGTCGGCGAGCGCACGCGCGAGGGCAATGACCTGTGGCTGGAGATGAGCGAGTCGGGGGTGATCAAACCCGGCGACCCGGAGAAGTCCAAGGCAGCGCTGATCTACGGTCAGATGACCGAGCCGCCCGGCGCCCGTCTGCGGGTGGCTCTTACCGGACTTACGGTTGCCGAATATTTCCGGGATCAGGAGGGCGCTGACACGCTGCTCTTCATCGACAATATTTTCCGCTTTACGCAGGCGGGGTCGGAAGTTTCGGCGCTTCTTGGCCGCATGCCCTCCGCGGTCGGCTACCAACCCAACCTGGCAACGGAGATGGGCGAATTACAGGAGCGGATTACGTCAACCAAGAAGGGATCGGTCACCTCGGTGCAGGCGATTTATGTACCGGCCGACGATTTGACGGATCCGGCGCCGGCGACGACCTTTGCCCACCTGGACGCGACGACGGTGCTGTCGCGCGCCTTGACGGAGATCGGCATTTATCCGGCGGTCGATCCGCTGGCGTCGACTTCCCGGATTCTCGATCCGCGCATCGTGGGCCAGGAGCACTATGACGTGGCTCAGGCGGTCAAGAAGACGCTGCAGAGCTACAAGGACTTGCAGGACATCATTGCCATCCTGGGCATCGATGAGCTGAGCGAAGACCAGAAGCTCACGGTGGCCCGAGCGCGCAAGATTCAACGTTTTCTATCGCAACCGTTCCACGTCGCCGAGCAGTTTACCGGCGCCCCCGGGCGATACGTGAAGATCGCGGACACGGTAAAGGGTTTCAAAGACATCGTGGAAGGGAAGTACGATGATATTCCCGAACAGGCTTTCTATATGAAGGGCACTATCGACGAGGCCCTGGAGGCGGCCGAGAAACTGAAAGCGGCAGCGTAAAAATCGTCGTCGGTTGCTAGTCCTAGTCATTGGCAAGAACGATTCTGCCAGCGACGGGTTGCGAACAACCAACGACCAACGACCAATGTCGGACACGTTCCAACTCGAAATCGTTACCCCGGAAAAGATGGTGGTGCGGGATGCCGCGGAAGAGATGCAGATTCCCGGCAAGAACGGCTATCTCGGCATACTTCCCGGGCATGCGCCTCTGATCACTGAGCTGGCGGTGGGTGAGATTACGTACCGCAACGGCGCGAACACTCATCATCTATCCGTGGCTTGGGGATTCGCGGAAGTGCTGCCGGACAAGGTTGTGATCCTCGCTGAAACGGCGGAACGGGCGAACGAGATCGACGTCAGCCGCGCGCAGGAAGCCAAGCAGAGGGCGGAGACGGAGCTGGCCAAGGGCAGCACCGAAGAGGATTTTTCGCGCGCGACTGACGACTTGAAACGAGCTGAGACCCGGCTGGAAGTGGCACAAAAGAAGAGTTAGGGCGGCAGCGGCCAGAGTTACTTCAAGCCCACTCCATACAGGTACGTGTATGTGTGGCCGTCGTTCCAGGGCAGATCCGCCTGGAATGACGAGAACAGCACCGCCCGGTCCATAAAGCTGACGAATACCTCTCTCTGCAGGCTTGCAGCCTGGAAGCGGAACGTGAAAAGGCCGAAGCAGGGATCCTGGAGCGCACTATTCCCGTGGAGATAAGGTGAGTCGGCGGCCGGCGTCAGAGGCGCTTGAACCAGGATATTGCCCATTTCCTCCTTCACGGTGATCAGTCCGTCCCGGCCAATCAGCAGAACGCCCTTTCCCAGGCGGGAAACGCCGGTCTCTTCGTCGTCCATACCCCGCTGAGCGGTGCTCTTCTGGTAAAACATGGCCCGGTAGGCACCGGCGAAGCCTGGGTCGAAGGCTTTGCTTGCGGTCTGCCTTAAACCCACGATCATCCCGTTCGGCGTGTCCACGGAGAAAGTCCGGCCGGCGCTGCCAAAAATGTAGTGAGAGCCGCCATTGTTGTCCGGCAGACGCAGAAAGGTCTGCGAAGCATCCTCCAGCAGATTCCTGGCACTGAAGCCCCCGCGATGAAACGCACGGTTGGCTCCGTCCAGGCCAGCGAGAGGCCAATAGGCGGAGATGGACGCGTTTCCCTGGCCGTCGGTGGTGATGAAGCCAACCTCAACTCCACCCGAAAGACTGCTGAACTTCATGAAGTTGTAGTTTCCATTGGCCCATTTTGAAACCGAAATTTCCGAATGGCGCAAGGCGAGAATCAGCGCAGAGTCGTCATGGTTAGGGCCCGTGTTGGCGGCCTCGATCAGCAAAATGTGATTGGGTATCTCATAGGCCAACACCAGATTACGCAGTGGATCCTCCAGTTGATAGGTTCCATCCGAATTTACCTGATAGGAGATGGTTTCGTTGTCGCCGTTAGAGAGATCACTATAAGACAGCGTATAGGCAACGGGGTCTAAGGTGAAGTTGAACACGTCGCCCAAAGATGCCGTTCCATTGTAGGAGCGGACTGCGAGAGCGGGCGCAATGGGACCTGCTTGTGACGTAGGAGGGACCCGGCCCATCACCGTGGGGAAGAAAATTGTCAGGAGGAGCAATCTGATCTTCATAAGGACCCTCAGGTTTGAGACAAGAAAATGGGCCCTACCCCAAATGAACGAGCAATTTGTCTTCCTGACTTCGAGCGGAGCAACTGAGACTTCGTCCGCAACATCCGGATAGCCGACCCGGCGCACATCACCTAAACTGACGAACTGACGGCACGAAGCCGAAGGAGCGGCACCGGCGTGGAAAACTCAATCGCCCAGCGGCTAGGCAAGCTGGACTGGATGGCCTTGCGGAACTCTCTGTGGGAGTTTGGATTTGCATATGCGCCATCCATTCTCACGCCTGAGGAATGTGCAAGCCTGGTCGGGATGTATGCGTCGGAGAGGAGGTTCCGGAGTCATGTGATCATGGCGCGTTACCGTTTCGGAAGAGGGGACTATAAGTACTTCGACTATCCCCTGCCGCCTGCGGTTCAGCGTTTGAGAGAAGACAGTTATCGGTATCTTGCCCAGCTGGCTAACGAGTGGAACCAGGCTCTCGGCGTTTGCGGGATGTATCCCGAAGAGCACGGCAGATTTCTGGCGATGTGCCGGAAGGAAGGTCAGGCACGGGCGACACCGCTGCTGCTTCACTACGAGACTGGGGACTTCAACTGTCTGCATCAAGACCTCTTCGGAGCGGTTGCGTTTCCTCTGCAGTCAACCTGCTTTCTCAGCCGTCCGGGACTGGATTATGAAGGAGGCGAGTTCGTGCTGGTGGAACAGCAGCCGCGGGCGCAATCGAAGGCGGAGGTTCTCTTGCCGGAGCAAGGAGGAATGGTCATTTTTGCCACGCGCTATCGTCCAGTGAAGGGCGCGCGGGGTTACTACAGGACCAACATCAAACATGGAGTGAGCCGCGTGAAACGCGGAACCCGGTATACGCTGGGGATTATCTACCCCGATGCCCAATAGGTATCACGGTCCTTAGTTCTGATGCTGAATGCGGCGAACTCTAGGGGTTCCCGGGGGGTGAGCCTTTTGTGAGGCCATTGGACGAGTACATGCGGAACAGGTGCAAGCATCTCCCGCGTTCCGCTCCCAGGCCGCGATCGCGTCCAGCCTGTAACCGACACCCCGGATGGTCTTCAAGTACTTAGGATTTTCCCGGTCGGGCTCGATTTTCTCCCGGATCCGGCGTACGCACGCATCCACAGTTCGCGGCGTGACAAATTGCATGTCTCCCCAGACCGCATCCAGCAGCAGGTCGCGGGTAAATACCTGGCCGCGATGGCGCGCGAGGTATTCGATCAGGCGAAACTCCAGGCTCGTGGTCGCGACCTCATTGCCGCGAACGGAGACTCTCATTGCTGAACTATCGATCAGGAGATCGGCGGACATGCCCTGCGGAGGCGGCATCGGGGTTACGAAGCGGCGCAACACTGCCTGCAGGCGTGCAACCAGTTCACGAGGACTGAAAGGCGTGGCAATGCAATCATCCCCGCCGGACTCGAGGGCCAGGACACGATGCTCTTCTGCGGCGGCCGCGATGAGAAAAACCACGGGTATGCCGCTCAGGGAAGGGTTTTCGCGAATCCGGCGGCAAAGATCGAGGCCATTGCCGTCGGGCATCATCATCGCGGTCAACACCAAGGCGGGCCGTCTCCGCTCCGCTTCCTCCAAAACGTTTGCTGTGGCGAACGTGCGGACCGTGTAACCAGCCGCTTCCAGGCATTGCTGCGCCAACTGGCTGACTTCTATCTCGCTTTCAACCACAAAAATGAGCTGCCTCATGCACTCTTTCTCTGGCAACCTCGCCGGGGCGGGCCACCGATCAGGCTCTGCCGGGCGCACACGTTCATCCGGGCCATCGAGCGTCTTAAACCACCTGGTCTGCTGCTAAACCACCGTGGCAAAAAAGAAATGATGATAGCTGGGCAATGCAGGATATTCCGGGAATGTTACGGTCCGGTGACCGACAGATGAATGCTGCGTAAATTCTCGCAACGGTCTCCCAGTGGCCTTTCTTGCACTTGCGCGCCGGAAAGGGGTTTTGGAAGACTTCCTGGGCACCTGAGGGCCGGGTACGGTATATTACGAAAGATTACTATTTCTTTCGTTTACCTTTGGATTGTCAATATGCCAAAGATGCTAGGGTTGGTGCTTTGCGCACTCGCGGTGGCAGCGTCGGCTTGCGCAGCCGTTGGGGTTCCCAAGAACCGGGTCGGCACGACGGCGTTCGTCATTGAGGTGGATGAATCTACGGGCAGCTATGTCCTCAGGTCGCTCAACCCCGGCCGGCAGGTGTTGCAGGCGCGCATAGGCGCTCAGCTTGACCATCACTGGGTGTTCTCCAACAGCTACCCGCGGCACACGCTCGAGCGATCCGCCTTTTCCGACGCTTTCGGGAACGGCGAGGAGTTGAAGGTAACGAACAGCGGCCTGGCGGGACAGCCGGACCTGATCTGCATTTTTCACCAACACTCCGAACCGAACTTTATCGAAGTCCAGGTAGAAGTTCGCAATCATGCCAGCATGCGTGTGACGGTTCAGACCCTTCGCCTGCTGGATGCCGACGGGGGCGTCATTGGCGACCTCGGCGGGCCGGCAGAAGCCGATCGGGTACTCTCCGATAGCTTCAGCGAAGACCGGCCAAACATGGCGATTCATGATCTGGGGGGGGCGACCAACGGGATGCACCGGGCCGTGGGCAGCCAGTTGATCTATAACCGGCAGAGCCGCGAAAGCCTGTTTTTCGGCGCGCTGACTTCCGAGCGGTGGCTGACGGTCTTACGCCTGCATACTGAAGCAAGCCCGGCGAAGATCGCCTCCTATGAAGTGGATTCGGAAGGCACCACGGAACTGGAAAGGGACAATTCTCTGAGAACCGCGCCTGCGGAGAACCAGATCGAACTCAGTCTGCCGGTCGCGCCGGGAGAGAGTTTGACGTCGGAGCGCCTGCTGATCAGCCTGGGCAAGGACTACCATGCGCAACTGGAGACCTATGGCGAGATCATCCGGCGACTGCACCAGCCGCGCCTGGCCCAGCCCACGCCCATGGGCTGGTGGAGCTGGACGGCCTATTATTTCGGTTTGAGCGAAGACACGGCTCTGACCAACGCCCAACTGCTGGCGACGCACTTGAAGGAGCTCGGTTACCGCTTTTTCCATATTGATGAGGGTTATCAGTATGCGCGGGGCGAGTATACGACCTCCAATGCGCTGGTTTTTCCCCACGGGGTCAGGGCTCTGGAGAATCAGGTGCGCGGACTGGGACTGACGTCCGGGATCTGGACGGCGCCCTTCGAGGTCTCGGAACGGTCATGGGTCTATGAGAATCACAAAGACTGGCTGGTGCACAACGCCAAAGGCCAACCCATTCACGCCGGCTATGTGATCGAAGGCGAGGAACCCGGCCATGATCTTGATCGACTCTATATGCTCGACACCACCCACCCCGGCGCACAAGAGTATTTGCGAACCACATATACGACGCTGACCCGAGATTGGGGAATCCGGTATATCAAGCTGGATTTCATGGACGATTCCGCGATCGAAGGCTATCGCTTTCAGCCCGACACGACCGCATTGCAGGCTCAGCGGATCGGCCTGCGGGTTATTCGAGAGGCAGTCGGAGAGCGGGTGCTGCTCGATAAGGACGGCAGCCCCATGCTGAATCCCGTGGGCATGGTGGACACCGGCCGAATTTCCTGCGACACCGGTCACACCTTCGAGGCGAGCCGGGACGCGGCGCCGGGCATCGCGGCACGGTATTACATGAACCGTAATTTCTACACCAGCGACCCGGACGCGTTTTCCATCTCGCGACAGACGGTCGTGGAGCAGGAGTGGCACGGAGGAAAGCGGCCCCTGACTCTGGAGGAGGCCCAGGTGGCGATTGCGCTGGCAGCAGTTACCGGCGGCATGTATGAAATCGGAGACGACCTGCCGACTCTGTTTGCCGATGCCGACCGGATGGCTCTGCTCGAGAACCGGGATCTCATTAACATGGCGCGTTATGCGCATTCTGCAAGGCCGTTGGACTTGATGAGCTATGCACCGGAGGACGAAATGCCGAGCGTATTCCTGCTGCACGAGAGCCGGCGCCAGGCGATTCTGACGGTGTTCAACTGGACTGACAAACCCCGCCGCCACGAATTCTCGTGGGCTGAATTGGGAACGACCGGCCGGCAGCTCACCGACGTGTTCGATGCGGCGACGGCGGTGAGCGTGAATGCGGAGTCTGTCTCACTTGAACTGCCGCCGCGTTCGGTACGGATGTTTAAGATCGTGGATAGTTCGATCCCTGCAAAAGCCCCGTCTGTAAGCGTGCAGACGCCGGGGAGTATCGAGACCGGCAAGCCTGTAGTTTTTTCTGCCCGTGCGGAGGCTGACGGAGTGCCGGCCACGCTGTTTCGCTGGGACTTCGGAGACGGCACCGGGGCCGAGGGCTCGTCGGTGGAGCACGCCTACACCCGGGCCGGCGAATTCAACGTGCAATTGGCGATCGAGGGGCTGGAAGGTCCGGCGTACGAGAAGAGTTTTCCCGTGACTGCCAGCGGGTCGATCGATACCGTCTTCCGGCCGGAACGCAACCGGCGCTATGAGCAACACTAAGGCCGCAGTGCGTTCGTAGCGACAGAGTCTTTGAGGTACTCCATGCTGAAAATGCGCTCCCATTCACTGTTGTGGTTTATCGTCTTGGCACTGGCCGCGTTCGCGCCAGGCCAGATGCCATCGGCTGGGCAAATTGGCTATCAGGCCGCGCAGAACGCGGAGCAGAAGAAGACACTGCTGCTTAAAGATTTTCACCCCGTCTCGATGCTGCACGCCGAGGCGCACAAAGTAGACCGGGCGAAGTTTTACGTGATCGATGTCCACAACCACACCAACGACGCCATGCGGATTGAGGATCATATGCCTCCCGAGCAAGTCGTCCGGGTGATGGACAATACCAACGTGAAAACGGTGGTTATTCTGACGGGTTTGTGGGGACAGAAGCTGCAGGGCGTCATCGACGAAATGGTGAAGCCATATCCGGGGCGCTTTATTGTTTTTACTCAAATCGACTGGAGCAAGATCGACGACCCGCAATTCAGCCAGGAGATGGTGGCCCAACTGGATGACGCCGTACGACGCGGCGCGCGGGGTCTGAAAGTCCTGAAGGATTTTGGCCTGGGGGTTCGCGACAAGACCGGGAAGCTGGTGGCGGTAGACGATCCGCGCGTCGACCCGGTGTGGGAGGAGTGCGGACGGCTGGGAATTCCGGTGTCGATTCACGTGAGCGACCCGGAGGCTTTCTTTCATCCCGTCGACAACACCAATGAGCGCTATGAGGAGCTGACCGAGCATCCGGACTGGAGCTTCTACGGGCCGCAGTTTCCTTCGAAGGAGTCGATTCTGGCGGCGCGCGACCGCATGTTTGCCCGCCATCCCCACACCACGTTTGTGGCCCTGCATATGGCCAACTGGCCGGAGAATCTGGACTATGTTTCGCGCCTGCTTGACACTCTGCCCAACGTGATGGTGGAATTCGGGGCGCGGGAGGCGGAATTAGGCCGCCAGCCGCGGCGGGCGCGGGAGTTTTTCATCCGCTATCAGGATCGGATCATGTTCGGCACGGACAACGGAATGGAAGAAGAGATGTACCGCAACCACTTCCGCTGGCTGGAGACGGGCGATGAGTATTTCGATTACTGGGGCTATCCCGGGCAGGGACGGTGGAAGATATACGGCATGGAGTTACCGGACGGCGTGCTGAAAAAGATTTATCACGAGAACGCGGAGAAGCTGTTCGCAAAATTCAAAGGCGGCGCGGGGACGAAGAAGTAGGGCGCCTGGGTGAAGCCGTTTGCCGGCCTCTTAACTGAGGGCAGCTCCTCCGCGAGCTTAGGAATTCATATGATTTCACCCAAACGTTCACTGACGAAGCTAATCACGGTATTGGCCACGTTGCCAGCAGTTACCCTGCTCGTTCTCCCACACGCACAGGCGCAGACCTTCACCGTGCTGCACACCTTCCACGGAAAGAATGGGAACGGTCCGTCGGGCGCGCTGCTCAGGGATAAGGCCGGCAATCTCTACGGCACGACCGAAGCGGGCGGGACCGGGGAATGCGGGAACTATGGTTGTGGAACTGTGTTCAAACTGGACAAGCATGGCAAGCAGGTCTGGCTGCACAGCTTCGATGTCACCGACGGAGAAGAGCCATTTGAGGGGCTGGTGCGAGATGGAGCGGGAAATCTGTATGGCACCACCGCCTTCGGCGGAAGGATGACCTGCGTGTCCGGGTGCGGAGTGGTGTTCAAACTGGATGACAGCGGACACGAGACCGTGATGTACAAGTTCAGGAAGCCGCCCGACGGCTACTCGCCGAATTCGTCGCTTGTCAGGGATCACTTGGGCAACCTGTATGGCATAACGCAGGGAGGTGGCAAATACAGCCTGGGGACAATATTCAGGGTGAACAAGAACGGCAAGGAAAAGGTCTTGCATGACTTCACGGGAGGCGCCGACGGCTGCGTCCCTGCGGCGGGCTTGATCATGGATGCAGCGGGCAACCTCTACGGAGTAGGCGCAGTGGGCGGCGGCCTCGGCCTCTGTGATCAGGGGTACGGGGTGGTTTTCAAGGTGGACACTGCGGGAACACTGACTGTGCTTCACACCTTCACTTTCGGCGATGGAGCCTACCCTGGATCAGTGCTGCTTCTGGATGAAGCCGGCAACCTCTATGGCACCACTGAGGGAGGCGGAAGCGGCGAGTGTGGCTTCGACGGCTGTGGAACCGTGTTCAAACTCTCTCCGCAACCGGACGGCACCTGGTCGGGGGGGGCGGTCTACTATTTCTGCTCGCTTTCGGGCTGTGCCGACGGCGAGCGGCCAGTTAATGGTCCCCTGATTATGGATTCCGGTGGAAACTTATACGGAACAACCATTTTCGGCGGTACTTCACAGGCCTGCAATGGCAGTTGCGGAGTCGTTTACGAGCTGGCTTCGGACGGTACAGAAAGCGTGTTGCACGACTTCCAAGGAGGAGCTGACGGGGGGATACCGTTGGCAGGTTTAACCATTGACCATGCAGGAAATCTTTATGGCGTAGCAGCGAAGGGTGGGGATAGAAATTGCGACCACCCATGGGGATGCGGCATCGTATTCAAGATCGCGCCGTGAGCAGTCTGATATGATTTCAACCAAACGTTCAGTGACGAAGCTAATCACGGTTTTGGCCACGTTGCCAGCAGTTACCCTGCTCGTTTTCCCACACGCACAGGCGCAGACCTTCACCGTACTGCACACCTTCCATGGAAAGAACGGGGCTGGTCCGTCGGGCGCGCTGCTCAGGGATAAGGCCGGCAATCTCTACGGCACCACCGAGGCGGGCGGGGCCGGAGAATGCGGGAACTATGGTTGTGGAACTGTGTTCAAACTGGACAAGCATGGCAAGCAGGTCTGGCTGCACAGCTTCGATGTCACCGACGGAGAAGAGCCATTTGAGAGGCTGGTGCGAGATGGAGCGGGAAATCTGTATGGCACCACCGCCTTCGGTGGAAGGATGACCTGCGTGTCCGGGTGCGGAGTGGTGTTCAAACTGGATGACGGCGGACACGAGACCGTGATGTACAAGTTCAGGAAGCCGCCCGACGGCTACTCACCGAATTCGTCGCTGGTCAGGGATCACCTGGGCAATCTGTATGGCATAACCGAGTCGGGGGGTGCCTATAGTAGCGGGACAATATTCAGGGTGAACAAGAACGGCAAGGAAAAGGTCTTGCATGACTTCACGGGAGGCTCCGACGGCTGCGTACCGGTGGCGGGGCTGATCTCAGATAGTGCCGGTAATCTCTACGGGGCCACGGCGCAAGGAGGGTTCGGCCTTTGCGATCAGGGCTATGGAGTGGTCTTTAAGCTGGACACCACGGGAACGCTGACTGTACTTCACAACTTTGATTTCGGCGATGGAGCCTACCCGGAATCAATATTGCTTCTGGATGAAGCCGGTAACCTCTATGGCACCACCGAGGGAGGCGGCAGCGGCGAGTGCGGCTTCGGCGGCTGTGGAACCGTGTTCAAACTCTCTCCGCAACCGGACGGTACCTGGTCGGGGGGTGCGGTCTACTATTTCTGTTCGCTTTCGGGCTGTGCCGACGGGCGGGGACCGACGAGCGGCCCTCTAGCGAGGGATTCTGCGGGGAATCTATACGGTACAACGACGTTCGGGGGACAATCCCGATGCAACGGATCGGGCTGTGGAGTCGTCTTCAAGATAGGTGCTGACGGCGGGGAAACGGTTATCTACAGCTTCACGCACGGGGCCGACGGAGCGTTTCCCATAGCTGGGCTGACCATAGACGCTTCCGGTCGTCTCTACGGAGTGGCTCAAAACGGCGGCGACGAAAAATGCAGTCCACCCCACGGCTGCGGCACAGTATTCCGAATCACGCCGTGACGGCTCTCTCATACTCCGCGATAACTGCAGGGAAGTAGGCATGGAACCCGGATTCCGCGTCGCGCCTGCGCAATTCAAAGACACCGCCAGGTCGGTCCGGAGGATCAGTCCTCCAGGAAGAGATGTTCTCGCAAGAATTGTTCCCGATGTTTCCCATCGCGAAGCGCTTCCGTGCCACCCGGGCGCGTGGTGGAAAGAGCGGCTGCGATATTGCCCGCTTTGAGACACGCGGGCAGGTCTTTGCCACCAAGAAAATGATGAAGGAATCCGGCGTCGAAGCTGTCTCCCGCTCCCACCGGATCGACGGGTTCTAGTGCCAGCGCCGGGCTACCGAATCGTTCGGAGCCACGCCAGGCGATGGCGCCGGAAGCCCCACACTTCACGACCAGCGTCTTAACCATCGTTGACAGCCGCGCGGCGGCAGTCTCAAGGTCTTCGCTTCCCGCGATGCGTCGGGCTTCGCGGGCATTGGGGAGAAAGACGTCGACGTGGCGCAGAGCCTGCTCGAGGCCACGGTTCCAGCGGTCTTCGGGATCGTCGTTGGGATCAAGAGAGACGGTGAGGCCCGCGGCTTTCAGCCGGCGCAACAACTCCGGGACGCCGGGCCGCAAACCGCGCTGCAGGTAATAGGACGACAGGTGAAAGTGACGAGCCGAGCTGAGATAGCTGAAGTCGAGGTGCTCCGGGCCGAGATCGAAAATCGTGCCCGGATAAGTGAGAATATTGCGACCGCCGCCGCGCTGCAGAATGACGGTCAGGCCCGTCTTTCGGTCCGGCAAGCGCCGCACGCGCGACACATCAACCCCGCTTTCGCCGAGACGCTGCAGGGCAATCTCGCCGGGGGGATCGTCGCCGATACAGGAGACGAAGCCGACCTTGTTTCCCAGGGCCGCCAGGTTGTGGGCCACGATCGCCGAAGAACTGCCGAGGGTGAGCGTCATTTCCTCAGCCAGCAACTCACGCTCGGGCGGAAGTTCGGAGGGCAAGCCGTAAAGGATGAGGTCGAGGTTCAGCTCGCCGGCGATGGTGACGTCAAACTGGGGCATTTTCGGATCTCAGGAGAACCGGCTGCGAGGATGGCGCGGTCTCGCGCACGATTGCTTTTCCCGCAGCGTTGATCTCAATAGTAAAGCACGCGATGCCCGAGACAGTTTTCTCGCATGGCCGCGGTAGAACCACAAGTGCCGGCCCCGATCGCCTCCCCGTTATTCAGGCCGGCGCAGAAAACGATAGCAAAAGAAACAAAACGCAATATAATGAAAACTCGCCGGGCGAGGGTTCCAGCCTGGAAACGGCCCTGAACCCAATCTTTGCTGACCATGATTGACTTCCACACTCATCCCGTCCTGATCCAGGAGCTGGCGAGGAAATATCCGGATTACGAGCGATCCACGCGGGAAGTCTTCTATATCGGAAACAACCTGCAGCCGCTGGAGATCTTTTTTCTGCAGATGGATGTCGCGGGAATCGAGCGCGCCGTGCTGTTGCCGGTCGATTGCCGGCGGGCGCGGAAGCTGGCGGTAAGTTCCAACGAACAGGTGGCGGAGCTCTGCCGGCGCAGTACGCGCTTCATCGGCTTTGCCAGCGTCGACCCCATGCGGCGAGGGGCGGAGCGGGAACTGCGAGAGGCGGTGAACGGTCTGGGATTGCGCGGGCTGAAACTCGACCCCGCGCTGCAGGATTTTGCCCCTGGTGACCGCAAGGCGTATGGGGTGTATGAGGCTGCGGCGGAGCTAGGCATTCCCGTACTGATGCACACGGGGTTGAGCTGGGCGCCGCACACGCCGTTGCAGCGATGTCATCCGCTGCTGGTGGAGGAGCCGGTCCGGCGATTTCCGAAGCTGAACTTTGTTCTGGCTCACTTCGGATGGCCCTGGGTCTGGGACGCCGTGGCCATGGCGCTGAAATATCCCAATGTTTTCCTCGATACCTCCTGCCTTTACTACGACAGCCCGGCGGAATTTTTCCAGTTCGTGTTCAGCCGGCAGATTCCGACGACCCTGATCGAGCGCAGCCTGCGGAACCAGATTGTGTTTGGATCGAATTATCCGCGCGTGGAAATCAAAAACATGGTGCACGCCCTGAAGAGCCTGAATCTGACCTCGGGATGCCTGGAGAAAATCTTCCGCACGAACGCCGAACGCCTGCTGCAGGCAAGGGTCCCGGAGAAGAAAACCCGGTCCAGGAAGCAGGCCTCATGATCATCAGGCTGGAGCGGGTTAAGCTGCAGACGCGCAAGTCGGAAGAATTGATCGACATCACTGCGTCTGTCGTCGAGGTCGTGAAAAAGAGCGGCGTTCGCAACGGCCTGGTGAATGTGCTGAACTCGCACACCTCGGCCGGCCTGCTGGTGACGGAGGGGATTCCGTGCCTGGAGGAAGATATTCTCACCCATTTTGCCCGGCTCTTTCCAGAGGGTGAGGACTACCACCACAGGCGGTATCTTGACTATGATGGCCGCCTCGGTTTTAACGCCGATGCGCACCTCAAGAGCGTGATCGGCGGTGTGAGCTGCTGCTTCCCGATCGAGAACGGGCTGCTGGTAAAGGGTTCGCGGCAAACGATTTACTTTGTGGAATATGACGGGCCGCTGGAGCGGACCTACCTGGTCCAGGTGTTGGGGGAGTAAGCCACGCTCTCCCGGCGCGGGCGCTCCTGACGGCGGAAGAAAAGCCACTTGGAAAGCGGCATCTGAAGCGGGATTCCGTTGTATAATGCGCACTCGTTGGTGGTAGGCCTGCCCTGAGCTTCTGCCTCCTGCCCAGCCTGGATTGAGGAGAAAACCCCGTGCAATGTAAGGCGTACCCGTTTGTCATGATACTCATACTCTTCGCCTCCGTGGCTGCGGCGGGCGCTACCGGGGTTCAGACCCAGCCTGGGACCGCGAAACATCATGTTCTGTACAGCTTTACCGGCGGCAGCGATGGCAGCACTCCCGCCGGCGGCCTGGTGCTCGATGCCGCGGGAAATATCTATGGCACGACTCAGACGGGTGGCTCCGCGTGCAAGAATTCGCGATGTGGTGTGGTCTTCGAACTGAGCCGGCAGGCAGGAAACAGCTGGACCGAGAAGGTGCTTTACAACTTCAGCGGGGGCCCAGATGGCGGAGGTCCTTCCGGCAGTCTCGTCTTTGACGCAGCCGGCAACCTTTATGGTACCGGTCAGGTTGGAGGCCCCAACTACTATGGCATCGTCTACCAGCTTGCGCCTCAGGCCGGCGGCGGATGGGTCGAGAATATTCTGCATAGCTTCCAACTCGGAGCCGGGGACGGGTACCAGCCGGTCTCAGGCGTTATCAAGGACGCAGCCGGAAATCTCTACGGAACGACGATCGCCGGAGGGGCGGCGGGATACGGCACCGTCTTCGAGCTCATGCCCGGCGCCAACAACAGCTGGAGCGAAAGCATCCTGTACAGCATTGCCGGAGGGAGTGACGGCTCCAGTCCTACGGCTGGCGTGACCTTCGACGCGAAGGGAAACCTCTACAGCGCGGCGGGTGGAGGGAATGATGCAAATTTCGGCACGGTATTCCAATTGTCTCCGCAGGCGGGAGGGACGTGGAAGGAAACCGTGTTGTATGCCTTTGGGCGGAAGGGACGTCTCGGCGCGGGACCGAATGACCTGGTTGTCGACTCCGCCGGGAACCTGTACGGCACGACCTCCTACGGCGGCGCGCACAACTCTCAGGGCGGATACGGCGCGGTCTTCGAGCTCACTCCGAAAAAAAGCGGGGGGTGGAAAGACACCTTGCTGCACAGCTTTGACCTGAAGGGCGACGACGGCTACCGGCCGGTGGGAGCGCTTATTTCCGACGCGGCCGGCAATCTCTACGGGGTCACGGAGGAGGGCGGTTCGCACAACAAAGGTATGGTTTTCAAGCTGACGCAAACCCATCCTGGCGAATGGACAGAGACCGTGCTGTACAACTTCCGCGGGAGTGCGGACGGCGCTCACCCGGGAGCCGGGCTCACCATGAATTCCGCCGGTCACCTGCTTGGCACGACCCAGGCCGGAGGCAAGGGCTTCGGGGTCGTATTCGAAATCATTCCGTAATTCAACAGCCGTCCGTTCTATATAATGCGCGGTCGTCAGTTCCCCAGCCTCCTCGTTCGACCTCTGGCTCGCTGTAACCTGAATTCAAGGAGAGACTCATGCGCTGCAGGAGAATTCCGACCACTCTATTAACCCGGGTGCACGCTGCACTACTCGTAGTGGTGCTTACAGCGGCCGCCGCAGACGCGAAAGAAAACATTCTCTACGCATTTACCGGTGGCGCGGATGGGGGTTTTCCGCAGGCGGGGTTGACGCCCGACAGTTCCGGTAATTTTTATGGCACGACCCTCGAAGGCGGCTCGGGTTTTGGGGTCGTATTCGAGCTGTCGCCAAAAAAAGGCGGTGGCTGGACGGAGACCGTGCTGTACGCCTTCGCGGGCGGGGAAGATGGGTCGAGCCCGGAAGGCACGCTGATCTTCGATTCGGCCGGCAATCTCTACGGCACCACCGCCGGCGGCGGCAAGCATGATGCGGGAACGGTGTTCGAGCTTTCACCGGCGGGTGGAGGCGGCTGGAGCAAAACGATTCTTCACAACTTCAATGTGTCGGACGGCGCGATCCCCTCAGCTGGCCTGGTATTCGACACGGCCGGTAATCTCTATGGAGCGACTTTTTCGGGGGGGAAACCTCTCGACCTGGGAGTAATTTTCCAACTTTCGCCCTCGCCGGACGGACGCTGGAAGGAAAAAATTCTTCTGCAGTTCGGTCATCACAAGGACGGAGGCGGCCCCGCCGGTACGCTGATCCTCGATAAGGCAGGCAATCTGTACGGGACTGCCTCGGGAGGCTACGAGGTCAGCGGCTCGGTTTTCGAGCTGACGCCGATGGCAAACGGACACTGGAAAGAGACTGTGCTGCACGGATTCCAGGGCAAAGGCGACGGCGGGTTTCCTCACGGCGCGCTGACCCTGGATTCAAAGGGGAACGTCTATGGCACAACCAGCAGCGGGGGACGAATTGATGAGATCGGCCCGTGCGCGTTCGGTTGTGGCACGGTTTTTGAACTGTCGCCGGGCGCGAATGGGAAGTGGAAAGAGACCGTGCTCTATAAGTTCAAGGGCGGAGAAGACGGTGACGGGCCGGTTGCGGGAGTGTCATTCGATTCCAGCGGGAACCTCCATGGGACCACACAAATGGGGGGAGGCACGGGCTGTGACTTCCAGTTTGGGTGCGGAACTGTATTTGAGCTACGCTCAGGCGGCGGCAAGTGGCACGAGAGTGTAGTTCACCGCTTCAAGAGTCGCAAAGGCGGAAGGCATCCCTTGTCCGAGCTGATCGTGGACTCGAGAGGCGATGTTTACGGCACCGCTTCGGACAACGGTGTTGGCAATGGCGGGCTGGTGTTTGCGATCACGCCGTAGTGCCGGATCTGTGGATGGGAAGCCGTGATTCGGGATTTACCGGCGGTCGGGCACTCGCGAATCACCCGACAGAGTGGCCCAGCCTCGGCGGGAGAGGTCCCAGAAGATCAAGTATCCGGCGATGGCGGCAAGCAGCAGCAGCAAGACTCCCGACCACCAGTGCTGGAAGACCAGCTTGCCGATGCCGAACAGGGTGCCGTAGACGAGAACACATCCCATTACCCAATCGAAAGCGTTGCCGGCGAGGTCGCGCACCTGGGGGAGTTCGGGCACCAGTTTGGCGATGTGCCTCCAGCCATGAACCGTGGGGTGCACGCGCTTATAGAAAGCGACCAACGTGGCCTCAGACTCGGGCTGGGTAACAAAGGTCGTGACCAGCCAAGCGATCGTAGTGACGAGTCCGGTGATGAGCGCGGACTTGGCGTAGACCAGCGCGCTGCTTCCACTGAACGACACGCGACCGAGCCCGATCGTCATCAAGGCTGCGACGGCCATGGCGGAGATTTCACTCCAGGCATTAATGCGCCACCAATACCACCGCAGGATGTAAACGGCGCCGGTTCCAAAGCCGATATTGAGCACCAATTGCCAACCCTGGTTGATGGAATTCAACTGCATGGCGGTGTATCCGCTGCCTACGACCAGCAGAACGGTGAAGAGTTTGCTGACCACGACATAGTGCGGT
>Ga0335080_10001735_pt1 | contig 21627 bp, 16 predicted proteins | sample Lox_Sample_34_FD_206720 | JGI IMG/M metagenome (GOLD analysis project Ga0335080, IMG submission 206720) | Soil microbial communities from Loxahatchee National Wildlife Refuge, Florida, United States - Lox_Sample_3.4 | ecosystem: Environmental > Terrestrial > Soil > Wetlands | place: USA...
AGCGGCGACGCCAGAGCGCGCCGATGGGCATCAGTAGCAGGCCCAGCACAAAGATTCCTGGAAGGATCAGGAAGAAAATCAATCCGAGATAGGGATGGACCGGTCCCCCGCCGACAACTTCGAACAGCCAGAAGCCGATGATGGTGAGGGCGGAGCTGGTAGTGAGGACAGCTCCTGTTAGCGTGACAGGATTGCTTCCCAGGTAGTACGCGGGGCGAAGCCGTTCCGCAGTTTTCTCGCGAAGGGTCATGACTTAAGTAAATCCCCGCGACATCTGCAGGTCCACGGCGTTTTCCGGCAGTTCAAAAGCGTGGGCGGGCCGTTATGGCAATCGAGGTAATCCATCGTGTTATTTTACCTTTTGTCCAGTTGATTGTTGGTTATCCTGACATCGTGGAAATAAATTCGGTAGTCTTGCCGTTGTCATCCGTGTAGTAGACAACGGGTATCACCTGACGCTTGTCACCCGTGGCGATGTAGCGGATGCGCGAACCATCGTCAAGATGCCGGCCATGAATCCCGACAGCACCTGCGTGCGTCCGCCCACCCATTTTCAGGACCAGAACCGTGGTTAACGCGGTGTTCTTTTCGTCTTCCTTGTAATTCGTCTTCACCAGGAATTTATCTCCGGAAACACCCGTTCGCCAATGGCACTGTTCGCAGATGTCGTGTGCGGGGCGCATACCCTCCACCGGTGAAGGAATGGGAGTCGGATAGGTCTTGAAAGCCACTGCGAAGAGCTGGTGCATTCCTGAAACTTTGACGCGGACGAACCAGCCGACCCCGGGTCCGATGTGGCACTCCACGCAATCCACGCGCGAGTGGGGGGGAGTTCTGGTAGACGGTGAATTCGGGAGCCATCACCGTATGGCAGGCCTGCCCGCAGAACGTGGTTTCCATGAAGGAAACTCCCCGGTACGCGGCAAAGCCGAAAATCATGACGTTCACCAGGGTGGCCGTGGCAACGAACAGCATACCGTTGCGGACCAACAACGCCGATCAAACTGATGAAGTTCTGACTCAGGTAGTAAACCAGCCGGGTCCAATCCCTGACGATATTTTTTGAACTCATAGCCGGATACTTCCAATTTTCGAAATGCGGTTCTGCTCACAAAAATAGCGTGACCCCTCCCGCCGACAGTTCTCCCCTCACCTGGGAATCTGCCCAGCTGTGATAGTGGCCCTGGAAGGAGGGCCACTGACCGGGAGGCTTTCTTTGCGTTCTACTTCTTCAGCGAACGAATGAACGCAACGAGATCGTTGACCTGATCCGGCGTCAATGCCTTGTAGGCAGGCATCTTGCCCTTGCCATTGATGATGATTCCGGACAGATCGGCGTCGCTCTGCTTCTGGACATCATCGGAAGCTAGATCGCGCGTCTTCAAGGCTTCTTTGCCCTTGCCATCCGCTCCATGACATGCCGCGCACTTGGCCTTGTACGTCGCTTGGCCAGCGGCGGCATCGGCCTTCACAGGCGAACTAAACAGAGAAATGCCTGCCAACAGTGCTGCCGCTAGTGTCATCACTCCGACGTGCTTCATGCTTGCCTCCATTCTTTCGTTCCTCCTGACTGAACTTCGGCGGGACCACACCAGCTTCCCCTCCGCCTCACAAAACCCGAACCTTGCAAACAGAGCAAAAACGATACCGAGATCTCCATGCGCCACAAATTTCTTAGGCGAGCCATTCGGACCCGCGTGATATGACCCTCCGTCAACGGGCATGCACTCTCCGAGAGCCACGGATCACCCATGCACGTTTCGCGCCGAACGGGCGCAAACTGACAGTCATCCCCAAGAACCGTTCAATCCTTTGCGAGAAATCAGGACTTGTGGCACCTAGTCTCGGAATCCGGACAAGACTATTCGGTCAGACCTGGACGGAATAAGCGTCTTACGCTTCTATTTCCCCGAATGTGCGACTGTGACCTTAATCTTGTTCTCCAGTCGAAATTGTGAACCCGGGGCAGCCGAGAGTAGGCCGCTCTCGGTGTGGAGAGGATACACTCAGGGCCTGGGAAATGCCGAACGGACCGTCGGTGCATTGTCGGAAGGGATGGCAGTATATGTGCTATTGGTAGGAGGGCGGAAGTTCCCGTAGAGGCTTTTTTGTGCAGATTCGCAGAAATTTGAATTGGGAGCGCGTTGGATGAAAGCCCGTGGGAAATTTCTTGTCGGCTCGGGAATCATTGTCATCACGCTGGTGTCGCTCGCTTATGTGGGATTCACGCAGAGCAAGACTTACTACCACACCATCACGGAGCTTTCGACGCTGAACGGCTCGGCGCTCCACCAGCGGATGCGGGTTTCCGGAAATGTTCGCAACGGATCGATTGCTCATGTGGATGGTCGCGTGGATTTCGTGCTCGAAGAGCAGGGCAAGGCCGTGCCGGTGAGCTATGTCGGGCGCGACCCGCTGCCCGACACGTTTAAGGACGGGGCGCAGGCACTGGTGGAGGGCCGGTTGAAGTCCGATGGCCGCTTTGAGGCGGAGCAAGTGCAGGCAAAATGTGCCTCGAAGTATGAGGCGACGCCCAATCAGGCGCCCGGCGCTGGTCAGTCCGGGCGAGCCGGTCAGACCTCGAACGTGGTGCCCGGCCGGGACGGCAAGGGATGATGGATGTCTTGTTAGTTTTCTTGGGGCCGCACTTGGGTTAGAGAAGGCATCCGGTCCGCGGAGAGTAGCTAGTGGATATTTTCGGGTCGTTTGCACTGCTACTGGCTTTCCTGGTGGCCGTGTACGCCTTTGCTGCAGGCATCGCCGGAATTATTACCCGCCGCGCGCTGCTCACGAAGAGCGCGCACAACGCTGGGATGGCCGTCTTCGTTCTCGTCACCCTTGCGGTTGCGTCGCTCGCGTACTTCTTCCTCACCGACAATTTTTCGATGGAATACGTCGCGGCGCACAGCAACCGGGCGCTGCCCGTCTATTACAAATTTGCGGCGCTTTGGGCTGGACAGGAAGGCTCTTTGCTGTGGTGGAGCTTTCTGCTTTCGATTTACGTCTTCTTCGCGCTGTTCATCAATCGCAAAAAGCATCCGGAGCTGATGCCCTACGTGGTGGTGATCTGCGCGGGCGTGCAGATCTTCTTTTTGACCCTGAATAACTTCGTCTCGAGCCCCTTCCATGTGCTGGCCGGAACGGATGCCACCGGAACGATGCGCCTGGCGGCGCTAAGCGACGGCCACGGGCTGAATCCGCTTTTGCAGTACCCCGAAATGGTGATTCATCCGCCCATTTTGTACCTCGGGTACACCGGTTTCACGATTCCCTTCGCCTTTGCACTGGCGGCGCTTTTAGGCCGTTATCCGGGCGAAAAATGGATCCACGTCACTCGCCGCTGGACCATGGTGGCGTGGTGCTTCCAGAGTGTGGGGATTTTGCTGGGTGCGCACTGGGCGTACGCGGTGCTGGGATGGGGCGGCTACTGGGCGTGGGACCCGGTGGAGAACGCGTCGTTGCTGCCGTGGATCACGGGGACGGCGTTCCTGCATTCGGTGATGATGCAGGAAAAGCGCGGGATGATGAAGGTGTGGAACGTGTGGCTGGTGTTTACCACGTTCATGCTCTGCATTCTGGGGACGCTGCTGACGCGCTCGGGTGTGGTGAGTTCGGTGCACGCGTTCGCGCAGTCGTCGATCGGGAACTGGTTCGTCGGTTTTCTGGCGCTGGTTTTCATCGTGTGTTTCTGGGCCTACTGGCTGAACCGGGATTATCTGCGCAGCGACAATCAGCTGGATTCGCTGGTGTCGCGGGAGTCGAGCTTCCTATTCAACAACCTGGTGCTGCTGGCGGCTTGCTTTGCGGTGCTCTGGGGCACGTTGTTTCCGGTGCTTTCGGAATGGGTGGTGGGCAGCAAGATCAGCGTGGGGCCGCCGTTCTTCAATAAGGTCAACATTCCGATCGCGCTATTCCTGCTTTTCCTTACCGGTGTTGGACCGTTGCTCGCGTGGCGGCGAACGTCGCTCGACGCACTGAAACGAAACTTCGCCTGGCCGCTGGCGGGCGGAATCGTGGCAGGAATCGTGGCAGCGGTGGCGGGCTATCGCGAGTTCTACCCGCTGGTGTGCCTGATCCTTTCGGTATTTGTGACCCTGACGATTGCTTCCGAGTTCTATCGCGGGGCGCGGGTGATTGCGGCGCGCGACAACACCAACGTGCTGACCGCGATCGGCGAACTGACAATGCGCAACACGCGAAGGTACGGCGGATACATCGTGCACTTCGCGATGGTGCTGATTTTCATCGGTGTGGCGGGGTCGGCGTTCAACCGCGATGTGCAAATGGAGATGGCGGCGGGGCAATCGCTGGAGATCGGGCCGTACAGGGTGCTGTGCCAGAACTTCGACGCGGTGGCCAACAGTAACTTCGAGTCCGAGCGGGCCATGCTGGAAGTTTTTCGCAATGGCAAGTCGGAGATGATGCTGTATCCCGAGCGGCGATTCTTTTTGGCCAGCCAGGTGACCGAGACGATGGTGGCGGTACAGACCTCGCCGATCTGGGACCTGTACGTCGTCTATGCGGGAAGGAGTCCTGAGACCGGGCGGCCGGTGATTCACGCTTACCTGAACCCGCTGGTGAAATGGATCTGGTTTGGCGGCGTGGTGCTTGTGCTGGGCACAGTGCTGGCGATGCTTCCCAACCGGCGCGCGGCTTTGGTGCTGCGTCCGGCGGAAGCGCGGGAACCAGCCTGGACGGAGGCGCGTCCATCGGCGGTGGGAGCGATCGCGCGATCAGAAGGGCGCAACTAAGAAGTGAAGAGCGGTAATAACGAGCACGCGTAAGACCCATGGGCAGCATTGACATCGCGATGACCTGCGCAATTCTTGCAGCGGCGAGCCTCTATTTCATTTTCAATATTCGTTCGGAGGCGTCGGATTCGTCTCCGCACCGCACAAAACTCGAAGAATTGATGGATCGCCGCGATGCCATCTACGGAAATCTCCGGGACCTGCGCTTTGAGTACCGCGCCGGGCAAGTTTTGCGAAGCCGACTTCGAGGAGACGAAGCGTGCTCTCGAAGTTGAAGCTGCAAAAGTACTGGCCGAAATGGACGAGTTGACCGATGGACCGTCCACGGCGGCCAGGCGGCAGGCGGCGCCCGAAAGGCAGAATTCATGAAGACTTCTCGAGAGAACGCTGTGCGAAGTTGCACCTCGGCGCGCTTGAAGGTTGCCCGGGTCGCGATTCTAGTTTTCTGCGCGTGCTCCTCAGCTGCCGCTGGCACGTTAACGGGAACGGTTCGCAACGGGACCAACGGGCAGCTGGCGGCGGGCGTTGACGTGACCTTGATTCAATTGAGTGGCGGCATGCAGCCCGTGGCGAACACGAAGACCGATCCGCAGGGCCAATTCACTTTCACGCATCCGGATATTGGCGCAGCGCCGATGCTAGTGCGAGCAATTTATCATGGCGTTAATTTTAATCAGCCCGTCCCGCCGGGCACCAGCTCGATGCAGGTGGAAATACTTGAGTCTTCTACGGACGTCAAAACGATCAACGTGCCTATCCATGTCGTGATCTTCCAGCCCCATGGCGCCAATCTGATCGTAGGGGAAGAGTTTCAGATCGAAAATAAGTCCCAGCCGCCGCAAGCATATTTCCGACCGGACGGTAACTTTGACTTTACTCTGCCGGAAAATGCCCGTCTTCAACAGGTGGCGGCCGTCGGACCTTCAGGCATGCAGGTGGTTCAGTCACCGATCGACAAGAAGCAAAATCGATATGCAATCGCTTTCGCTTTTCGGCCGGGGCAGAGTGTGGTTCGCTATTCTTATCAACTGTCTTATCCCGGAAACTCAGCGACTATAAAGATTCCCACAGTGTACTCGGAAGGGCGTTTCCTGGTTGTTGCACCGCCGAGTGTGCAGATCACGGGGGATGGCCTCGTTTCGCGTGGCCAAGAGCGGGGGATGAGTCTCTACGACCGTCAAGATGTTCCGGCAGGCACCCTCTCAACAGTAAGCGTTTCCGGCACGGCGCCATTGCAGGAACCAAACGGTGGTGCGGGTCAGGAACAGCAGAGCAGAAACGCGAAGCAAGGTGGCGGGCCGGCCGGCGCGGACGCACAGCCAGTCCCCGCGCGACTCGACGCATTAAAATGGCCCCTTATTGTAGGTTTTGTACTTCTGTTCGGACTCGCGGGCGTTCTGCTTGCGCGGAAGCGAACAGTGGTCGTCACAACGGAGAAGGCGGATGAGGATACTTCCCTGCCTATGCCGAGGAACTCCAACTCGGTAATCACATCACCGATTTCCCTCGTAGCGCCTGGTGCATCCTCGAACGGAACCGCGGGACTTGTCGATGTGGATGCAGCAGTTAGCACGAGCCTCGATTTGCTCAAAGATCAGCTTTTCCGGCTTGAGCTACGCCGGCAAGCCGGCACCATCACCCAAATAGAATATGCCCAAGAGCGCGAGCGTGCGGAAAAAGTGCTCCGCGATTTGGTCCGAGGCTGAACGTCGATGGCGCGGCGCAATCCGTCGCTGTGGAAAGAACTCGCACAGCCCCGCTTTGCCTTCCGAAAGGGCCTGAGCGGCTTTTCGGGAAACTTCGCTTGCTCAAATCAACCCGACAGACGTTGCAGGGCTGGCTTGTCCTTGACGACAAGCGTTGAGCCTCGCACGCAGTCCCGCTTTTCATCCGTGTGGGTGACGTCTCAGGTCGTTCGGGCAACTGCCCGTGCAATTTTGCTTGTAACCACCAGACATAAAGGCGCACATGCCTGTTTCCTTGCGTCGTGAGCTCACCGTCACCGGTTCAGTAGTATTAGTGATTTCAAATATGATTGGCTCTGGTATTTTCACCACCACCGGATTCCTAGCCGGCGACCTTGGCCGACCCTTGCTGGTGCTGTCAATCTGGATTGCCGGGGCGGCGATCGCTCTAGCAGGATGTTTTTCGTACGCCGAGATGGGGGTCAATCTTCCGCGCTCGGGCGGTGAGTATGTGTATTTGCGCGAGGCGTGGGGGCCGACTTGGGGCTTTCTAAGTGGGTGGGTGTCGTTTCTCGTGGGATTTTCCGCACCAATCGCCGCGGGGTCGCTCGCGGTGTCGGAGTATCTGGGAAAGATTTTTCCTCCCCTGGCCTCACCTGCACCGCGGCCGGCAGTCTTTGGCCTGCTGCACCTGGATAAAGCACGGCTGGTGAGCGTCGCGCTGATCGCCGGCTTGGCCGCGGTCAACATTCGCGGTGTAGCCGAGACCGCGAAATTGCAGAAAGTGTTGACCGGAATCACGCTAGGGGGCATCGGGACGTTTCTGGTGCTGGCGTTTGCCATCGGCAGCGGTGACTGGGCCCATTTCCAGATGTCCGCCGAGCGCACTTCCGCCCACGGGCTAGCGTCGCAGTTTGCCGTGTCACTAATCCTTGTGATGTTTGCCTACAGTGGCTGGAATGCGGCGGCTTATGTGGCCGAGGAAATGAGGTCGACAAAGCGCAATCTGCCGCGCGCGTCACTCGCGGGCACTGGCATCGTGACGTTCTGCTACCTCGCCCTGAATGTGGCGTACATCTATGCCCTGCCGCTGGAATCGCTGAAGGGTGTGCTGCCAGTGGGGGCTATGAGCGCCGAGGCATTGTTTGGCAACCGCGTGGGAGCCCTCTTTGCTGGGCTACTCACGGTCGCCTTGCTCTCCAGCGTTAGCGGGATGTCCGTAGTCGGCCCGCGAGTATATTACGCCATGGCCCAGGATGGGTGCTTTCCGAGCGGCGCCGCGGCGCTGCACCCGCGCTGGCGGACGCCGGTACGGGCCATCCTGGCTCAGGCGGTTCTGTCTTCGATTCTGGCGCTGACCGGATCATTTGAGGCCCTGGTCTACTACATCGGCTTCGCGTTGATTCTGTTTGCAGCGTTGGCGGTCGCTGGGCTGTTGCGCCTGAGGCGGCGGCCGCATTGGCGCCGCCTGTCCCCCGTGAGCTGGTGCTACCCGGCGGTTCCCGCAATCTTTGTACTGACCAGTTTATGGATGCTGACGTGGACTCTGGTGGACCGCCCATGGGAAGCGGTCTGGGGAATTCTGACGGTGGCGTGTGGAGGAATGCTCTATCGGTGGAGTATGTTGCGGAAGTAGGTGGACGGGAATGAACTTCGGATTTCTCGTAGCTTCATTGCTGGTTCTGCTGTCTTGCATTACCGTGTCCGAACTATCAGCTGAGAGCCCACAATACCTGGCTTTCGACCAGGTACAACCCGTGCTCCGCACCCGGGCCATGAATTTTCCTGCGGACCTGAAGGGTCCGGGGCCGCTGACCGCCGGCGAATGGGCCAAATGGGTACAGAAAGAGGACGCTGCGATCCGTGCGCGGCTCGACCGGGGCGAAGAGGATACACTTACCAACCTTCTCCGGTTCGGTGTCACCTTTACGAAGGAATACCGCATTGATGACCAGTATCTTTTGAAGTATGGCCAAAGCTCCCTGGTCAACACTTTCGCCGACACGCGTGCCAACGATTTAATCCGCACCATGGCTTTCGGCAACGCGAACGAAGGCATCGCGCATATGCGCGCGTTCCTCGAGAAGAAAGGCTATTCTTTCAAAACGCGACAAGATCAGAAGAAAATCAAAAACTACCTGCTCACGAACCTTTTAAGGATGCGGGATGAAATGGCGCGCTACATCCGCCAGACACAGCAAGGAGACCGCTTCCAGCTCTTTCAGGATCGCGGTATCTCCCTCGACACGAACCTGTGGCCGGACTTTCTGCTCGATCAGCACCTGGCGAGCATGGTCCAAAAGGGCCTACTGCGGCCGGGTTCTGTGCATCGTGTGGCTATCGTCGGGCCAGGGCTCGATTTCGCCAACAAGGAGATGGGAAACGATTTTTATCCGCGACAGACGATTCAGCCATTCGCTGTTCTCGATTCGCTGATTCGCCTGGGTCTCTGCGACCCGGCCTCCATCGAACTCTACACTCTGGACATCAGTTCTGAAGTCAACTTTCACATCGCGCGAGCCCAGAAGAACGCAGCGGCCGGACGTGCGTACGTCGTACAGCTCCCGTGGAACACCACGGCACGGCTGACACCCGAATATCGCGAGTCATTTATCAGGTATTGGGAGGGACTCGGTTCCAGCATTGGCAAAGCCGTCCCGCCGATCCCCGTCCCCGTCGGAGCAGCCGCGGAAACGCAGACCCGTGCGGTAGAGATTCGTCCGGAATTCGTGCGCCGCCTCACCCCTCTGGATATCGACATCATCGTTCAGCATCCCGTGCTGGCGCCACACAAGGGCATCGATCTGATTATCGGCACGAATGTCTTTGTTTATTTCGACGAGTTTGAACAATCACTGGCGCGTTTGAACATGGCGTTGATGTTGAATCCCGGCGGCTTCATTCTCTCGAACGATAAGTTGCCCGGGGTCGCGGACGACGGTCTCTCGGATTCTTTGCAGACCACGCAAATCGTCGCGCGCGATCCCGAACGCATCGAGTACATCTTTACGTACGAATTCCGGGTTCCAAAACGCCAAACGGTGTTGCGAAATCCCGTTGACGAAACTCGCGCTGGAAGCATTTCAGAATCAAATCGCAATCTCTGGGACCGCGGAGTTCCTCCTTCGAAGCGACCTAAACCAGGAAGGACATCCAAAGTCTCTACGAACCGCTTGAAAGCCTTATCGATTGCCCATCGGAGTAACATGTACGTTTTGCGACTTCATCCCGACGGATAGTCGATCATCGCCACCTTGGAACCGAACTCTAATGGAGCTAGCGAACTTCGACAATGACGATGGACACGTCGTCGGCCAGTGGGCCGTGGCCCCACGCGGCCGCGCCCTCGAGGACGGCCTGTTTCATTTCGGGAAGTGCTCGTGTGGCTGACTCGCGGACCAATTCTTGAAGGTCCTCAACGCCGAGCAAGTCTTTGGACCTGTTGTTCGCTCACATGCCCGGGCGTATCCACACGTGAATCGACTATAATGCGCGCCATGGCGTCCAGCAGCCATGAACCTGAGCGAGCGGCTGACTTTCAGCTCCTCGTCGATTCGACTCCCGCACTGATCCACACCGGTCTGCCTGATGGTTACCTTGATTTCTTCAATCAAGCCTGGCTCAAGCACGTGGGCCTCCGACTGGAGGATCTAGAAGGTTGGAAATGGACCGCCGCGATTCATCCCGACGACGTCGAGGGGATCGTAGAGAAATGGCGCGCGTCGATAGCCAGCGGAGAACCTTTTCTCCATGAAGCACGTGTGCGGCGGGCTGACGGTGAATATCGTTGGATGTTGCACCACAAAGTCCCGCTGCACGACGAAAATGGAAAGATTGTCAGGTGGTATGGATCGAGTATCGAGATTGAAGAGCGCAAGCTGGCCACGGAGAAGCTGCAGCGAAGCGGGGCGTATTTATCCGAAGCGCAGCGAGCCAGCCACACCGGCAGCTTCGGTTGGATTGTTTCTACCGGTGAGCTCGTGTGGTCAGAAGAAACCTTTCGAATCTTTCAATGCGACCCAACGACGAAGCCAAGTCTGGAATTTATCCTCCAACGGACTCATCCGGAAGACGTGGCCTTCGTGAAACAGATCATCGAGCGAGCGTCGCAGGATCGGAATGATTTCGATTTTGAACATCGGTTGCTGATGCCGGATGGCTCCATCAAGTGTGTGCGGGTCGTGGGCCGTGGCCAAAAATATATCTCAGGCGATCTCGAGTTTGTCGGGGCCGTGACCGACATTACAGCGGCGAAGCGGGCCGAGGAGAAATTCCGCGGATTGTTGGAATCGGCGCCCGATGCGATCGCGGTCGTGAATAATAAGGGCGAAATTGTTTTGGTCAATGCGCAGTTGGAGAAGCTGTTTGGCTATCAACGACAAGAAGTATTGGGACAGAAAATCGAAATGTTGGTGCCGGAGCGGTTCCGAAGTAAACATCCGGAACGCCGCGCAGCTTTTGCGGCCGACCCTTGCGTGCGGCCGATGGGGTCCGGGCTGGACCTATACGGCCTGCATCGGGATGGTCGCGAGTTTCCGGTGGAAATCGGTCTGAGCCCGCTGGAGACCCAGGAGGGTGTACTGACCTCCTGCTCCATTCGCGATATCACCGAGCGCAAGTGCGCCGAAGAAAGACTGCGGCGAAGCGAAGCCGAACTTCGACAGCTTATCGATGTGATTCCCCAGCAAGTCTACGTATTCGACGCGGATTGGAGCCCGCTTTTTGCGAACCAACGAGAGCGGCAATACACCGGCCTTACGCTCGAAGAGGCGAAAGCCAGAGACGCCTTCCCCAGAATCGTTCATCCCGAAGATTGGGAGAAGTTGGAAGCCAACCGTAAGCGCGCCCTTTTGGAGTCGGCCCCTTTTGAGCTGGAGGCGCGGATAAAGGGCAAAGATGGTCAGTATCGCTGGTTCTTGATCCGAGATAATCCACTGCGGGATGAGGGGGGACATGTTCTTCGGTGGTACGGCACGCGGACCGACATCGAAGACCGTAAGCGGGCGGAAGTTGCACTACGGCGTAGCGAAGCTTATCTAGCGGAAGCACAAAGGCTCACCCACACGGGAAGTTGGGCCTCCAGGGCTGGAGAGGCTTTGTACTGGTCAGACGAAAATTTCCGAATCTGGGGCCTCCCTCCACAGCAGGGCCCTCCAACCCAGGAAATGGTTAGCCAGCGGATCCATCCAGAGGATCGCGACAGAGTTCTCGAGAATGATCAGAAGGCGGTCCGTGAAAAAAGAAACTTCGCCATCGAGTTCAGGATCGTGCTGCCAGACGGAACGATTCGACACATCCTTTCGTTAGGGCATCCAGCTTTTAGCGCGAGCGGAGACTGCATTGAACTGGTGGGTACGGATGTTGACGTGACCGAGCGGAAGCGCACTGAGCAGGAACGCCAGGCCCATCTATGGTTCTTGGAAAGCATCGATCGGATCAACCGGGCTGTGCAAGGGACCAACGACGTCAACCGGATGATGATCGATGTCCTTGATGCGGTGCTATCGATTTTCGCATGCGATCGAGCTTGGCTCGTTTATCCGTGTGATCCCGATACTCGAACGTGGCGAACGGTCATGGAGCGTACGCGTCCCGAGTTTCCCGGTGCTTTTGTTTGGGGACTCGATTTTTCGCTGAATACGGAAGTCGCGCGTGTTCACCGACTCGTGAGGGCTTCCAACGGCGCTCTCCGTTTTGGTGCCGGAGCAGAAAACCCAGTGCCAACTGGGATCGCGGAATCCTTCAGTGTCCAGTCGCAAATTATGATGGCTGTCTATCCCAAAGTGGATAGGCCGTATATGTTCGGCTTGGACCAGTGCACCCATCCGCGCGTCTGGACTCAACAGGAGCAGTTGGTATTCGAAGAGATTGGTAGGCGGCTTACGGACACCCTCACTAGTCTTTTGATGTCTCGCGATCTGCAGGAAAGCAAATCCAAACTTGAAGAAGCTCAGCGCATCGCGCATGTCGGTTACTGGTCACGCGACCTTGCGACGGATGGCCTGACCTGGTCAGACGAAACCTATCGCATCTGTGGCCTGCAGCCGCAGGAACGTCCCATGCATTTCGCGACGCTACAGGAAATGATCCATCCCGATGATCGGGAGAGTGTGTCCCGAGCTATGGAGGAAGCCCTCCGCGGCGGAGCACGCTACAACGTGGAATATCGATTGGTCCGTCCCAGCGGCGAAGTGTGCATCGTCCAGAGTCAGGGCGATGTAAAGAGAGACGCGTCGTCCAGGCCCTCCCAAATGTTCGGCACGATCCAGGACATTACAGAACGCAGGAACGCGGAAGACAAAATCCGCGAGCAGGAGTTAGAGCTGCGTCAAATGCTGGATCTGTCGCAGCAGCACATCACGGTACTAGAGCCCGATGCAAGCCGTCTGTTTATCAACCAGGCGGCACTAAACTACTTCGGAATCACTCTTGACGAATGGAAGAACGCAGATCCGCGAAGGCTCATTCATCCGGATGATTCGGAAAGGATCCTAACTGAGATTCGAAGTAAATTCTCAAGCGGAGTCCCGCATGAGACCGAAGTACGTTTACTGGGAAAGGACGGAAAGTATCGCTGGTTTCTCTTCCGTCGCAACCCACTGCGAGATGAAGAAGGGCGTATTTTGCGTTGGTACTCAGCGGGAACCGACATTGACGATCGGAAGCAAGCGGAAGAAAGGCTCCAACGCGAAAATGTTGCGCTACGCGAAGAAATCGATAAGGCCTCGATGTTCGAGGAGATTGTGGGAAGTTCCCCCGCGCTCCAAAAGGTGCTTTCTCGTGTATCGAAGGTGGCTCCTACTGACTCCACCGTTCTGATAACCGGCGAAACCGGCACCGGCAAGGAACTTGTGGCCCGCGCCGTCCACAGACGGTCTCAACGCTCCTCAGGAGCTTTTGTGAGCGTCAACTGCGCTGCCGTCCCTCGCGACTTGATCGCCTCAGAACTGTTTGGCCACGAGAAGGGCGCCTTTACGGGGGCGACTCAGCAACGTATGGGCCGCTTTGAGTTGGCCGGCGGGGGCACGATCTTTCTCGATGAGGTAGGTGAACTTCCTCCGGAGACTCAGACCGCTCTCCTACGCGTTCTGCAAGAACATGAATTCGAGCGTGTCGGCGGAGCCCGGTCCATCCGCACTGAGGTCCGCGTGATTGCTGCCACAAACCGCAACCTGGAGGCCGCCATCGCGGCAGGCACCTTTCGCAGAGATCTGTTTTACCGACTCAACGTTTTTCCGATCGAGGTCCCACCGCTGCGGGAGCGAAGAGAAGACATTCCGGTTCTGGTCGAGTACTTCATCGATCGCTACGCAAGGAAGGCAGGAAAGAACATTCGGGGTGTGAACAAGAAGACACTGGAGTTGCTTGAGTCCTACCCTTGGCCAGGTAACATTCGTGAACTCCAAAACGTGATTGAGCGATCCGTGATTGTATGCGAAACAGAGAATTTCTCGGTGGACGAGAGCTGGCTTTCGCGGGAGCCACTTGCAAATCATCAGGGAAGCCCACTTGAGCTCTCCAAAAAGCTTGCCGCTCATGAGCGAGAGATAATTGAGGCTGCGTTGCGCGAAAGTGGAGGGCGGGTCTTCGGACCATCCGGCGCGGCTGTGAAGCTGGGTATGCCGAGATCCACGCTGGAGTCTAAGATTAGGTCACTGAAAATCAACAAGAATCATTTTAAGAAATAGTCCGGTCGAATGCTTTCGTCAATCGTTCGGAGTTGAGCTAATGCTGTCTAACTAACCTGTCTTTTCAGCAAGTTCACTCAATCTGACGGGCGCTGGCGAAAGAACGACAGGAACGTCAAGACTTTGTCAATCGTCAACCCGACCCGTACAACGTAATTTCCCTCCTCGTGGGCTTTCAACTACTTAGGTCCCCTTACTTTTGGACTTTCGCGTGCCTTCCATTCAGGTTGGTAAGTATCGAAACTAAGAAGAGGGTCGCAGCACGATGACATTGTCTACCAGCTCGGTGCGCAGCTCGGTCCGTGGTAAAGCGTCCCGGCGTAAGTTCATCGTGGCTGTCCTCGCAGTGTTTCTCCTGGCTTTCCTCGCGAACCCGCTCGCCGGGCATTCTTACTTCGTCCAAGAATTACTTTCAGCAGAACTGTTTCTTGTTCTTGGCATTTCCATGCTTCTTGTTCTTGGCACCCTCGCCTATTTCGTCGGTTCGGTCTGCATGCGTGGGTTGGAAGCTGCAAGGTCACGTCTTCGAAGGGTCGGGAGCCGGCGGGCCGAGGTTTCACCCAGCTCTGAGCGATTCGCAGAAAACCACTCCGTCATCAGGAGTGTTCACGCATCCTCACTCTGAGACCTGCCTGAATTTAGGGCAATGCATTCAGGATCGCCTGATAAGGATGATCCCGTTGTCGGCTCGTCTTTCAAGGCCACCTCGCGGTCGACTTCATCCGCCTTGTGACAAATCGTGGGTTCGTCGAGATCCGGCACCTCGCTCAGCGGGAGAGCTAGATTGTAGCCGACCGTTCCCCGACTCAATCCGTCAATGGTTCGACAATATCGGCACGTCCTTGTCATCCATCTCGGACATTGTTTTTGTCGTTCGGCAGTCCTGCTCGCGTCTTTCTCATTGAAAAAGAGAGAGATCCTCCGCACCTAGCCGAATTTTCTTACTTGGAGAGGAAAGTGCCTTGTAGAACCACGCTGGTAGGGATGATTGCTGATGACGGTTTGGCGGAAACTTCAAAACTTCATTCAACGCTCGCAATTTACGCACCGAGCTAGCTGGAGCTCGATTCTCCTCGCAATTTTTCTCGCCTTCGCTGCACCTGCTAGCCATGCGCAAAACCTCAACTGGGAGGGCCAGACGGGAGCGTTCGTAACGCCTTTCGCATACATGAGCCCTTCGTCGGCCGGCGGGTTCGGACTTCCTGCAGTCAGTTTTCATTACCTCGATGGCGGTAATGTACTTGGAGGGTTTTACGAAGTCTCGGCAACCGTCGGTTTCCTGAAAAGGTTCGAGGCCGGGTACAGTCGTGCTTTGAACTCGGATGGGTCAGTACCTACTCTCAGCCCTCTGTTCAATGGGGGGTTCAATATCTTCCATGCCAAGGCCAACCTTCTGGGCGAAAACGCGGGAAACCACAACTATGTTCCCGCCATCTCGTTGGGTTTTGTAGCGCGCACCGATGTTCGCCGCGTGGGAGGAGTCCTCAAGAGCAACGATACCCACAACGAAGACTTCTACTTGGTCGCTACCAAGACGATCACATATTTTAGGGTCTTGCCGATTGTCGCCAACTTTGGATTCAAAGTCACGAACGCGTCCGTGCTGGGCATTGCAGGCAACGCTCCCGACTGGCAAGGCCGGCTTTTCGGGGCTGTTGGATTTGTGCTGCCTGCCCCGAAAGGAAGCAAGGTCGTGCTGGGCTCGGAGTTCTTGCAGGAGCCCCATCATATCGAAGGACTGCCGGGTGCCACGTTGCCGACGACGCTGACTTACTTTGCGCGGGTAACCCCGCACGGCGAATTGCCTTTGAATATTGATTTCGGTGTGGCTCAGGTGGCGAACAGAATCATGCCCGGTACTGAGCTGCACGCCAGGGCGCAGTTCGCGCTAGGCGTTTCATACCGGTTTTAGCCGCAGAGTCGCGAATCGTGCGGGCGGTCAGCATATTCGTTGAATCAATAATATTTTCTGGACCAGTTAAAGTTGTAACCAATTCAAATATACAAATGGAGATACACAAATGGCGTATCAAACAATCAATCCGTACACAGAAGAGTTGGTCGGGTCGTTTAAGGAGCACACGGATGCGCAACTGGAGGCAATTATTACACAAGCTCAAGAGACCTATGAGAACGATTGGAGTCTTAGGTCCTTCGCAGAGCGCAAAGCGATCGTAAAGAAGGCCGCATCGATTCTGCGCGAAAAACTCGATGAGTTTGCCGAGCCCATTACACTCGAAATGGGCAAGTTGTTCCGAGAAGCACAAGGAGAAGTTGAGCTGAGTGCCGATATTTTGGACTACTATGCCGATAACGCGGAGAAGTTCCTGGCCCCCGAGAAGCTGAGGGTAAAGGAGGGCGAGGCTTTCGTCGAGAACGAACCGCTGGGGGTGCTCTTCTGCGTTGAGCCTTGGAACTTCCCCTACTATCAATTGGCGCGCGTGGCAGGGCCGAACCTGATGGTGGGCAATACTTTGGTCGTAAAGCATGCGCCAAATGTGCCGCAGTGTGCCCTGGCATTTGAAAAACTTTTCCTCGATGCCGGCGCTCCGGTGGGCGCCTACACCAACGTCTTTCTCTCGAACGAGCAGGCTGCGGCGGCGATAGCCGACAAGCGGATCAAGGGGGTCGCGCTGACGGGGAGCGAGCGAGCTGGTGCCGCGGTTGCGTCCGAAGCGGGCCGGGCCCTCAAGAAGAGCACGATGGAACTGGGCGGAAGCGACGCCTTTATCGTGCTAGACGATGCGGACATTGACACGGCCGTTAAATGGGGTGTCTGGGGACGCATGAACAACACGGGACAGTGTTGTGTCGCCGCAAAACGACTCATCCTTCACGAAAGGATTGCCGACGCCTTCCTTGACCGCTTCAAGAAAGAGCTGGAGAAGCTGGTTCCCGGCGATCCAATGGACTCGAAGACGACGCTTGGTCCGTTGTGCACAAAGGGAGCACTCGATCTAGTCCTGCAGCAGATCAGGACTGCGGTTGATGGCGGTGCAAAGGTGTTGCTGGGTGGCAAGCGGCTCGACCGGCAGGGATACTTCCTGGAGCCGACGATTCTCACCGACATAAAACCGAAGAACCCAGCCTACTATCAGGAGTTCTTCGCACCGGTGGCACTCGTCTTCCGTGTTGAGAACGAGCAGGAAGCAGTTAAACTGGCGAATGATTCCCCGTATGGGCTTGGCGGATCAGTGATCACCAAGGACATCGAGCGCGGAAAGCGAGTTGCTCGCCGGATCGAAACGGGCATGGTCTTTATCAACAAGGCGACGTGGACCGCGCCCGACCTGCCTTTCGGCGGAGTCAAGAATTCCGGCTATGGCCGTGAACTCTCTGATCTCGGCATCGGTGAATTTGTGAATAAAAAGCTGATCCGGGTCGCATGATCGAGGCCGCCAGAGACGTCGTAGCGCCGTTCGGCTCGTGCGAAAGGAGGCGCGAGATACGAGGAAGATGCCCATGCGGACGCGACCTAGTTTGTAACCCTAGGAACTGAAGGGTCAGTCAGTTTGCGGATCTTTCGGATCTCGAATGATGCTTAGCGCGAGCGTTCCCTAGCATTGTCATATCGGTTGGTCTTGGCCTCTAGTATGGTTCGCTTCGGGCTTTGTCGGCATTCATGCCGCCGTCGAAACGGTATTCGAGTCGTGCAATTCACGCGGTGCCATTCGTTGCGAGCGAGCCCAGGGAACCGGTTCCAAACATGCGAGAGGGCGATGTACTGCAAGTCTTGAAGCGATTCTTGTTGATCTTGAGTGACCGAATCTTCGATTCCAGGGTCGAACGGGGAATATGCAACTTGGCTGCCGCGCCGAACGGTCCGAACACGTGCCCTTCACTTTCTTGAAGAGCCGTTTCAATGATTTCTTTTTCCTGATCGGCAAGTTTCTGAAATAAAGCAGACTGGCTTTTCGGTTCGGTTGTAACGGACTCTTGAGACAGCCAGGGCTCATCCACTGAAAAGTTCTCCGTCTCGCACATAATGACCGACCGCTCAATTACGTTCTGCAATTCACGAACGTTACCGGGCCAGGAATAAGACTGGAGTAAGTCCAGGGTGGCTTTGTTTACTCCTCGTATGTTCTTTCCTACGTTCCTCGCGAAACGATCGATGAAGTATTCGACTAGAGTCGGAACGTCTTCCCGCCGTTCCCGTAGGGGAGGCATCTCCAGCGGAAAAACATTGAGGCGGTAATACAGATCGCTACGAAACGAGCCCGCAGCGATGGCTGCCTGCAGGTTACGGTTCGTGGCGGCAATCACACGAACATTTGTTCGTATCGACCTAGTTCCACCGACACGCTCAAATTCGTGCTCCTGCAAAACTCGCAAAAGAGCGATCTGCGTTTCTAGAGAAAGCTCACCCACTTCATCCAGGAAGATCGTGCCTCCTTCAGCCAGTTCGAAGCGCCCCACGCGTCGCTGAATCGCCCCGGTAAATGCGCCCTTCTCATGGCCAAACAGTTCTGAGGCAATTAAGTCGGGTAGGATGGCCGCGCAGTTCACACCCACAAACGGGCGAGTGGAGCGCCGGGAGTTTCGATGGATGGCGCGGGCAATAAGTTCTTTGCCCGTGCCGGTTTCACCGGTAATCAGAACACTGGCGTCCGTTGGAGCAACCTTGGATACGAGAGAGAGTACCCTTTGCAGGGCGGGAGAACTTCCGACGATCTCCTCGCACAACGATGGCCTATCGATTTCTTCGGGCCGGGGAACGCTTTGGAGTTTGCGTCTCTCGTTAGGGTGCTCGGGATCTGCGATAACCATAACGGCGGTTGCCATGAGTGTCTCCCTAGGCTAGTAACTGTGCACGTTTGTAGAAATCCTTCATCATTCGCATGGATTGTGGAACGGATTCCGGCTGCGGGCTACCCCAGATGGAGTGCGGATGTCCACTACATCGGGGCGCTTGACGGCCCTTATGGGGGGCCATGGCAACCCTTTTGAGGCAAGCAACACCCTCTAAAGGTGTGAGGAGAGTTAGCTTTTTCGATCTCTAATTTCGAGGCGCTTCCACCCAAAGAGGCGAGCATCAACCGACCAAGCTCCAGGTCCGATCATGGCCAAGACCACACCGAGGGCTGCCAACAGCAAGTAGATCCGCAGATTTCCAGGTTGCAAGAAGATTATCCACAGGTTAGTCGCGGCCACCAGCGTCCCCACAACGGGCGTCCATAAACCCATGAGTAATAGAAGTCCTGCACCTATCCCGAGCGCGGAAAGTGCAATTAACAGGATCGAAGGGTGGCTCCGCAGTTGCATAACTCCACGGTCAATCAATGCAATCCCAACGACCAGGCGCATGAGCAAGAGACCGGCGCCAGGGGTACCGTGGGCGAATGTTGAGAATAGCCGTCGCAAAATACACTGAGGTTACGAAATTCCAGTTGCGCACCGAAAGCCCCAAAAGACTGGTGCGGATCACCCTTTTGAGTGAACTAAAGTTCGATAATTCCGCGCTTCAGACCGATCATCGCGGCGTGGGTTCGGTCGTTGGCACCCAATTTCGAGAGGATGCTCCTTACTTGGCCCTTGACGGTGTCTTCGCTGATGGAGAGTTGCGCGGCAATCTCTTTGTTGGCATTCCCTTCGGCAATCAGCCGCAGCACACGCACTTCTGCCGGGGTCAGCGCGTCATCCATCGCGTGCTCGGCAAGTTGATAGGAAACATCCGGGGAAAGCGCCTTTTTCCCGGCATGCGCCGCCCGAATCGTTTCCAGCAGTTCCTTATGCAAACTATTTTTCAACAGGTAACCCCGCGCCCCTGCTTTCAGCGCCCGCATCACCTGCACGTCGCCCGCATAAGTCGTCAGCACGATGATACGCGCCTCGGGAAACTCGCCGAGTATCGCGCTGATTGCATCGAGTCCGCTCATTTCCGGCATCTGCAAGTCCATCAGCGTGACGTCCGGATGATGCGCCCGAAACATCTGGATAGCTTCGCGCCCATTCGACGCTTCCGCCACCAAACTCATGTCCGCTTGTCCACTCACGAGCCCAGTGATCCCTTGGCGAAGGACGGGATGGTCGTCGACCACTAGAATCCGTATCCGACCGGCCTCTGCACTCATGACGTCCGCTTTTTCCCAGACAACTTCTCAGCCAACCACGAGCGCTTTCCACCATCAGGCGTCGCGTAAGCATTCGTCGCAGGAATGCTCAACTCCAGTTCCGTGCCAGCATCGAGTTCACTCCACACCGTCAGCTTACCGCCCAAAAGTTTGGCGCGCTCGCGCATGCCGCTGAAGCCGTAGTGTCCGGGACGCTCGCCTTCTTTCAGAAGCTTCGCGTCAATGCCCTTTCCATCATCCCGCACCCGCAACCGAAACTGCCGTTCGTCATACCGGATTTCCAATTCGATCCGCTGCGCCAGTGCGTGCTTGAATGCATTGCGCATTGCCTCGCCGGCAATCCGGTAGACGTCGTCTCGCAATATCGGATGGAGGTCCCGCGTCGTGCCTTCCACCCCCACATGAAAGACGGCATTGTTCGGGTTGGTTTCACCGGCCGCGAGTTCTTCTCCCAAAGTGTTTATCGCCAACGCGAGGTCGTTGGTTTCGACCGTCGATGAGCGCAACCCCTGTACGGCATTCCGGCCCTCGGTGATCGCCTCCGCCGCCTGATCGACAGCGCTCTCAAGAGTTTTCCGGGCTTCCACCGGACGCTCCGGGAGCAGGTTGATACCAGTTTGAAAACGGAGAAGCAACCCCTGAAAACTTTGCAGCAGCGTATCGTGCAAATCCCGCGCAAGGCGCGTCCGCTCGTTGACGCGCTCTTCCAGCCGTATGTTGAACTGCCGCGCCACTTGCCGCAGCCGCATTCGATACAGCATCCACAGCAGCACCATAAACGCCGTCACACACAGCGCTCGAAACCAATTCGTCTGCCAGTACGCAGGAGCGATGGAGAAATCCAGGAACGTGCCAGCCTCATTCCACACGCCGCTGTTGTTGCAAGCCATCACGCGGAAGCGGTACTTGCGTGGAGCAAGATTGGTATAGAACGCTTGCCGCCGCGTGCCCGCGTCCTGCCAATCGCGGTCCCAGCCTTCCAGTTTGTAGCGGAAGCGCACCTTTTCCGGCACCACCAGGCTAAGCGCCGTGTAATCAATCGTCAGGTCGCGCACCAACGGCGGCAGCTTTGGGTGCGAGGAGGATGCATCGCCGGACCAGTTCTGCCAGTAAGTCTTGCGGTCCGCGGTGATTTGATCAATGTGCACCGGCGGCGGAAGTTTGTTGAAGGGAAGATGACGCGGATCGATGAAGCTCACACCGTCACGCGTGATGAACCAGATTCTTCCATCTGGTGACTTTGCCACATGTGGACCTATACTGCCATACACCCCAACACTCCTCACTCCGTTGGAGCTGTCAAAAGTTGTGACTTGCACAGCGCGCTTCGCATCACTCGCCCACGCATCCAACTCGGAGGGCTCAATCCGCACCAGGCCGCAAGGCATGAACAACCAGACTACGTGATCGTCGTCTTCCATCGACCAAT
>Ga0335080_10001736_pt1 | contig 21614 bp, 22 predicted proteins | sample Lox_Sample_34_FD_206720 | JGI IMG/M metagenome (GOLD analysis project Ga0335080, IMG submission 206720) | Soil microbial communities from Loxahatchee National Wildlife Refuge, Florida, United States - Lox_Sample_3.4 | ecosystem: Environmental > Terrestrial > Soil > Wetlands | place: USA...
GCTCATTGAGCACCACGTCATCGATCGCGACGTCGCGGACGCAACGCATCTCATCGCCATAGGAGACCTCTTCCCAGGCCGGCAGGCAGCCCTCGAGGTAGCTCACGTAAGCGCCGTCATCCGCGATAATCAGCGTGCGCTCGAACTGCCCGGTGTTGGCGGCGTTGATGCGGAAGTAGGTCGACAGCTCCATGGGGCAGCGCACGCCCTTTGGCACGTAAACAAATGAGCCGTCCGAGAACACCGCCGAGTTCAGCGTGGCGAAGAAGTTGTCGGTGTAAGGGACGACGCTGCCGAGGTACTGCTCGATCAGGTGCGGGTGGCTGCGCACGGCTTCCGAGAACGGACAGAACACCACGCCGGCCTCGGCCAGGCGCTCCTTGAAGGTCGTAGCCACGGAAACGGAATCAAACACCGCATCGACGGCGACGCCGGCGAGGCGCGCGCGCTCGTGCAGCGGCACGCCGAGCTTCTCGTACGTCTCGAGCAGCTTCGGGTCGACCTCGGCCAGGCTCTTGGGGCCGTCCTTCTTGGCCTTCGGTGCCGAGTAGTAGGAGATGGCCTGGTAGTCGATGGGCGACACCTTCAGGTGCGCCCAATGCGGCTCGCGCATCGTGAACCAGTGCCGCAGCGCCTTCAGGCGCCACTCGGTGAGGAAGGACGGCTCGCCCTTCTTGCGCGAGATGAGGCGTACCACGTCCTCGTCGAGCCCGGGCGGCACCGTGTCGGCGTCGATCTCGGTGACGAAGCCGTGCTGGTAGCCGCGCCCGAGCAGGGCGGCGAGCTCGCGGTTGGTCTCTTTGGCGTTCTCGCTCATGAGGATCGTACCGTGGTGCGCGTGGCGGCCGCCTTCATCTCGCGCTCGAGCGTTGGCAGCCGCGTCGGTGCGGCATCCAGCCCCGCGAGCTGCGCCAGGCTCACGTCATTCAGCGAGCGGCGGATGGCGAGGTTCAGCCGCTGCCACACCCGGCCCACGCGGCAGCTGTGCTCGATCTCGCAGTGCCCGTGCCCGGCGGCACAGTCGGTGAGCGCGACGGGGCCCTCGAGCGCATCCAGGATCGCCGCGGCACTGATCTGCGCGGCGGGCCGCGCCAGCTGGTAGCCCCCGTGCAGGCCGCGCGTGGAGGTCGCGAGGCCGGCGCGGTGCAGCTGCTTGAGGAGCTTGCTGACCGTAGGCGCGGCAATGTGCGTCTGCTCGGCGAGGGCAGCCGCGGTCTGCACGCGCTGCGGTTCGCTGGCAAGCGCGGCCAGCAGCACGGTGGCGTAGTCGGTCAGGCGACTGATGCGCAGCATCGGCGGGCCCCTCTCAAAACTAGGACTATTTTAGTACTAATTGGGGAGTGAACCAAGCCGGTGCGCGGGCCGGGCGGGGGGTTGATTTGCTATCCTTGCTGGCCCCGTTTCGGGGCACGTTTTTCATGACGTTGCGGGCTTTCAGAGGCGTTCCGGCACGTGCGGAACGCCCCGCCGTCCTGCCAGGAGGATTACTGCGATGAACGCGACCGAGCTGATGCACACCGCGCGCGCCATGGTGGCCAAGGGCAAGGGGATCCTCGCCGCCGACGAGAGCACCAGCACCATCAAGAAGCGCTTCGACAGCATCAAGCTGGAATCGACCGAGGAGCATCGCCGCACCTACCGCGAGCTGCTCTTCACCGCCCCGGCCGCGGCCGAGTCGGTGAGCGGGGTCATTCTCTATGATGAGACCATCCGCCAGAAAACCAAGGACGGCACGCCGTTCCCCGACTACCTGAAGAAGCAGGGCATGGTGCCCGGCATCAAGGTGGACACGGGCGCGAAGCCCCTCGCGGGCTTTGCCGGCGAGACCATCACCGAGGGGCTCGATGGCCTGCGGGAGCGGCTCGTCGAGTACCGCAAGCTCGGGGCGCTGTTCGCCAAGTGGCGCGCCGTGATCGACATCGCCAAGGACATCCCGAGCGCCTACGCCATCAAGGCCAACGCCGCCGCCCTGGCGCGCTACGCGGCGCTCTGCCAGGAAAACGGCATCGTGCCGATCGTCGAGCCCGAGGTGCTCATGGACGGAGACCACAGCCTGGAGCGCTGCGAGGAAGTGACCAACGTCGTGCTGTCGACCGTGTTCCGCGAGCTCGCCGAGGCGCGCGTGCTGCTCGAGGGCATGGTGCTCAAGCCCAACATGGTGATCTCGGGCAAGAAGGCCGTGCCCCGTGCCGGCCCGGAAGTCGTGGCCGAGGCGACGCTGCGGACCCTGCGCCGCCACGTGCCCCCGGCGGTGCCGGGTATCGCCTTCCTCTCCGGCGGCCAGTCACCGCAGGAGGCGACGCTGCACCTGTCGCTGATGAACAAGATCGGCGCCCCGCTGCCCTGGGCACTCACCTTCAGCTACGGGCGCGCGCTGCAGGACACGGCGCTCAAGGCCTGGGGCGGCAGCAGCGGCAACTTCGCGGCCGGCCAGAGGGAGTTCGCCAAGCGCGCGCGCCTGAACGGCCTGGCCACGAGCGGCCGCTACACGGCCGAGATGGAGAACCAGGCCGCCTGAGGTGACCCACCCCGCGCCCTGCAGCGCGCCCGCCGCTGATGCGGCCGGGGACGCCGTCGTCGACGTGCGCGATGTGCACTATGGCATCGGCGAGCGCGCCATCTTCAGCGGGTTGAGCCTGACCGTGCGGCGTGGGCGCATCACCGCGATCATGGGACCCTCGGGCACCGGCAAGACGACGCTGCTGCGGCTGATCACCGCGCAGGTCGCGCCGGGGCGCGGCTCGCTGCGTGTCTTCGGCGAGGACCTCGAGCGCCTGGACAGCCGCCAGGTCTACCGGCTGCGCCAGCGCATGGGCATGCTGTTCCAGAACGGCGCGCTGCTCACCGACCTCGACGTGTTCGAGAACGTCGCCTTCCCGGTGCGCGAGCACACCGACCTGCCCGAGCCGCTCATCGAGAAGCTGGTGCTGACCAAGCTGCAGGCGGTCGGGTTGCGCGGCGCCGCAGGGCTCATGCCGGCCGAGCTCTCCGGTGGCATGGCGCGCCGGGTGGCGCTGGCGCGCGCGATCGTCATGGACCCGGAGGTGCTCATCTACGATGAGCCGTTCGTCGGCCTGGACCCGATCTCCCTCGGGGTGATCCTGCGGCTCATCAAGCAGATGAACCAGGCGCTCGGCATCACCAGCATCGTGGTATCCCACGACGTGCAGGAGCTCAGCAGCATCGCCGATGACAGCTACCTGCTCTCGGGCGGCCAGGTCGCGGCCACGGGGGCACCGGCGGAGCTGCGCGCCAGCAGCGAGGCGGCGGTCAGGCAGTTCATGACCGGCAGCCCCGAGGGCCCGGTGGCCTTTCACTACCCGGCGCCGGACTACCTGACGCAGCTGCTCGCGAGCGCATGAGCAGCGCGCACGACGGTTACCTCGTCAGCGGCCTGCGCCGGCTCGGTGCTACCGCGCTGTTCCTGTTCGAGCTGCTGGCGCAGTGCCTGCCGGCACTGGCGCGCCCGCGCCTGATCGTCAGCCAGATCTACAACACCGGCGCGCGCTCCCTCATCATCATCATGCTCTCGGGGCTGTTCGTCGGCATGGTGCTCGGGCTGCAGGGCTATGACCTGCTGCAGCGCTTCGGCTCCGCTGACGTGCTCGGCAGCGCCGCCGCGCTCGGGCTGCTGCGGGAGCTCGGCCCGGTGATCACCGCACTGTTGTTCGCCGGGCGCGCCGGCACGGCGCTCACCTCCGAGATCGGCCTGATGCGCGCCACCGACCAGCTCACCGCCATGCAGATCATGGCGGTCGACCCGCTGCGCTACGTGGCCGCACCGCGTTTCCTCGGCGGGGTGATCGCGGTGCCGCTGCTGACGGCCATCTTCGGCATCATCGGGCTCTTCGGCGCGCAGTTGATCGGCGTGCAGCTGATGGGCATCGATGCCGGCGTGTTCTGGTCGCAGACCCAGGACTCCGTGCGCCTGCGCGACGTCAGCGAGGGCGTGGTCAAGAGCCTGGTGTTCGGCTGCGCCTGCTCGCTGGTGGCGGTGTTCGAGGGTTACAACTCCGAGCCCACCGCCGCCGGCGTGGGGCTCGCCACCACGCGCACCGTGGTCGCCTCCTCGGTGCTGATCCTGCTGCTGGATTATGTGCTCACGGCGGCTTTCCTGTAGGAGGAACCAATTGCCATGCGTAGCAATCGAACCCTAGAGATCGGCACCGGCCTGTTCGTACTGCTCGGCTTTGCCGCGCTGCTGTTCCTCACTACGCAGCTGCCGGCCAGCGGGCTGAAGCTCGGCGCCAAGAAGAGCGGCTTCATGGTGAGCGCGGAGTTCGACAACGTCGGTGACCTCAAGGCCGGCTCGCCGGTCACGATGTCGGGAGTGCGCGTCGGTGAAGTCACCCGCATCCGTTTCAACCCCAAGGACTACAAGGCCGAGGTGCTGATGCGCTTCGATCCGCAATACAACCAGATCCCCGACGACAGCTTCGCGGCCATCCAGACCCAGGGCCTGCTCGGCGGCAAGTACATCGGTCTGAGTCCCGGGGGCGATGATCAGTACCTGAAGAACGGCAGCGTCATCGAGCAGACGCAGTCGGCGATCGTGCTGGAGAGCCTGATCAATAAGTTCTTCGCCAACTACAGCAGCAGCAAGTCCGGCGGCGACAACAGCGCGCCGGCCGCAGAATCGCAGGGCAAACCGGAGTCGAAGAAATGAGGCATGTCGTTGTGTTCGTCGCGATGTGGCTGGTCAGCGCCGCCGCGCTCGCGCAGAGTGCATCGCCGAGCTTCCCTGCGGGGGATCCGGCGCAGGTGGTGCAGGAGGCGGCCCAGGGGATGCTGGGCGACCTGGACAAGGATCGCGACGGCTATCGCAAGGACCCGGCCAAGGTGCAGCAGCTGGTGGACAAGTACCTGCTGCCGCATTTTGACACCGAGTTTTCCGCGCGCCTGGTGCTGGGCAAGTACTGGCCCACGACCACCCCCGAGCAGCGCAAGCGCTTCGTTGATGCCTTCTACCATTCGCTGCTGACTAACTATGGCGCCGCGCTCGCCGAGTTCACCGCCGACCGCCTGAAGATCTTCCCCTCCAATGCGGACTCGAATGCCGCGCGCGCCACGGTGCGCACCGAGGTGAAGCGCGACAACGGCGATCGGGTCTCGGTCAACTACTACATGCGCAAGACCGCGGAGGGCTGGAAGGCCTGGGACGTGGTGATCGATGGCATCAGCTACGTCAACAGCTACCGCGAGGACTTCGGCCCGCAGATCGAGAGTCAGGGGATCGAGGCGGTGATCAAGCGGCTCGAGTCGGGCGAGAAGCCCGAGGCGATCGGCAAGAAGTCCAAGTGAGCGCGCCCGCCCCTGCGGCTTCGGGCAGCTTCGCGCTCACCGCGACGGCACCGGGGACGTTGCGCGCCGCCGGGCCGCTCACCTTCGCCACCGCGCGCGCGGCACGGCTCGCCGGACTTGCGGCGGTGCGCTCCGGGACCGAGCCACTGCAGATCGATTGCGCCGGACTCAGCGGTGCCGACAGCGCGGGACTTGCCGTGGTGCTCGACTGGTTCGCGGCGGCCAAGGCCGCGGGCCGCTCGCTGCGGCTGAGCGCACTGCCACAGGACCTGCTGGCGCTGGCGCGCATCAGCGACCTCGAGCGCCTGCTCACGCAGGGCCTGTAGCGCTCACTGCGGCGGCGGCGGCTGCTGCGGCGTCGGGTTCTCGGGCGCCTGCCCCGGCGGCGGTGCGCCCTGCGGGGCCGCCGGCTGTTGTGGCGTCTTCGATTCCTCCATGTCCTTGAGGGCCTCGTTGTAGAGGCGGTCCTCTTCCTCGTCCTGCTCCACCGAGCGCCCGCCATTTACCAGGTAGTCGCGGTTCTGCAGGTAGACGTTGCGCATGAAGGCATATGGGTCGTACGAGGTGTCGAGCGCCTGGTCGGCCGACAGCAGCAGCGCACGGTTGTCGATCTTCTCCACCGTCCACAGTCCCCAGTTCCACCAGCGGTTGCGGATGTAATGGCGCGGGTCGCTGTACTCGTCCACGAGCCGGCCGAAGCCATCGCGCACGTCGCTCGGGCCAAGGAAGGGGATGACGAAGTAGGGCCCGGTCTTGAGCCCCCATTTGCCGACTGTCTGCCCGAAGTCGCGGTAGTTCTTGTCCAGTCCCGCCGTGGTGGCCGGATCAAAGAGCCCGCCGAGGCCCCAGATGGTATTGAGCAGCAGCCGCGCCGTGTCGTTGCCGAAGGCGCGGAACTCGCCCTGCAGCACGTCGTTCACCATGACCACGGGATAGCCGAGGTTGCTCATGAAGTTGCGGAAGCCCGTCTGCATGAAGCGCGGCACCGCGCGCTGGTAGCCGCGCGCCACGGGCCGCAGCACCGCCTTGTCGAGCGCGTAGTTCATCTTGAACGTGGCGCGGTTCATGCGCTCCCACGGGTCGCGCGGGCTGCGCGTGGTGCCCGGCGGCAGCGTGGCGCAGCCAGCGAGCAACACTGTCAGCAATATCAGGCAGGAATAGACAGGGCGCATGTGATGTTGGAATTCTCCTGGCGGCATTGTAACAGCGTGCGCGCAGGAGCCCGGCTCACCCGGCGGCGAGGCGGTAGGAAATGGCTGACGGCACTCAGCTGCCGGCGTGCGGGCCGCCGCCCTGCTGACCCTGTTGGCCGCCGTCGGTGAGCTGTCGCTTGCGCATGGACAGCAGGTACTCGTGTACCTCGTCGAGGCGGGCCTGGTAGCGCGCGCGCTGGATGGCGCTCAGGTGCGGGGAGGCGAGGGCCAGCTGCAGCTGCTGGGCGGCAAGACTCAGATCGCCGCCCGCGATCTGGTACTCGCCCATGTAGAAGTAGGCATCGCCGGCATCGCCGGCGGCGCTGGCGGCGAGCGCGATCAGGCGGATCTGGTCGGGAGTCGGCGCGACGTTGTTGAACAGGTCGAGCAGCATGTTGTGCGCTTCGAGCGGCTTGCCGAGCTCCATCAGCTCCTGCGCATAGCGCACCGTCACCGGCACGTTGCGCGGGAACAGCTGCAGCGTGCGCGCGAAGTAGGCGAGCGCCTCCTTGTTGCGGCCGCTCTTGGCGAGCGCCTCGGCCATGGCGATGTGCAGCAGCGTGATGGTCTCGTGCTGCTGCACCAGCGGGGTGAGCACCTTGACCGCCTCCTCGGCGCGGCGGTGGCGCATGAGCTCGAGGGCGTAGGCGTACTGGTCGGCGAGGTTGGAGTCGCCGTGCTGGATCTTGTGCTCATACTGGCCGAGCAGGTCGATGTCCTCGGCCGTGGAGAGCACGCGCACGCGCTCGCGGATCAGCTCGTAGCTTTGCGAGTCGTGCTGGGTGCGCGGCGGGAACTGCGCCGCGCGCGCGCGCGCCTCGGCGATGCGGTCGGTGGTCACCGGGTGGTCGATGAGCATCGCGGGGATGTAGGTGGCAGCCAGTCCCTCGTGGCGGCTGAAGGTCTCAAAGACGCTCGCCATCGAGTTGGCATCGAAGCCGGCGCCGGCGAGGTAGCCGATGCCGACGCGGTCGGCCTCCATCTCGTTGTCGCGCGTGAAGTTGATCTGCTGTTGCGCCGCCAGGCCCTGCGCAACCGCGATGCCGCCCATCGCCGCCTGGCCGCCCCCCGCCGCCCCCAGCAGGATGGCCGCGATCATGGCGGCCGCGGTGGTGAGGGACTGCTGGCTCTGCGCGCGGATCTGGCGCGCAATGTGGTGCTGGGTGACGTGCGCGATTTCGTGCGCCATCACGCTCGCCAGCTCCGACTCGGTCTGCGTGGCCAGTATCAGGCCCTGGTGGATGAAGACGAAGCCGCCAGGCACGGCGAAGGCGTTGATGCTGTCGTCCTTGATGACGAAGAACTCGAAGTCCTTGCCCCCCTGGGCGCTCTGGGCCGCGAGGCGCTGGCCGATGCCCTGCAGGTACTCGGTGACCTCCGGGTCATCGAGCAGCGCGTTCTGGTCGCGCAGTTCCTTGGTCACCATCGCCCCGAGGCGGAACTCGTCGGTGCGCGAGATGTAGGCGGCCGCGGGTGAGCCCATGTCCGGCAGGTCCGAGCCCGCTGGCGGCACGTTGAGCATGATCGGGCGCGAGGCTGGCGGCTGGTCGGCAAAGGCGGCCGCCGCGAGGCTCAGGAGGGCGGTAAAGAGCGATACCAGGAGTCGGCGCATGGTGGAGTAAGACCGCCGGCAGGGGCCGCAAGTTTCCCCGCGATTACAAGCGCTTAAAAGCGCAGTGGTGCGGACAGGAGCCCCAAGCCTACACCTACAGCATGTCGGAGGCGAAGTCCGCCAGCCGCGAGCGCTCGCCGCGCACGAGCGTGATGTGTCCGGAGTGCGCCCAGCCGCGGAAGCGGTTCACGGCATAGGTCAGGCCGGAGGTCATCTCGGTCAGATAGGGCGTGTCGATCTGGGCGATGTTCCCGAGGCAGGCGAGCTTGGTGCCGGGCCCCGCGCGGGTGATGAGCGCCTTCATCTGCTTGGGCGTGAGGTTCTGCGCCTCATCGAGGATCAGGAAGCGATTGAGGAAGGTGCGGCCGCGCATGAAGTTGAGCGAACGGATCTTGATGCGGTTGCGCAGCAGGTCATTGGTGGCCGCGCGTCCCCAGTTACCGCCCTCCTGCGAGCCGGTGAGCACCTCGAGGTTGTCCATGAGCGCGCCCATCCACGGCTCCATCTTCTCCTCCTCGGTGCCGGGCAGGAAGCCGATGTCCTCGCCGAGCGGGATCGTCACGCGCGTCATGATGATCTCGGCGAAGCGGTTGGTCTCGAGCGTCTGCATGAGACCGGCGGCCAGGGCCAGCAGCGTCTTACCGGTACCGGCGGGTCCGAGCACGGTCACGAAGTCGATCTCCGGGTCCATGAGCAGGTTGAGGGCGAAGTTCTGCTCGCGGTTGCGCGCGGTGATGCCCCAGACGCTGTGGCGCTCGTTGCGGTAGTCGCGCAGCAGCTCGATCGTAGCCGCCGCGCCGGAGATGCGGCGCACGATGCCCTCGATGCCCTCGGGCGTGTCTTCGAACAGTCCCTGGTTCGGCTGCCACTCGCGCACCGCGGGACCGGAGATTTCATAGAAGGTGCGCTCGGCTTCCTTCCAGGAGCGCATGTCGCGGCTGTGATTCTCCCAGAAATCCTGCGGCAGCGCCGACATGCCGCTGTAGAGGACGTCCGCGTCCTCGAGGGTCTTGTCGCTGTAGTAGTCCTCGGCGTGCACCCCGAGCACCGCCGCCTTGATGCGCAGGTTGATGTCCTTGGACACCAGGATGACGCGCGCATCGGGCTGCTCGTTCTGCAGCGCCAGCGTCTGCGCCAGGATGGCGTTGTCGCCGCCCGCGCCCGGCAGGCTCGGCGGCAGGTCGCCGGCGAGCTGGCGCGTCTGGAAGTACAGCCGCCCGGTCGAGGGCTTCTTGCCGTGGTTGCCGCTGTAGCCGGAGGGCAGCTGCAGGCCGCGGTCAATCTGCTCCTTGGTGGCCTCGCGCATCATGTCATCGAGGAAGCGGCTCACCTGGCGCACGTTGCGCGAGGCTTCCGACAGGCCCTTCTTGTGGGCGTCGAGCTCCTCGAGCACCACCATCGGCAGGTAAACGTCGTGCTCCTCGAAGCGGAAGATCGCCGCCGGGTCGTGCATGAGCACGTTGGTGTCGAGCACGAACAGGCGCCGCCCCGAGCGCGCGCGGCCCTTCACGCTGCGCACGTCGCCGGAGGCTGCCGTGGGACCAGGTTCATAGACGCTGCGCTGCTTCAAGGACTTCCTCCGCGTGACCGGGCACCTTCACCTTGCGCCACTGCTGGCGCACACGTCCGCCGCCATCGATGAGGAACGTGCTGCGCTCCACGCCCAGATATTTTCTGCCGTACAGGCTCTTCGGTTTGATGACATCGAACAGCTTGCAGACCCGCTCCTCGGTGTCGGCTAGCAGCGGGAAGGGCAGCGCTTCCTTGGCGGCGAACTTGTCGTGCGAGGCGACCGAGTCGCGCGACACGCCCACGAGCTGCGTGCCGGCCTTCCTGAAGGCGGCGTGCAGGTCGCGGAAGTCCTGCGACTCGCGCGTGCACCCCGAGGTCATGTCCTTGGGGTAGAAGTAGATCACCAGCTTGCGGCCTGTGGCGTCCTTCAGGCTCCAGTTGCCGCCGCCCGTCATGGGCAGGGTGAATTGCGGAACTTTGCTCCCCAGCGTGATCTTGGGCATCTCGTTGTCAGGATTTGACCGGTTCCAGGATGGCATCGAGGTTGAGCGAGTCGCAGAACTCCATGAACTCCTCGCGCAGGTGCGCCACGTGGATGCGGCTCGGCACGTTGACGATCATCTGCACGGCGAACATCGGTGCCCCGGTGTGCGCCGCGGGGTAGCTCCTCGTGGACACCTCGGCGATGTCGATGCCGCGGGTGGCGAAGAATCCGGACAGCCCGGAGACGATGCCGCTCTGGTCCAGGCAGACGACGTCGATCGAGTAGGGCAGCATGTCCGTGCGCGCGGTGCGCGGCTCGGTGCGCTTCAGGTGGATGCTCAGGCTGCTGGTCTCGGCGAGGCGCTTGAGCTCGGTCTCGAGCTTCGCCAGCGCGTGCCAGTTGCCCGAGACGAGCAGCAGCATCGCAAACTCGGTGCCGAGACTCGCCATGCGGCTCTCGCTGATATTGCCGCCGCACTCGCTGATGACGCGCGTCAGCTCGTGAACCATGCCGGTGCGGTCGTTGCCGATCGCCGAAACGGCCAGGTGCTGCTTCATCTGTGAATTGGCGTTCGTCGGGTGCAGTTCCGTTTGGCGTGCCGCGAGTGTACCGGGGACCGCGGTTGCGCGCGACCCTTCCGGGCCGCGCTGGGGCTTGAGCTCTTGCCTCGGTGCGAGCTCCGCTCGTAACATCCGAGGCTTCCCCCGCGACAGCGCACAACGCCATGTTCTCAGGCAGCCTGGTTGCCATCGTCACACCCATGCAGCCGGACGGGGCCATCGACTACGAGGCCTGGTCGCGCCTCATCGAGTGGCACGCGGCCGAGGGCACCGCGGGCATCGTGGTCGGCGGCACCACCGGAGAGTCGGCGACGCTCACCGATGCGGAGCTGCGCGAGCTGACGCTGCGCGCCTACGAGCAGGCGCACCGGCGGCTGCGCATCGTCACCGGCGCCGGCACCAGCAGCACGGCCACGACGGTGGCGCGCGTCGCGTGGCTGCGCGAGCTGCCGATCGACGGACTGCTGCTGGTGACCCCGGCGTACAACCGGCCCTCGCAGGAAGGACTGTTCCGGCACTTCGCCGCCGCCGCCGAGGCGGCCGCCGGCATGCCGGTGCTGCTGTATAACGTGCCCTCGCGCACCGCGGTCGACCTGCACCCCGCCACCGCGGCGCGCCTGTCGCGCGTGCCGGGTATCGTCGGGCTGAAGGAGGCCGTGCCCGAGAGCGCGCGGGTGCGCGAGCTGCTGGCGCAGTGCGCCCCGGGCTTCAGCATCCTCAGTGGCGATGACGCCACGGCCTGCGAAGTACTGGCCGCGGGCGCGCAGGGGGTGATCTCGGTGACGGCGAACGTTGCGCCGCGGCGCATGTCTGAGATGGTGCGCGCCGCGCTCGCCGGTGAGCGCGCGCGCGCCGCGGCCCTGGACGGCTCGCTGGCCGCGCTGCACCGGGAGTTGTTCCTCGAGGCCAACCCGATCCCGGTCAAGTGGCTGCTGGCGCGCATGGGGCGCATCCCCGGCGGGTTAAGATTGCCGCTCACGCCCCTCGGCGAGGAATACCAGATGCGCGTGCGCGCCGCCGCGCACGCGGCCGGACTGTTGCGAGGAGAGCTTTGAAAGAACTGTGCATGAGAAGGATCCTGCCGCTCACGCTGCTGTGCGTGGGCGCGCTGCTGCTGGGCGGCTGCAAGGCGCTGCGCGGCAACACCTGCAACAAGCCCCAGCCCTATCAGCAGGCCAGGACCGTCGCGCCGCTGAAGGTTCCTGAGGGACTCGATGCACCCGAGAGGGTCAACGCCATGAAGCTGCCCGCCCTGAACGAGCCCCCGCCGCCGCGGCGCACGCCCAAGGACCCCTGCCTGGATGAGCCGCCGCCCTTCAAGGTGCCGAAGGCAGCCCCGGCACCCCAGGCCTGATGGCACAGCGCAGCGCGCCGGCGATGGCGTATCATTCGCAGCGCTTTTGACCGGGCTCCGCCGGTCGGCGGCGGATGATGTAAGTCCTTGAACGGAGAGGTGGCCGAGCGGTCGAAGGCGCTGGACTGGAATTCCAGTAACATCTCAACGGGTGTTCGTGGGTTCGAATCCCACCCTCTCCGCCAGCATTGCGCTCAGGGCCTCCCGCCCGGGGCGCGCGCCGCGGCCGGCCGCTGCGGCAAGAGCAGCACGCAGCCGAGCACGAAGGCCGCCAGCACCAGGGAAGCCAGCGGACGGCTCATGCCGAGCCCGCCCTCGGCCGGCGGCTTGTCGAAGAAGTCCCCGAGCGTGGCCCCGAGCGGGCGCGTCAGGATGAAAGCGGCCCAGAAAAGCAGCACGCGCGACACGCTCGTCATCAGGTAGGCGAGTGCGAGCAGCGCCAGCGCCGCGCCAAACAGCAGCGCGCCCCCGCCGTAGCCGAGCCCGGCATCGGCGGCCCAGTCCCCAAGCGCGGTGCCCAGGGTCTGCGAGCAGGTGATCGTGGCCCAGTAGAAGGCCTCCACCCGCGGGCTGTTCACGGTGTCGACCGCGATGCTGCCCTCGCTGCGGTACCAGAGCGCCAGACTCGCGAGCACCAGCGCGAGCAGCAGCAGCGAGCCGCCCGCGTAGCCGATGCCGAGCGAGCGGTCGGCGAAATCTGCGAGCGTCGTGCCGGCGGTGGTGGAGGCGATGATGGTCGCCCAGTAGAGCAGCGGGTAGAAGCGCCGCGCCGAGATCTGCGCATACACGAGCACCGCCAGCAGCGCGAGAAAGGCGGCCGTGCTGAGGAGGTAGCCGAGCTGCAGCGTCATGGAGAACGTGTCGCCCGCGGTCTCGCCGAGCGTCGTGGCGGCGATCTTGATCACCCAGAAGGTGAGGGTGACTGCCGGGACTTTGCTCAGGGCCGCTGCTGCGCTGTTCATGTCGCTGATCTTAAGGGTTGCAGCAGCGGCGGCCATGCCGCCGGCTGCTGTGCGGGCCTGTGGTAGCATTCTTCCCAAGCGGCCGCCTGCCGGCGCGGCACTGAAAGCTGCGGGCCGCATGCATCGCCACGCCGGCAAGCTTAGTGGACTTCGTTTGCGATGACAGTCAGCCGGCTGCCGCTGGCACGGACCATGGTGGCCCGCATTGGTTTCTCCGCGACGATTAGTCGTGAATCCCGTCAGGGCCGGAAGGCAGCAGCGGCAGCGGCGATGTCGGGTGCCGGAGCTTAAGCTGGTGCGGGCCGCCTCCATGAACGCCCTGCAGGAATTCTGAGGATGAGCTACACCGCGCTGGCACGTAAGTGGCGCCCCAAGAGCTTCGCCGAGCTGGTCGGCCAGGAGCACGTGCGCCGCGCACTGGTCAACGCGCTCGACAGCGGGCGCGTGCATCACGCGTTCCTGTTCACCGGCACGCGCGGGGTAGGCAAGACCACGCTGGCGCGCATCCTGGCCAAGTGCCTCAACTGCGAGAACGGTGTCAGCAGCGCCCCGGATGGCACCTGCGCCGCCTGCCGCGAGATCGACGCCGGCCGCTTCCCGGACCTGATCGAGGTCGACGCGGCCTCGCGCACCAAGGTCGACGACACGCGCGAGCTGCTCGACAACGTGCAGTACGCGCCCGCCCGCGGCCGCTACAAGGTGTACCTGATCGACGAGGTGCACATGCTCTCGACGCACTCCTTCAACGCGCTGCTGAAGACGCTCGAGGAGCCCCCGCCGCACGTGAAGTTCCTGCTGGCGACCACCGACCCGCAGAAGCTGCCGGTGACCGTGCTGTCGCGTTGCCTGCAGTTCAACCTGAAACGCCTGCCCGCGGAGGCCATCGCCGCGCACCTGCAGCAGATCCTGCAGACCGAGGGCGCGAGCTTCGAGCCCGCCGGCGTGCGCCTGCTGGCGCAGGCGGCCGACGGCAGCATGCGCGATGCGCTCTCGCTGCTCGATCAGCTGCTCGCCTTCGGCAACGGTCGGGCCGGCGAAGCCGAAGCGCGCGCCATGCTCGGCAACATCGGGCGCGACCACGTGGTGCGGCTGCTCGAGCTGCTGGCGGCAGCTGACAGCCATGAGGTGCTGCGCTGTGCGCAGGCGCTCGAGGAATTCGCCCCCGACTATGCGCAGGTGCTCGATGAGCTCGCCGCGCTGCTGGTGCGGGTCGGGCTCCGGCAGGCGGTCAGCGGTTACGAGGGCGATGAGCTGTACGAGCCCGCGCTGCTCGCGCCGCTCGCGCAGCGCCTCAGCCCCGAGGACGTGCAGCTCTTCTACCAGACCGCCATCATCGGCCGCCGCGATCTGCCGCTGGCACCGGATCCGCGCAGCGGCTTCCAGATGACGCTGCTGCGCATGCTGGCGTTCAAGCCGGCCGGCAGCGCGGCGGGCGAGCCGCTGCCGCAGGCGGCCGCGCCGGCCGCGCGCCCGGCCGGGCCCGCGGCCGCCGCGCCGCCGCCGGCCGCCGGACACTGGGCGCAGGTGCTGGCCGCGCTGGAGTTGAATGGTGCCGCGCGGCAGCTGGCCAGCCACTGCGTGTTCCTCGCGCGCCAGGGGGCGGTGGTGCGCCTGTCGCTCGATCCGAAGAACCAGCTGCTGCGCACCGCGGCCCTGGAGGAAAAGCTCGCCCAGGCGCTCTCGCGCCACTACGGCGAGACCGTGCGGCTCGAGTTCCAGGCCGGGGTTCCCGCCGGCGAGACGCCGGCGCAGGCGCAGCGGCGCGCCTCCGATGAGGAACTCGCCGCGGCGCGCCAGGCGTTCGAGCGCGACCCGGGCGTGCAGGGGTTGCGCGAACGCTTCGCCGCCAACGTGCTCCCGGAGAGCGTGCGACCGGTAAAATGAGTGCGCGCAGGCGCGCACGAAGGGGTGCAGTCTTCCATGAAGGGCAATTTCAACAACCTGATGAAGCAGGCCCAGGCCATGCAGGCGAACATGCAGAAGGCCCAGGCCGAGATCGCCGGTCTCGAGGTGATCGGCGAGGCCGGCGGCGGCATGGTGAAGATCACCATGAACGGCCGCCACGAGGTGAAGCGCGTGCAGATCGAGCCGAGCGTGAGCGGCGAGGACCGCGAGCTGCTCGAGGACCTGATCGCCGCGGCCGCCAACGATGCCGTGCACAAGCTCGAGGCGCGGGTGCAGGAGAAGATGTCCTCCCTGACCGCCGGGCTGCAGCTGCCCCCGGGCATGAAGCTGCCCTTCTAGGACGGATGAAGCACTCACCCCAGCTCGCGCGCCTCATCGAGGCGCTGCGCGTGCTCCCGGGCGTGGGCCCGAAGAGCGCCCAGCGCATGGCCTTCCACCTGCTGCAGGACGGCCGCGCCGGGGCGCGCGCGCTCACGGAGGCGCTCGCCGGCGCCCTGGAATCCGTGGCGCGCTGCCAGCGCTGCCGCATGCTTACCGAGGGGGCTCTGTGCGTCATCTGCGCCGCCCCGGGGCGCGACACGGCGCTGCTGTGCGTGGTGGAGTCACCGGCCGACGTGGTGGCGCTGGAGTCCTCGGGCAGCTATCGCGGCCGCTACTTCGTGCTCATGGGCCACCTGTCCCCGCTCGATGGCGTCGGCCCGGAGGAGCTCGGGGTGCGCGAGCTCGAGGCGATCCTGAGGGAGGGCGCGGTGAGCGAGCTGATCCTCGCCACCAACTCGACCGTCGAGGGCGAGGCCACCGCGCACTTCCTGAGTGAGCTGGCCGCGCGGCACAAGGTACGCGCCAGCCGCATCGCCCACGGCGTGCCCCTCGGCGGGGAGCTCGAGTACGTCGACGGGGGCACGCTGGCGCACGCGCTCAGCGGCCGCCAGTCGCTCTAGCCGCGCAGCGGCGGCGGGAGACGCGCGCGCCGCAAGCAACGACCGACCCGGATGGTGGACGCGAGCGAGAACCCCGAGGACTCGCGCACCAGGCGGCGCGGCTTTCTGCCGTGGCTGGTGGCGGTCGCCTTTTTCATGCAGGCGCTCGATACCACGATCCTCAACACCGCCGTGCCGAGCATCGCGCGCGCCCTCGCGGTGGCCCCGCTCAGCATGAAGTCCGTGCTCTCCAGCTACGCGCTCAGTCTGGCAGTGTTCATACCGGTGAGCGGCTGGATGGCGAACCGCTTCGGCACGCGGCGCGTGTTTGCCGGGGCGATCGGGCTGTTCGCGCTCGGCTCGTTGCTGTGCGGGCTGGCACGCAACATCCACTGGCTGGTTGCCTTTCGCATCGTGCAGGGCTGCGGTGGCGCCATGATGGTGCCAGTCGGGCGACTCACCCTGGTGCGCAGCTTCCCCAAGTCCGAGCTGGTGCGGGCCATGAGCTTCGTCGCCATCCCCGGCCTCATCGGTCCGATGCTCGGCCCGGTGGCGGGTGGCTTCATCACCGCCTACCTGCACTGGAGCGTCATCTTCTTCCTCAACGTGCCCATCGGTATTGCCGGGCTGTACCTGGTGTGGCGCTTCCTGCCGGATTACCGGACCGCGCGCTCCCCGCCCCTGGACCTGGCTGGGCTGCTGCTGTTCGGCTGCGGCATCGCGCTGCTGTCCTACGTGCTCGAGGTGTTCGGGGAGCATCGCCTGAGCGCGCTCGAGGGCGCGTCGCTGCTCGCGCTCGCGCTGCTGCTGCTCACGCTCTACACCCGGCACGCGCGCCGCAGCGCGCACCCGTTACTGCGGCTGCGACTGTTCGCGGTGCGCACCTTCCGCGTCGCCGTCGGCGGCAGCTTCTTCGCGCGCCTTGCCATCGGCGGCATGCCCTTCCTCATACCGCTGCTCTACCAGGTGGGGCTCGGATTCTCCCCGACGCAGTCGGGCCTGCTCATCATGCCGCAGGCGGTGGCCGCCATCAGCCTGAAGGTGTTCACGCCGCGGATCCTGGCGCGCTTTGGCTACCGCCGCGTGCTGCTCGGCAACACCGTGCTGCTGGGCGCGCTCATCGGCCTGTTCGCCACCGTGGGTGCGGGCACGCCGCTGTGGCGGATCGTGCTGTACGCCTTCACTTACGGTTTTCTGCAGTCGATGCAGTTCACCAGCATGAATACGCTGGTGTACGCCGATGTGGGCGCGGAGCAGGCGAGTGCCGCCAGCACCATTGCCAGCACCGCGCAGCAGCTGTCGATGAGCTTCGGCGTCGCCGGCGCCTCACTGGTGACGGCCCTGTTCGTCCCCGACCGCTTCCACACCAGCGCGTCAGAGATGATCCATGGCCTGCACGAGGCCTTCCTGGTGCTGGGCGCGGCGACGGTGCTGTCGAGCCTGGTGTTCCGGGTGCTGCGCCCGCAGGATGGCAGCGCCATCAGCCTGCATCGCGGCGCGGCGCTCGCCCAGGGGGAACGTGGCGAGGCCGCACTCGCCGACGTGCACCCGCCCGGTCAGCCGCTGAGCTGAGTCCGCAGCCCGGGCCGCTTGCGCTAGCGCGGGCGCTCGCTCTGCAGCTGCGTGTATAGGCGGCGCAGCCGGCGGTAGCTCTCGTAGCGGCGCGGCCAGAGCGCACCGGACTCGGCCGCCGCGCGCACCGCGCACTCCGGCTCGCGCAGGTGGCGGCAGTCGGCGAAGCGGCACTGCGGCGCCAGCGCGCGCACCTCGCTGAAGCCGAGCGAGCGCGCATCGAGTGCCGCCGTGGCGGGCGCAAAATCGCGGACCCCGGGGGAGTCGATGAGCTCGCCGCCCGCGGGCAGCGCGAACAGGCGCGCGGCGCTGGTGGTGTGCCGCCCGTCCGCATCACGCACCAGCTCGCCCACCGCGACGTCCGCGGCCTCGGGCAAGAGGCAGCGCACCAGCGAGGACTTGCCGACGCCCGACTGCCCGACGAGCGCGGCGAGCGTGCCCGCACCGATGGCGGCGCGCAGCTGCTCGAGCCCTGCGCCCGTGACGGCCGAAGTGGCCAGCGGTGCGTAGCCGGCCTGCGCGTAGGCGGCTAGCTCGGCACGCAGAGAATCCTCCACCGGCAGCTCGCTCTTGTTGACGATCAGCGTGGCCGCGATGCCGGCGGCGGTCGCCGCCGCGAGGTAGCGGTCCACGACGAACAGGTCCGGGGCCGGGCGCGGGGCGAGCACCACCAGCAGCTGCGTGAGGTTCGCCACCACCGGCTCGCTGACGCCGCGCAGGCTGGTGCGGTGGAGGGCGCTGACGCGCGGCAGTACCTCGGTGACGTGCACTTCCTCGTGCCGTGCATCGATGCGGCAGCGCACCTGATCGCCGCACACGATGCTCAGCGCGCGCCCGAAGGGCCGGGCGCGCAGCAGCTCGCCGGCGGCCGTGCGCACCAGCAGGTGGCGGCCGAAGGCGGCAATCACGCGGCCGCTCAGCTGCGCCATGCGCGGCGCGAGCGGGCGGCTCTGCTACACTGGCTGGGCATGTGAGTTCATCGTTCGCACTGCAAGCTACCACTCCTTAGGTTTCCATGCCGAGCGCCGACAACCTCATCTGGATCGACCTGGAGATGACGGGGTTGCGGACGGACACGGATGTGATCATCGAGATCGCGACCGTCGTCACCGACAAGGAGCTCAACGTGCTCGCCGACGGCCCGGTGCTGGCGCTGCACCAGAGTGACGAGGTACTCGCACGCATGGACGCCTGGAACCAGCGCCAGCATGGCTCGTCGGGGCTTCTGGCGCGGGTGCGTGCCAGCAGCATCAGCGCCAGCGAGGCGCAGCGCCGCACGCTTGAGTTCCTCGCACCGCTGGTGGAGGCGGGCGCCTCGCCCATGTGCGGCAACAGCATCTGCCAGGACCGGCGCTTCCTCGCCCGGCTGATGCCGGAGCTGGAGCGCTTCTTCCACTACCGCAACCTCGATGTCTCGACGCTCAAGGAGCTGGCGCGCCGCTGGGCACCGGGGGTGAGTGAGGGTTTCGTGAAGCAGGGCGCGCACCTGGCGAGCGCCGACATCCACGAGTCGATCCGCGAGCTGCGCTACTACCGCGAGCGGCTGTTCGCGCCGGCCTTCGCCGGCACGCCCTAGGAGGGCTTGCGCGCGGCCGCCTCGGGCGGCTGCGCCAGAAACAGCCAGGTCTCGACCACCGTGTCAGGATTGAGCGAGAGGCTCTCGATGCCCTGCTCGAGCAGCCAGCGGGCCAGGTCCGGATGGTCCGAGGGCCCCTGGCCGCAGATGCCGATGTACTTGCCGCGCTTGCGGCAGGCGGCGATGGCCAGGGCGAGGAGCTTGCGCACCGCGGCATCGCGCTCATCGAAGTTGCGCGCCACCAGCGCCGAGTCGCGGTCCAGCCCCAGGGTGAGCTGCGTCATGTCGTTCGAGCCGATCGACATGCCGTCGAAGAACTCCAGGTACTCATCCGCCAGCAGCGCGTTGGTGGGCAGCTCGCACATCATGATGATCTTCAGCCCGTGCTCGCCGCGCTTGAGGCCGTTCTCGGCCAGCAGCCGCGTCACCTCGCGCGCCTCGCCCACGGTGCGCACGAACGGCACCATGACCTGCACGTTGCCGAGCCCCATGTCCTCGCGCACGCGCTTAAGCGCGCGGCATTCAAGCTCGAAGCACGGCCGGAAGGACTCGTCGGTGTAGCGCACCGCGCCGCGGAAGCCGAGCATCGGGTTCTCTTCGTGCGGCTCGTAGCGCGTGCCGCCGATGAGGTTGGCGTATTCGTTGGACTTGAAATCCGACAGACGCACGATCACCGGCTCGGGGGCGAAGGCGGCCGCGATCTGCGCCACGCCCTCGGCCAGCTTCTCGACGTAGAAGCTCACCGGGTCGGCGTAGCCGGCCATCTGCGCGCGGATCTGCTCCTGCAGCTCATGGTCCAGGCGGTCGAACTCGAGCAGCGCGCGCGGATGCACGCCGATCATGCGGTTGATGATGAACTCCAGCCGCGCGAGTCCGACGCCGTTGTGCGGGATGGCGGCGAAGTCGAAGGCGCGGTCAGGGTTGCCGACATTCATCATGATCTTGACCGGCAACTTCGGCAGCGTGTCCAGCTCGATCTGCTTCTTCTCGAACTCGAGCAGGCCCTCGTACACGTGGCCGGTGTCACCCTCGGCGCAGGACACCGTGACCTCGGTGCCCTCACGGACCTTCTGGGTGGCATCGCCGCAGCCGACCACCGCCGGGATGCCGAGCTCGCGCGCGATGATGGCGGCATGGCAGGTGCGGCCACCGCGGTTGGTGACGATCGCGGCGGCGCGCTTCATGACCGGCTCCCAGTCCGGGTCGGTCATGTCCGCGACCAGCACGTCGCCGCTTTGCACGCGCGCCATCTCGCTGGCATCGCGGATGACGCGGGCGGTGCCAGCGCCGATGCGCTGCCCGACGCTGCGCCCGCTGGTGAGCAGCCGCGAGGTGCGCTTCAGCTGGTAACGCTGGATGGTGCGCCCGGCGTGGCTCTGCACGGTCTCCGGGCGCGCCTGCAGGATGTAGATGGCGCCCGAGGCTCCGTCGCGCGCCCACTCGATATCCATGGGCCGGCCGTAGTGCTCCTCGATGAGCAGCGCCTGGCGCGCGAGCACCAGCAGGTCGGCATCGCTCAGGCAGAAGCGCCGCCGCTCCGGGGCCGGCACGTCGACGGTCTGCACGCGGGCCGCTGAGCCCTCGGGCGCGTACACCATCTTGACGGCCTTGCCGCCGAGGTTGCGGCGCAGGACCGGGAGGCGCTGCGCGCGCAGCGCCGGCTTGTACAGGTAGAACTCATCCGGGTTGACCGCGCCCTGCACCACGGTCTCGCCCAGCCCCCAGGAGGCGGTGATGAACACCACGTCGCGGAAGCCCGAGTCGGTGTCGAGCGTGAACATCACCCCGCTCGAGCCGAGGTCCGAGCGCACCATGTGCTGCACGCCGGCGGAGAGCGCCACGCTGCCGTGATCGAAGCCCTGGTGCACGCGATAGGAGATGGCGCGATCGTTGAACAGCGAGGCGAATACCTCGTGCACGGCGCGCAGCACCCCGGCCTCGCCGCGCACGTTGAGGAAAGTCTCCTGCTGCCCGGCGAAGGAGGCCTCCGGCAGGTCCTCGGCGGTCGCCGAGGAGCGCACCGCCACGGCGATCTCGGCGCCGGCGGACATCAGGCGCAGCTGCGCCAGCACCGCCTGCTCGAAGTCCGGCGGCAACGGGGTGGCGAGGATCCATTGGCGGATGCGGGCGCCGCTGGCGGCGAGCTTGGTGACGTCCTCCACGTCCAGGCTGGCGAGCTCGGCGCGGATGCGTTCATCCAGGCCACCCTGCTTGAGGAACTCGCGGTAGGCGTGCGCGGTGGTGGCGAAGCCGCCCGGCACCTGCACGCCGAGGCGCGTCAACGCGCTGATCATCTCCCCGAGCGAGGCGTTCTTGCCGCCGACGGTCTCGACGTCGTGCATGCCCAGCTGCTCAAAAGGGATGACGAAGGCGTTCAACGATGCTCCTGCTTGCCTTGAGCGCGGGCGCGGTGAAACACTGCGTCAGGTAAGGCGCCCCCAGGCGCGCAATTATCCGGTTAGCCGTGAGCCGCCGCAGCGTTTTTTTCGTATCGGACCAAACCGGCGTGACCGCGGAGACGCTCGGTCACAGCCTGATGACGCAGTTCGAGGGCCTCGCATTTCGCCCGGTGACTTTGCCATTTGTGTCCGACGTTGACAAGGCGCAGGCCGCGGTCCGGCGCATCAACCGTGCCGGCGAGGAGAGCGGCCTGCGGCCCATCG
>Ga0335080_10001740_pt1 | contig 21597 bp, 12 predicted proteins | sample Lox_Sample_34_FD_206720 | JGI IMG/M metagenome (GOLD analysis project Ga0335080, IMG submission 206720) | Soil microbial communities from Loxahatchee National Wildlife Refuge, Florida, United States - Lox_Sample_3.4 | ecosystem: Environmental > Terrestrial > Soil > Wetlands | place: USA...
GTTTCGTCTGTCCCGATGTCCGCAATCGCTGCAACCGCTCGCAATCGGGTCTGCTCATTCTCCGCATGTGCCCATACTCTCAATTGGTCGTGAATTCGCTTCGTCTCCACTCCCCGATTTGCGAGCAGGCCCAGGTACCATATCTCCAGCTCCGAGTTGTCGGCGTCGCTTGCCGCCTTCTGCAGCAGCGTCTCCGCCTGCTCCCGGGTTTTGGCTACGTTGGCAATCGCCAGGTCGAGTTCGAATACCGCCGCCCGTACCCGCAAGTCCTCCCCGTTCAGCGCGACATCCATCAGGGTTCGCATGGAATCGCTCATTTGTATCTGGCCCCGCCAGCCCTTTGCCCGCGCTTTGATCTCTTCCGTGGCCCCGTGGTGATGGGAAATCGCGTACTGCAGCAGCCGCTCCGCCTGTGCCTGCGGTGCCATCCGCTCCACCATCTCCCGCTCTACCTCGGAAAGTTGATCCGTCGTTCCGTGCACCACTTCCCCAGGAACCGGAAGTTTGTGGCCGACGATTTCGCCAGGCTGGCTCTGCCCGCTCGCCGAAACTCCCCCCAGAACGGCTCCCGCGAGCGCCAGCTTCCGCAAAAGGCTCATACTCTTCATGCGCGCATGCTAGCATCGCCCTGCCCGAGTTGGAACGTTACCCCGGTGCCTCCCGGACATTCCAGTCGCGCTTGAACTAGAATGCTCCTGCTTCAGTCCACTCCTCATGCAGACCGCGGAAGTCGTCATCGTCGGCGGAGGCATCGTAGGCTCCAGCATCGCCTGGCATCTCACCCAGGCCGGCTGCGCCGGCGTCCTCGTCATCGAGCGCGAAACCGCGCAGGGCAAGGGATCGACCGGCAAGAGCATGGGTGGCGTTCGCGCCCAGTTCTCCACCCCGGTCAACATTCAGATGTCGCTCTACTCCATCCCCTTCTATGCCTCTTTCGACGGAAGGCTGGGATATCCCGCCGGCTACCGCCCGCAGGGTTACTTGTTCTGCGCCACCAGTGAAAAGCATCTCTCCTACTTGAAGGCCAACTTCCAGCGGCAGGTCTCCATGGGCCTGAAAGACGTCCGTCTCGTCACTGCGGACGAAATTCGTTCCCTGTACCCTGAGCTCCGCGCCGATGACATCGTCGGTGGCACCTTCTGCTCTTCCGACGGCTTCGTCGATCCCTACAGCGCCATGATCGGGTTCATGACCTCGGCGGCTGATCGCGGGGCGACGCTATGGAAGAACACCCGGGTGCTCGGTATTAATAAAGACGGCCAGGGGATCGCAGGCCTCGAAACCACCCGCGGCCCCGTCTCCGCCCGCAAGGTCGTGAACGCTGCCGGCCCGTGGGCGGCGGAGGTCGCTGCCATGGCCGGTCTCGAACTCCCCGTCGAACCCCTCCGCCGCATGCTGGTTCCGACCGAGCCCTTCGATCAGTTTCCTCACACCGCCCCTATGATCATCGACATGTCGACCGGCTTTCACTTCCGCCCCGAAGCCCTCGGATTCCTTCTCGCCTGGAACGATCCGGAAGAGACTCCCGGCTACAAGACCGGCTTCGAGCCCGCCTTCATCGAAAAAATTCTCACCCGCGCCGCCGACCGCGTGCCCGTCTTCGAGAATCTTGCCGTGAATCCCAAACGCGCCTGGGCCGGGCTATATGAGATGACTCCCGACCATCACCCCATTCTGGGCCCCGCTCCCGCCGTCCCCGGATTTTTCCTCGCCAATGGTTTCAGCGGCCACGGCGTCATGCACGCTCCGGCGACCGGAAAAATCCTCTCCGATCTCATCCTCGAAGGAAAAACCTCCCTCATCGATGCCTCTCTGCTCAACCTGTCTCGCTTTGCCGAAGGCCGCATGATCGAGGAAACCGCCGTTTTGTAGCCTGAAATTGTCCCTCACGGTATCCGGCTTCCAACCCGCTTCCCCGTTGCGGGTAAGATTCTTGCGTGCTTCTCCGCGACGCCCTCGAATCCGCCATCCAGACGCTCACCCAAGCCGGCGTCGGCTCGCCTCGTCTTAACGGCGAACTCCTGCTCATGCACACCCTCGACCGCGACCGCTCGTATCTCTACGCTCATCCCGAGCGTCTCCTCACTTCCGGGGAACAGTCTCGTTATGCCGACGCTATCTCCCAGCGCGCCCGCGGCCTGCCCGCTCAGTACATCACCGGTCATCAGGAGTTCTGGGGCCTGGACTTCCTGGTCTCCCCGGCCGTCCTCATTCCCCGCCCTGAGACCGAACACCTCATCGAAACCGTCCTCCGGCTGATCGGCACTCACTCGCCCGATCCTTCGCCGCGCATCGTCGACGTCGGCACCGGTTCCGGATGCATCGCCATCGCCCTGGCCAAAGAGTTGCCCTCCGCACGGATCGATGCCGCCGATAACTCCCCCGCTGCCCTCGAGATTGCCCGGGCTAATGCCGCGCGCCACGACTTACTGCAGCACATTCGCTTCGCGGAAAACGATCTCTTGCGCGGCTTCGCCCCAGCCGCTTTCGATTTCGTGGTCTCGAACCCTCCCTACGTCGGCGAAGCGGAGGCCGATCAGGTTCAGCTTGAGGTCCGCAAGTTCGAGCCCCTCAGTGCCGTCTTCGCCGGACCCACCGGTCTCGAAGTCATCGAACGCCTCATCCCGCAGGCTCTCGCCGTCCTCAAACCAGGCGCTTGGCTCGTTCTCGAGATCAGCGGAACTATCGCCGGCAGCGTCAGACATCTGCTTCATTCCTGGAGCGAGGTCATCTTCACCAACGACCTCCAGAACATTCCACGCGTCGCTGCCGCTCGCAAACACTGACAGCCATCTCTTGTCATTTGTTCTACGGCCGCGCACGTACTACTGCTGGTAGTACGCGCAGCCTGCCCGCTACTCTCGTAGGCTCACATGTATAGACCCAGCGGTTATCACCCGGCACCCCAGGAAAAATCTCGAATGCAATCGAAATCAAGCCTCGACCCGCTCCCCTACGTTCGCCTCCTCATGATCGTCATGTGCTTCGCCGTTCTGGCGCGGGCGCAGGCTCCAACCGGGTCGGTCCGAGGCGTGGTCCAGGACGCCAGTGGCGCCCGGGTCACTTCCTGTCGCATCGTACTCACCTCGGCGGCTTCTGGCTTGCACCGCGAAACCGCCACCGATAACCGCGGAGAGTTCCGCCTCGATGACTTGTTGCCCGGGGCTTATCGCCTTAGCGCTACGGCCGCCGGATTCGCCGAAGCTCAGGCCGACGTCACCGTCATGGTGAGCCTGGTGCGCGATCTCACCGTCGCCCTCAAACCCGCTGCCGTTCAGCAGACCGTGAAAGTCGAAGGCCAGGCTTCCTCCATTACAACTCAGCCCATCGACACCGCCAGTGCCGTGCACCAGGGTGTCGTCACTGCCTCCGATCTTGACAACATTCCCCTCGCTCACCGCAGTTTCGCCAACATCGCTTATCTCGTCCCCGGAACCGAACCGGTCGAGCCATCCGATCCCACCAAGGCCCGCATTACCGCCGTTTCCTTCGGCGGAAGCTCCGGCCTCAACGTGCAGCTCTCCGTCGATGGCGGCGACAACTCGGACGACTACATCGGCGGCTTCCTCCAGAATTTTTCTCCCGATGCCATTCAGGAGTTCGCCGTCCGTACTTCGCAGGAAGATGCCGACACCGGTCGCACCGTCGGCGGCTCGGTCGTCATCACCACTCGCCGCGGCACCAACGACTGGCACGGCGGATTCGGCTTCTACGAACGCGACAGCTCCATGAACGCTCGCTTTCCCATCGACAATCCCGAGCCCCAGCCTAAACAGCCTTTTTCCCGCCAGAACGTCGTTGCCACCATCGGCGGGCCGCTCAAGAAAGACAAAATATGGCTGTTTTCCTCGTTCGAGTTTGTGCACGAGGACGCCAGCATCAACTACAGCCCGGATAGCCTCACCCAGTTCAACGCCTTGTCCACGCTCGCTTCGGACGGCTTGATCCCCGGCGTCACTTCCATCGGCGTTCCCAACAACGTTCCCGTGCCCTTCCGCGACTATCTCGGCACCATTCGCTTCGACTGGGCGCAGTCCTCGCGTTCCCAGTGGTTCTTCCGCACCGCCCTCGACAACTACACCACGGAAAACGATCTGGTGCAGCAGGCTACGCTGCCTTCCACCGGTGCGACCTCCGGCTCCAAGTACGAAAATGTCGTGATCGGCAACCAGTACCTCTTCAGCCCGAACTGGCTGGGCTCGTTTACCTTCGACGCCAGCTTCCTGCATCACACCGAAGCCCGGAACTCCACCTTCGGCTTCGCCCTGGCTTTCCCCTTCAGCGCCACCTTCAGCACCATCTCCGGATTCGAAACATTCGGCGACAACCAGTTCGCCACACCCATCACCGCCTTCCCCGTTCTGCGCGATCAGGAGAAGTATCAGTTCCGCTACGACCTCAGCCACACCTCCGGCCGCCACGCCACCAAGTTCGGTATCGATTTCATCCACGAGCCGGTTCTGAGCGGAGCTCTCTCCGGAAATCAGGAAACTCTGGTCAGTTTCCCCGAAGATCCCACCTTCTATGTGAACAACCCGGCCCAGTTCGCTCTCGACTACGCCGCCGGAAGTTCCACCACGCCTGCGGGCGATGGCAGCTTCTCCCAGAACATCCAGCGGCTCGGCCTTTACGCCCAGGACTCCTGGAGAGTCACTTCGCGCCTGACCCTGAACCTCGGGCTACGCTACGATTCCAGCTTCGGCCTCCTCGACGGCGATGGCCGCGACCAGTTGCAGAACCCCGCCTTCATTACTCTTCAGGCCCTGCACATCCCGCTCGTCACCCACGCTCCGCACGACTATCACAGCGCCTTCGGTCCGCGCCTAGGCGTTGCCTACGCGCTCGGACCCAATAGCAACACCGTCCTCCGCGCCGGAGTCGGTCTCTACTACAACGACCTCGCCCAGAACGGCTGGGTAGGCGCCCTGCAGGCGGTGAATGCCCCTCCCGGCCCTTGCACCGATCCGGTCGTCAACCAGGCCGGCTCGGAAAATGCCGGCTGCATTCCCGGTTCGGCCTTCGGCGGCGCCGGCGCCATCATCGACGGCAGCTACAAGACTCCCTATGCCCTGCATGCCAGCGCCGGAGTGCAGCATGCCTTCAATGAAAATTGGACGCTCAGCGCCGATTGGACCCATGAGCAGGGTAACCACGCTTACCGCGCCTACAACTACACCGCCGGATTCAATCTCTTCTCTCCCTTGCTTCCCAACGACCCCGCCACCCAGATGAACTTTGTCCCCGATATCACCGTCTACAAAACCGACAACCGCTCCAGCTACAACGCCCTCGCCCTTCGCCTCCAGGGCAATGTCGCCCGCCGCCTCAACATCATGGCCAGCTACACTCTGGCCAAAGCGCAGACCTGGGGCTGCGTCGTCGGTGAACTGTTCGACTACGTGAACGGAGTTTGCAATCCTCTCGACGCCTTCGGCCCCGGCGACTACGGCCCTTCCGGTGAAGACGTTCGCCATCGCTTTGTGCTCGCCGGCACCGTCCATGTGCCCGGCGGCTTCGAGCTCACCACCCTGACTCAGGCCGAAAGCGCCCGGCCCTTTACCATCGGCACTCCCGTCGACGTCAACGGCACGGGCGATCCCACCAACGACCGCGCCGTCGTCAACGGAACCCAGACCTCACTCGACGAATTCCGCGGCACGCCCTACGTGCAGATCGATCTGCGCGTTGCCCGGCCCTTCCACTTCCGCGACCGCTGGTCCGTCCTGCCCTTCGTCGAGTTCTTCAACCTCTTGAACCGCAACAATCCCGGCAACAACTTCGTGGCTGATATCTCCGCTCTGCCCACGCCGGTGAACGATCTCAGCAATGCCACGGCGTTCTGCCTGAACGCCTCCTGCACCCAGACGCAGCCCATCACCAGCCTGAGTCAGATTCGCGTCCCCGCCGGCGCCCTGGGCGATTTCTTCGGACCCGGCACTACCGTGGGAATTCCCTTCGCCGCCCAGATCGGCGTCAGGGTCGCATTCTAGTCGGAGGTTGCTCGGAAGGACGCCTAGCGGCGAACGCTGGCGGGTTGAATCTCGACGTCTACCCAGTGGGTCGGATACACGCCCGTATAGCAGGCCGTGCAATAGGTGGTCTTGTCCCCGTCGCCGCAGGCCTTCTTCAGCCCCTCCAGCGACAGATACGCCAGGGAATCCGCTCCGATGAACTCGCGGATTTCGTCCACCGTCTTGTTGGCGGCGATCAGCTCTTTTCGCGATGGCGTATCCACTCCGTAGAAGCACGGCGAGATCGTCGGCGGGCAGGAAATGCGCATGTGCACTTCCTTCGCTCCCGCGCTTCGCACCAGGCGCACGATCTTCCGGCTGGTGGTGCCGCGAACGATGGAGTCGTCAATCAGGATCACCCGCTTCCCCTGCAGCAGGCTGCGCACCGGATTCAGCTTCAGCCGCACCCCGAAGTCGCGCACATTCTGCTTCGGCTCGATGAACGTCCGGCCCACATAGTGATTGCGGATCAGCCCGAAGCGGAACGGAAGACCGCTCTCCGCCGCGTAACCCATGGCCGCTGTCACCCCCGAGTCCGGCACCGGTACCACCAGGTCCGCCTCCGCCGGCGCTTCTCGCGCCAGCTGCCGCCCCAGTTCTTCCCGGCTGTCTTGCACCGCCCGCCCGAAAACCAGGCTGTCCGGCCGCGAGAAATATACGTGCTCGAAAATGCAGCTTGATTGCCCCTGCGTGGGCGCGTAGAAACGCGAAGTCAGCCCTTCCGGGCCCACCACGATCAGCTCCCCTGCCTTCACGTCGCGCTCATACACCGCCCCGATCAGGTCGAATGCCGATGTCTCCGAGGCAAACACGATGGTGTCTTGCTTCTCGCCAGTCTGCGCCGGAATCCTCCCCATCGCCAGCGGGCGAAATCCCCGCGGATCGCGTGCCGCAAAAATCCGGTCCGGACTGATCATCACCAGCGAGAATGCTCCTTCCACCCGACGCAACGCGTCCGCCATCGCCTCCGGCAGCGTCTGCTCCTTCGAGAGCGCTATCAGGTGCACGATCACTTCCGTATCGCTGTTGGTCTGGAAAATCGATCCCTGGCTCTCCAGCCGGGCGCGTATCTCCGGCGCGTTCACTAGGTTCCCGTTGTGCGCCAGCGCCACCTGCCCTTTGTTCGATTGCACCAGAATCGGCTGCGCGTTCAGCAGCGCCGAGTCTCCCGCCGTCGAATAGCGCGTGTGCCCGATGGCCAGCGTCCCCTTCAGCTTCGCCAGCACCTCTTCCCCGAAGATATCCGCCACCAGCCCCATGGCCTTATGCATGTGCAGAGTCATGCCGTCGGAGGTCACAATGCCCGCCGACTCCTGCCCCCGGTGCTGCTGCGCGTGCAGCCCCAGGTAGGCCAGCTTCTCCGCCTCGGGGTGCGCATAAATCGCCACCACCCCGCATTCTTCCCGAAATTTATCGAATGGAAGCATTCCTCACCCGGCCACTCCCTTTGATCAGCCCGCCTCTACCAGCTCCGGATCCGACCTCAGCGTCTTCTCCAGGGCCCCCTCATAACCATCCCGAAGCTCTCTCACCCCCGCGGAGACCACCACCTGCCCGTCCACCTTGACTTCCAGCTGCTCTCGTCGTGTCTGCCCCACCGGCTCCGCCGATACCCCATATTTTACCGCTGTCTGTTGGATTCGCGAGACATTACCGTGGTCGCACGAGATCACGATCCGGCTCGCGTCCTCGCCAAACAGCACAAACTCCAGGGGAAGCCCATGGGACGCCAGCTCCACCCTGCAGCCGATGCCTCTCCCGAATCCCGCCTTCGCCAGCGCCACCGCCAGCCCGCCCTCCGAGCAATCGTGCGCTGACTCCACCAGCCCCGCCTGAATCATCTCCACGACCGCTTTCTGCAGTGCGGCTTCCCGCTCCAATTCCAGCGCCGGAGGAAATCCCCACACTACTCCCAGCACCTCCTTGGCATATTCGGAGGAGCCAAATTCTGACTCCGCATCCGTCCGGTCTCCCGCCTCCGAAGCCCGCAGCACGACGATCGCCCGTCCCTCTTCGCGAAACTGCGGGGTCATCGCCTTGTTCACGTCTTCCAAAAGGCCCACCACTCCCAGCACCGGAGTCGGGTATATGCCCTCGCCCAGCGTCTCGTTGTAGAAGCTCACATTGCCTCCGGTGATCGGAATATCCAGCGCTTCGCACGCCTTGGTGACTCCGTCGACCACCTGGGAAAACTGCCACATGATCTGGGGCTTCTCCGGATTCCCGAAGTTCAGGCAGTTCGTCGCCCCCACCGGCGTCGCCCCTGCGCAGCACACATTCCGCGCCGCCTCGGCCACCGCGTGCATCGCGCCCAGTTGCGGGTCGAGGTAGCACCAGCGTCCGTTGCCGTCCAGCGCCATCGCCAACCCCCGCTGCGAACCCTTGATGCGGATCACTCCCGCATCCCCCGCCCCAGGTCCTGCCACGGTATTGGTCTGCACCATGTGGTCATATTGTTGCCACACCCACCGCTTGCCGCTGATATTCGGGCTCGCCAGCAATTGCTGCAACGCTGGCGTTAAAACAGATGTCCCCATCTGCCCGCCCGGGCTCAACTTGATATGCTCCGGCATCTCCCGCGCCACGGGCGGCTCCCATCGCTTTAGCGGACGCTTGTACACCGGCGCATCGTCCGTCAGGGCCTCGTTCGGTATTTCCGATACCACCTCGCCATGATGCAGCACCCGCATCTTGCCGTCACTCGTGACCCGCCCGATCTCCACCGCATCCAGTCCCCACTTCTCGAATACCCGGAACACTTCCTGCTCCCGGCCTTTTTGCGCCACTAGCAGCATCCGCTCCTGCGATTCGCTGAGCATGATTTCATAGGGGCTCATGCCCGTCTCCCGCTGCGGCACCCGGTCTAGTTCGATTTCCGTGCCCACCCGCCCCCGCGCTCCCATCTCGCAGGTCGAACACGTCAGTCCCGCCGCCCCCATGTCTTGAATCCCCACGATCGCGCCCGTTTGCATGGCCTCCAGGCAGGCCTCGAGCAACAGCTTCTCCAGGAACGGATCCCCCACCTGCACGTTCGGCCGCTTGCCTTCCGAGGCCTCGCTGAACTCCTCGCTCGCCATCGTGGCCCCGTGAATCCCATCCCGGCCCGTCTTTGCCCCGACATAAATCACCGGATTGCCTTCGCCCGCCGCCCGCGCATAAAAAATCTCGTCCCGCCTCACCAGCCCCAGGGCAAACGCATTGACCAGCGGATTGCCCGAGTAGCAAGCCTCAAACTTCGTCTCCCCTCCCAGATTGGGCACTCCAAAGCAATTCCCGTAAGACGCGATCCCGCTCACCACTCCATCCAGCAGCGAATGATTCTTGTGAATCTCCGCTTCTGTAGCCTGTGTGGCGCGGGCGCCCTCGCCCGCGGCCCTCGTCGGGGCAATCGGCCCAAAGCGCAGCGAATCCATCACCGCCACCGGCCTTGCTCCCATGGTGAAAATGTCTCGCAGAATCCCGCCCACCCCGGTGGCCGCGCCCTGAAACGGCTCAATAAACGACGGGTGATTGTGTGACTCGATCTTGAATGCGCACGCCCAGCCCTCGCCGATGTCGATGATCCCGGCGTTCTCGCCCGGCCCCTGCACCACCCGCCGGCTCCGCGTCGGCAGCCGCTTCAGGTGCACTCGCGAAGACTTATAGGAGCAGTGCTCGCTCCACATCACGCTGAAGATGCCCAGCTCTGTGATGGTCGGCTCCCGCCCGCCGAGCAGCTCTCTCACTTTTTCGTATTCTTCGGCCGTAAGGCCGTGTTCGCGAACCAGCTCCGGAGTGATGGCGGGAGTAGTGGCCGTGTGCATGGGGAAGTCCTATTCTCGCATTTTGCCGGGAGACTGGGTAGCGAAAGGTTAAAGACACTCCGCAACACGAGTCTGAATTCGTGGTACCGGCGAAGGCTCTTTGAACCCGCCATAAAACTGCAGAAAACTCGAAGAAACCGATTACCCTGTTTCGTTAGCCGAAGAACCCAGCCACTCCGCCGCCTCTAGTATCATCTCTTTTCCCATGCCCTCCGTCATCGTCGGTACCGCCGGCCACATCGACCACGGCAAAACCGCGCTGGTCAAGGCCCTCACCGGCATCGATGCCGACCGCCTCGCGGAAGAAAAACGCCGCGGCATCACCATCGACATCGGCTTTGCCCACCTCGATCTCCCCGCTCCCGGCGGCGAAATCCTCCGCCTCGGCTTTGTCGATGTCCCCGGACACGAACGCTTCGTCCGCAACATGCTGGCCGGAGTCGGTGGCATCGATCTCGTCCTCCTGGTCATCGCCGCCGACGAATCCATCAAGCCCCAGACGCGCGAGCACTTCGACATCTGCCGTCTGCTCGCCATTCGCCGCGGTATCGCAGTGCTTACCAAATCCGACCTCGTCGATTCCGACACCCTTGACGTCGTTCGCCTCGAGGTCGAGGAACTTCTCCGCGGATCGTTTCTCGCTCCTCCCAGCCCGGTTCTTCCCGTCAGTTCCCTGACCGGCGCGGGCATCGAAGAGCTCAAGCGCACTCTGGCTCAGGTTGCTTCCCAGGTCCGGCCCAAAGACTCCAATGCGATCCCCCGCCTGCCCGTCGACCGCGTCTTCACCGTGAAGGGCTTCGGTACCGTCTTGACCGGCACGCTGATTTCCGGTGCCATCCGCAAGGAGGACGAACTCGAATCCTTTCCGCTGGGTCGGCGCGTTCGGGTTCGTGGCATTCAGGTCCACGGCCAATCCTCCGAGCTCGCGCTCGCCGGACAGCGCACCGCGCTGAATCTTGCCGGCGTCAGCGTTGACGATCTCGCTCGCGGCGCAATGCTGGCTCCGCCTGACACGTTCACTCCCGCGAGTACCATCGACGTGCAGATTTCGCTGCTGCCCGGTTCCCGTCCCTTGAAGAATCGCGCCCGCGCTCACTTTCACGCCTACACCGCCCAAACCATCGCCACTCTCCGGCTTTTTGGCGCCGAACCCGGGCGCACCGCCTCCAAACTCGCTCCCGGAGAAACCGGCTTCGCCAGGTTGAAGCTGGCGCGCCCTCTGCTCCTGCTCCCCGGTGACCGCTTCATCCTGCGCCAATTCTCTCCCGTCGTGACCATCGGGGGCGGCGTTGTTCTTGACGCCCACCCTACCCGCCTCATCCTCGACGGCGATTTCGCCCCGGAAAGTTTTCTTCCGCTCATGCTTTCCGGCGCTCCCGAGGACGCGCTGCATCGCCGCATCGCCCGCCGTGCTTCCCACGGCCTCACCACCCAACAACTTGTCGCCGAAACCGGATGGGCGCCGAATCGCCTCGGACGATTCCTGAAAATCCTTGTCGAGGCAAAACGTGTTTCCTCAGTCGGCGGCGTCTTCATGGATCGCATACACTTCGAATCGCTGAAAGCCGCCCTGCCCGCCCAGGTGGAAGCGGATATCGCCAAACACCATCTCGAGGGCGGCATCGGCAAGAGCCAGCTTCGCGCCCGCTTGCCCGGCGCCGTCCTCGATGGTTTGCTTTCTGTCCTCCTCCGCGAAGGCAAGCTCGAACTTCATGGCGATCAGGTTCGCCTGCCGGGCCGCGGCGTCGTCATGGAAGATGACGAAGCCGAATCTAGGAAAACCATCGAAGAAGCCTTCGCCGCCTCCGGCCTCAAAGTCCCCGCGCTCCGCGATGTCCTCGCCGGCCTGAAGATCGACGAAGTTCGCGCCCACAAAATCGTCACTCTTCTCCTGCGCGACAGGATCCTGGTGAAGATTTCCCAGGATCTCGTCTTTCATCGCGACGCCCTCGCCGCCCTCCGCGCTCGCCTCGCCGCCGAAAAAGCCCGGTCGCCCAAAATGGACGTTGCCCGCTTCAAAGATCTCACCGGGGTCAGCCGCAAATACGCCATCCCTCTTCTTGAATATCTCGACCGCGAACACGTCACCCGCCGCCTCGGGGACGAACGGCTCATTCTCTAGCCGCTCCGCAATCCCTTCTCTGCCTCCACCCTCCGGCAACCCTCCGTATAATTGATCCCGGAGTCACGCCGCCCATGCTCACTCTCAAGTATGCCTTCCGGCGACGCCCGGGGGAGAAATCCGTTTGACTCCCGCCGTCCGCATCATCGGCGCCGGTCTTGCTGGTTCGGAGGCCGCCTGGCAGTGCGCCCGCCGTGGCCTCCCTGTCGAACTCTTCGAAATGCGCCCCCAGCGCTCGACCCCGGCCCACCAGACCGCGGACTTCGCCGAACTGGTGTGCTCCAACTCCCTGAAATCCGAAACCCCCAATACCGCTCCCTGGCTTTTGAAAGAAGAGTTGCGCCTGGCAGGCTCCCTCCTGATCACGATTGCCCGTCAGTGTGCCGTGCCCGCCGGCCATGCCCTCGCCGTCGATCGCTCCCTGTTCGCCACGACGATCACCGAGGCTATCTCCCGGGAGCCGCTCATATCCGTGAAACGCGAAGAAGTCACCCGCGTGGACGAGCGCCAGCTCACCATCATCGCCACCGGTCCCCTGACCTCAGACGCCCTCTCCCGGGAAGTCGCCCGTTTGTCCGCCTCGACCACTGACAACGCCACACCGCAACCGCCCCATCGGCTCTTTTTCTACGATTCCATCAGCCCCATCGTCGAAGCCGACTCCATCGACATGTCGAAGGTCTATTCCGCCGCCCGTTACGGCAAAGGTTCCGCCGACTACATCAACTGCCCCATGTCGAAGGAGGAATACGCCCGCTTCTATGACGCCCTGCTCTCCGCCCAATCCGTCGAGGATCGCGACTGGGAGAAGCTCAACTACTTCGAAGCCTGCCTGCCCATCGAGGAAATTGCCCGCCGTGGCCCGGACACTCTGCGCTTCGGTCCCATGAAGCCGGTCGGCCTCCACGATCCCCGAACCGGACGAATGCCCTTCGCCGTAGTTCAGCTCCGCCAGGAAAACCTTCGTGCCGACTCCTACAACCTGGTCGGGTTCCAGAATCACCTCCGCTTCGCCGATCAGGCTCGCGTCCTCCGCCTGATCCCCGGTCTGGAAAATGCCCGCTTCCTTCGCTACGGCCAGATTCACCGCAATACCTACATCAACGCCCCCGCTCTGCTCGGCGATACTCTCCAGATGATGCCTCATCCCCGGATTCTCTTCGCCGGCCAGATCTGCGGGGTCGAAGGCTACGTCGAGTCCATCGCCACCGGACTCATGGCCGGCATCCATGCCGCCGCCCTCGTCCTCGGCCAACCTCCCATCCCGCCGCCACGCCCCACCGCCTTCGGATCCCTGATCCACTACATCACCCACGCCGACCCCGCCCGCTTCCAGCCGGCCAACATAACATTCGACCTTTTGCCGCCCTTGGACACCCGCATCCGCGATCGCGCCGACCGCCATCGCCGCCAGTGCGAGCTCGCCCTGCGCCAATTCCAACAATGGATACACCCTTGCCATGCCCCTTCCCCGCTCCAGGCCAGGCCGGCAGACCCTTCTCCCCAGCCCTTTCCATCGGAGCCGGAACAAACCCTAGCCAAACTCCGTATCTCCTAGAAGAAAGGACTGTCCGCGTGCGCTCCGGCTCACGTTCGCCGGGACAGGCCGTCAAATCCTCGGATGATTCTCCGTGACCTCATCGGCGATGTTTTCCGCACGCTCTGGTCCCACAAACTCCGCACCTTCCTCACCATGTTTGGCATCGCCTGGGGCATCGTCTCCATCGTTCTCATGGTCGGCGCCGGAGAAGGTCTCCGCGTCGGCCAGGCCAAGGTCTCTGCCACCTTGGGCAAAGACGTCATGATCGTCTTTCATGGCCGCACCAGCCTTCAGGTCGGCGGCGCTCGTGCCGGCCGCACCGTCCACTGGGAGGACCCCGATGTCGCCGCCGTGCAGGCCGAGTCCCCGGACTGTGAATACGCCATTCCCGAACTCGAGCAGGACACCGTCCAGATTCATAGCAACTACAACAATGCCGCCTTCCTCGTCACCGGATCGCTTCCCCCCTTCGGCCTGATCCGCAGCATCGACGTCGCCCAGGGCCGCTTCTATGACTGGGACGATCAGCGCGAGGCCCGCCGCGTCGCCTTCCTCGGCAACGAAGCCGCCAGGCAGCTCTTTCCCGGCCGCAATCCCGTCAACGAGAACATTTATCTCAACAACTTTCCCTACATCGTCATCGGCGTGATGCAGAAAAAGAAGCAGGACTCCGACTACGACGGCTGGGATGCCAACAAAGTTTTCGTCCCCTTCGGCGCCATGCGCCGCGACTTCCCTGACAAGCCTCCCGGCACCGCCGTCACCTTTGACCAGTTGCTGGTCACGCCTCGCTCGGTCGACCAGCACGACGCCTGCAAACGCGAAGTCCGCACCGCCCTCGGGCGCATGCACAACTTCGATCCCAACGACAAGGAAGCCTGTCCCATCTGGGACACCGTTCAGGAAGCCAAAGCCTTCGAGCGCATGACCGATGGCATGAAGTATTTCCTCGGCGCCGTCGGCATCATTACCCTTCTCTTGGGCGGAATCGGCGTGATGAACGTCATGATGGTCGCGGTCCGTGAGCGGACTCGCGAAATCGGTGTGCGCAAGGCCCTCGGCGCTCCCGCCCGCACCATCCTCAAGCAGTTTCTCTTCGAGGCCCTGCTGATTGCCTTCCTCAGCGGCGGCATCGGCCTCGGCGTCGCCTATGGCCTTTGCTCTCTCGTCAACCTGCTTCCCATGCCCGACTATTTTGCCGGACTCCTTCCCACCTGGTCTTCGGGCGCCCTGGCCGCCGTCATGCTGGGCACCATCGCTATCCTCTCGGCCCTCTACCCCGCGCGTAAAGCGGCCTCGGTGGACCCCATCGAAGCTCTCCGCTTCGAGGCAGGAGGATAGCCCCTTGCCGCCACGCTCCCCGTCGAGTCTCGTCAAGTCATGATGATCGACGTCATTCGCGAAGCCTGGATCGCCCTCAAACGCAACTACACCCGCAGTCTGCTCACTACCCTGGGCATCGTCTGGGGCATCGCCACCGTCACCCTCCTTCTCGCCTACGGCAGCAGTTTCCGTCAGATTCTCGTCAACGGCTTTGACGCCTTCGGTAAGAGCGTCGTCATCTGCTGGGCTCAACAGACCAGCGAACAGCCCGGCGGCCAGCGCGCCGGCAAGAAAGTCGTCTTCGAACAGGCTGACGTTGACATGGTCAAGGAAACCGCGCCCCTGGTGAAGCACGTCTGCCGCGAAACCGTCCGCCGCCCCGGCATCGCCTACGGCGACCGCATGGTGGGCACCGCCGCCGTGCGCGGCGTTTGTCCCGAGTACGGCGAGATGCGCAACGAAATCCCCTCCGAAGGCCGCTGGCTCAACTCCAGTGACGAGGTCGAGCGCCGCCGTGTCTGCTTCCTCGGCGGCCGCATCCGCGAGCAACTCTTCAGCGGACGCCCGGCCGTCGGCGAAACCGTGCTCATCTCCGGCGTGCGCTTCACCGTCGTCGGATTGATGGCTCGCAAGATCCAGCTCAGTAACTACTTCAGCAGCGACGACGAGTCCGTCTGGATCCCCTTCTCCACCGCCGGAGATCTTTGGAATACCCGCTACGCCCCGGTCATGCTCTTTGAGCCCGTCGCCCCCCAGTTTGAAAAGCCGGCCATGGCCCAGGTGCTCGCAGCCGTCGCCACCCGCCAGCAGTTTTCTCCCACCGACAAGAAAGCCATCCAGATGTTCGGCCGCGACGAGTTCCGCCCCGTCATCGACGCGCTCACCATCGGCCTCCAGGTCCTGCTCGCTTTCATCGGAACTCTCACCCTCGGCATCGGCGGCATCGGCGTCATGAACATCATGCTCGTCTCCGTCGACGAGCGTATTCGCGAGATCGGCTTGCGCCGCGCTCTCGGCGCTCGCAAGCGCCACATCAAATTCCAGTTTCTCGCGGAAACCTTGCTCATCATGCTGCTCGGCGGCGCCATCGGTGTCCTGCTTTCCTACGCCATCGCCGCCTCCGTCGGCACCCTGCCCCTCATGGGCGCTTTGTTTGAAGACGACTCCGGAAAGGCCGACATCCACCTCCGTATCTCCCTCATGACCGTCGTCATTTCCACTTTGGTGTTGTTGTTCGTGGGAGTGATCAGCGGCCTGGTTCCCGCCATGCGCGCGTCTAGACTCGATCCCGTCGAAGCCTTGCGCTACGAGTAGCCTCCGATTCCATTTGACCCGCGCCTCCGTTCGCAGTACCTTGCTGGCGTCCTCAGGATCGACCTTGCGAGGCGCTCTTGCCCATATCCGCCATCGATGCCATAGGCCCGGCCTTTCAACATACCCGCCAGCAACTCCTCCAGCCCTTTCGCCTGGCCCAGTGGGCTAAGCTCGCCCTCGTCGGCTTCCTCGCCGGGGAATTGACCTCCGGCGGATGCAGCGGCAGCGGCAACTTCCAGGTCCCTACCCATACCGGCTCCCAGCGCTTTTTCCTCTCCTCCCTCCCGGACATCGATCCCATGATGTATGCAGGCTTGATCGCCTTCCTCATCGTCTTCGGCTTCGTTTTTTACATCGTCTTCCTTTATGTCAGCAGCGTCATGCGCTTCGTCCTCTTCGACAGCGTCGTGGCCAGGACCTGCGAAATTCGCCGCGCATGGAGCCGCCGCCTCGGCCCCGGCCTGCGCTACTTCCTCTGGCAGATTCTGCTTCTCTTCCTCATGGTTGTCGGCCTTACCATCCTCATTGGCGTCCCTGCCGCCTTTGCCTTCGCTGTCGGCTGGCTCAAATCGCCGGACCAGCATGTCATCGCCCTGGTGCTCGGCGGCATGCTCCTGTTCCTGGTTGTCATGGCCTTCCTGCTGCTCTGGATTGTGGTGCACGTCATGACCAAGGACTTCGTCGTCCCGCAGATGGCCTTGGAAAACGTCAATGCCTTCGAGGGCTGGCGCAGGCTGCTGCCACGCATGGACTCGGAAAAGGGGGCTTACGCCGGCTATCTGGGAATGAAACTGGTTATGACCATCGCCGCCTCGGTCATCGTCGGCATCGTCACCTTCATCATCGTTCTTATTCTTCTCATTCCCGTCGGAGGCTTCGGCGCAGTCGTGGTCCTCGCCGGCAAGGCTGCAGGCTTGCACTGGGACGCCTACACCATCACCTTGGCCGTTGTGGCCGGATCTGTCGTCCTGGCCGTTCTTCTGTATGTCATCGCCCTGGTTTCCGTGCCGGCCATCGTCTTTTTCCCCGCCTATTCCATTTACTATTTCGCCGGCCGCTATCCTCTGCTCGATGCCTTGCTGCGCCCCGCCGCCTACGCGCCGCCCGCTCCCGTTCCGCCGCTGCCGCCTCCGGACGCAATGTAGGCGCGAGCGTCCCCGCTCGTGCAAGCATGACGCGTTGCGCCCGCCCTACTCCCGCGCTCGCGCCTTGATCCAGATCGGCGTCCCCGCAAACCCGAATGCCCGCCGGATCTGGTTCTCCAGAAACCGCTGGTAGGAAAAGTGCAGCTGCACGTTTCGGTCGGTAAAAAGCACGAACGTCGGGGGAGCCACGCCCGCCTGCGTCAGGTAGTAAATCTTTACTCGCTGGCGCACGGGGACCGACGCCCGCTCGAAATCCACGTGCTTCAGAAACCGGTTCATCTCTGCTGTAGGAATGCGCTTGCGCCGCTCGGCGGCCACCTTCTCCAGGGTCGGGAAAATTTTCTCCGCGCCCTGCCCGGTAGAAGCCGAAACGAACAGCACCGGCGCGTAACTCAAAAACTTCAACGCAAAACGCACTCTCTCTTCATAGGCCGCCCGGTCCGCCGGTCTCTTGCTCTCCCGCATGCGCGCCGCCTTGGTCTCCCGGCCCGGTTTCTTTTCTCCCTTGAGAACCAGGTCCCATTTGTTCACCACGATGATCACCGACCTCCCGCTCTCGTGCGCGTATCCGGCAATCGCCGCGTCCAGCGCGTTCACCCCTTCCGTCGCATCAATCACCAGCAGCGCGATGTCCGCCGCTTCCAGGTGCTTGCGCGCCATCACCACGGACAGCTTTTCCGCCATCAGGTGCGTCTTCCCCTTGCGCCGGATGCCGGCCGTGTCCACAAAGCGGAACTTTTGCCCATCCCTCTCCACCATCTCATCCACCGCGTCACGCGTCGTCCCCGGAACCGGCGAGACGATCGCCCGCGCCGTCCCCGTCAGCCGGTTGAGCAGCGTCGACTTGCCCACGTTCGGATGCCCGATAATCGCAACCCTCGTCTCTCTCCCCTGGGCTTCATCGTTCTGCTCCTCGCTCTCTGCTGCCTCGGGGCCCGGTTTCCTAGGATCCGGAAGCGTCCGAAGTACCGCATCCAGCAGATCGTCCACTCCCCGCCCGTGCTCCGCCGATATGGGGAATATTTGCCGGATTCCCAGCCCATGGAACTCATCCGCCAGCCCGCTCTGTTTGTCGCTGTCCACTTTGTTGACGGCCAGAAACAACGGCTTTCCGCTCCGGATCAGCAGCCGCGCCAGGTCGACATCGGGCGCGGTCACCTCGCTCCGCCCATCCACCACCATTACCACCGCCGCCGCTTCCCCCAGCGCCACCCGCGCCTGGCGAAATATCTCCGCCGGAATCAGCTCTTTTTCGTCGGGCAGAATTCCTCCCGTGTCGGCAACCCGGAACTCTCGCCCGCGCCATTCCGCCTCTCCATAAAGCCGGTCGCGCGTAATCCCCGGCTCATCTCCCACAATCGCCCGCCGCGAACCCACCAGCCGGTTGAAAAGCGTGGACTTGCCCACGTTCGGCCGCCCCACGATCGCGATCGTCGGCAGATCCGTCGCCGCTGTCCTGCCTTCCGGCCTGGTTCTGATTCTGGTCAACGCCCTTCCTCACCTGATGTCCCGCTTGGACTGGGTATTATAGAGACTTCGTGGCCTCAACCTCCCAGCCCGCTTCTGCCTCAGCCGGCAAAAAGCACCCCGGTTCCCTCTACCAATTCTTTGCCCCGGGCGGCCTGCTTTCGCGCACTCATCCTCTCTATGAATTCCGCCGCGGACAGCTTCAGATGGCTCAGGCGGTGGAGCAGGCCCTCGAAGAGAAACGCCACTTGATCGTCGAAGCCGGCACCGGCACCGGCAAAACCCTCGCCTATCTCGTCCCCATCATCCGCTCTGGGCGCCGGGTCATCATCTCCACCGGAACCAGGAATCTGCAGGAGCAGCTCTTCTATAAAGACGTCCCCGCGCTCGAGCGCGCCTTTTTCCCCGACGGCGAGGGCAAACTCAGCGTCTGCTACATGAAAGGACGCAACAACTACCTCTGCCGCAAGAAACTCTACGACCTCACCGGCCAGCCCGTTCTCAGCGGCCTCGAGGAAATCGAGCACTATCGCGCCATCGCCGCCTGGGAGAAGACCACCCTCTCCGGAGATCGCGCCGAACTCGCCTCTATTCCCGAAGTCAGCGCCCTCTGGAGCAAACTCGACGCCCGCGCCGACTCCTGCATCGGCCAGAAATGCAGCTCCTGGGAGAATTGCTTCATCACCGAAATGCACCGCCGGGCGATGGAGAGCGACATCATCATCGTCAACCACCACCTTTTCTTCGCCGATCTTGCCATCAAGCAACAGGCCGAATACGCGCCCGATGCCGGCATTCTCCCCGAAGTGGGCGCCGTGATCTTCGACGAGGCTCACGAACTCGAAGATGTCGCCGGCAGCTACTTCGGCGTCTCCGTCAGCAACTCTCGCGTCGAGGAATTATGCCGCGACGTGGAGGCCTCCCTCCAGCGTAATCGCATGCTCTCCGCCGCGCTTTCCGGCGCGCTCAAAAGCCTGCGCGACCGCTCCGCGTTCTTTTTCGCTCTCTTGCCTCAGGGAGAAGGCCGTTTCGCCTTCGAAAACCGCCGTGACTTCCTCGAGGAGAACGGCGAAGAGTTCCTCGCCCTGCGCCAATCCCTGCAGCGCCTGGAGGCCGAACTCGCCGGCCTTCCCTCCAAGCCCGATGAGGTCTTCAACTTCGTCCGCCGCTCCCAGGAATTGCAGTTTCAGCTCGGATTCCTCATGGAATCAGAAGACCCCAATACCGTCTTCTGGATCGAGCGCCGCCGCGGTGGACGGGAGCGGCAGAACGTCTTTCTGCAAGCCACTCCCATCGATGTCGCGCCCATCCTTAAGACTTGCCTCTTCGATAAGCTGGAATGCGCTGTGCTGACCTCGGCCACCATGGCCGTCGGCGGCGCATTCGATTATCTTCGCCGCCGCCTCGGCCTCGACCACGCCCGCGAACTTATCCTTCCTTCCCACTTCGACTACGAGAATCAGGCTTTATTTTATGTTCCCCCCGACCTGCCCGATCCCCGCACTCCGCAATTCACCGCCCAGGCCGCCGATCGCATCCGCCGCCTGCTTGAAATCACCCGCGGCCGCGCCTTCGTCCTCTTCACCAGCTATGCCCAGATGAACGAGGTCTATCAGCGTCTGCTCGGCGAACTGGAATTCCCCATGCTTTTGCAGGGAGACGCGCCTAGAAACGCCCTGCTCGAAGAGTTCCGCCTCACGCCACACGCCGTGCTCTTTGCCACCTCCTCGTTCTGGCAGGGCGTCGATGTGCAAGGCGAGCAGCTCAGTTGCGTGATCATCGACCGCCTGCCCTTCGCCGTTCCCTCCGATCCCGTCGTCGCCGCCCGGGTGCGGGCCATCGATGCCGCCGGCGGCAACGCCTTCTTTCAATACCAGGTGCCGGCGGCGGTTATCACCCTGAAACAAGGCTTCGGACGCCTTATCCGTTCCCTTCACGACCGTGGACTCCTGGCCCTGCTCGACAACCGGATCCTCAAGAAACAGTATGGAAGGGTATTTATAGAGAGCTTGCCGGACTACCGCAGGACGACCGACCTCAGGCAGGTGGAGGAGTTTTTTGAAGTAAAGTAATTCGAACCCCGCCGATTGAAGAGTCCCAGTCCCTGTTCAATCCGGATTTTTCGGCGTATACTCTCGCGCCATGCGTCAGGGTACCTGCTGCCAATGCGGGTTGACGACTTCCATTCAATCCTTTTACAGCCTGAATGGGATGACCTACTGCGAACCCTGCGTCTGGAAAGCTTCCCGGGAGGCCAAGGAAAGTGGTCTGCCTTCCGAATACATCTCGCTGACTGACAACTCAGTCTGCGCACGATGCGGGGTGCACAACGACACCGCCGAGTTCCCGTTGATAGGGAAGCACGCTTTTTGTCCGGCCTGCGCCCCCCTGATTACCGACTGGCCCTACCCGCGGTGGCTCAAACTTGCTCTGGTCGGCCTGCTCGCGCTGCTGGCGGTCGCCCTGCTCCACGGACGCAAGTATTTCCACGCTGGAGCAACGATGTATGTCGGCGAGCGCCTGGTTGACGAACGGCGCTATGCCGAAGCCTTGCCGTATTTACGGCAGACTCTACAAGTGGCTCCCGAGTCGGACGAGGCAGTGCTTCTGATGGCCAAAGCGGCGCTGCTTTTGGGAGATATCCAAACTGCGCAAAAGGCCCTGGAGGGACACAACAACGGCTCCTTCGAAGACGGCGGTGACAGTGAGGTGCAGGAGGTCAAGCGACTCTGGGACAGGGCCCATGCCGCCTTCGAGAAAGCTGATCAGGCTGCCAAACTGGAGGCGCAGGAAGGCCAAGAGCAAGAGGCGGCTCGTCTGATGAGTGAGGCGGCCTCGATGTATCCGGAAATCGCCCGACCTGGCCCGGGCT
>Ga0335080_10001742_pt1 | contig 21596 bp, 20 predicted proteins | sample Lox_Sample_34_FD_206720 | JGI IMG/M metagenome (GOLD analysis project Ga0335080, IMG submission 206720) | Soil microbial communities from Loxahatchee National Wildlife Refuge, Florida, United States - Lox_Sample_3.4 | ecosystem: Environmental > Terrestrial > Soil > Wetlands | place: USA...
TGGTTCATTTACAAGTTCGTGGTGCCGATGCTGGCGGGCCCGATCGAGGAGCGGCAGCGCAGGATCGCTCTCGGGCTCGCTGCCGCTGAGAAGGGCCAGCAGGATCTGGTCCAGGCCGAGCAGCGTGCCGAGGCCGTCGTGCGCGAGGCGCGCGAGCGGGCCAATCAGATCATCGACCAGGCGCACCGCCGCGCCAACGAGATGGTCGAGCAGGCGAAGTCCACGGCCGGTGCGGAAGGCCAGCGTCTGCTGGCCGCCGCTCAGCAGCAGATCCAGCTCGAAGCCACTCACGTGCGCGAGACGCTCCGCAAGGATGTGGCCGAGCTCGCCATCGAGACGGCTGCCAAGCTTCTCGAGCGCGAGATCGATCCGCGTACGCACGCGGACCTCCTCAACAAGCTCGCGGCACAGATCTGACGGCGATGGCAGACCGAACCACCATTGCACGGCCCTACGCGAAAGCGGCGTTCGCCGACGCGAGCGCGGCCAGGACGCTCGGCGAGTGGTCGCGCGCGCTGGCGATCGGCGCGCAAGTCGTGCGCGATCCGCGCGTCGCGCGTCTGCTGGACAACCCGGAAGTCTCGCCCGCGCAGCTCGCCGAGCTGGTCGCCGGAATCGCGGGCCCGGATCTGACGCCGGCGGCGCGCAACTTCGTGACCGAACTTGCCGGCAATCATCGCCTCGGGTACCTGCCTGAAATCTCGAGCCTGTTCGAGAAGCTGAAGGACGCCTACGAGGGCGTGGCCGACGTGACGGTCACTTCCGCCGCCCCGCTCGACGCCGCCCAGCAACAGCGCCTGTCGCAGGCGCTCGCGAAGCGCCTGAAGCGCGAAATCCGCCTGCACTGCGAGACCGACCCGCGCCTGATCGGCGGCGCCGTCCTGCAGGCGGGCGACCTGGTGATCGACGGCTCGCTGCGCAGCAAGCTCGAGCGCATGACCTACGAGTTGACGGCGTAAGGAATCTTTCAAGGAACATCATGGCCATCAAGGCAACCGAGATCACCGATCTCATCAAGCAGCGGATCGAGAACTTCAAGTCCGTGACCGAGGCGCGCAACGTCGGCACGATCGTCTCGATCACCGACGGCATTTGCCGCATCTACGGCCTGGCCGATGCGCGCTACGGCGAAATGCTCGAATTCCCGGGCAACACGTTCGGCCTTGCGCTGAACCTCGAGCGCGATTCTGTCGGCTCGGTGGTGCTGGGCGAGTACAAGCACCTCTCCGAGGGCGACACGGTCAAGACCACCGGCCGCATCCTCGAAGTTCCGGTCGGCAGGGCGCTCCTGGGGCGCGTGGTGGATTCGCTGGGCCGGCCGATCGATGGCAAGGGCCCGATCCAGGCCGAGCACAACTCACCCGTCGAGCGCGTGGCTCCCGGCGTGCTGTTCCGCAAGTCGGTGAGCCAGCCGGTGCAGACCGGCTACAAGGCCGTGGACTCAATGGTCCCGATCGGCCGCGGCCAGCGCGAGCTCATCATCGGCGACCGCCAGACCGGCAAGACGGCGCTCGCCATCGACACGATCATCAACCAGAAGTCGAGCGGCATTAAGTGCATCTACGTCGCGATCGGACAGAAGCAGTCCTCGATCGCCAACGTCGTGCGCAAGCTCGAAGAGCACGATGCCATGAAGCACACGATCATCGTGGCGGCTTCAGCCTCGACACCGGCCGCCATGCAGTACATCGCCCCGTACTCGGGTTGCGCGATGGGTGAGTACTTCATGGACAACGGCGAAGACGCACTCATTATCTATGACGATCTCACCAAGCAGGCCTGGGCCTACCGGCAGATCTCACTCCTCCTGCGCCGTCCGCCGGGTCGCGAAGCCTATCCCGGCGATGTGTTCTACCTGCACTCGCGCCTGCTCGAGCGTTCCGCACGCGTGAACGAGAGCTATGTCGAGAAGGCCACCAACGGACGGGTGAAAGGCAAGACCGGCTCGCTCACGGGCCTGCCGATCATCGAGACCCAGGCAGGCGACGTGACGGCCTTTGTGCCCACGAACGTCATCTCCATTACCGACGGCCAGATCTTCCTCGAGGGCGACCTGTTCAACGCCGGCGTGCGGCCCGCCATGAACGCCGGCATCTCCGTCTCGCGCGTCGGTGGCGCCGCGCAGACGGGCATCATCAAGAAGCTGGGCGGCGGCATCCGTCTGTCGCTCGCGCAGTTCCGCGAGCTGCAGGCGTTCTCGCAGTTCGCTTCCGACCTCGATGAGTCGACCCGCCGTCAGCTCGAGCGCGGTCAGCGCGTCACCGAGCTCATGAAGCAGAAGCAGTACGCGCCCATGTCGGTCGCGGAAATGGCGCTCTCCATCTACGCCGTCAACAACGGCTTCATGGACAAGGTCGAGCGCAACAAGATCCAGGACTTCGAGGCAGGGCTGCAGGCATTCGCCCGCTCCAATCACGGCAAGCTCCTGGATGCCATCAACGCGAACCCGAACCTGACCCCGGAATTCGAGCAGGGCTTGAAGAAGCTGTGCGAAGAGTTCGTGGCGACCGGCAGCTACTGACATGCCCGGGACGAAAGAAGTCCGCGTCAAGATCGCAAGCGTGAAGAACACGCAGAAGATCACGCGCGCCATGCAGATGGTGGCGGCGAGCAAGATGCGCCGCGCGCAGGAGCGCATGCGCACTTCGCGTCCCTACGCGCAGAAGATGCGGGTGTCGATCGGCCACCTGAACGAGGCCAACCCGGACTTCCGTCATCCGTTCCTCAGGGAGCGTGAGCCCAGGGCGATCGGCATCATCGTGGTGAGCACGGACCGCGGTCTCGCCGGCGGCCTGAACGCGAATCTGTTCAAGCAGGTGCTGCTCGGCGTTCGCGAGTGGCAGGCGAAGGGCGCAGAGGTGAGCCTGTGCCTGATCGGCGCCAAGGCCGTGCAGTTCTTCCGGCGCCTGCGCTTACCGATCCTCGCGCAGGTTACGCACCTGGGCGATCAGCCGCACGTGCGCGATCTCATCGGCACCGTGAAAGTGATGCTCGATGCGTACCGGGACGGCAAGATCGACCGGCTCTTCGTCGTCAACAATACCTTCGTCAACACGATGAGCCAGAAGCCGGAAGCGCATCAGCTGCTGCCGGTGCAGACGCTCGATGCGAAGGATCTGCCCGAGCATTGGGACTACATCTATGAGCCCGACGCGGCCGCCATCCTGGACGGGCTGCTCATGCGCTACATCGAGTCGCAGGTCTACCAGGCTGCGGTCGAGAACGTCGCCTGCGAGATGGCGGCGCGCATGGTCGCCATGAAGAGCGCGACCGATAACGCGGGACAGATCATCGAAGAATTGCAGCTTATTTATAACAAGGCCCGTCAGGCCGCGATCACCAAGGAACTCGCGGAGATCGTGGGCGGCGCCGCAGCGGTTTGAGGAAAGCAGGATCATGAGCACGACATCCCAGGGCAAGATCACCCAGATCATCGGTGCCGTCATCGACGTGGAATTTCCGCGCGAGTCGATCCCGAAGGTCTATGAAGCACTCAAGCTCGGCGACGGCGTCGAACTCACCCTCGAAGTGCAGCAGCAGCTGGGCGACGGCGTCGTCCGCACGATCGCGATGGGCTCCTCGGAGGGCCTGAAGCGCGGCATGAGCGTGCAGTCGACTGGCGCACCGATCAGCGTGCCGGTAGGTGCCGCCACTTTGGGGCGCATCATGGACGTGCTCGGCAACCCGATCGACGAGGCGGGCCCGGTGAACGCGAAGGACAGGCTCCCGATCCACCGTCCGGCGCCGAGCTATGCCGATCAGGCAGGCGGCCAGGAGATCCTCGAGACGGGCATCAAGGTCATCGACCTCATCATCCCCTTTGCGAAGGGCGGCAAGGTCGGCCTGTTCGGCGGCGCCGGCGTCGGCAAGACGGTCAACATGCTCGAGCTCATCAACAACATCGCCAAGGCGCACTCAGGCCTGTCCGTGTTCGCGGGCGTGGGCGAGCGCACGCGCGAGGGCAACGACTTCTATCACGAGATGAAAGAGTCGGGCGTGCTCGACAAAGTCGCGATGGTGTTCGGTCAGATGAACGAGCCGCCGGGCAACCGCCTGCGTGTCGCGCTCACCGGCCTCACCATGGCCGAATTCTTCCGCGACGAGAAACGCGAAGGCGGCAAGGGCCGCGACGTGCTGCTCTTCATCGACAACATCTACCGCTACACCCTGGCCGGCACCGAAGTCTCGGCACTGCTGGGCCGCATGCCCTCCGCCGTGGGCTACCAGCCGACGCTCGCCGAAGAGATGGGCGTGCTGCAGGAGCGCATCACGTCCACCAAGACCGGCTCGATCACCTCGATCCAGGCCGTGTACGTGCCCGCGGACGACCTGACCGACCCCTCGCCGGCGACCACGTTTGCGCACCTCGATGCCACGGTCGTGCTCGATCGGCAGATCGCCGCTCTCGGCATCTACCCGGCGGTGAATCCGCTCGACTCGACCAGCCGCCAGCTCGACCCGCTGGTCGTGGGCGAGGAGCACTACAACGTCGCGCGCGGCGTGCAGGCGATCCTGCAGCGCCAGAAGGAGCTGCAGGACATTATCGCGATCCTCGGCATGGATGAGCTGTCGGAAGAGGACAAGCTCTCGGTGTACCGCGCGCGCAAGATCCAGCGCTTTCTGTCGCAGCCGTTCAGCGTCGCGCAGGTGTTCACGGGCCAGGAAGGCAAGTACGTGTCGCTGAAGGACACGATCCGCGGCTTCAAGGGCATTCTCGCCGGCGAATACGACTCGCTCCCGGAGGCGGCCTTCTACATGGTCGGCTCGATCGAAGAGGCCGTCGCCAAGGCGAAGACACTGCAGTAAGGAGCGTCCGCGTGGCCAGCAGCATTCACGTCGACATCGTCAGCGCCGAGGGTGAGATCTTCTCCGGCCCCGTGAAGGCGGTGTTCGCTCCGGCTTCGCAGGGCGAGATCGGCATTCTGCCGCGGCATGCACCGCTGCTGTCGCTCCTGAAGGCCGGCGAAGTGCGGGTGCAGCCGCTCGAGGGCGAGGAGCAGTCCTTCTATGTCGGTGGCGGCGTGCTCGAAGTGCTGCCCAACCGCGTGAGTGTGCTCGCGGATACGGCGCTGCGTGCCAAGGATCTGGATGAGGCGGCGGCACTCGCCGCCCGGCAACGTGCCGAAGACGCCTTGCGCGATCAGGTCGACAAGATCGAGATTGCGCAGGCCCAGGCCGAACTGGTGCGCGCCGCCGCGCAGTTGAAGATGATCGAACGGCTGCGCAAGCTGCGCGGCTGAACGAAGCGCAGATGACCGTACGGCGTCTGCAACTCAACCGGATCCTGATGCTCGGTGTCGCGCTGCTTGGCGCCACCGCGGCCGCGGCTGGCGATGCCACCGCTATCTCCCGTCAGTTCGAGCGCATCCAGCAGGATGTGGCGCGCATGCGGCCCCGCATCGCCGGCAGCGTCAACACGTTCTTCGTCGGCTTCGCCGGCTATGGGGAGCAGCGCGTGTTCCGCAGCGAGGCCGAGCTGGCGCGCCGCGTGTTCACGGAGCGCTACGGTGCCTCGGGGCACGCCCTCGAGCTCGTGAACGATGTGCGTGACCGGGGGACCTACGCGCTGGCGGACCTGGAGAACCTGCGCTACGCGTTGAAGCTCATTGCCCGCCGGATGGATCTGAACGAGGACGTGCTGGTGCTGGTGCTGACCTCGCACGGCTCGCCCGAGGATGGGATCGCGGTCACCAACGGCGAGCTGCTGGATGATGATCTCTCGCCTGATGATCTGCGCGGGGCGCTGGATGACGCCGGCATCCGCTGGCGCATCGTCGTAGGCTCGGCCTGCTATGCGGGCATCTTCATCGGGCCGCTGTCCACGCCCACGACGCTGATCATGACCGCGGCGGATGCGCGGCACAGCTCCTTCGGCTGCGCCGATGATCGCGAGCTCACCTATTTCGGTGAAGCGCTGCTCGCCGATGCGCTGCCGGTCGCATGCTCGCTCGAGGGCGCTTTCGAAAACGCCCGCGATCTCATCCGCAGGCGCGAAACCGACGAAGGCGAGATCCATTCCAATCCGCAGATCTACATCGGCGGCGAGATGCGTGCGAAACTGCGCGGCCTCGAGGCAGCGAGCGCCGGGCACTGCGCTGCCGGCGGCGGAGGCCATTGATGAAGCGTCCAGGCAAACCAAAGATGCGTGCCGCCGCGAAGCGTGGCGCGGCTGCTGCGGCCGCATCGAGGCCGCTCGCCGCCGTGATTCTCGCGGCCGGGCAGGGCAAGCGCATGCATTCGGATCTGCCGAAAGTGCTGCAGCCGCTCGCCGGCCGGCCGCTGCTCGCGCACGTGATTGCAACCGCCGCCGGATTGAAACCGGCCGCCATGCACGTCGTCTACGGTCACGGCGGCGAGCGCGTGCGCGCGGCGTTTGCGGACTCGCCCGTCTCCTGGGTGCTGCAGGCCGAGCAGCTGGGCACAGGCCATGCGTTGCAGCAGGTCGCGCCGCAGTTGCGTGATGATCAGCTGGTGCTGGTGCTCTACGGCGATGTGCCGCTCATCCGCAACGCCACACTCTCGGCGTTGCTGGCACTCGCCGGCAGCGACTCGGTTGCGCTTCTCACGGTGATGCTCGAGGACCCGACGGGCTATGGACGCGTGATCCGCGATGCGCGCGGTCGCGTGCGGCGGATCGTCGAGCAGAAGGATGCCGGCGCGCGCGAGCTGCGCGTGCGTGAGTGCAACACGGGTGTTCTCGCCGCGCCGGCGGGCCGCCTCAAGAGCTGGCTTGCGCGGCTGAAGAACGATAACGCGCAGCGCGAGTTCTATCTCACCGATGTCATCGCCATGGCGGTGCGCGAGGGCGCGCGCGTGCAGCCGCTCATCGCGCCGACGGCCACCGAGGTGCTCGGAGTCAACGACAAGCAGCAGCTCGCGGAAGTCGAGGCCGCCTATCGGCGTGAGCAGGCTCTCGCGCTGATGCGCGCCGGCGTGACGCTGATCGATCCGGCGCGCCTCGATGTGCGCGGCACGCTCGAGGTCGGGCGCGATGTCGAGATCGACGTGAACGTCGTGTTCGAGGGCCGGGTGAAGCTCGCTGATCGGGTACGCATCGGGGCCAACTGCTTCATTCGCGACGCCGAGTTCGGCGCCGATACCCGGGTGTTTGCGAACTGTGTGATCGATGGGGCGGTGGCCGGTCCGCGCTGCAGTATCGGGCCGTTCGCGCGCATCCGGCCGAGCTCGGTGCTGGCGGACGGCGTGCACATCGGCAACTTCGTCGAAGTGAAGAACACGCAGGTGGGTCAGGGCAGCAAGGCCAACCATCTCACCTATCTCGGCGACAGCATCGTCGGCAGTGGCGTCAATGTCGGCGCCGGAACCGTCACCTGCAATTACGACGGCGTCAATAAGTCCACCACCCACATCGGTGACGGTGCGTTCATCGGCTCGGGCAGCATGCTCGTGGCGCCGGTGCGGATCGGCGCCGGGGCGACGATCGGTGCCGGCTCGACCATCACCCAGGACACCCCGGATCACCAGCTCACCCTCGGGCGTGCACGCCAGGTGAGCGTTCCCGGATGGCAGCGCCCCAGGAAGCGCCAGAGCTGAATTTGCCGCAGTCCGGAGCGTCGCCGCAGCGCGACGTGGTTCGCAGGATGGCGTTCGGGAGCCGCCACACGGCGGCGGATTGAGGCAAACTAGACCCCTTAGGATGAGGATCGAGAGCCATGTGCGGAATCGTTGGTGCGATCGCTGAGCGCAATATCGTCCCGGTCCTGATGGAGGGCCTGCGCCGGCTCGAATATCGCGGCTACGATTCGGCCGGTATTGCCGTCCTCAATGGCTCCCACCATCTCACCCGTCTGCGTACCGTGGGCAAGGTGCAGGTGCTGCAGGATGCGATCGATCAGCATCCGACCCACGGCAAGATCGGGATCGCGCACACGCGCTGGGCGACGCACGGCGTGCCGAGCGAGCGCAACGCGCACCCCCATGTCTCCCACGACGGGCTCGCGATCGTCCACAACGGCATCATCGAAAATCACGATGAGCTGCGCGCGGAGCTGAAGAAAGCCGGCTACACCTTCTCATCCGAGACCGACACGGAAGTCATCGCGCATCGCATCCACTATCACCTGAAGACCGTAAAGGATCTGTTCAAAGCCGTACGCGCGACGGTCGCGGAGCTCGAGGGTGCCTACGCGCTGGCGGTCGTGAGCGAACAGGATCCGGACCGGCTGATTCTCGCCCGTGAGGGTTGCCCGGTCGTGATCGGCCTCGGTGTCGATGAGAACTTCGTCGCCTCCGACATCGATGCGCTGCTGCCGGTGACGCGCCGCTTCATCTTCCTGCACGAAGGTGACGTGGCCGAGATCCGCCGCAAGGCGATCAAGGTCATCGACAAGGAAGGCAACAGCATCGAGCGTCCGGTGCGCGAGAGCGAGCTCTCCGCCACTGCCGCGGAGAAGGGCGAGTACCGCCACTTCATGCTGAAGGAGATCCACGAGCAGCCGCGCGCCGTGGCCAATACGCTGCAGGAGCGCGTGGCCAACGGGCGTCTGCTGGAAGCCGCCTTCGGTCCGACCGCGACGGAGCTCTTCAAGCGCACGGAATTCGTCCACATCGTCGCCTGCGGCACGAGCTATCACGCGGGCGTCGTCGCACGCTACTTCATCGAGCAGATCTGCAAGATTCCCTGCGCGGTGGAGATTGCGAGCGAGTACCGCTATCGCAATCCCGTCGTGCCCAGGAACTCGCTCTTCGTCACCATATCCCAGTCGGGTGAGACGGCCGACACGCTCGCCGCACTGCGCCTCGCCAAGCAGTCCGGTTACATCGCGGCTCTTGCGATCTGCAACGTGCCGGAGAGCTCACTGGTGCGCGAGTCGGAGCTCGTGATGCTCACGCGCGCAGGTCCGGAGATCGGCGTCGCCTCGACCAAAGCCTTCACGACACAGCTCGCGGCTCTCGGCATGCTGGTCGTGGCGATTGCCAAGCATCACAGCGCTGATGCGGAGCGCGAGCGCGGCCTGGTCACGCGCCTCATCGAGCTGCCGGCGCTGATCGAGAAGACCCTGGCGCTTGATCCGGTGATCCACAAGCTCGCCGAGCGCTTCGCCGACAAGCACCACACGCTGTTCCTGGGGCGCGGTGCGCTGTACCCCATCTCCCTCGAGGGCGCACTGAAGCTCAAGGAGATCTCCTACATCCACGCCGAGGGCTATCCGGCGGGAGAGTTGAAGCACGGGCCGCTCGCGCTGGTGGACGCCGACATGCCGGTGATCACCGTGGCGCCCAACAACGATCTGCTGGAGAAGCTCAAATCCAACATGATGGAAGTGCGCGCCCGCGGCGGCGAACTCATCGTGTTCGCCGATCCCGAGTCGGGCATCAGGGAAGGCGATGGCGTCACCGTCATCACCATGCCCAAGCACGTCACCTACTTCCAGGCACCCGTGGTCTACACCGTGCCGCTGCAGCTCCTTGCCTATCACGTCGCCATCATGAAGGGCACCGACGTGGATCAGCCGCGCAATCTCGCCAAGAGCGTGACGGTCGAATAGCTGCTGCGGTCTTCGGCCGGAGACAGGCGCCTGAAGAAGTTCAAACACGAAGCGGAGTTGTTCAAGGCAGCCTTGCTCGCCGGTGTTGAATATGCGGAGGGCCGCAAGGCGGTCGAGTTCGAGTCCACCGATTCAGCCAGCAGCAAAGCGCTCTACGTCTATCGGCTGCTGGTGCACGACAAGATCATCTCACCGATGCCGGAAGACCAGGTTGGCGAGAAGACGATTCGCCACAGGCTTGCGGCCTGGTACGCCCATCAGCTGCCTGAGGGACATCCGCTGTTGGATTAGATCCGAGATCCGGTTCACACCCTGAGACTCCTGCCGATCCCCGCGTAGCGGCATTCCCCCGCAAGCTCAAGAAGGCCGCGCGCCTGCCGATTCCCCGTAATGCCGCCATGTGCGCGGCGCCTGCGACGCTGCGTCCGCGAGGGATATCAGATGTTCCGTCGTCCGCTTGCCTTAATCCTGGTCTGGATTTCAATGCCGATGCTGCTCGGCGGCTGCGGTGGCGGAGGCGGCAGTGACGGCAACAGCCACGCGCAGGGCAATTCCGGTCAGCCCTGGCCGACGTCGAGTTTCTCGGGCGCGGTCAGCTTTCAGGGCGCTCCCCTCGCCGGTGTGACGATCATCGCCTTCAACGCCAATTCAAACTCGGTCTTCGGCACCACCACGACCGATGCGAGCGGCAACTACTCCTTCGCCGGCCTGGGGACCGCGTGCACGGATAACTGCACGCAAAACTATGAGTTCTGGGCCGTGAAGGACGGCTATGCGTTCGCGCCAGTGCTGGCGAGCAATCCGACCGGCAACCGATCCGCGTATCAGTGGAGTCCTGCGCCGTCGAACTGGATGCTGGCCAACGGCGCGGCGGTAACGCGGGACAGTCACAACGGAATCTTCACGACCGGCAGTGGTGCGCCGAATGCCGTGTTCACGGTTTTCAACTTCGATTCGGAGACGGCGGGCGCAAACGGCCCGGTGGACTCGGTTGCCGGTGCCAACTTCTTCGCCTTCGACGGCTCGAACGCGCGTGTGCAGCTCGCCGCGAGCGGACAGACCGTGAGCTACGCACCGGGTGACGACGCGGCGGTTCATGCCGGCGTCGCCTGGCCGGGCACGCGCTACGTCGACAATCAGGACGGAACCGCGACGGATCAGCTCACCGGACTCATCTGGCTGAAAGATGCGGGCTGTCTCGGGCGGGCCGATTGGGCGTCGGCGATCGCCAGCGTGAATGCACTCGCCAGCGGGAGCTGCGGACTCACGGACGGCTCCGCCGCCGGACAATGGCGGATGCCCAATCAGTGGGAGCTTGAAAGCCTCATCGATGAATCTGCGACCGCGCCGGCACTCACCGCGGGCAGTCCGTTCACGAACCTCTCCGGCACGGCGTACTGGACCTCGACCAGCTATTACGGTGGCGTGGGCGGATCAGCCGCCGCCTGGGCGATTCGGCTGTCCGATGGCCGCTATATCAATGACGGAATTGCCAACGACAAGTCGGCGGCCCTGGCGGTCTGGGCGGTGAAGGGAAGCGGCGGTGGCACCGTGAAGCTGCAGGCCACCGGCTTCTACGTTCACTATGTCTCCGGCGACGACGGCAGCGTCGAGGCGGGCGTCCCGCTCACCTTCCAGCGGATGGTCGATCACGGCGATGGCACGGTGACAGATAGCGTGACTGGGCTGGTTTGGCTCAAGCAGGCTGACTGCATCAACGGCACCTGGGCGCAGGCGCTCGCCGCCATCAATGCCCTCGCGAGCGGGCAGTGCGGACTCACCGATGGGTCGACCACGGGTACATGGCGAATGCCGAACCGCAAGGAGCTCGCAAGCCTTGCGGACCGCGCACAGAACAACCAGGCCGATTTCTTCGACTACACCTGGATGAGCGCGAGCCCCGGTATCGGGTCGACAAGCGCTCCGTTCGCGAGCTTCGTGCAGCTGCAGTACTACTGGACCTCCACGACCGACGCGAGCGATACGACTGCCGCCTGGACGGTGTTCAGCTGCGACTTCGGCATCTACGACACGCCCAAGGCGACGAGCGGCTATTCGCTGGCGGTGCGCGATCGCGGAACCTGACGAAGGCTTACAGCTCAGGCGGCACTCGCAGCGACTGCGGTAGCCTCTGCCATCCGCCTGAGTCGCACGTAATCGGTCTTGCCGCTGCCGAGTAACGGGATTGCATCGAGGCGCTGCACGATGCGCGGCACGGCAAGCTCGGGCGCACCGAGCTGCCGGGCAGCAAGACTCAGCCGCTCGCGGCCCAAGGCGTCGGCGGTCGTAAACAACACCAGTGCCTCGCCCTTGGCCGCATCCGCTCGCGTTGAGGCGGCATGCGCGAAGCCGGGCGCCGCCGCCGTGGCAATGCGCTCCACCACCTCGAGCGAGATCATCTCCCCGGCGACTTTCGCGAAGCGTTTGACGCGGCCGCGAATGTGGATGAAATCGTCCTCGTCCATTTCGACGATGTCGCCCGTGCAATACCAGCCGTCGCCGATCGAGTTGGGCGGCTGAATCAATCCCGGCCGGTCGTGCAGCAGATATCCCTTCATGACATTGGGCCCGCGCACGTGCAGCACGCCGCCGCGGTCGATTCCCGGCACGCTCTCGAGCTGGTACTCCAATCCGGGAAGGGGCTGACCCACGCTGCCGCCGCGGCAGGCCATCGGCACGTTCACCGCGATGACCGGTGCGCATTCCGTGACGCCGTAGCCTTCGAGTACCCGGATGCCGAACTTCTCGATCCAGGTGCGACGCACGTCATCGGCCAGTCGCTCCGCGCCGGCGACGACATAGCGCAGTCTGCCGAAATCGTAGGGGTGCGCGAACCTGGCGTAGTTGCCGAGAAAGGTGGAGGTTCCGAACAGCACCGTGCAATTGCGGTCGTAGACCATCTCCGCAACGATCCGGTAGTGCAGCGGGCTCGGATACAGGAAAACGTTGCAGCCTGAGACCAGCGGCATGACAACGCCGCACGCGAATCCGAAGGAATGAAACAGCGGCAGCGCAACCATGAACTTGTCGAGCGGGGAGAAGTCCGCGACGGCGCGGATCTGCGCGATGTTGGACAGGAGGGAGGTATGCGAGTGCACCACCCCCTTGGGCTTGCCTTCCGAGCCAGAAGTGAACAGCACTACGGCGGGATCCTCGGGGCGCTGGCGAACCGTGACGCTGCGCGGAAAGCAGCTGTGCCACAGGACCCACAGGCGCGTGGCGATTCCGACGCGGCCCCTCAGGTCTTCCAGATACAGCACGGTCACGCCCGGCAGCTCCTCAAGCAGTTTGCCAAGGCGGGCCTTGTCGATGAACGCACGCGAAGTCACGAGCGTGCGTATCTTCGCCACCGCGCACGCCGCCCGGACTGCCTCCGTTCCTGCGGTGTAGTTGAGCAGCGCCGGGATGCGGCGTGTCGCCGATAGCCCGAGAATCAGAGCGAGCGTCGGCGCCGCGTTCGGCATCACGATGCCGACGGTCTCATCGACACGTGTCAGGCGCCCGAGCAGACGGGCGAGCGCCAACGCCATTCGCAGCATCGAGCCGTACGACTCCTGCTTCAGGCGCACATCCTCGACGATGCGGTAGCGCGAGCCGAAGGAGGACCTGGCATCGAGAAAGGCCTCGAACAGGGTACGCTGCGGCCGCGTCGCCACCAGCATTTCAAGAAGGATGCGGCGCATCAGCTCGCCCGCCCGGCGCCGTCGCTGCTTGGCAGAGGGCAATTGCGGCATCGCAATCCGGCGCGCTGGCTGAATCGAGATGCGGATCTTGGGGAACAGGCGCAGCGGGTAGATCCCCGCCAGGCGCCCGAAGTAACTGCGGCCGGCGCCATCGATGCGCACCGGCACGATCGTCGCGCCGGTCCTGGCAGCGACTAACGCCGCGCCGTCATAGACCTTCATCAGCGAGCCGGTCACGGTGAGGCGCCCTTCAGGGAACACCACCACCGGTTGCCCACTTTCGACGAGCCTGCAGATCAGCTTCAGCGCCAGAGGGTTCGTTGAATCCACGGCCAGGTGCGGTACGAAGCGCAGCAGCAGCCGGAAGTACCAGCGCGAGAGGATCTGGGTGTGCACGACGAAAATCGCGTTCACCGGCAGAAATGCGCCGAGCAGGGCACCGTCGAGGAAGGACTCGTGATTGGCGACGATCAGGGTGCGCCGACTGGTGAATACGTCGCGCGCGCCGCTCACATGTACGCGAAACAGCGGCCGCAGGATGGCGCGCAGCACGACCCTCACGATCGCGTATCGCAGCAGTGGCTTTCTCATCTTGGCGTGCCCTCTTTGGTGCCCGCTGGCGGGCGCAGGTGATGGGGGGCATCCTGGATGAGGGTGCCGCCAGATGCGACTCGTTCCGGCTAAGCGGCGTACAGGTAGCCGGTTAGTATCATCTGGTGATACCTTATAAGCTCACCGTCCAAGCGCCAGGAGCAACCGATGGCCGAGCGTGATCTGATCGTCGCGGAACTCAAGCGTGCGCTGCGCGAGAAGGGACTCACCTACGCGACGGTGGCGCAGAAACTGGAGCTCAGCGTCGCAACCGTCAAGCGGCTGTTCTCGAGCGGTGACTTCTCGCTGCACAGAGTCGATCTCATCTGCGAGCTTCTGGGTATCGGCTGGCGCGAGATTCTCGAGCGCGCACACGATCACACGACGCCGGTGAATCAACTCACCCTCACGCAGGAACAGGAGATCGTTTCCGATCCGAAGCTGCTGTTCGTCACCTGGCTGGTCATCAATCGCGCGCCCTTCGAGGAGATCGTCGCGACGTATCGCTTCAGCAAGGCGGAGCTGCAGCGGCTCCTCATCCGTCTCGATCGCCTGAAGGTGATCGAGCTGCAGCCGATGAACCGGGTCCGCCTGCTCGTGAGCCGCCGCTTCAGCTGGCGCGCCGCAGGTCCGGTGCATCGCTACATTCACCAGAAGTTGCTGCGTGAGTTCCTGGAGAGCTCATTCTCGGCGGCCAACGAGGAGTTCTTCTTTCACGGTGCGCTGGTCTCGGAGGAGTCCCTCGCGCTTCTGAAGCGCACGTTGCGCGCCGCGTCGCAGGAGTGTCTGCAGATCTTCGAACGCGATCGCTCGACGCAGCAGGACGGACGCGGTTGCGCATTCCTGCTGGCCGTGCGGCCCTGGACCTACAGCGGCTTCAAGCAGTTCGAACGCTGAAGCCGCGGCACGACGGCGCCGTCAAAGAGCACCTGCAGCGCGCTGTCGTGATAGAGGCTCGCGGGGGTGACAGTGCGCCGCTCCCAGGGGATGCGACCGAAGTACCATAGCTTCCACAGCCGCAGATCCGCTCCTGGGCTGCGTGCGAGCAGCTCGCGAAAGGTCATCACCTTGCCCAGCACCACGCCGGTGGACTCGGCGAGCACCTCGCGCACGAAGCGCGAGCAGAACTGCCGCCGCGACTCGAGATTGAAGCCGGTGTCGTACAAGCGCCCCAGCCGCGACCGTGCCGCCGCCTGCAGCGTGACGCACTCCTCCGCAGTCAGGGCACGCGGCAGCCGCAAGACGGCGACGCGACCGTGCTCGGAGCGCTGCACAAAGCGCGCGAAGGGTGTGTGACAGGAGAAGGGGATGCGGCTCTCGGCGATGAGTGCGCCCCGATCATTGAAGCCGGTCACGATGCCGACATGATTGGTCCAGATCCGCGTCACGGCGGCAATCTGGCGGAAGGGTGTACGGGCGATGCGGATGAAGACCACATCGCCGGTGCGCACAACGTTCTCGAGCTGGCGCAGATCCGAAACCGCAAACGGTGCTCTCGGCACGGCGTCGTTGTTGAGCATTGAGCGGGTCCTCACTTTGAAACTGCGAGTCCAGCTTCTTCGCGCACAAAGGACGAGACCACTCGAATCGGCGCGGTAGCCTGGCACGGACTGCCAGGTATCGCCGCCGGCTACCCCAACCGCCTCCGCGCTCATAACCCGCTGAGATAAGCGGGCGAGCTCGCACAGGTATGAAACTCTGGAGACGCCGGCACTGCGGCTCCCGCTGCTCAAGGAAGGACGCCATGCTCCCGGACTACGGAGTCGCCGTCGGAAACTTCGTCAACTACACGACGAATCAGGGCCAGTGGCTCCACGTCGATCTCAATATCAACGCCGGCGGCACCGTCTACCAGGCTGCTGTCGATGTGAACGAACCGAACGGCCTGTTTCAGTATCAGGTGTTCGATCAGCTGGATCTGAGCCTGTTCGCGCCCGTCATGGCGCTCGCCGACGGCTGGCATCACCTCGCGAGCACCCCGACTTCCGGTGCGATCGACTACGCACGCAGCCTCATCTTCCAGCGCCCGCTCGGCTGCCTGGCCGTAATCATTGGGTTTATCAACTGGATCTTCGGCGCCAACCGGCAAGTGTGGACGAACGTGACCGGCAACGAGGCCGGTAACGCCCTGATCGCGATGGTCACGGGATCACAGCGAGTGTTTGCCTTCGGCGCGCCGTACACCAGCGGCTACGGCGTGCATGACGTGCATTGCAATCAAGGCGATCCGCCCGGGCAGTTTCGACCCCTGGACGGCATCTGGCAGGACGGCTGTGTATTTGCACTGAAGGCCGACGGAACGCTGTCCGCCTATCTCGGAAAATTCTCGACCCAGTCGCTCAACACGGACGACAACGGCATTCCGAAGTAACGGCTTGGCCCGCGCGGCGACCGCAGGGGCTGGGCCGCAACCCCGCTATTTTGCGGGTTTGGGAATCAGATTGCGGATCGGCGGATAGAATTGCGCAAACGTGCCGTCGTAGGCACCGTTGGGGACGTGACACTTGACGCACGGATTGCCCGGCGCCTGGGCCGTCGAGTCATGCGCGTCCTTATCGAACAGGAAGAAGGCGTGCCCTTCGGCGTAGCGCGTGTGATCCACCACATGAATCTCGAACGCATTCAGTGACCCGGGCACGAAGCCCGCGCGGTCGATCGAGGCGCCGCGCTGCGTCTCATAGAAGGACAACAGGAACATCGAGCCATCGGCGTAGTGGCCGTGCTCCTTGAAGTACTGATACGCGGTCGGCTCCATCAGCACGACCTGAAATGCGCCCGGGTGTTCGACGCTGAAGGCGGCGTCGTTGTAGTTCATGCCGAGCGAGGCACCGAGGAACACCCAGCGATCGAGATCCGCCGGCCGGGTGAGACGACCCGCGGCATCCAGGTTCGCGACGTGGCGGGAGCCCTGCGCCGCCGGGTTCGCCTGACCTCGCGCATGCGCGGCATAGAGCCCGCTGCCGAGAGCCACCACCCCCGCCGCTGCCGAGATGATCCGCGCGATCGATGTTTTCATAGCCGAGACGCTACGATGCCGCGCTCAAGCTGGCAAGCCGCTCCTCGTGCCGACGCGGCATAATCTCCGGATCTCGCCGGATCACCGAGGGACGGGGTACTGCCTTGAACAAAGCGCTCTTCGCCGACTACATCGCCTGCTTCAACCGGGACGATTACGCGGGCTTCGGCAAGTACTACGCCGATGATGTGCTGCTCGAGCTCGGGCGCAAGAAGCAGCTGCGGGGGCGCCAGGCCATTCTCGATTTTTACCGCGAGGTCAAGGCGCGGATCCGCGAGACGCTGGAAATCCGCAACGTCATCTGCGATGAGCAGGGGCTCGCCGCCGAGATCGCCACCGAGTTCTATGCGCTCGAGGATTGGCCCGAGTTCATTGCCGGCCCGGTAAAGAAGGGCGAGTCGATCCACATCGTGAGCTTCGTGCATTACCGGATCGAGAACGGTCGCTTCGCGCATATCCGCTCGACACGCCTGTGAGCGGTATGCACCGCCGAACAGCGGTCGGCGCCGGCGCTCCCCTCGACGCTCTCCTGAGGCTGCCGGCATAATCCCGCGCGCCATGAGCGAGCGCGCAGGGGAATTCGACTACATCGTTGTCGGCGGCGGCTCGTCGGGCTGCGTGCTGGCGAGCCGTCTGTCCGCGGACCCTACGCTCAAGGTGCTGCTGCTCGAGGCCGGCGGCAACGACTCGCACTACGTGCTGCGCATGCCGCTCGCGTTCCTGCGCGCGATGTTTCGCGCGAATTTCGTCTGGGGATACACGAGCGAGCCGGAGCCCTACGCGGATGGGCGGCGGCTCATGCTGCCGCGCGGGCGCGTGCTCGGCGGATCCGGCTCGATCAACGGCATGTTCTACATGCGCGGCCACTCGCTCGATTTTGAGACCTGGCGGCGCATGGGGTGCGAGGGCTGGGGCTACGCCGACGTGCTGCCGTACTTCAAGCGCATGGAGACCAGCTGGCGGGGCGCCAACAAATATCACGGCGACCGCGGGCCGCTCGATGTGCGCCCGATCGATACCAGCCGCCTGCTGCACGATCCGCTCATGCAGACGGCGGTTGCCGCGGGTTTCAATACGACCGAGGACATTCACGGCGATGTCGAGGAAGGCTTTGCGCGCGGGGAAGTCAATATCGACAGCCGCGGCCGCCGCGCCAGCACCTCCTGGGCCTACCTGCACCCGGCGATGGGACGGCGCAATCTGACCGTCCAGTTGAATGCGCAGGCGACACGGGTCCTGATCGAGAACGGACGCGCCGTCGGCGTTGAGTATCTGCACCGCCGTGAACGCCGGCAAGTGCGGGCTGAGCGCGAAGTCATCCTTTGCGGCGGCGCGTACAACTCACCGCAGCTCCTGATGCTCTCGGGTATAGGACCGGCCGCGCAATTGCGCCATCACGGCATCGAGCCGATGGTCGATCTGCCGGGCGTCGGCGCCAATCTCTCGGAGCATCCACACATTCCGGTGTCGTTCGCGGCGAGTGAGCCGGTGACGTTCCTCAACGAGCTGCGCTTCGATCGGGCCGTGCGCTCGACGCTTCGCTGGGCGGCCCTCGGCACCGGCGCCTTCGCCACCCAGATCAACAGTTGCAACGTCGTCGTGCGCACGCGGCCTGATCTCGCGCAGCCGGATGTGCAGCTCATGTGCAATCCGGTTCGGATGGATGCCAAGCTCTGGTTTCCGGGTGTCACGTCGACCCAGGAACATCTGATCACCGCCGACGTGGTCGTGCTGCACCAGAAGAGCCGCGGCGTCGTCAGCCTGCGATCGGCCAATCCGCTCGACTCACCGCGCGTGCAGCTCAACATCTTCCAGGAGCCGGAGGATCTCGCCACGGCGCGGCGCGGCATCGAGACGGCGCGGCGGATCTACCGCACCCCGCCACAGGCAGCGCTGGTGGCGCGCGAAGTGATGCCGGGCGCGGAGTTGAGGAGCGATGCGCAGCTCGATGCCTACATCCGCCGCACCACGGGTGTCACGCAGCACCCGGTCGGGACTTGCAGCATGGGGATCGGGGGAGATGTCGTCGTCGACCCGCAGCTGCGGGTGCGCGGCATCGCGGGCCTGCGCGTTGCGGATGCCTCGATCATGCCGACGGTACCGGGTGGCAATACGAACGCGGCCTGCGTGATGATCGCCGAGAAAGCCTCCGACATGGTGCTCGGCAAAGCGCCGCTGCCGGCCGAGCACGTACGTCCATTGCCAATGCGTTGAGTCTGCGCCATGCGGGTGTACGTGATCCGACACGCGATCGCGGCCGAACGTAACCGCCGCCGCTGGCCGGATGATGCCGAGCGCCCGCTCACCGCGCACGGAGAGCGCAAGTTCCGGCGGCTGGCGCGCGAGCTCGGCAAGGTCGTCGGGCGCGTGGATCGGCTCTACACCAGTCCGTTGCGACGTACGCGGCAGACCGCAGCCCTGCTGAGGCGAGCCGGTGGCTGGCCGAAGGCGCGCGAGGCGCCGGTGCTGGCGCCCGGCGGCGGCGCTGCGCAAGTGCTGGCACTGGTCAAGCGCGAGCGCTGCAAACGCATCGCCCTCGTCGGCCATGAGCCCGACCTCACCGCGCTACTCGCCCACATGCTCGCCGGGCCACGCGCGCAGTTCAGCGGAGCTTTGGAGAAGGGCGCAGTGGCGTGTTTGAACTTCGAGGGCCGCGTGCGGGCAGGCGCCGCCCATCTCGAGTGGCTGCTGACGCCGCGGCTTGCTCGAAAGCTACGACGCGCCCGCTAGGCGCGCCGTCAGATCGTAAGCATCGGCGGCGGTGATCACGACATCGGCCCAGTCGCCCGCTCGCAGAGAGCCCGGCGGATCGATGCGCACGACGCCGTCGATTTCCGGCGCATCGGCCTGGGTGCGTGCAATCGCAATGCCGTCCTCCACCTTGTCGACGAGCACACGGGTGCGCTCGCCCACACGCCGCGCCAGATGCTTCACACTGATGGCCGCCGCGCGCTCCATGAAGCGCTGGTAACGCTCATCCTGAAGCTGGGCCGGGATGTGATCCGGCAGCGCATTCGCACGCGCGCCTTCGACCGGAGAGTATTTGAAGCAGCCGACGCGATCGAGCTCTGCCTCGTCGATCCAGGCGAGCAGCTCCTCGAACTCGGCCTCGGTCTCGCCCGGGAAGCCGACGATGAACGTGCTGCGGATCGTGAGCTCAGGACAGCCACGGCGCCAGCAGCGGATGCGCTCCAGCGTGTCCTCCGCATGGGCCGGCCTGCGCATCCGCTTCAACACGCTGGGACTGCCGTGTTGAAACGGTATATCGAGGTAAGGCAGCACACGCCCCTCGGCCATGAGCTCGATGACGGCGTCGACGTGCGGATACGGATAGACGTAGTGCAGGCGTATCCACGCCTCGAGAGTGCCGAGCGCGCGTGCCAGATCGATGAAGCGCGAGGCATACTCCTCGCCGCGCCAGCTCGCCTTGCGGTAGTGCAGGTCGGCGCCATAAGCGCTCGTGTCCTGGGAGATGACCAGCAGCTCCTTCACGCCGGCATCGACCAGGCGCTCCGCCTCACGCATGACATCGTCGATGGGGCGGCTTGCGAGCCGGCCGCGCATCGCCGGGATGATGCAGAAGCTGCAGCGGTTGTTGCAGCCCTCGGAGATCTTCAGGTATGCGTAGTGGCGCGGGGTGAGGCGCACGCCCTGCGGCGGCACCAGGTCGACGAACGGATCGTGGCGCGGCGGCAGATGCGTGTGGACCGCGCGCACGACATCCTCATACGCATGCGGCCCCGTGATCGAGAGCACCTGCGGATGACGTTCACGGATGCGCTCCGGGCGCGCACCGAGGCATCCCGTGACGAGAACGCGGCCGTTCTCGGCGAGCGCCTCGCCAATGGCCTCGAGCGACTCATCCACCGCCGAGTCGATGAAGCCGCAGGTGTTGACGACCACCAGATCGGCGGCCTGGTAGGTGGGCGCGACCTCATAACCCTCCGAGCGCAGCTTGGTGATGATCCGCTCCGAATCCACCAGTGCCTTGGGGCAACCCAGGCTGACGAAGCCCACTCTGGGCGCGCGTACGCGTGTGCGCCGCGCGCTCGGCTTGCGGCGGGATGCACTCTTGCGGGGCTTTCGGGACGGCATGGATGAACGGCGTGCGGAAGTGCCTGAAGGCATCCGCGGTCAGGCTTGCGATTCGTTCAGGGCTGGGACAGGTCGGTCGCGATGCCCGCGGTCGAATTCCCCGCTCCCGGCTGATGGCGCATGGTCCACAGCGCGTAGAACAGGGCGAGCGTCGCCAGCGGCATCAGGATCCAGGGCCACCAGAGCGCGCGCCGGTGCGGGGCGGGGCGCAGGGCCTCTTGGGTATTCTGCATGGCGCGCAGCCTACTCTCAGGCAGGTCCGGGAGGCAACGGGAGCCCCTCCAGGGTGACAATTTTACCTTCTGCTCCCCCACCATCCAGGGCCAGAACACCCACCGTGATGGGGAGGTTGAAGCGCCGGGGTCCGGCGCTGCCCGGATTGAAGTAGAGCACCCCGCCGCGCCGCTCGAGCAGGGGTCGGTGCGAGTGCCCGGCGATGACTACGCCGGTATCGAATGGCGCCGGGCGCTGTTTCAACTCTTTGAGATCATGCAGGACGTGCAGCGCGACCGATTCGAGCTCGAGATCGAGCGTCTCGGGAATACCCTGCACCCATACCCCGTGATCGTTGTTGCCGCGGACGGCGTGGACGGGCGCGATCGCGCGCAGGGCATCGAGGATGGCGGCACCGCCAATATCGCCGGCATGGATGATCTGATCCACGCCGCTCAAGGCGCGGATTGCCTCAGGCCGCAGCAGTCC
>Ga0335080_10001743_pt1 | contig 21586 bp, 8 predicted proteins | sample Lox_Sample_34_FD_206720 | JGI IMG/M metagenome (GOLD analysis project Ga0335080, IMG submission 206720) | Soil microbial communities from Loxahatchee National Wildlife Refuge, Florida, United States - Lox_Sample_3.4 | ecosystem: Environmental > Terrestrial > Soil > Wetlands | place: USA: Florida...
AGGAAGGCCGCGTGCTGGGCGAGTTTTGCCTGGCGCTCATTACCAGCGGCCGGGGTGAATTGCAGACGCGCCAGGGGCGCCAGGCCTTGCGCGCTGGGGATGCTTTGCTGTATCAGCCGGGCGAGTGGCACCGGCATCGCCCGATCAAAGCCATCGGCTGGTCCAATGTCTGGATCAATTTCAACGGCAACCTGCCTCACCGCTGGCTGCGTGATGGCAATTTCCGGCTCAATAAAAATCTGGTCCGGGTCGCCAACCGACCGCTCTTTGAGAAACAGTTCCGCCACCTGGTAGAATCCGTGGACGCCGCCGGCACGCGCAACTCGCTGCAATTCTCCTGGCAATCCATCGGCCTGTTGTCGCACTTTCTGGTGGATGCCACGTCAGCCGATCATCCGCAAGCGAGTCGTTCCGGCGATGCCGTGGTGGACGGGGCGATGGATTTCATCTGGAGCCAGAGCCACAATCAGATTGGCGTGCCCGAGGTCGCGCAGCACACGGGCGTCAACCGGCGCACCCTGGAACGGCGATTCAGGTCCGTCACCGGCTCCTCGTTGCTGAACGAGATCCAACGTTGCCGGATTTCCCGCGCCGCGCTGTTGTTGCGCGAAACAGATGTGCCCATCAAATACGTGATTGGCCGCGCCGGCTTTTCCAGCTACCAACGCCTGCGCCGCGCCTTCCAGAAGCATTTCCGTTTATCGCCGGAAAATTACCGCGCTAGCCAACGGCACACTGTTTAGCGATAGTCCCCGGGACGATGGGGTCACGGCATCAACCCATCCTTGATTTGTACCGGTTGCGATTGAATTGTCACCGTGGCCGGCTCCAAACCATTGCGCGTGGCGGTCAAAGTAATGACGCCTGGTTGCAAGGTCGAGCGGATGGCGACGCGGTTGATGCCGCATTCGGTGTCCAAATAAAGATTGTTGATCGAATTGGTGACGCCGCTGTTGTAACCGCCGCGCCAAACGGCCGGGCCGTCCAGCTTGAAATCCACACGCGCCTCGTCCGTTGGACAACGTCGCCCTTGCGCGTCCACGACTTCAACATCGAACAACGCCACGTCTGAAGCGTCGGCATGCAAGCCGTTCGGACCGGTGTGGGCGGTGAGTTTGAGAGTCTTGGCCAGGCCGGCAGTTTGAATTTCGTCTTGCGCAACAACTTTACCGTCGGCCGTGCCAGTGGTTTTAATGACACCGGGCTCAAAATGAACCGCTGGGAAAGCGTAGATGTAACCGGTATTTCCGAGGTCTTTGTTCGCGCCGCTGAAGGTATCCACAAAATCGCATGACTGATTGGTCGTGCCCAAGGATTTACCGTTCACAAAAAGCTCCACGCTGTCGCAATGATTTGCAGCGACATAAATCGTCTTCACCGTGTTCGTCGGATATGTCCAGTGGCCGATGATGTGAATGTCCGGGTCGGGATTTTGCATCACGCGATAGACGTAATACGCCTCTTTCGGCAGCCGGACGGAATCCACCTTGCCGCTGACGCGACAGACTTCGCTGCTGTCCTGGCGGCCGTCCGCGTTGGAGTCCGACCAATAAATTGAGGCATACCCGGACCATTTCGCGTGCGCCGGGTCGGCGTTGGTGATGACGTTGCTGAAGTAATCGTGATATCGCACGGCGGCGGCGAGGCAGAACGATTCGGAATTCCAGTGATAAACGTCGTTTTGTCCGGGCTTGAAACCGAAATACGGCGGAGAATAATCGTCCCAGAACCGCCGCGCGGCTTCGTCGCGGAAATCCTCCGTCTCGATGAGGGGCGCGCGGTCGCGGCGCTCGGCGCTGTAGGCGCGGAACAGATTGGTGTAACCCTTCAATCCGTCGGTGCGCGGATCCTGCCCGATCATCACGCCGAAGTATCCGGCGATGGGTGTGGCGGACGGTTCATTCAGCGTGCGGCACCCGACGACGCGCCCGCCGTTCGGGTCATATTGTTTCTGCAGCTCGAGCATCTGCTGCAGATGCGGTGTCGTAATGTTGTTGTTGCCCGCTTCCCAAAACAAAACGCTCGGGTCGTTGCGGAAATAAATCATGGAATCGCGCATCACCTCAACGCGTTGTTCCCACTGGCGGGCGGCAACGTCCGGCTGCAGCCGCCGGTCCAGGACCGGATCCTGTTCCTTGTCGCCGGCTGGGCAGATTTCGACGATGCCCGTCCGGTCGCAGGCGCGCACATCCACCGCTTGCGGTGAAATATGCATCCAACGGATGTAATTGGCGTGCGTGCTGCGGATGAGTTGCGCGTTGTAATCGTGCATCCAGTCCGGATACGCCTCGCCCAGGCCGGCCCAATCATCGCTCGAACGTTGCGCGTAGCCGGTCAGCCAGACGAACCAGTCGTTCAAATAAACGCCGCCGGTGCCGGCGCCGCCTTTGAATTCCGTCTTGCGAAAACCGGTCCTGATTTTTTGCACATCCACCACTTTGTCGCTCACGGCGAGAATGCAGTAAACGTCGTACAGTTCCGGTGTTTCAACGCTCCAGAATTTGGCATCCGCCAGTTTGCCGCCCGCTTTGAAAATTTCCGTCTCGCCATCCACCAGGTCCGACGTGTCGCCCTGGATTTTCGCGCAAACATTTCCTGCGGCGTCCACGATCACCACGGACAACGTGATGGATTGCTGGTCGCCGGATTCGTTGCGCACCTGCGATTCAACGTTCACGTCGCAGGTTTTGTTTTTGACATCGAAGTTCGATGGATAAACGTAAATGCCCGTGGTCTTGAGATTTTCGTAGAGCGGCAGCGTTTGATAGACCTTGCCGGTCAAATGGAGCCGAATGTCGTGGTTCAAACCGCCGTAATTCGGATTGAACGCGCGGCCCATCCATTCGAATTCCGCGCCCGTCGCCTCTTCCTTGTAATCGTTGCTGTTGTCCACCTTCACGGCGATGACGTTGTCGGTGTCGCCGAACTTGGCGAATTTAGTCAGATCGAGGCCGCAAGGCGTGACGCCGTTTTCGTATTTACCGACATACTGTCCGTTGACCCAGAACCGTCCGGCCTGTTTCAGACCTTCAAATTCGAGAAACACCTTTCCGTCCTTCGCGGCTGCCGGCAGCTTGAAATGTTTCCGATACCAGGCAATGCCGGCGTAAGCATAACGGTCGCCGCCGCTGTGACTGATGATGTGCTGGTAGGAATCCGCATCGTTGTAAGTGTGCGGCGCGCTGACCGTCGTCCACTTCGCATCGTCGAAATCCACCCGTTCTGCGTTGGTGGCGTCTTCGCGGATGAACTTCCAATCGGGATTGAAGTTGTAATCGGCGTGCGGCGAGAAAGGCGGAGTGAAATGGGTTTGTGCCGCGTTCAACGGCAACACCGCGACCAGCCAGATCAGAACAGCGGCGGTGGTCGATGTCTTGAGAGGGAAAATCATTTTCCGGCGGGCCGGATTTTCACCAGCACGACCCCGTGGCGTGCGACGGTCGCGGTAAATTGATTTTCAAATCCGCCCAGGTCCTTTTGCCGCCACAAATCGCGCACGGTTTGCCCGCCGGAAAGTTTCAGGTCACCCCAACTGACCGTCACTGTGGCCGGCTGGTCGCCGAGATTGAACAGGCCCACGGCTTTGGTTCCATCATCCAGGTCTTTGGCATAGACGCAAGTGTCTCCGTTCGAGGAAACGCAGGTCGCTTCTTTGCCGAGCGTGTCCTGGTCAATCGCCAGCACTTCGTCGTTGCCCAAGAGGTTCAACGTGAAATCGTCGAGCTTTTCCATGTCACAACCGATGAGCAGCGGCGCGGACAGCAGGCACCAGAGGCTGATATGGGTATATTGTTCGTCCGGGGTGAGGCGCGTGGGATGCAGGTGGCCCCAGCCGACCTGGCCGACGACCAGCATGTCCGGGTCATTCCAATGTCCCGGGCCCGCAAACGGCCCAGCCCGTTCCTGTTTGAAGCCGATATTGCTCATGCTTTTCCACGTGTCATTGATGTCGCCGGTGGTGCGCCAGCAATTGCCGCCCACTGCCGCGCCCCAATTCCAGACGTCGGCCATGCCGTATTGGCAGAGGCTGTAAACGATATCGCGTTTTTGTTGACGCAAATATTGGCCCATGATTTTGTAAGGATAAATTGCCACCTCCACGTTGGTTTTGGCCCTGCCTTCGAGCCAGGTGGGAATGTCCTTGGCGTCCGGGTTCTTGCCTTCGGCGATGCCGCCGTAGCTGCACCAATCGTATTTCAAATAATCGAATCCCCACGCGGCATAGGTTTGGGCGTCCTGTTTCTCGTGCCGCCAGCTTCCCGTGCAACCTCCGCAGGTCCACGGGCCGGGCGAGGAATAAAGCCCGGCCTTCAAACCGAGTTTATGAATGTAATCCGCCAGACCTTGCATGTCGGGAAAGCGGGAGTTGGGCACGATTTTTCCGCCGGCGGTGCGGAACGGTCCGTGCAGAGTCGGGTCTTTGGAATTGCGGTGGTTCTGCCAGTAATCATCCACGTTGATGTAAGTCCAGCCATGATTGATGAGGCCGCTCTTCACCATGGCGTCGGCAGCACGCTTGACCCGGTCTTCGGAAACTGCATTGGCAAAACAATTCCAACTGTTCCAGCCCATCGGCGGCGTGAGCGCGATGCTGTCGCCGCAGACGATGCGGAATTTTTCCTCGGCGACGCCCAGATTATTTTTCGCGTGCAACGTGACGTTGAATTCGCCCGGTTTCTTCAATTTGCCGGTAATCCGTCCGGTCCGGGCATCCAGTTTCAACCCGCGCGGGAGGTTATCTGCGGAAAAGGTCATGGGCCGGTCGCCCGTGGCGGGGATGGTGAACAAAAACGGCGAGCCGGGACGGACGCCGAAAATTTTCGCGCCGTTGATGCGGGGCGTGGCCGCCGCGGGCGGTGTCAGTATATCCGCCGCGGCCAAAGGGCCGGCCAGGGCGATCAACAGAATCATTGCCAGAAAAAGCGACGAGGTTTTCGAACGACGGCCAAAGCAGATGGTACTCATATTCATGCACTCCCGTTTTGAGGAACAAGGTATCGCCTTCACCCCGGCGATGAAAGTTGATTTCAACGGGACTTTCAGTTGCTGGCGGCCCCGGGCTACTGCAATTGCAACCGATAGAAGGTTTGCGGCCAGTTCGGATTGATTGCGTTGGTCACGATGAAATTGCCGCTGCCATCAAATTGGTTGGTCGCCACTCGCGTCCATTGGGCGGGCGCCAATGTCAGGTTGGTTGAGGTCAGCAGATAGTACGGCCAACTGTTGACTCCGCCCGAGCCGCCGATGATGACGTTGCCATTGGCGATAGTAAGGCCGGCAATCGTCGGCGGGGTCAGCATCACCACGGAAAGTGTGCCCGAAACGTTCAGTGTGTTGGTGTTCCACACGAGATTGCCCGTCAAGGCCGGCAACACGTAGCCGCTGAAAGTACCGGCGTAATTTCCTGCATTGAATAATCTGAAGCTGTCTCCGGCGCTGAATCCGCCGCTGCCCAGGTCGGCTACGCTCAGCGTGCCGCCTTCGGTGAACTGACCGCCGACTTGCACGGCATCATTGGTGAGCGGTGAATCCCGGACCTGGACATAGGTGGTGCTGTTGGCGGCCAGCATCAGGTTATTGCTGAGAATCAGTGCGCCCAGCGGGTTGCCCGGCATGAATGCGCCGCCGGAGTTCACCGTGACGGTGCCGGAGATTATCCCGCTGCCGGCGAGCGTGCCGCCGGAATTGACCGTGACCGGCCCCAAACCCGTGGCACTGCCGTTCGTGTTGTTCACCGTCAGGGTGCCGCCATTCACCGTGGTGCCGCCGCTGTAGGTGTTGTTGGCGCCGCTGAGAATCAACAGGCCCGTGCCGGTCTTAATCAGCGAGGTCACCCCGGCATCGGCGATGGTTCCGGCATAGGTGTTGGTCGTGTTCTTCGCGCCGATGCGCCAGGTGGGATTGCTTGAACCACCCGCGCCGATGTAGGCCGCGGCACTGCCGCCCAGTTCACCAATGTCCGTGGTCTGGCCGTTGGCGTTGATGTTGTACATGTTCACGGCGTCGTTCAGGTAAATGGCGGCATTGGCATAACCGCGGGTATTGTTGATCCGAAAATCGCCGGTCGTGTAGTAAGCACCGCTGCCACCGGCCGGCGCACTGACATTGATCCGCCCGGTGAACGCGGACCAATCGCCGGTGAAATAATCACGGATAAATTCCACGGTGACATTGAGCGTGCCGCCGCCGGTCAGAGGGCTGCTGAAGGGCGAGGCGTAACCAAAGCGCGCAGGCAGCAGCAGGGTTCCCGTCTGGCCGGCCGGTACGTTAATGGTGTTGGTGCAGCCGCCCCAGCCGTTGCCACTGTCGCGGCTGCCGTAGCCGTTGAATTGGATCGTGCCGCCCGACAACGTGATCGGACCGGTGCCCCAGGCCGCGCTATTCGCGCCGATGTTGCCGGGGAAGACCGTGCTGTTGCTGATGAGTGTCCCGCCGGAATAAAGATTGGTGTTGTTGATGGTCAATGTGCCGCTGCCGGTTTTGATCAATTTGTTGGTGCCGGCGATGGAACCGCCGCCGCCGAGCGTGTAGCCCTTCGTTGCGTTGAAGGTGACCAGGGCCGGTTGTGGCGCGCCGGCCAGGTAAACCGGCACGTTGTTCGACCCGGTGTTGTCAAACGTCACGGTGTCGCCGTTGTTGAAGATGGTGCTCACGCCATTGGTCCGCCAGTTTGTGTTGCCGCTCGCATCCCAGATGTTTGCCGCCCCGTCGCCGTTCCAGGTGAGCGCCCGCGGGGTGACGACGATGTTGACATCCGGCGTGGCGCTCGCTTCCGGCGAATTGGGACTTAGACCGGTGCTGTTGGTGGAGGCAACGACGTAGTAATAGGTAGTGCCGTTGCTGAGGCCGGTGTTGGTGTAACTCGTGCCGGAATAATCGGCGAGAACCACATTGGTCTCATTACCGCTTTCCGTTCCACTGAAAAGATAATAACCGGTCACGCCCGGGACGGGTATCCAGCTCAAGACCACCTGGGCATTGCCCGGAAAAGCCGAGAGGCTGATGGGAGCCGTTGGCGGCGGAACGACGGTAGCCGTTGCGTTGGTTGAAACCCCGGCCGCGTTGACGGCCGAGACTTGATAGTAATAGGTCGTCGCCACGTTCAAACCGGAATCGGTAAACGTTGTTTCCGTAATGTTTTGAACATAGGTGAACGGGCCGGCGCTGTTCGTTCCCCGGCGGATAATGTAACCCACCGCCCCGGGAACGGCCGACCAGTTGAGCACCACGTTGGCCCCGTCAAAAAGTCCGCTGAAGGAACCGGGCGCGCTGGCAGGTGGCGCTGGCAACGGCACGGCGGCGGCTCCAAGAGAATTGGCGCTCGTGCCGGCGGCGCTGGTGGCGGTGACAAAATAGCGGTAGATCGTGCCGTCGGTGACGGCGGTGTCGGTGAAACCCGTCGTCGTGTTGGTGTTGTCCAGCACGATGGTGCCGAGCACGTTCGATGCGCCGCCGCCGTTGTCGAACAGGGTGGAACGATAGACGGTGTAATAATTCGCCCCGGACGACGCGTTCCAGTCCAGCGTGACACTATGATGGGCGACGCCCCCGATGCTCACGTTCGCCGGCGCGGCGGGAATGGCGGATGAAATTGCGCCCGACGGGTTGACCCCCGGACTTTGCGGCGAATTGGTGCTGCCGACGGGATTGACCGATTGAACGATGTAATAGTAAGTCGTGCCGTTGACGACGTCGGGGTCAAGGTAGGTCGCATTGTCAAATCCGCTGCCGCAGGCGGGGCCGGTCACGCCATTGGTGATGGAGGCAAAGCCGCTGCCGGACGTAGTCGAGCGCAGGATATTGTAACTCGTTGCTCCGGGCTGGACTGGCCACGTGAGCAACACGCGTCCGTTGCCGGCATACGCATTCACGCTCGCCGGCGCGGGCGGGATATAGCCGGTGAGTTCGAGGCGGATGTAGTCATACATCGCATGGTTGGCGAAATAGCCGCCCTTACGCATATTGATGGTGATGTTATTCGCGCCAGCGTGGAGCAGGCCGCCGGAGAACGTGATGCGGTTGTCGGAGAACAATCCATGAATACCCTCGCGTATCGTGGTATCGCTGCCGTCCGAGGAACTGCTGTAAGCGGGAAAATATCCGGAACTGCCGGCGAGGTTGTTGCCGTTCACCTGGATGATGAGCGGACCCTGATAATCCGAAGACAACGCAATGTAGAGCGACGCAGTGGCACCCGGCGCGGAGGCGAGGTTGAAATTAATCGTGGAAGTGGAGCCGTTGTAATTACCGGCGGCGTCAACCACCACCGGCTGGCAGAAATTCCAATCCGTGCTCCAGCGACTGGAACCAACCGTGTAACTCACGTCACCGGGAAAATCGAATGGGTATTCGAGAAACTTCGTCCACACGGGCATCGGATTTGTCGGGCCGGGGCCGATGTCGCCGACCCACCAATCATCGCCATGACGGAATTTTGCGGCGGTGCGGTCGGGATAGCCAATCTCAAAAACCGTCGGGCCAACCCGCGTGGGCGTCCAGGTCACCACGCCGAGATTGTTCGTCGCACCGGCGGTGACGGTCACGCTAAACTGGGGCGAAGGGATGTCCAATTCGTTTGGCGCACTGCCGCCGGTCTGCGCCTGCGATTGAAAGGTCCCTGCCGCGCCGGGTCCGAACGCGTAGAGCGTGTAGTTCGCGCCGGCGATGACGTCGGGAATGCTGAAGTTGCCGTTGGCATCCGTTTTCACCCAGAACTGATACGGCTTGTACCATTTCTGAAAATCGTAGGTGATGGTCGAGCCGGGGTTGGGCTGTTGCTCCACACCGACCCACAAATTTGAAGCGCTGGCGTTTGGATTATAGACGTCGTTGATGACCATGGTGCCGGTGACCGTGCCGCGGCTGGCAGGCGGTGCATAATTCGCATTGGTGAACCAATAATACGGCCAGGCACCGGTCTCGGCATCGGCCTGGGCGAGGGCGTCGGCATACAGCGCCTGGGCGGCGGCATTCGTCGCCGTGATGGTGTTTGTAATGGCATTGCAATAGATGAAATGCGGACCGCAAACTTTTGCCCAAACCTCACCCGCCGCCCAGGTTGAATCGGAACAGAAGCCGTAGTGCGCGCCGTGCGGCGTATTCAGAATGGTTGTGCCCATGTGGCTGGTCAGTTCGCGCCGCATCGGTCCGCTGGCCATGTATTCAAAGCTGGCGGGCACATCCCACAGGCCGATGTTCTTGCCCCCCGTGCCGACACTGCTCCAGCCCCAGGCCCGCAACGTGCCGTAGTCGGCGGTGTATTTGTATTTGTCTTCGTAACGCCCGGCGTAAATGCCGTTCGTCCACAACGAACATTCCACCGGCGCGCCCTGTACCCCCACGGCACTGTTATTCGGATCAACCGGCATGAGTTTGTTTCGCGTCGCGTCCACGCTCATCCAGTTGAAGATGGCACCGGAATAAATGTTGTCACGGCATTCGCCCATGCTCAGGGCGCCGTCGGTACTGCGATGGATCCATATGGGCGTTACGTAAAATCCCGTCGAGCCGCGCAGCATGGAGAAATGGATATCCACCTGGCCGCTGCTGGCCGAGTCGAACAACAGGTCCACTTCCGCATAGTTGCCGTTGTTGGCCACCACCGAATACGTCGCCGCCCCGGTGCTGAACCCTCCGAACTCCCAGTAAAGTTGTCCGCCATTGTTGCCCCCCGATAGCACGTTCAGCGTCGTTTCCGAACCGCTGTTGTTGTAGGTGTAATTGATCTGGTCAATGACGGCACTGCTCTTGTTGAGGTGGATGGAGACGATGCCGTTGGCCATCGTCACCGTGCCGTCGCCGTTGTCGCTGAGGGTGACGTCCGGGCCGGTGCCAGTGCCGCCACCGGGAACATTGGCGAAAACCGGGGCAGCAACCAACACGCACATCAATACGCTCCAAAGCCTGGGTATCTGCGATTTCATGGAAGCAGTGAATGCAAGGACACAACTCACGCACCGGGTTTATTGATGATCATTGGCTTCGAGGAAGATACCCATTCCCGGCGAGTCCCGCATGTCACCAATTCTGATTAGGTGATTAAGCGCAGTAAATAGCGCCTTTTCCCGGGTTCAGGCTGATCGGGGTCGCTTTCGGCGAGCTTTCCGGGGCGTTTACCAGGGCGCGACCCTTGGGCTATTCCGTAGAAACCGGCGGCAACGCTTTGAGGGTGATCGAGCCGCTCCTTAACCCAGGGGCCGTCGCCGTCACAACGATTTTGCCGGAGGGCGCGGTCGCTTTGATGAACGCGACGCATTCGCCCTCGAAGGCAAGACGCTCGCTCGCCTGGAACGGCTCGTGACTGGCGTTGTCGGCGTTATCCACCGCGGCAACCGCACCGGACCCGGAAATCTTGAAGCTGATGAGATCGTTGGCGGACGGAACCAAAACCCCGTGCCGGTCCACCACCGTTGCGCGCACGAAAGCGACGCCGTCCCAATCGTCAACGAGTTCTTTTCGATTGGTCAGGAGCCGGATTTTCGCAGGGGGACCAGCCGTGCGCAACTCGTCCGTGGCGACCACGCTGCCGCCGTTTCGTGCGATGGCTTTGAGCGAGCCCGGTGCGAAGCTCACTTTCCACACGCGCGGCGACGCGTCGGCATTCAGCGCTTGGGCGCCAAGCGATTTACCGTTCAGAAACAATTCGACTTCTTTGCAATTGGAATAAACCTCCACGGTCTCTTCGTGCGGCTGCAAATCTTTCGGCGTCCAGTCGGCAAAGAGCACTTGCGGTCGGCGCAGGACATCCTGGGCTGCGGGTTCATAGCCGGGATCGGTCGGCCGGAGGGCATTCGGTGCAATCCGGCGCGTGATGAAAATCATGGGCCGTTCGCTCCACCAACTTTGGCGCTCGAACGCCATCGGTTTCGGCGCGCCGGTGCGGTCCAGTAAACCTGACCCGGCGGCGATGACCGGCCAGCGGCGCGATTCGCCCAGATAATCAATGCCGCTCCAGAGAAACTGGCCCGCATACGGCGGATTGTCGCGCAATGCCACCCAGACGGCCCGGCCGTGCTGGTTCTCCGTGCCGATGATTTTACGTGTGGGCTTCTGTTCGTGCGCGGCCAGAATTTCATTCTCGCGATAGTTCTGTCCAACGACGTCGAGCATGTCCGCCAATCCATCCTCGTAATCGTGGCTGGCATTGGGGCGGAACAACGCCTGCGTCACCGGCCGCGTCGGATCGGTCGCGTGAGCAACCTCCACCAATCCTTTGAGGATACCCTTTGCCAGTTCCGCGTGCGGCGTGTCGTGGATTTCGTTGCCCACGCTGTAAAGGATGATGCTCGGATGATTCCGGTCGCGCAGGATGGTGTCGCGCTCGTCCCTTTGCGACCACTCGTTGAAATAGAGGTGGTAGTCGTAGGGATTTTTGCCCACCGTCCAGCAATCGAAGAACTCGTCCATTACCAGAAATCCCATTCGGTCGCACAAATCGAGAAATTCCGGCGCGGGCGGATTATGCGCGGTGCGAATGGCATTCACGCCCAATTCTTTCAAGACTTTCAATCGCTCCTCCCAGACGCCCAACGGGACCGCCGCGCCGAATGCGCCGCCATCGTGGTGGAGGCAAACGCCCTTGATTTTGAAATTTTTCCCGTTCAGCCAGAAGCCGGTGAAGGCGTCAAAATGGAATTCGCGGATGCCGAAGGGAACCGAAACGTTATCGTGCATCGAACCCCAAGGTTTGGGGGTGGCCCCGGCGGTTGTCGAGGAAGGCGGGCGGGTGCCTGGCATGGGTTCAGTATCCGGTTCCAGTAGCGGACCGCAGACATCCACGCGTGCCTGATAGAGAACGGGATGATCCACGTCCCAGCGCTGCGGGTTGTTCACGACGATGTCCTGGTTAAATTGTCCCGAGCCGAATTCGGAGATGGTTTGTTGCGGCGTTTGCGCCGTCCCGGCTGTTTTGCCGCCGGGATCCAGGAGAGTGAGGTTTAGAAAAACCGGTTGTGGCACGTTATTCTGGTTGGTGACATTGACCTCCACGTGGATGGTGGCCTGCGTTTTGCTGACTTGCGGGGTGGAAACGAATAAACCCCATTCCGGGACATAAATATGGGTTTTTTCAATCAGCCGAACATGCCGGTAAATTCCCGCGCCGGAATACCAGCGCGACGCCGGCTGCGCCGAAGTATCTGCACGGACGGCTATGACATTATCACCGCCAAAGTTCACTCGGCCGGTGAGTTCGTAACTGAAGCTGGCGTAACCGTAAGGCCGGTGGCCGAGGTGAAAACCGTTGATCCAGACATCGCTGTTGGCCATGACGCCGTCGAATTCGACAAACGCGCGGCGGTTTGGCTCTCCAACCGGCAGTGTAAAATGTTTGCGGTACCAGGCGACGCCACTTGGCAGGAATGCGCCGGCGCCGCCGGTTTTGTTCGTTTGGGCAAATGGCCCGTCAATGCTCCAATCATACGGTACGTTGACCGCGCGCCAGGCGTGGTCGTCGAACTGAGGCTGTGCCGCCCCCACGGGATCCCCGGCGTTAAATCTCCAGCCCGGGTCGAAGGATTGTGTCTGGCGAACTGGTTCGCCGGCCGGCAGTTTTGCGCCGACAGAAAGCAGGACCAGCATCGCGACCGGTAAAAGAGACGAGCGTTTGATTTTTGCATTCATGGCATTGCTTCCTTCAGGTAAGGCGCCAGCGGATCGTCCGGTAGCGCCTTTAACCCGGCAATGACACATTGCGCATTCAAGTCGGCACCGATTGCCGTGGTATGCGTATGCCCGTCACCAAAGAGCGGATCGACCTTTTCCGGCCCAAGCGCGTCGTAGCGTTTGGCGATGATTTCATTGAGGTCAATGAATGACGCGTTTTCAGCCCTGGCCACTTGTTCAGCCCAGCCGGCATACGTGTCCCGGTTACGCACAATCTTTCCATCGCGCCAGATTTTTCGGGGAATAAGCGAACAGACAATTGGCGTGGCGCCATTCGTTCGCGTGTCGGCGATGTATTTGCGCAAATACCAACCGTAGGTGTGCGCGACTTCGGTCTGGCCGGTCAGAAGGTTGGTCATTGACTGGCTTTCCTCGCCCACTCCCGGAATGCTACCACGCGCCCGAGTTCGATCATTCAGCGCGCCACCGTCGTTGTGACCGAACTGCATCATCACGAAATCGCCGGGTTTCATCATCGCCAACACGCAGTCCCATTGTCCGCCGGTCAGATAACTGCGGCTGCTGGTGCCGCCGATGGCACGGTTGACGACGTTGATTTTGTCGAGGTCAAAATATTTGCCTAGATAATCGCCCCAGCCCCACTGGTTGTTGGCGCCGGTGCCGCGGCCGTTGCGCACCGTGGAATCGCCGATGAGAAACAGCGTCGGCAATTTCGGATTGTCGGGCAACGGCAATTGCAACCAACTGAACCGGTCGGCCGGCACCGCCCGCCCTTTCGTGGAGAGGAATTTGGTGATGGGACTGGGCCGCAAGCCTTTCAATCCCGCCACCACGCCCGCCGCGTGCAAGTCGGCGCCGATGGCATTGAAGTGCGTGTGATCGCGGGGATAAAGCGCCTTCACCTTTGCCTCGGCCCGTGAAATAGCCGCGGACGTGGCGGCGGACTCGGCGGGACTTATTTCACGGGCCGAGCCCATCGCTTCGAATTGGTCGGCCATGATGTCCGTCAAATCAATGAACAGAACGTGTTCGGCGAACGCAGTTTCGGCGGCCCACGGGCTGAACCGGCCGGAACCGCGTTCGATGCGGCCGTCGTGCCAGATGTCGCGCACGGTGAGCGTCAGCACGATGGGTGTGGCGCCTTTGGCTTTGGTGTCTGCAATCATCTTGCGCATGTACCAACCGTAAGTGTGCACCACCTCGTGTTTGTGAGTCAGCAGATTGTCAATTTCCTGTGTCTCTTCACCGAGGCCTGGAAGCGAGCCGCGGGCACGGGACGCATCATTGATGGCGCCGGCGTCATTGTGACCGAATTGGATCAGCACGAAGTCGCCAGGCTTCACCTCGGCCAATAACTTGTCCCATAATCCTTCCGTGATGAACGTGCGGCTGCTGCGGCCGCCTCGGGCGCAGTTGACGAGGTTGACCTTTGCCGGGTCGAAGTAATCGGCAAAGGGCACTGCCCAACCTTGCTGATTTTCACCTGCGCCGCGCGCAGCGGTCGAGTCGCCGGCGACAAAAATCGTTGGGAGCGCCGGATTGTTCACATGGACCTGAGGTGGCGGATTTGTCTTCAGGTCTGCCATCGTGTTGGGCGGGGGCACTCGAGTCGCCGCCGCAGTCTTCGGTCTGGTCGAGGCGCACCCGGTCAAGATTGCGGCCGCGACAATTATCAACGCGGTCGGGATGAATTGGAGGGTGAACCGGCTTTTTGTCAGGAGAAGGGGCATGTTGGTTGATGGCTAATTCTTTCCCTGGGACTGACGGGTTTCCATCGGCCAAACATATCCCAGTCCTTGCTCGGGACCGGTCCCGGCGGCGATGGTGTCAATGACGATCCCCGGGTCCACCATCCAGATTTTCAGAGTGTGAATTCCCGGTTTGGAAACAGCGTGGGCGCTGGTGGTCAGCGCGGCATTGCGCAAGACATTTTCCTGCCAGTGGCGGTCCCGTTCGCTCAGGGACGCGGGCAGCGAAACGATGTGCAGCGGCGCGTCGTCCACCGCAATTGCGTAGCGCTGCGGCTTGCCCGTTTCGGCGGAAAACGTCGGCAGCGCCCGCACGGTGAATTTCCAATCGCCGGGATGCTCAATCCACATTTTGTATTGGAGGCATGGGGATTCGCTCAAAATTTCCTTCGGCGTTTCGCGAACGGGAACCAGCGTCGGGAAAACGGTCACGGCCTCACCGTTGTAGCCGACGCCGATGATTCTCTGCCAGTGCGCGTCCTGGCCCGGAATGAAAGCCGACGCGTGTTCCGCTTCCATCACCACACAATGGTTACGTTCGACGAAATCGGCGTCGTGCGGAGCGCCGGTCCCCGACCCGGCGCGTTTCGAGTCGGGAGTTTCCGGATGCGCCGGGTCGGAGACCGACGCGCCCGCCACTGGAATTTTCAATGTCAACTGGTTGCGCGGATTGTCCGACATCATGTAGCGCCATTTGCCGCTGGCGATCCGATTGTTGTAAATGTCCGTGAGCCGGTCAATTTCAGCCTGCGCTTGTCGCGCTTCGGTCAGCCGGGCACTACGATCCTGGTTTGTGCCAGTGTAAAATTCCATAAGCGCGAGGCATTTCTCGTTCATCGCCGCCGCCGCCTCAACCGGGTAACCAACCAGTTCGAAAAAGGTGTCCTGCATTTCCGGCGGCAGCAATTTTCCCGCGGCCACCGTGCGCGCGGATAATTTCCGCCACGCGTCCAGTCGTTGTTGCGCCTCGTCGCCGTTGAGCGTGGTAGAAAATGTGTTCGTCAGGCCAATCAGCATGTGCTCCGGTTTGCGCTGGAAATTCAGCCGGTAATATTCGGTCAGAATCGAGGTGAGTTCCGGCGCATTCGCCGGGCCGAAATCGCGCGCCAACTGCCGCTCCAACCAATCGTAAGTGTTCGTGCCATTCCACTCATGCGGGTTCCACGCGAGGTTGAGGAAAAACTCGATGTCGAGTTCCGCCGGTTTCAAATCGCCCACGTTGAGGATCCAGACCCGGTTCGCGCTGTAATCATAGGCTTTGGTCATTTCTTCGGCAATCAGGCCGGGGGCCATGGAGCAGAGCCAGAGATAATCCTGCGGCAGACCGTAATACGAGACGTGATAATAAACGCCGGCGCCGCCGCTGCGCTGGCGCTCGTGCGCGTCGGAAAATTCGCGGATATACCCGTAGTTGTCATCCGGCCAGACCAGCGTGATGTCGCCGGGAATGTCCGGCGCAAGGCGGTAAAGTTCGAGCACTTCTTTGTAAGGACAGAAAATCTGCGGCACCTGTGCCACGTCCGGGTTCACCCAACGGGCGAGCGTCGCGCGCTGGTCGGTGATGATGGTATGCAAGCGCTCGGCCTTTTCACGTGTTGTGCCGCCGCCGGGCATGCCGGAATCGTGGATCCCGCGCATCCCGAGCGTGTAAATGTTTTCGTATTTCCCGTTTTCCCGGACGCGCTGTTCCCAATATTTCAGCACGCCGTCCGGGTTGGTGACGAAGTTGTACTCGCCGTGGCCGTCGCGCGCCCATTCGTCCACATTATTGCGGAGCATTTGCTCGCAATGGGAGGAACCCATCACGATGCCGTAGTTGTCGGCCAGCACCTTGTCGTCCGGATAAAAATTGAAGGCGCGGGTGTCGGGATGCATGGCCGGCCAGAGATAATTGGCGTGCAACCGCAGCAGCAGCTCGAAAACTTTCGCATAGGTCTTCGGCCCGATGTTACCGGTCGCCGGGTCGAAGGTCTTGGATGCCCACGGCCGCAGACCCCAGTCCTCGTCGTTCAGGAAAATGCCGCGATACTTCACCGCCGGCGGGCCTTGCTTGGACACATCGCCATGTAACGCGACGAAATTACGCTTCTTCACCGGCACATCCGCCCACCAGTACCACGGCGAAACGCCGATGAGTTCCGACACCTGGTAAATCCCGTAAATCGTTCCGCGCCGATCGCTGCCGGCAATCACCAGCGCCGCTTTGACGCCGGGCAACGGGTGCTTGACGATTTGCAAAATGTAACTCTCCCACTGGCCACGGACGCCGACCGCGTCCAATTTCCCGTCCGCCGCCAATTGGTCAATCGTCCCGCTCTGGCCGAGCGTGCCGATGATCACCAGATTGGTTTGGCCGGTTGCGGTTGCAACAACGTCGGGTTTGATGCCGGTGACACGTTGGACATCATCCGCCAGATCACCCGCGGCGCGAATGACTGCGCGTTCATCGTTGGTTTCGACGAAGAGGGGCGCGGCATTCTGGCCGTCAAACAGAATGAAATCCACCGTGCCCGGTGAATCGGCGAGTGAGAAGCCGGCGAATGCCGGCCGGGAAAGCAAGATCATCAGAAGCAAGAGTCCTTGGAGTGCGGCGACATGTCGCCGCTTTCCAACGACGCGATATGTCGCGTCGAACCAAAGCGCGGACGTGTCCGCGCACTCCGGAAATCTTCGCAGGAATGCTATCATTTTGGCCTCGCACCGTTTAATCAATCGACACCCAGCATCCGGCAAAGGTAAACCAAAGGCAAGTCACCCGAATTATGGATCGCCGCAGCCTATCGCAATTGATTAGGGTCTTACGCTCGCCCTCACCTGTGTCCTCTCCCCCGGGAGAGGATTTCCGCTTCGATAACTCTGGTTTTGCAGATGACCGTCCGGCAAAGTCAGTCGCAGGTTGTTCGCAAAGAACGGCGGACAATTCTCCCTCTCCTGGGGGAGAGGGCCGGGGTGAGGGCGGGCGTTGGTTCCTGTTTTTAGGGAGCCGCCACCGCCTTCTCATCCAGCTCCAGCCGGAGGTAATCGTACACGACGCCGCTGGTGAGCGAGCCTTCGGGGATGGTCAGTTTCATCACGTTTTCGCCTGCCTTCATCAGCGCGGCGTCGAATGCGAGGTCGTGCTCCGCCCAGTAACCGCCAATACCGTCACGGTTGATCGTGGCGTTGTAAACCAGGTTGGTGACGCTGCCGATGGACCGGTTGTTCACATTCACAGCAAGGTCGCGCGTGCCGACACCGCAAATCGCCAGGCGCAACGTCGCCTTGCCGCGCGGCGCATCCGGCAGGGCGAATGTGATCGTCCACGTCGTGCTGCGGCCGAATCCCTGGCCGGTGGCATTGTTAGGGTCTTCGTTATGTGGCACCTGCTCGAAGAACCAGTCCTTGTGAAAATCGCTATGGCCGATGACATAGTTCACGTCGTTCGGGAACAATTGCGCGTATTTCAGATACCAGCCCCAGTGAAAATAATCGTTGCCTCCGAAGAATTCCGAGGCGTAGCGATTCGGGATGCCGATGTCCCACAGTTGCCGGCCATAGTGAACGGGTTGCCAGGTGATTTTGCCCAGTTCCAGCGTTTGCCCGGCGGTGACGGTGACATTCGACACGCTGAAGTCGCCGAGTACACCGTCGGCGATGGCATGCAGCGTGTAGGTGCCGGGACGGACTTTGGGGATGGTGAAGCGGCCATTCGCGTCGGCGCGCACCCAGAATTCGTAATGCTTCGCGTCGTTCTGCCAATCCACAGTGCGCGTGCCGAAGAAGAAACCAAAGCCGCCGAAGCCCCCAAATCCGCCGAACCCGCCACGGCCAAAGCGACCGCCGCGTCCGCGAAAACGGTTCGTGCCGGTCCCCCGAACGCTTTCGGGGTTGGTGAACCTGCCGTTGAAATTGGTTCCAAATCGTCCAAACTGATTGGTGGAATTTTCACCAGACCCGCCGTCGGCCCGCCGGCCAAAGCTTCCGGGGGAATTGCCGACGTTGTTGGTGTCGTCCTCGCCGCCGCCGCCGAACCCGAATCCACCAAACCCGCCCTGTCCACGAGGCGTGGTCGCCGGCGTGTAATCCGGCGCGGTCAGGCCGACGAGCAAATTGCTGATGACCAGACCCGGCGCCTGCGGGTCCCTGACGATAATCCGCCCGGCCGCTGCGCCGCGTTCGCTTTTGTGCGGATACTCCACACCCGAAACCCAGGCGTAAGGCCAGGCTTTGGCTTCCCGGGCCGCCTGGCGGAGCGCATCCTGCCACAGGGCGTTGCGATCGGCGCCGGCGTTACAGTAAATCAGAAACGGCCCGATGACTTTGGTCCACGCATCGGTCGCGGCAATGTTGCAGAGGGCGCCGCCGTAATGGCTGCCGCGCCAGTAATTCAACAGCGTCGGCGGGGCGGGCGCATCCGGGCTGTCGGTGAACGTCGCGTCGCGGTGCGCAGACAACTCGAATTTGGTCGGTCCGCCGCTCAGGTATTCGACGGACGGATTGACGAACCACAGGCCGATGTGGTTGGTGCGGCTGACCCAGCCCCAGGCCCGCACGTCGAATTGGTTGGCGGAATAATCGTATTTGTGCTCAACCTCACCTTTGTAAATTCCGGTGTTCATCCGGCGCGCTTCTTTCATGTTCATTTCCGTGCCGTGGTTCCAGTCGTAGGCGGTGATCATCTCCATGTTCCGGTTGGAGTCCACCGTCATCCAGTCAAACAGGTTGTCGTTGAGCTTGACGCAGAAACGCGCTTCGCCGACCGAGGTCGCGGGGTAATTTGTTGGATGACTGAAGATGGAATAGGTGTAAACGCCCGAATCGCCGCGGCCGAGCGCGTAGCGGATTTCGATGTCGGCCACCACGCTGCCGCCAGGCCCGCTGCCCATCGGCCCGCCGTCGGAAATGCCGGTGATGGAAATCTCACCGCGCTCACCGCCGTTGCTTTTGGGATCAATCGTAATGCGCGGGATGATTTGCCGGCCGCGCGCGGTGTTGTGCGACCAGTAACCGGGCTGCCGCTGCGTGACGTTGTCCAGCATTTCCAGGCCGCGATATTTCAGGGAAACCAAATCGCCGGAACGTTTTGCGACCCGCGCGATGACGATGCCGTTGTCGAGCGTGAAGCTGGCGTTGTCTTCAGAAACGGTGACCGGCTTGTCCGCGGCCAGGAGGAAGGTCGAAAAGCACATCATCACCGCGAAAACGGCGGATTTCAGCAGCAAAGTGTTCAATCTTACTTTGGGCATGGCTGTTAGACGCCCAACGTCCGGGAAAAGTGACAGAAAGACAAGTCAGCGGAATTCGAGAGAGGGCGAATTAACTTGCCATTGCTTCGGACACGCCCACAATGGTGGTTGCTGGGTTTGTGGATGTTGAACAAGTGTGGAAGGGGCTTTGTTCTCAGGAGTTTTAAGCCAATGTAGCTCAGCGGTAGAGCAACGGTTTCGTAAACCGTCGGTCGCCGGTTCAATCCCGGCCATTGGCTCCAGCTTCAGACGGTTTCCAAGGAGAAGGTTAGGAAGCCCTGACAGTGAAGTGTCAATGAAACGGTCAACGCGCGGTTCAGCGGATTCAGGAGGAGGCCACTAGTCACTGAGGAGCTCTGCGCTTTCAAATTTCACGTCCGACAAGTGCATCCATTTTGGCATTCGCAGCTTGCGGGTTTAAGAACAGCAGGCATTGGGGGCGCGGGCGCGATGGACCATCGCTTCAAATCTGGCCAAAGGGCGTATGACCGTGTATAATTGGTCCGTTCCGCTAGCATGAGTGAAATAACCCTGGTGTTGCAGGCCGTGGGGCGCGGTGAAAGCCGGGCATCTGAAGAGTTGCTGCCGCTGGTGTATGATGAATTACGACAACTGGCGGCATCGCGCATGGCGCGTGAGTCCGCGGGCCAGACGTTGCAACCCACCGCGCTGGTGCATGAAGCCTGGCTGCGGCTCGTGACCGAGGGGGACCGGACCTGGCAAAACCGGGCGCATTTCTTCCGCGCGGCCGCGCAGGCCATGCGGCGCATTCTGGTGGACCGGGCCCGCCACAAATCCAGCATCAAGTGCGGAGGCGGTCAGGATCGGCTGAACATCGAAGACCTGGACCTCGCCGAGGCAACTCCGGACGACAAAATTCTGCTGATTGATGATGCGCTGGCCCGCTTGGAGGCACAGGATCCGGAAAGCGCCCGGATCATCGCGCTCAAATTTTTTGGCGGGCTGACCAACAAGGAAGTGGCCAAAACCCTCGGCGTGACAGAACGAACCATCGAACGTGAATGGGCGTACGCCAAGGCGTGTCTCTACGAAATGATTCGTGAGGAAACATGAAATTCCGGTTTTCCGGATTGCTCCAGTGTCGGGTTTCGCTCCGGAGATACGCTTAATTAATTGGAAGCCGGTGATGTGGACACATGACGCATTTTAAACAGATTGAAAAGGCGCTGTTCGATGCTGCGAAGAACGTGTTGGACCCGGAAGCGCGACAGGCCTTGCTGGAGCAAAGTTGCACCGGCAATCCGGCATTGCGGACGCGGATTGAACGGCTGCTGGCGCTGCAGGAGCCGGCGGAGGAATTTTTTAACGTCCATCCGCTTGAAACCGATGAGGTGAAAGAGCCTCAGGACGCAACGGGGATAACGCCAGTCGAGAACGTTGCGCCGGTGGATGAGTCTGCTTTTGCAGAAGGCCCCAACGTTCACATTGGCCGTTATAAATTGTTGCAACGCCTGGGCGAAGGCGGCTGCGGCGTGGTCTATATGGCCGAACAGGAAGAGCCGGTCCGGCGGCGTGTTGCCCTCAAAATCATCCGGTTGGGAATGGACACCGAGAATGTCATCGCCCGATTCGGGGCAGAACGGCAGGCACTGGCGCTGATGGATCATCCGAATATCGCCCATGTGCTGGACGCAGGCGCCACCGAAACCGGCCGGCCATATTTCGTCATGGAACTGGTGCGCGGAGTGAAGATTACGGAGTTTTGCAACGAACACCACCTCGATACCCGCCAGCGCCTCGACTTGTTCATTCAGGTTTGTCATGCCATCCAACACGCGCATCAAAAAGGAATTATTCACCGCGACATCAAGCCATCGAATATCCTGGTCACGCTGCACGACGGGGTGGCGGTGCCCAAAGTGATTGATTTTGGGATTGCGAAGGCCACCCAGGGGCGGCTCACGGATAATACGGTTTTTACCGCCTACGGCCAGTTCATCGGCACGCCCGCCTACATGAGCCCGGAGC
>Ga0335080_10001744_pt1 | contig 21584 bp, 17 predicted proteins | sample Lox_Sample_34_FD_206720 | JGI IMG/M metagenome (GOLD analysis project Ga0335080, IMG submission 206720) | Soil microbial communities from Loxahatchee National Wildlife Refuge, Florida, United States - Lox_Sample_3.4 | ecosystem: Environmental > Terrestrial > Soil > Wetlands | place: USA...
TCGCCGGCGCCTGATTCTGGGTCTCGCTGCGCTCGACGTCCGTGGGGCCGGTTACGCCGGGCATCCCTGCCCGGCGGCCCCGCGTCCTTCCGTGTGCATGACGCGCCACACCCCCCGCGGCGCCGACAGCTGTGGCGCGTCATGCACACCGGGCATAGGATTTCGGTTTGGGCGCAAACTCGGACCCCGCGATCGTCGCGCTGCGTGACGCGCTCGCCGCGCGGCTCGACGAGCTGTCCGAGGAGGCCACCGCGAAGATCATCTCGGAGATCCCGGCCTACCGGAACATCGACGACCAGCTGCGCCGGGACGTGCGCGCGCACGTCGAGGCGCATCTGAGCGCGAGTCTCGAGAGCCTCGTCTCCGGTCGCGACGTCACGCGCGAGGATCTGCTGTTCGTCCGCCCGCATGCCGCCCGGCGCACCAGGCGGGTGTCGGTGACCGACTTCATCCGCGCGTTCTACGTCGGCGAGCGGGTGCTGTGGGATGCGGCGCTCGCGCTCGCCCACGACGAGGACTCGAGCCGGGCCGCGCTGGCCTTCGCCTCGCACCTGCCGCGCTACTTCGAGCTCGCGACGACCCACGCGGCCGAGGTGTACCTCGAGGCGCAGGAGCAGCTTGCCGCGACCGGCGAACGAATCCGACGCGACCTGCTCGAGGACCTGCTCGCCGGGCGCGAGCTCGAGACGGGCCCGCGCCTCGACGCCGCGCGGGCGGCCGGGCTGCGGGACGGCGCTTCCGTCCAGGTCATCTCGGCGACTCCGTCCGAGAGCCCGGGCGACGAGGAGCTACTGCGCGGTGGCGCATCGGCCCTCGCGCGCGCCGCCGGCGGCCCGACCTTGCCGCTCTCGGTGGTCCGCCGGGACGAGATCGTCCTGGTGCTCCCGGTACGCGACGCCGCCGCCGACGGAGCCGCCCTCAACACTCGCCTCGCCGACGTCCAGCAGCGCCTGGCCGATGCCGGCCTGCCGCTGAACATCGCGGTTAGCACGGCCGTCGCCGGACTCGCACAGATCCCCGACGCCTACCGCGAGGCGTACACGCTGCGGATCGCGCTCGGCCCGGCGCCCGGCGTGACCTCCCTGACCGAGATGAGCGCGTTCGAGTATCTGACGCTCCGCCCGGACGCCACCGCCGGCCGGCTGATCGCGCCGGCGATCCACGAGTTCGTGATCCAGGACGCACGCGACGGGTCACCGCTCATCACCACCCTGCGCGCCTACGTCGCCTCCGACCTCAACGCGCGGCGCGCCGCCGAAGGCCTGCACATCCACGTGAACACCGCGCATTACCGGCTCGGGCGCATCGCCGAGCGGACGGGATGCGACCTCCGGCGCATCGGTGATCTGGTCGAGATCCTGATCGCGGCGCGGCTCGCCGACGCGAACGCCCGCGTCGACTAACTCCAAGCCGACTGGTACCGGCTCACAACCGCCGTCGCCGGATTTCGGTCTCGGCTCCCATGTTCGGCGCGGCGCTCGTCCACGAGGCTCCCCTCATCGCAGAACCGACCAGAGGAGCGCAGATGAACGAAAGCCTTGCCGAGAACCTGATCGCCGCGGCGCGCCGGCACCCCGAGCGACCTGCGCTGCGCCTCGACGACACCGCGATCACCTACGCGGAGCTCGACGAGGCCACCGCGCGACTCGCCGGGCTGCTGCTCGCCCGCGGTCTCGAGCCCGGCGATCGGGTCGGGATCATGCTCCCCAACGTCCCCGAGTTCGCCGTCGCGTACTACGGCGTCCTGCGCGCGGGCGGCGTCGTCGTGCCGATGAACGTGCTGCTCAAGCAGCGCGAGGTCGCCTTCTATCTCGGCGACGCACAGGCCAAGCTCGTCTTCGCCTGGCACGCGATGGCGCAGGAGACGATCGAAGGCGCCGCGCAGGCCGGCGCCGAGTGCCTCGTGGTCGAGCCGTCCGAGTTCGCTCGGCTGCTCGCGACCACCCAGCCGGCGAGCGAAATCGCCGAGCGAGCGGCCGGCGACACCGCGGTGATCCTCTACACCTCGGGCACCACCGGCAGGCCGAAGGGCGCTCAGCTCACGCACGCCAATCTGTCGGTCAACGCCGACGTCAGCCGGGCACTGTTCTCGCTGCAGGCCGAGGACGTCGTCCTTGGGGCGCTGCCGCTCTTCCACGCGTTCGGCCAGACCTGCGGCCTCAACACCGCCGTCGCGGCGGGCGCGTCCCTCGCGCTGATCCCCCGCTTCGATCCGGGCCACGCGCTCGAGGTGATCGAGCGCCGTCGCGTGACGGTGTTCGAGGGCGTGCCGACGATGTACGCGGCCCTGCTGCACCATCCGGAGCGCGACCGGTTCGACGTCGGCGCGCTGCGGATGTGCGTATCGGGCGGCGCGGCGCTCGCCGTCGAGTTGCTACGCGAGTTCGAGCGAACGTTCGGCTGCGTGATCCTCGAGGGCTACGGCCTATCCGAGACCTCGCCGGTGGCCTGCTTCAACCATCCCGACCGCGAGCGCAAGCCGGGCTCGATCGGCACCCCGATCGAGGGCGTCGAGATGAAGTTGGTGGACCTGCAACGGCGGGACTCCGCGCCCGGCGAGGTGGGTGAGATCGCGATCCGGGGTCACAACGTGATGACGGGTTACTGGAACCGCCCGGAGGCGACCGCCGAGGCGATCGACCCCGACGGCTGGTTCTACTCGGGTGACATGGCTCGCCTGGACGGCGACGGGTTCTATTTCATCGTCGACCGCAAGAAGGAACTGATCATCCGGGGCGGCTACAACGTCTACCCCCGCGAGATCGAGGAAGTCCTTTACGAGCATCCGGCCGTTCGCGAGGCCGCGGTGATCGGGGTCCCCCACGCCGACCTTGGCGAGGAGGTCGCCGCGGCCGTGGCGGTCCGCGAGGGCATGCACGTCACCGAGTCCGAGATCCGCGAGTTCGTCAAGACCAACGTCGCGGCCTACAAGTACCCGCGGCAGGTGTGGTTCGTAGACGAACTCCCCAAGGGCCCGACCGGAAAGGTCCTCAAGCGGGAAATCCAGCCGCCCGTCGCCGCGCACTGACCAGCGCCCCCACTTACCCAAGAACAACCACCCTCCCTGAGGAAGGAGCAGTCACATGTCACACCGGCTCAAGCAAGCCGTGCCACTCGCCGTCAGCGTGGCGCTCGTCGCGTTCGTCTGGTCCGAGCTCACCCTGAACTTCAACCTGCACTGGTTCACCGTCGCCGACGGTGTGTTCGGCAAGTTCGGTCTCCCCGAGAAGTTCCAGCTCGTGCTCCCCGCCACGTTCGTGACGTGGGGTCTGTACTACGTCCTGGGCGCTGACCGCACGGCGTTGCGCAACACGCTCATCGCCGCGACCACCGGGACCATCGGCGCGATCGTGATCATGACCCTCGGCCCGGCCCTGGCCGGTCTGCCCAGCCTGTGGGGCATCGCGCTGGCCATCGCGATCGTGGGTGGAGGCTTGGTGATCCTCTCGGCCCTAACCGGGGACGGCTCGCTCGCCGCGGCGCCCGCGTTCGTGTGCGCGGCAGCGGTGCTGTTCTGGTGGTTCGCCACCGGCCTCGACAACTACGTCCCGGGAGCGGCCGGTCCACACACCGTCGCCGGGCTCGGTCTCGCGCTGACCACGCACCCGCTCGCCGCCGGCACGGGCGCCCTGGGCGGGCTGCTCTCGACGCCATGGCCGTTCGTTGCCCTAAGCGTGTGGGTGTCTCTCCTGTTCGGCCCGCTCCTCGGAGCCCTCTCCCGCGTGCTGGCCGCAGCGCCCACGCGAGTTAGCGCGTCGGCCGGCCAGGTCACCCCCCGAGTCACGGCCTGACCGTGATGCTCGTAGCCGGCGTCGCCGCCATGGAACGCATCGCCGCGATGCTGGCGGCGCGCCGGGACGAGCTCGCGCAGGAGAGCCTGCGCGCGATTTGCGCCAACATCCCCGCCTACGCCGCGATCACCGACGAGTCGATCCTCGCCGACGTGACCGAGCACGTGGCCGAGAACCACGACGCGCTTTGCGACAGTCTCCTGCGCGGGCGGCCGGTCACCGGCGAGGACCTGGCCTTCATCGCGCCCCACGCCGCCCTGCGCGCGCGACGCGGCGTGGCTCTGGCGGACTTCCTGCATGCTTTCCGCATCGGTCATCACGTGCTGTGGAGCGCGATCGTCGAGCTCGCCGACGTGGACACCGAGGCTCGCGCCGAGGCGCTTCAGTCCGCTCGGCTGGTCATGGAGTTCATCGACCTCGCCAGCACCCACGCGGCGCAGACCTACCTCGAGGCCCAGCAGTTGCTTCTGGCCGAGGGCGATCGCGTCCGCCGCGACCTGCTCGAGGATCTGCTCGGGGGGCGCGCGCCCGCCCCAGGCCCCCGGCTCAGCGCCGCGCGGGCCGCCGGCCTGAACCGTGACCCACCCACCGGCTGTGTGCTGCTCACCGCGGTTCCGACTTGCCCACCCGACGACGAACTCGCTCTGCGCTCGGCCGCCTCGACGCTGGCCCGTGCGCTGGGCGGCCCGGTGCGTCCGCTGGCCGTCGTGCGCCAGGACGAGATCGTGATCGTGCGCGCGCTCGGCCCCGGGCAGGACCCGCGCGCCTTGATCGAACCGATCTCCAGCGCGCAGAGGGACCTCGCCGCGACCGGCCTCGCGCTCTCCGTGGGGGTCAGCACGGCGATCGAGACCACCGCGGATCTTCCCGCCGCTTACTGCGAGGCGTGCGGCGCGATCGAGGCGCTCGGTCCCGGCGGCGGCGTGCTGGCACTGGCAGAGCTGAGCGCATTCGACTACTTGACGCTTCGTGGCGACGCGACCGCGCTGCGTCTCCTGGCGCCGGCGGTGCGGCGCTTCGTCACCGAGGACGCGGCCTGCGGGGGCGCGCTGATCGGCACGCTGCGCGCCTACGCCGCCGCGAACCTGAACGCCAAGGTGGCGGCCGAGCGGCTCTACATCCACGTGAACACCGCGCACCACCGGCTGTCGCGTATCGAGGAGAAGACCGGCTGCGATCTGCGTGATCTGGCCGACGTCCAAGAGCTGCTGATCGCGATCAAGCTCCTGGATGGAACCTGATCGGCCGGAAGGTTCTGCCTGCACCTGGGGTCTTCATTGGTAACCCGCCCCGAATTACGGGTCGGCAGAAACCAATCCAGGAGTAGTAATGGTCACTTTGATAACAGCGAAGTTCCGCGTCGCCGGCCTGCTTGCGCTGGCGATTTCGGCGCTGGCCGTCGCAGGGTGCGGGAGCGCCAGCAGTTCGACGTCGAGCACCGCAGCAGCCGCTCAACCGGCGCCCGCGTCGTCGAGCGCGACGACCTCGACGAAATCGAGCGACGAGTCCGGCCCGGAAGAGCTCGGCACCGCGAGAGGGTCGGCCGGCACCTATCTCACCGCCGACGAGGGCCGCGCCGTGTACCTGTGGGTCGCCGATACCGGCGGTAAGTCAAGCTGCTCGGGCGCGTGCGCCAAGGCGTGGCCCCCCGTGGAGACCAAGGGCAAGCCGAAGGCCGAGGACGGCGTCAACGCTTCGGATCTCGGCACGATCACGCGCGCTGACGGCAGCGAGCAGGTGACCTACCACGGTCACCCGCTGTATTACTTCATCGCCGACAAGTCCAAGGGTGACACGAAGGGCCAGGGCAACAACGGGTTCGGCGCACTGTGGTGGCTGGTGGCACCGTCCGGTAGCGCGATCACGAGCGGCGGATCGTCGTCCGGCAGCACATACTGAAGCTCGACGAGCTCGTCCTCGGGCGGCGGAGGCGGCTGGGGCTGACCCCACCGCCGGCGTAGGCCTAGATGTTCCTGACCCTGGCTGCTCAGCCTCGGGGCGAGCGCGTTCGCCATCTACGGGCTGTGGACGGCGCTGCACGCCGCATCGAGCTGACCGACGCGAACTGTGGTGTCAGACTCGTCGTGTGCCCCCGTCTCCCAGGACTGACCCTCCGACCCGCCCGCGGCGGCGGTACCTGTCGCTGTTTCACCGGGTCGCCGGCATCAACGCGCTGCTCCTGCTCGTCGCCGTCGGGCTGACCATCGTCATCCTCGTCCCCGGCCGCGAGTCGTCCTACCGCTCGGGCGAGGAGGGGATCGTGCTCGTCGTCGCGGTCATCCTCGTGGTCGTCCTGAACCTGGTGCTGGTGCGGCGGGTCGTCGGGCCGGTCCAGCGCCTGACCGCCCGGGCGCGAAACGTCGATCTGGCCGACCCGATGCCGCCGACGGTCGACACGGACCCGAACTCCGAGGCCGGCGAGTTGGCCCGCACGTTCAGCGAGATGCTCGTGCGCCTCCAGGCCGAGCGGCGGGAGGCGACGGGCCGGGTCCTCGCCGCGCAGGAATCGGAGCGGCTCCGGATCGCGCAGGAACTCCACGATCAGGTGGGACAGGAGCTCACCGCGGCGCTGCTGTTGCTCTCGCGCCTGCAGACGCGCGCGCCCGACGAGTTGGAGCCCGCCGTGCTCGAGGTCCAGAACTCGATCCGCGCCAGCCTGGAGGACGTGCGCCGGATCGCGATCGAGCTGCGCCCCGAGGCGCTCGAGGATCTGGGCCTCGAGAGCGCGCTGGCGGTGCTGTGCGACCGCTTCGCCCAGCAGTCGGGACTCGACGTCTCCTACCGGATCGACGATCCCCTGCCGAAGCTGTCGCCTCAGACCGAGCTCGTGATCTACCGCGTCGCGCAGGAGGCTCTGACCAACGTCGCGCGTCATTCCGGCAGCAACTGGGCCGAGCTCAGCCTGGAGCCCGGCGAGCGAGAGATCGTCCTGACCGTGCGCGACCGCGGCAAGGGTCTCAACAACGGCCATGCGCCCGGCAGCGGCATGCGCGGGATGCGCGAGCGCGCCGCCCTCGTCGGCGCCGGCCTGGAGATCGACAACGCCAGCCCGGGCCCGGGCGCCGAGGTGCGCCTCCGGGTGCCGATCGACGCGTGATCCCGCTCAAGACCCGCATCCTGCTGGCTGACGATCACGCCGTGGTCCGGCGCGGACTGCGGATGGTGCTCGAGGCTCAGCCCGACATGGAGGTCGTCGCGGAGGTCGGCGACGGTGCCGAGGCGGTCAAGCGCGGGGTCCAGGACGACGTGGACCTGGCCGTGATCGACATCACCATGCCGCGCATGACCGGCCTGCACGCGGCGGCGGAGCTTCACCGCCGCCGCCCGAAGCTGCGCATCCTGATGCTCTCGATGCACGAGAACGAGCGCTACCTGCACGAGGCGCTCAAGGCCGGCGCGTCGGGTTACGTCCTGAAGACGGTCGCCGACCGCGACCTCGTCGAGGCGGTCCGGGCGGCGATGCGCGGCGAGCGGTTCCTCTACCCGGGGGCGATGACCCCGCTGATCGAGGACTTCCTCCGTCGCGCGCGCCAGGACCTTCCGGTGCGCGAGGACCCGCTCACCCCGCGCGAGCAGGAGGTGGTCAAGCTCGTGGCCGAGGGGTACACGAACAAGCAGATCGCCGAGACGCTTGTCATCTCCGAGAAGACCGTCGAGCGCCACCGGGCCAACATCCTCGAGAAGCTGGGCATGCGCGATCGCGTCGAGCTCACCCGCTACGCGATCCGCCAGGGACTGATCCAGCCTTAGGGCGCTTGGACCGCGACCCGGCGTAGATACATGCTCGCCTCCATGGTCGAGACCTCGCGGGGTGGCGATCCTCTAACTCGATGACCAGCCAAGCGTCCGTGCTAGAGCGAATCCGCCGGCCGTGTGCGTGGGACCGGCAACGTCCATTGGCGGATCGCTCGACTCGGGCACCCGCGGCGGGGCGCACCTGACCGACCTCCCGCCGCATCCAGGGCGGTCGGTGGCGCCGGCCATGACGGTCGCGCCACCGACCGCTGGGGGCACCGCGGACGGTGCCCCGGATTCGAAAGGAGACCCCATGACCTGCGTAGCCCCGCCACCCACCGACGAATGGGCGCCGCTGCGCGATGACCCCATGGCACGCAAGCGCCTCCTCGTGGTCGACGATCACCCGGCGGTGCGAGCCGGGTTGCGCGAGCTGCTCGCCGACGAGACCGACTTCGAGGTCGTGGCCGCCGTCGACTCTGCGGAGGCCGCGATGGAGGTGGCCATGCAAGAGCCGATCGACGTGGCGGTGGTCGACTATCAGCTGGGCGGGCGCAACGGGCTCTGGCTCAGCCGCAAGCTCAAGCGATTGCCCGACCCGCCCGCGGTCCTGATCTACTCGGCCTACACCGACGGAATCCTCGCGGCGGCCGCGGTCGTGGCCCAGGCCGACTCGATCGTCAGCAAGGGCCGGGTCGGCTCCGACCTCTGCCATGAGGTTCGCCGTGCCGCGGCCGGCCAGCGACACATGCCGGCCCTCCCTCCGAGACTGGCGGAGAGCCTGCGCCGGCGACTCGGCAACGACGAGCAGGCGATCTTCGGAATGCTCCTCGCCGGCCTCGAGCCCGCCGAGGTCGCCAGCACGCTTGGCCTGTCCACCTTCGCGCTGGAGGCGCAGCTGTGTCAGCTGCTCCGGCGACTCGAGGGCCTGCCGCCGGCGCCGAGGACATGACGCACCTGGCCCCCGCAGATGCTCCGGTGCTCGCGGACAGGCCGCCGGCGCCGCCCGCCGCGGCGGCTCGGCGCTACGTGCCGCTGCTCTACCGGGTGGTCGGGATCAACGCGCTTCTGGTGACCGCGGCGGTCACCCTCACGATCCTGGTGCTTGCCCCGGGCAAGGTCTCCGTCCTCGCCCTGGACGAGGAGCTGATGGTGGTGCTCGCCGCGATCGCCCTTGTCGTGCTCGCCAACGTGTACCTGCTCCGCCGCGTCATCGGCCCGCTCCAGGCGGTGACTGCGTTCGCGCGTCGGGTCGACTACGGCACCCTCGGCCGCCGGCTCCCCGCCGCCGAGCCGACGTCGGAGGCGGGCGAGCTCGCGCTCACCTTCAATCAGATGCTCGAGCGCCTCGAGCTCGAGCGCCGCGAGTCCACCGGACGGGTGCTTCGCGCCCAGGAGGCCGAGCGGCTCCGGATCGCCCAGGAGCTCCACGACCAGGTCGGTCAGGAGCTGACCGCGGTGCTCCTGGGTCTTGCGCGCGTCTCCACCCGCGTCCCGTCCTGCCTCGAGGACGAGGTCCTGGCCGTCCAGGACGCCGTCCGCGACAGCCTCGAGGACGTGCGCCGGATCGCAATCCAGCTGCGCCCCGAAGCGCTCGACGATCTCGGCCTGGCCAGCGCGCTGGCCGTCCTCGCCGACCGGTTCTCCGAACAGCTCGGACTCGAGGTCGCTGAACGCATCAGCCCTGACCTCCCCGACCTGACGCCGGACGTCGAGCTGGTCGTCTACCGCGTGGCGCAGGAGGCCCTCACCAACGTCGCGCGCCACTCGGCGAGCACCCGGGCCGACCTCACCCTCGACCGCGACCGAGGCCGCCTGCTTCTGGTCGTCCGCGACCATGGCCTTGGACTCCCTCCGGGAAACACGCCGGGGACCGGGATGCGCGGCATGCGCGAGCGGGCGACGCTGATCGGCGCAAACCTCGAGGTCCGCAACCGGCCCGGCGAGGCGGGCTGCGAGGTCCGGCTCGAGATCCCGCCCGTCTCAACCTGAGGTGTGACACAAACGGTCACCCCCACGCTACCGAAGCCAAAAAACCCCACCGCGCCCACGTCAGTAAGTAACCTGTCACTCAGGACGTTGAGTTTGGGGGCCGGCTGCCCGGACAGCATACGCAGGCGTCAAACGGCTGCGATCGGAGAGGGGAATGGCTCCGTCCTGCTCTGTTGGGACGATCTCGCTCGCTGCCGTCGGAATCAAGGCGGAGCGGCTCCGCGCGACCGCCACCGAGAGCCTCCGGAAGCACGGACTCGAGGCGCAGCCGACCGGCGACCGGTCGGCCCCCAAGGCTCATGTCGTGCTGTTCGATGTGGCCGGTCCAGCCGTGTTCGAGATGGTCCGGGAGCTGGGTGGCGATCGCGGGGCCTACCTGCTCGCGGTGGCCAGCGACCGCGCCGGGCTGAGCGACGGGGGTGCCTGGAAGCTGCTGTCGGCCGGCGCGTCGGACGTCTTCGGATACGACGAGACGGCGGATTGGGCGCCGCGCGTCGCCGCCAGGGTGCAGCGCTGGTGGCGCGTGGAGGAGCTCGCCAGCTCGACCGAGATCCGTGCCGGGCTGGTCGGGAACAGCCGGCGCTGGCGAGCCGCGCTCAGAGACGCGATCGAGGCGGCGTGCTTCACCGACGCGCCCGTCGTGCTCACCGGCGAGACCGGGACCGGCAAGGAGCTCGTTGCCCGCCTGATCCACTCGCTGGACGCACGGCCCAAGAAGGGACAGCTGGTTCTCGTCGACTGCACGACGATCGTCCCCACGCTCTCGGGCAGCGAGTTCTTCGGCCACGAACGTGGCGCGTTCACCGGCGCGACCGGGGCCCGAGACGGCGCCTTCGCGCTCGCGGACCGCGGCACGCTGTTCCTCGACGAGGTGGGAGAGCTCCCGCTGGCGCTCCAGTCGGAGCTCCTGCGCGTGGTCCAGGAGGGGGCGTACAAGCGCGTCGGAGGCAACGACTGGCGAACCACGTCGTTCCGTCTGGTCTGCGCGACCAACCGCGATCTGTTCGCCGAGGCGGCGGCCGGGCGTTTCCGCCACGACCTGCTCTATCGCCTGGCCGGCTCGACCCTGCACCTGCCCAGCCTCCGCGAGCGGCGCGATGACATCCTCGTGCTGGCCCGTCATTTCCTCGGTCTCCTCGGCGCCGGCGTGACGACCGACTTCGATCACGACGTCGAATCGTTACTCGCGGCGCGCGATTATCCGGGCAACGTTCGCGAGCTTCGTCAGCTGATGACACGGATCGCCTACCGGCACGTGGGACCCGGCCCGATCACCGTCGGCGACGTTCCCCACGATGAGCGAGCGGCGACCCCGACGGCACCCACCGCGATCGGCGACGACCTCGAAGACGGCATTCGCGACGCGCTCGCGCGGGGATTGACGCTGCGCGAGATCAGCGCGGCGGCGGGCGACCTGGCCATCCGGGTCGCGCTTGCCGACGAGGAGGGCAACCTCCAGCGTGCCGCCCGGCGCCTGGGGGTGACGCCACGGGCGCTCCAACTGCGCCGCGCAAATGGGCGCCTCACCGCCGCCGGCCCGAACGCCGGCTAAGGGAGCTCAGAGCGCGACCTCCTGCGCTGGCTCCCAGGGATCCGTCGCCGCGGGTGGGCGCCCGCCGGCGAACCGGGGTAGGTCGGCCGGGCGCCGCCGGCGGGCTCCGGCGAGCAGGCGCAGGGCATTCGTCCCGAGAATCATTCCCTCGTCGCCCGCCGGCAGCCCCAGCAGCCGGACCTTGGCCAGCTCGAGGCCCGGGTGAAGCCAGGGACCGTCGGAACCGAACAGCACCTTGTGCGGCCCGGCCCGCCGGACCGCGTCCTCCAGGATGTCGAAACGGCGCACCCCCGACGTGTCGGTGTACACGTTGGGGTGCCGCACCAGGTGATCGATGAGGGCGCTCTGGGCGCGCCAGTCGTCGGCGAAACTGCCGAGGTGAGGAATCACGAACTGGACCTGTGGATATTCGCGTGCGAGCAACTCGACCACCGACACCTCCCCCATCACGTCGTACAGCACGGGGAGCGAGAACGCCACGGCCGCCTCGCACACCTCGCGGGTGATGCGGGCATCGTGGCGGTGCACCTTGATGCCCCGGAATCCATAGCGGTCCACCGCGGTGGCCACCAGCGCCGTGACCCGGCCGCGGTCGCGCGCCGGATGCACGAAGGCGAAGCCGAAGAACTGGCCCGGGCGCGATGCGACGATGCGCGCCACCTCCCGGTTGGCGATCGAGTAATCGGAGTGAAATGCGGCGAACAGCACGGTGCGCTCGATTCCGGCCCGTGCGGCTCTGACCAGGTACCGACCGAGCCTGGCCTCGGTGTCCCAGGGACCGGTCAGTCCGTCTCCGAGCCCCGCGTGGCAGTGAAAGTCGACGATCATGCGCGGAGGGCGGCGGGCGTCGCGACGTGAGCGCGGGTGGCACGCACCAGCGCGGCGACCGCAGCGTCGATGTCTCGTTCACGGTGGCGCGCGGTCAGCACGAAGCTGATCACCGGCCCGCCCCCGTGGGCGGGGCGATGGAGCACCCCGCGAACGCCGAGCGCGAGCAGCCGCCGATGAACCTCCGCGGCCGCCGGTCCGGGGTCAAGCGACTGGACCGGAAACGCGCCGCCGCAGAGCGGCAGGCCGGCCAGCCCCGACCGTGTCCTGAGCCGGTCGACCAGACCGGCCAGGCGGGCTCGCAGCGCGTCGCCGACCGTGCGGTTCAACGCCAATGCCCGCTCCGCCGCGCGCAGCACGGCGGCCGACGGCGGGCTGCAGTGCACGCGCGTCTCTGCGCACGTCTCGAACCGCTCGATCACGTCGGCGCTGCCCCCGAGCACCGCGAGTGGGACGCCAAGGCCCTTGGCGAGCGACGCACACACGACGACGTGGGCGCCGTCCACGCCGTGCCAGCGGAGCGAGCCGCCGCCGCCGCGACCGAACGGCGCATCGGGCGTGGGGTCCGCCCCGAGCACCCCGACGGCCTGCGTGTCGTCGACGACCAGGCGCCCGCCGAATCGACGCGCCAGACCGCTGTAGGCGGAGATCGGAGCGGCCCCACACCCGGGGCAGTAGCCGTCGGAGAGTACGAGTGGCCGGCGCCGGCGCCGCGCACACTCACGCAGCTGAAGGCGCAGCGCCTCGGGATCGTGGTGGTGGAACGTCTGCGTCGGGATCCCGCGCCCGCGCAGCCGCTCCGCTCCCCAGCGACCGATCGGGTACGCGCCCGCATCGATGTGCACGGATGAGTCCTCGCCCGCCAGCACCGCGAACAGGTCCCAGAACAGATGCAACGTGGAGGGGGCGAGCGCGGCCCGAGCACACCCGAGCAGCGATCCCGCCGCCGCGGCAACCCGGACCGCGTCGAGGGGCACCGCCAGGGCCGCCGGCACCCCCGTGGTCAGACTCGCCCACGAGACGAGTGATGAGCTCGGGTGCCGGAGGCCCAGGTACAGCGCTGCGGTGAAGTCGAGCACCACGCCCCGCTCAGCGCGGTGTCGGGCTTTCCTCGAGCTCCTCGTCCTGGTAGCGACGCCCGCGCCGCGGCCCGCGCCGTGTGCCGGGCGCAAGCGACAGGTGGGCTGTGCGCCGGCGCTGCTCGAGCAGCCGCTGGTGCAGCAGGAACGCCGGCTGCGTGAACCGGTCGGGCGGCTGCTCGGCCGTGCGTACGTCCATGGTGTCCGCGGTCAGATCGACCCCGGTCACCGCCTGGTAGGCGTGGATGTACCACTGCGCCTCCTGGCGCCAGTAGCGCGCCCAGTTCCCGGCCTGGTTGCGATCGAACACGTTGCTCCAGTCGCCGAACCGGATCGACAACAGGAGCTGCTCGCCGAACACCGCCAGGTCGTGGAAGTAGCGCACCGACGTCTCGCTCCAGCCCTGAACCCGTTTCATCGCGTCGACCCGATCCATCCACGGCTCGGGATACGCGACCATCACCCGCGTGGGCAGGAACTCCCTCAGCTCGGGCCGCGCGAGCAGCCACTGCTCGAGCAGCATCTCCTGGCGCGCGGTCCATGGCAGGTCGCCGTACTGATTGTGGGCACCTTCGGCGAGGAGCAGGTGCACGTCCCGTAGGGCGTTGAGGATCGGGAACGGATCCGCGGCCATCGTCGTGTCGTCGTCCTCCTTGTAGAAGATCGACGCGCGGTGCAGCAGCGTGTGGAACGCCTCCAGGAATCGAGAGCGCGGATCCGCCGACCTCACCCGCGGTACCGAGCGGCCGTACAGCGAGATTCCGTACTCGTGGTCGTACTCGTACACACGCCGAGCCAGGGTGAGGCGGTGCTGCTCGTCCTGGACGTAGCCCCACAGGAGGTTATTGAGCGGCCGCAGCGGGTCGAGCGCGAATCCGGCGAGCGGATCGCCTGGACCCCGCCCGCGGTTCTGGAACCGCCGGCTGATCGCGCCCATCGTCTGCACGAGCATCCCCTCCTCGTGCCAGTAGGACCAGATCAGCTCGAGGAAGCAGGGCGAGGTGAGCTTGCGGCCCATGATCTCGTAGCACAGCTCGACGTGCTGCTCGGCGTCGGCCCGCAACTCGATCCTGGCCTCGGGCAGCTTCTGGCGGATCAGCGCCAGGTAGGGAAGCGTCTCGATCGATCCTCCCGGCGTGCGCTCGTCGTTCTCGTCGACGTCACCGGCGCTGTCCGCCGGCACGAGGTACCGCCTCCACAGCCTGCCCGCCGTGTCCCCACGGGCCAGGCCGAGCCGCTCGTCGAGCTCGTCCTCGGAGAGGTGCTCGAAGCGCTCGCGGTTCAGGCTTGGCTCGATTCGCGCCCTCCACTCCTCCGGGACCGACAGGTCTCCAACCGCCATCGCCACCCCGCAGTTCGCCACCAGGAACGCCTCGGTGGCGACCTTGAGCGCCTTGTAGGAGATGATGTCCGGGAACGGCAGGGCGTGACGGACCCACACGGCGAGCTCGTCCAGCCACTCCTCGCCGCGTCGGCAGAAGATCCGATCCATCCACCTCGCGTAGTTGTTGAACGAGACCTTGTTGGTGCTGGCGCGAATCACCGACCAGAGCGGCAGGTCAACCGTGTCGACGATGTCCGAGCGGCGGAGGCTCACCTCGAACGGAGAATCCTCCTCGCGCGTCACCCGCACCTCGTCACCTTTGCCCAGGGCCCGCGTCTGCACTACGAAGCTCTCGGTCCTGGTGTGCGGACCACCTTCCTCTCCGCGACCACGCCAGCTCGCCGTCACCTCGACGGTGTAAACACCCGGACGGAGATCCCGCGCCTCAAAGTCGACGAATCTCGAACCGCGCTGCACGTTGGTCGTCTTGTAATCCGTGTCGGCGTTGGTGAGCCGCCCCTTGGAGACGTCAGCGTTAGCGTGGCCGAGCACCCGCCACTTGTAGTACCAGCTGGTCGGCTCCTTGAGCCCGTGCGCGGCGAACCGCACCGAGTTGTCGAGTGGGACAGGTGAACCGATTATTTCGATTGACAGCTGATCACCATCCATGTGTTCCTCCTATTCATGACGAAGAGACCGGTTGTGGTTGCGGGCGTCGGCGTTCAGGGGTGAAGGTCGGCGGCACTGGGACCCACTTGCGGGCGGGCGGGGATACAGGCGCGGCGCAGATCTCGGCGATATCGAGCGTGCTGCGCAGCGCCCAGTAGGTGAGAAGGTTCGAGACCGTGCGGCTCTCCTCGCGGGCGGCGAGCCGGCCGCGCATCCGCGCGTGCCCCAGCACGGCGAAAGCGAGCGAGGGAGCCACCTCGCGTAGTTGCTCGGGCCGGCGCCGCCAGGCCTCGTGGTACGCCGCAAGCTGCTCCGGCCCGCGCTCGGCGAGCGGCATCACCTCGCTCAGCGATCGACCTCGCAGCTTCGCCGGGCGGTGCTCCACGAGCACCTCGACCAGGCGCGGGATCGTCGCTTCGAGCGCGTCGAGCATCGCGCGCCGCGGCTGGTCGAGCCTGGTGCGGGGGTAGAGCGCCTCCCACAGCGACGACAGCCGCCGCCACTGGCGATCGGGATAGAGCCGCTCGCCCAGCATGCAGCTGAGTCGCACCCGGATCCACGGCACCGGGTGAGGATCGTCCGCGCCGATCCGGAAGACGGCCCAGGCGGGCAGGCTCACGACGCCGATCAATCCGAGCGTCGACGCCACGCCGAGCTTGCCCACCGACCACAGGTCGGCGACGATCTCGGAGATCCACCGTTCCCACATCCGCCAGGCCGGCAACTCCTCCGGGCCCGCGTTCGCGGTCTGGAGGCGCACCGCCTCGCGCAGCGACGGCACGAGATCGAGCAGGGCGGCGGCCTGGTGGCCCACCTCGTGCACGAGCGACGACGCGATTCCGTGCCCGACCATCCGCTCGCGCGGGACGCGGACGATCGCGACGGGATTGTCGCCGCCACCCGGCACGCGCGTACGCGCACGCCGCACCGCAGCGCCGGGTCCACGGGCCAGGTAGCAGACCACTTGCGGCGCGTCGAAGTACTGCTCGGGCAAGGACAATGCGTCGGCGGCGAGGACGTCGAGGCCGGACAGCCAGACCCCGGTCTCGTGCTCGCTTCGCTGGGTGATCAGCTCAGAGAACAGGTCGAACTGCGACAGCACGTCGTTGAAGCGCATGCGCACGGTCGCGAACCGCCTCTGCATCTCGCCCGGGTCCGTCCTCATGCCTTCCGCCTCGAGCCAGCCGATGTAGTCGAGGACCTCCTCATGAAGCTGGTAGCGACCACCGACCAGGAAGCGCTCGATCGCGACGATCGCGGCCGGCGACGGAGCGGCCGCCGGCAGCATCGTCTCCTGGAGCGCGAACGGCTTGACGCGATCGAGCCGCGTCAGTAACGACCTCGCCTCCTGCTCGAGGTACTCCGCCGCAAGCGCCTGCATCGTCATGGCTCGCCGTGCCGGTCCGGTTATCAGGCGCCGAACAGGATGATCCGGCGCCCCCGGCGCACCCAGCGACCGCTGTACGCTCGGGGTCCGTCGTCGTAGCCGCCGTCGGTGCCGTCGTAGCCGTCGTAGCCGCCGTACGTGCCGCCCCACCCGCGGGAGCGAGAGCCCCGCGTGGAGCCCCGGCGTCCGTGCCCGTACTCCTGCTCCATCTGCTCCATCTGCGGCCCACCGCCGCCGCCGTCGAGCCGGATCCCGGGCATGACCTGCTTGGCCGCGCGCGCCACCGCCTGCTCGGCCACGGCCTGCGGCGGCATATCCGGCGGGGCGGTGGCGGCGTGCTGCCCGGCCGCTTGCGCCAGCTGGACCACCTTCTTGGCGACCTCGAACTCCTGCTCGCCGGCGACCTCGTACTCGCCGAGCGCGGACCCGGCCATCGATCCGAGCTGCGACCCGATCGCCGTACCGATGCCGGGCGCCACGAACGACCCCAGCGCCCCTCCCACCGCGGGCAACGCGGTCTTCGCCACCTGCTTGAGCACGCCGCCGACCGCCTGGCCGACGGGGCCCTTTATGAACGAACCGACGCTCTTGACGATGTCGCCCAGGAACTGCTCGAGCTCCTGCTCGTTGTTGATCTCGAGCAGCTCGGCGGCAAGCTCCGTCTCGTACTCCCCCCCGAGCTCTCCGTACTCGGACTCCTGCTCGTACTCGTACGTCTCGAACATGCTCATCTTGTCCTCCTTCTCTGATGTGCGAACTGGACCGCGATTTCGAGAGTGAGCTCAGCCAGACGAACCTCCCTCTCTCACGTTCCCTGTGGCGCCGCGGGCGCCGTGCCGTTCTGCGGGCTCTGATCGCTCGGGCTCATCGGCTGCCCACCGGCGTCTGGCTGTGGCGCGCCGTTCGGCGGAGCGCCCGGCGCCGCGGGGGGCGGCGCCGGCTCAAAGGTTGGCTGCGGTCCTGGACTGGGCATCGGGCCCGGGCCCGGCGGGGACGGCTCGGGCTCCGACGGAACGTCCCCCGCGGACACCGGCCCGTACGAGTCCGGGGCCGGCCACCAGAACTGCGCGGCCTGGGGAAACGGGACCCATCTCCAGAGGCGGTGGCCGCGACGGAGGCCCCCGTAGACCCATCGTCCCGGAGCTCCGGTGGGCGCGGGCGGCGGGGTCGGACCGAAGAAGTGAAGCGGCCGGGACCAATCCGTCGACCCCCCGATCTGAGGCTGTGGACCGCCGGCGCCGGGGTACGCCTGACCCCACGACTGGGCGTCGTAGAACCCGCCGCCGTCGTCGGACGTTTGCCCGCCGTATTGATATTGCCGGTACCCCGGCTGCCACGGCCGCTGCCAGCCCTGCTGTTGCCACGGGCGCTGCCACGCCTGCGGCTGCCCAGGGCGCTGCCAGCGCTGCTGCCACGAGCGCTGCGCTGCGCCATAGCGGTACGGCTGAAACGGCCGCTGCCAGCCGGCGCGGTAGCCCGCCGCGGGCACCCCGGCGCGCACATGCCCCGGCGCGCGCCCGCCCTGCCCGTGCCAGCCGCCGGGGCGCCACTGGCCCGGCGGACGGCCGGTCGGAGGCCCGTAGCGCGCGCCGTACCGAGCTCCCCCGGAGCGCCGGTAGGATGCCGCCCCTCGGGACTGGGCCCGACCTCCGTACGGAGCTCGGCGACCGTACGACGCCGGACGTCGATACTGGCCGGAGGCGGGATATCGCCTCGTCGGCCCTCCGCGGCCCCCGTACCCGCGTCGCCCCGGACCGCCGTATTCCGGTCGCGTCGGTTGGCGCCACCCGCGGCCTACCTCGTGCACCAAGCCCGGCGCGAAGCGCTCCGCCGCGGCCGCGGCGGCACGCCGCGCGGTCTCGTCGGGGCTCCAAGACGGCGGCGCCAGCAGCGCCTGGTGGGTCGCGGCTCCGGCCAGACGGACGAACTGCCGCGCGGATTCGAACTCCTGGTCTTGTGGGCTCAGGCCCTCGAGCTCGAGCCCGAGCATCCCTCCGGCCGCCTGAGCGAGCTGCCCGCCCAGGTCTCCGCCTCGCCCCGGCGCGATGCGCTCCCCGATCGCCCGCCCGACCACCGGCAGCGCCTTCGCGGCGGCGTCTTTGAGGACCGACCCGAGCGCCTGCCCGGTGTCGGAGCGCACGAACTGGCCGAGCGCGTTACCGACCCCGTGAAAGACATCCCCGAGAAACTGCTCGAGCTCCTGTTCGCTTGTCACCTCGAGGAGCTCCGATGCCAGCTCGAGCTCCTGCGCCTCGCTCAGCGGGACTTCGAGCTCGCCCCCTTCAAACTGCCTGGAGCCGTTGTCGTGCATGGGTCGCCTCCGGATGGAGTTGGCGTTTGCCCATCTCCTTGCACGACGCGTGCCACGCCAACCTCCCGGGGCTGCGACGCATCGTGCGAAACCCGGTTCGTATTGCCGCGCCGCGGCGCGAAACCGGATTCGCCTCAGCGCTCGGTGTGCCGCGGGATTCCGAGGTGCTCGCGGTACTTGGTCACGGTTCGCCGCGCGAGCGGAAATCCGAGCCGAGTCAGCTCATCGGCGAGCACGGCATCGGTCAGCGGAGTGCGCTCGTCCGCGACCAGCTGGGCCAGGACGGTGCGCGGTCCCTGCGCAGCCTCGAAGAAATGCGCGAACGGCGCGACTCGACCGCTGGGCAGCACGACGTAGCGTCCGTTCGTGGCCCGGCTCACCGTCGACTCGTGAACGCCCAGCCCGGCGGCCACCTGCGCCCTGGTCAGCCGCTTCATGTGGCGCGGGCCATGTGCCAGGTACTCGCGCTGGCGTGCGACAACGAACTCCGCCACCGCTCTCATCGTCTCCCAGCGTCGCTCGAGACGATCGAGGAACGCTCGCGCCCCGGATATCTGCGCGTCGACGCGCTCGCGCTCGGCCGGGGCGAGTTCATCCGCGCGTGCAGCCTCGGCGAAGGACACGGCGACGACCACGGTGACGCGTCGCCGCTCGAGGATCTCGACCGAGAACTCACCCGGAGCCTCCGGGCGTTCACGGATGACGACGTCCGGGATCGCCGGTGGCGCGCCGCGCCGGAGCCGCGGCTCCTCGAGCGACGCGTACGGACGGAGCCGGGCGCGGATGAACTCCGCCGCGCCGGCAACCTCGGCTCGCGAGGCGCCGAGCATCGCCGCAATGGCCCCGAATCGACCTGCTGCCAACTGCTCCAGATGCTGGTCGACGATCAGGCGCGCGAGGGACGAGCCGGTCCCTTGTTCCTCGAGTCGCTCGAGCTGGAGCAACAGGCACTCCCGGAGGTTCGGCGCGCCGACCCCGGCCGGCCCGTGGCGCCGCAGCAAGTCCAGCACCGCTCGGACCCGGGCCGACGACACCCGGAGCCGCGCGGCCATCTCCTCCACCGGCATGTCGATGAAGCCACGCTCGTCGAGGGATCCGAGGACGTAGGACAGGACCGGCCGGTCGCTCACCGGCACGATCGGCGAGAGCTCGGCGAACATCGCCTCGGCTCCGGTCAGCTCGTCGGCGATAAGGACGTCGAGTCGGTCGGTGCCCGCGCCGTCCGTCCGCCGCCGGCGCGCCGCGCACGCGCAGGCCGGACCCGGCTCGCCGCACAACGGGCAGGCCGGCGACTCCAGCCGCTCGAGCGCGGGATTCTGCTCGACCTCGCGATCCACGACCGACTCGAGCTCGGTCGTGGGCAGCGCGAGCAGGCCCGCGTAGGCCAGGAGCTCCGGAGAGGCCCGTTGCTCCAAGCGCGGCGTCACCTCGAGCGTGAGCGTTGCGGTCACCAAGACGGTGGTTGGTTGAGTACGCCCAGCATCTCCGCTCGTGGCGCGCCCCGCAACCCTGGATCACCTCAGGATCGGGACCCCACCGGCATCGAATACGGCACTGGCCACTGCGTCCCGGCGGGCCGCGGGCCCATCGGCTCGGTCCAGCCGTTCGCGACCAGGTTGCGGATGTTCTGGGCATCGGTCGGATGCCGGCAGCTCGCTCGGCCCGTGTACAGACGTTCCCACGACAGGCTGGCCCTGACCGGAGCCGGTCGTGCCAGGCCGTTAAGCCGCCGCAAGAACCCGGCGAGCTCCGCGAGGCACGCGTTACACGCGCTGTAGCCCCAATTCAGGCCCCGGCGCGATCGGTTGTGCAGCGCGAGGGTGCCAAGCTGGGCACGCCAGCGGGGCGATTGCCGGTCGATGAACCCGATCAGCTGCATCTCGGCGTGATGCCCGTTGTCGCAGCTGTGGTTGAAGTCGCTGCTGAGGCTCGACACGTTCAACGTCACGAGCGACAGCGCGGGCGACCCGGGCTCGGGTAGGAAGAGCAAGCCCCCCGCATAGGACACCGAGACGTTCGGGCTGATCCACACGTAGCGGAGCGTCCTGCCGTCGGGGAGCGCGATCGACTGGACGTCGCGGCTCGACACGTGGTTGAGCGGGTTCTTCAGCCGCTCGCCCGTGGGCGACGGCTCGATGGTGGGATCGAGGAGCGGGGTGCCGTCGGCTGAGCGCAGGTGAGCCAGGCACAGGACCTCGCCCCGCCACCGCGGTGCACCGGCCCGATTCAGCACCCCGCGCGCGGCGACGATCTCCGGGAATTCGTTCCCGGACAGCTCGTACTCGCCCAGCTCGGGCTGCGGGGTCGGCGCCGCGCCTGCGACCGGTGCCGGGACGTAGAACCGCACCTGGAGCGGATAACCGCTTCCTTGCACTCCCCCGATACGCCAGTCATGCGCTTTCCCGACCCGGGTCTCGTACAGCGGAACCGGCGATGAGACGGTGTTCGAGTAAACGCGGAACGGGCAGCTGAACGAAAACTTCAGCGTCTTGGCGCCATCCGTATACGTGAAGCTCCCGGCGGATCCGTGCGGTCCGAACGTGTCAGACAGCCAGATCCCGATCCTCTTCGCGTGCGCGTCGATTTGCGTCGGCGGCTCGACAACCCAGTAAGAGGCGGCGTCCTTATCCTTGTTGAGCAGACGCAGCGGCTTAGGTCCGTCGTTGATCAGGCCGACGTAGCACGAGTAGTCCTGAAACGGAGACAGGATCGCCGAAGGCATCCGCGGGACGTTGATCGGCACCACGCGACTTCCGGTCACGGTGAACAGCTTGCCCACCGCGGTCTCGAGGTCGACCACCGTCAGCGTGAAGTGGTCCTGCGTGTCCGGCGCCGGAACGCACTCGAAGCCGCTGTTGACATAGTTGGCCGGCGCCACCTCGAGGCCGCTGACCGGCTTGTGGGTGTGACCCATCA
>Ga0335080_10001745_pt1 | contig 21560 bp, 19 predicted proteins | sample Lox_Sample_34_FD_206720 | JGI IMG/M metagenome (GOLD analysis project Ga0335080, IMG submission 206720) | Soil microbial communities from Loxahatchee National Wildlife Refuge, Florida, United States - Lox_Sample_3.4 | ecosystem: Environmental > Terrestrial > Soil > Wetlands | place: USA...
TGCTGTCGACGTGCCTCGCGTCCCAGCTGATGGGCGACGCGTTCGGCGCAGGCTGGCTGGCGGGCGGGCGCATGGACGTGAAGCTCGTGAACGTGCTGTGGGGCGGCGAGCGCGTGCGCGCGCGCGGAAAGATCCGCGGCGAGGAGCTCGAGGGCGCGTGGACGCGCAAGCTCGTCGACGTGTGGGTCGAGAAGTGCGACGCGGCGCGCACGCCCGTGATCGTGGGCAGCGCCTCAGCTCTGTCCGGCTGACTCCGCCAGGAACCGGTCGAGCGCCTGCGCCATCTCGTGCGCCGACGCGTAGCGCGCGTCGGGGTTCTTCTCGCACGCGCGCTTCAGGATGGCGACGAGGCCCTCGGGGATCTCGGGTCGCAGCGTGCGCGGGTCGGGCAGCACCGCATGGAGCTGCTGATCGACCACGCCGTCGCCGCTGAAGGGCCGCTGGGCGGTCGCGATCTCGAACAGCGAGATGCCGAGCGCGTACAGGTCGGTGCGCCCGTCGATCTCGCGACCCAGGATCTGCTCGGGTGGCATGTACTGCGGCGTGCCCTTGGCCTCGCTCTTCGCCTCTTCGCCCGTCTCCATGACCTTCGAGATGCCGAAGTCCATGAGCTTCACGGTGCCGTCCGACGCGAGCAGCATGTTCGACGGCTTCACGTCGCGATGGATCACGTTCTGGCGATGCGCGTACGCGAGCGCGTTGCAGATCTCGCGCCCGATCTCGGCCACGCGGCGCGGCGGCAGCGGCTGCTTCTCCGACGAGCCGCGCACGCGCATGACCTCGCGCACCGTGCGTCCCTGCACGTACTCCATGACGATGCATGGCTCGCCGACGAGCAGCGCGACGTCGTAGATGTGGACGATGTTCGGGTGGTTCATCGCGGCGGCGGCGCGCGCTTCGGCGCGGAACATCTTGAGTGCTTCTGGATTCGCGGCGAGCTCGTGCGGCAGGAACTTGATCGCGACGGGCCGCTCCAGCTCGCGGTCCCACGCGAGGCGCACGATGCCCATGCCGCCGCGGCCGATCTCGTCGCGCAGCTCGTAGCGCGTCGACTCGGCCGCCGGCGCCGCCGTGGCCGGTCCGCCCGCGCGCTCGCGCAGGCGCTCCAGGCGCGCTTCGACGTCGGCGTAGTTGGCGTCGACCCCCGCGATCTTCTCGAGCGCCTCGAGCGCGCCAGCGCCGTCGCCGAGCCGCTCGAGCGCGTTCGCCAGCATGAGCAGGAGCTCGAGGTCGTCCTTCTCGGGCGGGCCCGCCACGGACAGCGACTGCAAGCGCTCGCGCGCGCGGTCGATGAGGCCCTTTTCGAGGAAGATGCGCGCGAGCAGCCGCGCCGACGCGCGAGCGTCGGGCGACGTCGCAGGGATACGCTGAAGTGTGTCGATCGCGCGCTCGTACGAGCCGACCTCGTAGAAGGCGCCCCCCGCGGCCAGGTAGTTCTCTTCTTCGAGCGCCAGCTCGGCCGCGCGCATGCGGTCGCCGGCGCGCTCCCAGGAGGCGCGCGCCTGCGTGATGTCGCCGGACTTCTCGTGGCAGTCGGCCGCGCGCTCGAAGACGCCCGCGCGCGTGTAGCACTCCGCCGCACGCGCGAAGCGGTTGAGCTTCTCGAAGAGCTCGGCCGCGCGGCGCGCTTCGCCCGACTCGGCGAACGCGTTGGCCGCGCGCTCGAAGTCGCCCGCCGACTCGTACAGCTCGGCAGCGCGCGCGAGCACGCGCGGCTTGCGCCCGCGCGCCTCGAGCAGGGCTTCGGCCGCCTCGACGCCGAGGTTCGCGCGCGCGAACAGGCGCGCTGCGCTCTCGGGGTCGCCGAGCCGCGCGTGGATGCGCGCCGCGCGCTCGAGCTCGCCGCCGCGCTCGAGCAGCTCGGCCGCGGCGCGCTCGTCGCCCAGGGTCAAGAGCGCTTCGCCCGCGTCGGCCCAGGCGCCGGCCGCTTCGAAATAGTGAGCCGCCTCGGCGTGGCGGCCCAGCTCGGCGTACACCTTCGCGGCGCGCGCGGGCTGGCGCGACGCGAGGAGCGCGCGCGCGAGCTTCGCCTGGCTGCCCGCGCGCTCGTAGAGCGGCAGCGCGCGCGCGATCTGGTGGCGCTCGACGAGCAGGTCCGCGGCGCCCTCGAGGTCGCCCTTCGCGACGAGCGATTGGATGTCGGCCTCGCCGCCGGTCGGCGCGGCGTCGCGCTTGTGCCGCAGGTGGACCAGCGTCGCCAGCGCGAGCGACCCGATCGTCCCGACCAGCGCGCCCGTCGCGATCGGGTGCTCGTCCGACAGCTTCTGCGCCAGCGCGGCGAACCAGGTCGCGAGCGTTGCGAAGCCGTTCAAATCGATCCTCTCCCGGCGCTGGTGACTCGCGCGCACGAGGGTCCTCGCGCGGCACGAAGCGCCATCCAAATCTTCGGCGCCGGGCTTGGGCGTGTTGAGGGCGGCGAAGCTCCCGGCGGGCGCGTAAGCTCGTGCGCATGCTGGCGCGCAGCGACTCCATTCACGTTCTGGTCGGGCGCTTCCTGCGCGCGCACGGCGTGTCGCGCGCGGCGCGCCTGCTCGTCGCGGTGTCGGGCGGCTCGGACTCCGTGGCGCTCCTGCACGTGTTGCTCGCGCTGGGACAGCGCGTCGGCGTCGCGCACGTCCACCACGGGCTGCGCGGCGGCGAGGCCGACCGCGAACAGGCGTTCGTGGCGGAGCTGTGTCGTGCGCTCGGCGTGCCATTCCACGCCGCGCGCGTCGAAGCCAGACGCCGCGACGGCCGCTCGCCCGAGGCGCGTGCACGCGCGCTCCGCTACGGCGCGCTCGAGTCGCTGCGTGTCGCGAACGGCTACGCGGCCCTCTTGACCGCCCACCAGGCCGACGACCAGGCCGAGACCGTGCTCTTGCGCGCGCTGCGCGGCACGGGCCCGGGGGGGCTCGCGGCGATCCGCCCCAGCCTCGACCACGGGCGCGTGCTGCGGCCGCTGCTCGGCGTGCGCCGCACCGCGCTCTCCGACTACCTCGCGCGGCGCGGGCTCGCGTTCGCCACGGACTCGAGCAACGCCGACCTCGCCATCCCGCGGAACCGGCTCCGCGCAGAGGTCGTGCCCGTGCTCGAGGCGATCTCGCCGGCGGCGGTCGCGAACCTGGCGCACCTGGCCGAGCTGGCGCGCGGCGCCGACGACGCGGTGCGCACCGCCGTTGCCCTCGAGCTCGGGGTCGCCGCCGAGCCGGGCGAGGGCGGGCTCTGGGTCGACACCGCGCGGCTCCTCGCGCTCGCACCCGCGCTGCGCCGCCGCGCGCTCGCCGAGCTGGCCTCGAGCGCCGGCATCTTCACGCGCATGTCGCGCGCAGACTTCGCGCGCATCGACGAGTTCCTCGGCCGCGCGCGCGCGGGGCAGCGGCTGTCGCTGCCGCGCGCGCACGCGCTCTTCGCCGATCGCGGCCGCGCCTGGCTCGGCCCCGCGCCCGGTCCGCGCTTCCCCGAGCCCGTGCGCAGAAACCTCGCAGAGGGCCAAGTCCTCGAATTTACAGAACGACGCATCCGTCTCTCGTGGCGCGTTCCCGCGCTGGATCCGGCTTCGGGTCTGCCGTCGGCTGCGCGTTCGAGTCCGCTCACTTGCCCCGTCGAGCCCGGGGATCAGCTTGTGGTGCGGAGCCTGTGTGATGCGGATCGCGTGATCGCACGGGGTCGGGAGCGGCGGGCTAAGGACGTGCTCGCCGGGGCCCGATGGTCGAAGCTGGAGCAGGCTCGGGCGCTCGCGGTGGAGCGCGAAGGTCGGATCGTTTGGATTCCAGGGCTCTTGCCGATGGGGCTTCCCGCCCCGAATCGAACCAGCGGCGCAGAGATTCGCGCGGTGCGCCTTTCGAGTCCGCGTTGAACTTGCTAGATTATGAGCGAATTCGCGCCTTTAGCTGGGCGATTTGTCCGGCTCCGAGCGCGGCACCGGAGGTGCGGTGAACCATCTCTACAAGAACCTGCTGACCCTCGCGACGGCCATGTTCGTGCTGCTGGCCATCTTCAGCTTGTTCGGGAACTCGCAGCAGGAAGCGAACGAGATCACGTACTCCGAGTTCATGTCGCGGCTCGAGTCGGGCGACGTCGCCGAGATCGTGGTGAAGGGCGAGCACGTCGACGGCAAGCTGAACGACAACTCGAGCTTCACGACGAACGGCCCCACCGACGGTGAGCGCTTCCAGAAGCTCTTGCGGCGCCACGAAGTGAAGACGACGTACAAGCAGCCGGATGACACAGGAATGTGGCAGTCGCTGCTGCTCTCCTGGCTGCCGATCCTGTTGTTCACGGGTCTCTGGTTCCTGTTGTTCAGACAGCTGCAATCGGGCGGCGGCAAGGCGATGAGCTTCGGCAAGTCGCGCGCGAAGCTGCTCTCCGAGAACCAGCAGCGGGTGACGTTCGCCGACGTGGCGGGCATCGAGGAGGCGAAGGCCGAGCTCGAGGAGATCGTCGCGTTCCTGCGCGATCCGAAGAAGTTCACGCGGCTGGGCGGGCGCATTCCGAAGGGCGTGCTGCTCATCGGCCCGCCGGGCACCGGCAAGACGCTCCTCGCGCGCGCCATCGCGGGCGAGGCCGGCGTGCCGTTCTTCTCGATCTCGGGCTCCGACTTCGTCGAGATGTTCGTCGGCGTGGGCGCGAGCCGCGTGCGCGACCTGTTCAGCCAGGGCAAGAAGAACGCCCCGTGCATCATCTTCATCGACGAGATCGACGCCGTCGGGCGCCACCGCGGCGCCGGTCTGGGCGGCGGTCACGACGAGCGCGAGCAGACGCTGAACCAGCTCCTCGTCGAGATGGACGGCTTCGAGTCGAACGAGGGCGTCATCATCATCGCGGCCACGAACCGGCCCGACGTGCTCGACCCCGCCATGCTGCGCCCGGGCCGCTTCGACCGCCACGTCACCGTGAACCGCCCCGACCTGCGCGGGCGCGAGGCGATCCTGCGCGTGCACGTGCGGCGCGTGCTGCTGGCCGCCGACGTGAACCTGTCGATCATCGCGCGCGGCACGCCGGGCTTCTCGGGCGCCGACCTCGAGAACCTGGTGAACGAGGCCGCACTCCTCGCGGCGCGCCGCGACGCCGACTCCGTGTCGATGCTCGATTTCGAGCGCGCCAAGGAGAAGGTGCTCATGGGCGCCGAGCGCCGCAGCATGATCCTGTCCGAGAAGGAGCGCCGCATCACGGCGTTCCACGAGTCGGGTCACGCGCTGATCGGCATGCTCGAGGACCACGGCGACCCGGTGCACAAGGTCACGATCATCCCGCGCGGCCAGGCGCTCGGCGTGACGCTCACCTTGCCCGCCGAGGACCGCTACTGCGTCTCGAGGGACGAGCTGCTCGCGCACATCACGTACGCGATGGGCGGCCGCGCTGCCGAAGAGCTCGTGTTCGACCACCTGTCGACGGGCGCGGCGAACGACCTCGAGAAGGCCACCAAGATCGCGCGCGACATGGTGTGCAGCTACGGCATGAGCGACAAGATCGGGCCCGTCAGCCTGGCCGACGACCACAACACCGTGTTCATCGGCCGCGACCTGGGCTCCGCGCCGAAGCACGGCCCCGACAAGGCGCGCCTCATCGACGACGAGGTCTCCTCGATCCTCAACCAGCGCTACGCCCGCGCGAAGCAGATGCTGACCGACAACCGGCCGGCGCTGGAGCGCATCGCGCACGCACTGCTCGAGCGCGAGACGCTCGACGAGGCCGAGCTGCGCCTGCTCATGGAAGGGAAGCCGCTCCCCGCGCTTCCCGAGCCGGCGCGCAGCCCCGGCGTGCCCGCGCGCTCGGCCGAGCCCGAGGGCCCGCGTCGGCGCTTCGGCGACAAGCCCGTTCCCGACCCCGAGCCGGTTCCGGGCTGAGCGCATGTCGGCCCCGCGGCCGGACACGCGCTCGCGGGACCCTGGCTTTCCCCCGGCCGGTGAACGCGTCCTCGTGGTGGGGATCGTCAACGCGACCCCCGACTCGTTCTACGACGGCGGGCGCTTCGCCTCGACCGAGGCGGCGCTCGAGCACGGCCTCGCGCTCGCCGCCGAGGGCGCCGACTGGCTCGACGTGGGCGGCGAGTCGACGCGGCCCGGCGCGCTCGAGGTGCCGGTCGCAGAGGAGCTCGCGCGCGTCCTGCCCGTGGTCGAGGGGCTCGCCAAGCACTGCGCGCTGCCGATCTCGATCGACACGCGCCGGGCCGAGGTCGCCGAGAAGGCGCTCGAACGCGGGGCATCGATCGTGAACGCCGTGGCCGGGCTGCGCGACGCGCGGCTCGCGGACGTCGCGGCGGCGCACGGCGCGGCGCTGGTGCTGAACCACATGCGCGGCGAGCCCGCGACCATGCAGCGCGCGCCGGGTTACACGGACGTGGTTCGCGAGGTCGCAGAAGAGCTGCGCGCGGACGCGGCGCGCGCCGAGCGCGCGGGCGTGCCGCGCGAGCGGATCTGGCTCGACCCCGGCATCGGCTTCGGCAAGCGCGCGCGCCGACACAGCGTGGTGTTGATCGCGCGGCTCCGCGAGCTCGTCGCGCTGGGCCACCCCGTGCTGGTCGGCCCGTCGCGCAAGAGCTTCCTCGGCGCGCTCACCGGCGCCGGCGTGGGCGACCGGCTGCCCGGCTCGCTCGCCGCCGCGGTCGCGTGCGTGCTCGCAGGCGCGCGGGCGCTGCGCATGCACGACGTCGCCGCCGCGCGCCAGGCGGTCGACGTCGCCGCCGCGATCCGCGACGCGCAGGAGCCGGCGCCGTGATCCCCGTCGTCTACACGTGGATCCTCGATCGCTGGCAGACCTTCGCCGAGAACTTCCAGCCCGTGCGCGACACGATCGACATCCTGGTCGTGGCGTACGTCGTGTACTGGCTGCTCATGCGCATCAAGGGCACGCGTGCCGCGCAGATGGCGCTCGGCCTGCTCATCCTGGTGCTGGCGTGGCGCCTCGCGAGCCTGCTCGAGCTCTCCACGATGAGCTTCCTGCTGGACAACTTCCTGTCGTCGGGCTTGCTCGTGTTGATCGTGATCTTCCAGTCCGACATCCGCCGCGCGCTCACGCGCGTGGGCCGGGGCGTGTTCGGCTCGACGCGCACGCAGGAGGCGCACACGATCGAGGAGATCGTGCGCGCCTGTCAGGCGCTCGCGCAGCGCCGCGTCGGCGCGCTGATCGCGATCGAGCAGGAAGTCGCGCTCGACGAGTTCGTAGAGCAGGGCACGTCGCTCGACGCGGAGCTCACGCGCGACCTGCTGATCTCGATCTTCCTGCCGTACTCGCCTCTGCACGACGGCGCCGTCATCGTGCGGCGCGACCGCATCGCGAACGCGGGCTGCATCCTGCCGCTCGCAATGCGCGGAAACCTGTCGAGCGCGCTCGGCACGCGCCACCGCGCCGCGCTCGGCGTGACGGAAGAGACCGACGCGCTCGTCGTCGTGGTCTCGGAGGAGACCGGCAAGGTCGCGCTCGTCGCGGCGGGCGAGATCCGCGAGGACCTCGACGGCCCGCACCTGCGCCAGGCGCTGCTCGAGCTGTCGGGCGAGAGCCGCGGCGGCGAGCCCGAGCCCGAAGAGCCCGTGAAGGACGCGTCGCGCGTAGCGGAGGTTCGCTAGCCCGTGCGGATCTTCGACAACTTCCTGTACAAGCTCGTCTCGCTGCTCATCGCGTGCGTGCTGTGGGCGGCCGCGCAGGGCGTGAACGACATCGAGCAGAGCCTCGACGTCCCGATCGCCGTCGAGAAGGTCCCGGACAATCTGGTCGTGACCGAGGAGTCGGCGCACGAGATCAACCTGCGCCTCGTCGGCAGCCGTGCTGCGCTGCGCCAGGCGGCGAAGGCGCTGCAGCAGTACACCGTCTCGCTCGAAGGCGCGAAGCCGGGCGAGGCGCGGCTCGCCGTGAACCGCGAGCAGCTCACGCTGCCGCGCGGCGCGCGCGTCGCCGCGCGTTCGCCGTCGACGCTCGTGTACACGCTCGAGCCGCTGGTGAGCAAGACGGTGCCCGTGCGCGCCGACCTCGGCGGCGAGCTGCCCAAGGGCTACCGGCTCGTGCGCGTCACGCTCGACCCCAAGGAGATCGCGATCACGGGCGCGAAGAGCTCCGTGCGGAACATCCGCGAGGTCGTGACCGACCGCATCGAGCTCGGCCGCCTGCGCGAGACCTCGGTGCTGGAGAGCTCCGTCGCGCTGGGCTATCCGCACGTCTGGCGCAAGGATCCCGACGGCGGGCCGATCCGAGTGAACGTCGAGATCGAGCCGGAGCCCGGCACGCCGGCCGCCGGCGGCTGAGCCGGCGCGCGAGGGGGAATGGGCACACGCAGGAAGCTCTTCGGGACGGACGGCATCCGCGGCCGCGCGAACGTCCATCCGATGACCGGCGAGGTCATGATGCAGCTCGGCCGCGCGCTGGCGCTCGTGTTCCGCCTGGGCCCGCACGGCACGAGCGCCCCGCGCGTGTTGATCGGCAAGGACACGCGCCTCTCGGGCTACATGCTCGAGGACGCGCTCGCCGCAGGCCTCTGTTCGATGGGCGTCGACGTGCTGCAGGTCGGCCCGATCCCGACGCCGGGGCTCGCGTTCCTCACGGTCGACATGCGCTGCGACGCGGGCGCCATGATCTCGGCCTCGCACAACGCGTTCGAGGACAACGGCGTCAAGTTCTTCTCGCGCGACGGCTGGAAGCTGCCCGACGAGACCGAAGCGCGGATCGAGGAGCTCATGGACTCGCCCGAGCTCGAGCGCGCGCGCGCGGTCGGCGCCGGGCTGGGGCGCGCGCGCCGGATCGACGACGCGTCGGGGCGTTACATCGTCTTCCTCAAGAAGAGCTTTCCACGGCGCCAGACGCTCGAAGGGCTGCGCATCGCGATCGACTGCGCGCACGGCGCGGCCTACAAGGTCGCCCCGACCGTGCTCCAGGAGCTCGGCGCCGAGGTGATCGCGGTCGGCAATCAGCCGAACGGCACGAACATCAACGAGGGTTGCGGAGCGACGCACCCCGAGCACGTGGCCGAAGTCGCGCGCCAGTACCGCGCCGACGTCGGGATCGCCGTCGACGGCGATGCGGACCGCGTGATGCTCGTCGACGAGAACGGCGCCGTCGTCGACGGCGACCAGATGCTCGCCATGTGCGCGCTCGACATGAAGCGCCGCGGCGCGCTGTCCAGCGACGCCGTGGTCGGCACGATCATGAGCAACCTCGGCCTCGAGCGCGCGCTCGCGAAGGCCGGGCTGCGGCTGGTGCGCGCCGACGTCGGGGATCGCTACGTGGTGGAGGCGATGCTGCGCGAGAAGATCAACGTGGGCGGCGAGCAGTCGGGCCACGTCGTGTTCCTCGACCACAACACGACGGGCGACGGCATGCTCACTGCGCTGCAAGTGCTCGCGCTCATGCGCCGCGAGGAGCGGCCGCTGTCGGAGCTCGCGGGCGCGATGTCGCGCACGCCGCAGGTGCTGAAGAGCGTGCGCGTGCGCGCGAAGCCGCCGATCGACGAAGTGCCGGGGCTGCTGAAGGCGCTCGCTTCGGCCGAGGCGGCGCTGCGCGGCGGCGGGCGCGTGAACCTGCGCTACTCGGGGACCGAGCCGCTCGCGCGCGTGATGATCGAGGGCGACGACCCGGCGCAGATCGAGTCGCTCGCCGAGGAGCTGTGCAGCGTGATCCGCAAGGCGGTGGGGGAGGCGGCGAAATGAGCGAACGGCGGCTCGTCGTGAACGTGGATCACGTGGCCACGGTGCGGCAGGCGCGCCGCGGCGTGGAGCCCGACCCGGTGACTGCGGCGGCGCTCGCGCTGCTCGGCGGCGCCGACGGCATCGTCGCGCACCTGCGCGAGGACCGGCGCCACATCCAGGACCGCGACGTGCGGCTCTTGCGGCAGACCGTGCACGGGCTGTTCTGCCTGGAGATGGCCGCGACGCAGGAGATGCTGAAGGTCGCGCTCGAGGCGCGGCCCAGCTCGGTCACGCTCGTGCCCGAGCGGCGCGAGGAGCTCACGACCGAAGGCGGTCTCGACGTGCAGAGCCGCATCGGCGAGGTCGGCGAGATCGTGCGTGCGCTGGGCGACGGCGGCATCCGCGCGTGTCTGTTCGTCGCGCCCGACCTCGACCAGATCAAGGCGGCGCACCGCGTGGGCGCGCGCGCCGTCGAGATCCACACCGGCCGCTACGCCGAGCGCGGCCCCGACCACGAGGAGGAGGTGCGCCGCATCGAGGACGCGATCCGCCTCGCCGTGAAGCTGCGGCTCGAGGTCGGCGTGGGCCACGGGCTGGACTACCGCAACGTGGCGCGGCTGGCGCGCATCGCCGAGGTCGAGGAGTTCTCGATCGGGCACTCCATCGTCTCGCGGGCGCTCTTCGTGGGGATCGAGCGCGCCGTGCGCGAGATGAAGGCGCTTGTCGCGCGCGCTTAGCGGCGTGGGCCTCGCGCTCGTGGAGGTGCCGCGCTTCCGCGCCGTGCTCGCGCGCCGTGGGGCGGCGTTCGAGGCGCGCGTCTTCACGCCGGGCGAGCTGGCCTACGCGCACGCGAAGCGCTTCGGCTGGCAGAATCTGGCGGCGCGTTTCGCCGCGAAGCTCGCGGGGCGCGCGGCGCTGCGCGACGCGCTGGGGCGCGGGCTGCCGCTGGCGGGCTTCGAGGTGGCGCGCAAGCGCAGTGGCGAGCCCGAGCTCCAGCTGCTGCCGCGCGCGGGCGTCGAAGCGAGCTTCGTGTTCCGCCTGTCGCTCACGCACGACGCCGACTTCGCGCTCGCGAGCGTGCTGGCGGAGGCGGCGCCGTGAATCCGTTCGCGGACGGCTGGCCGTGCCCGACCGGTGACGAGATGCGCGCGATCGACGCCGACGCGATCGAGCGGCTGGGCATCCCGGCGCGCACGCTGATGGAGTCCGCGGGGCGCGCGGTCGCGGAGGCCGTGGCCCGCTTCTACCCCCTACACCGGCGCGTGTTGGTCGTGTGCGGCAGCGGCAACAACGGCGGCGACGGCTACGTCGTGGCGCGCGCATTGGCCGAGCAACACAGGGGCGTGTCGGCGCGCGTGCTCGAAGCGGTGCCCGTCGCGCGACAGAGCCCCGAGTCCAAGGCGAACCGCGAGCTGCTCGGCGCGGCCGGCGTGGCCCTCGTCGCAGGCGGCCCGGCGGCGCTCGGCGCAGCGCTGGCCGAGAGCGACCTCGTGGTCGACGCCGTGTTCGGCGTCGGGCTCGCGCGGCCCGTCGCGGGTGAGCTCGCGGGGCTGTTCGAGGCGATCTCGCACGGCGGCCTGCCGATCGTCTCCGTCGACCTGGCCTCGGGCACGTCGAGCGAGACGGGCGTCGCCCTGGGCGCAGCGCTGGAGCCGGACCTCGTGGTGACGATCGGCCTGCCGAAGCTCGGGCTCGCGCTCGTGCCGGGGCGCGCGCGCGTGGTGGTGGCGGACATCGGCTTCCCGCGCGAATCGGTCGAGCGCGCGGGCGTGCGCCAGTACCTGCTGACGCGCGCGGCCGCGCGGGGCCTGCTGCCGGCGCGGCCGCTCGACGCGCACAAGGGCAGCTTCGGCCACGTGCTCGTCGCGGGCGGGTCGCTGGGCAAGACCGGCGCCGCGCTCCTCGCCGCGCGCGGCGCGCTGCGGGCGGGCGCGGGGTTGGTGAGCCTCGCGGCGCCGCGCGCGCTCGTGCCGATCTACGCCGCGCAGCTCGCGGAGGTGATGTGCGTGCTCGTCGACGACGGCGAGGCGGGCCTCGCGGCGCTCGTCGGGGAAGCGAACGCGCGCGACGCGCTCGTGGTCGGCCCGGGCCTGGGCCAGGAGCCCGGCGCCGCTCGCCTGGCCCGCGCACTGGCTACACAGATTCGTGTTGCTTCGGTCGTCGACGCCGATGGCCTGAACGCCTTCGCCGGCGACCTGGCGGGGCTCCGCAGCGCCGCGCCACGGGTGCTGACGCCGCACCCGGGCGAGGCTGCACGCCTGCTCGGCCGCGACACCGCCGCCGTGCAAGCAGACCGCGCGGGCGCCGCCCGCGAGCTCGCCGCCCGCTCCGGCGCCGTCGCGGTGCTGAAAGGCGCACGGACCGTGGTGGCCCGGCCCGACGGGCGCATCTCGATCAACCCGACCGGCGGGCCCGGGCTCGCCGCAGGCGGCTCCGGCGACGTGCTGGCGGGGCTGGTGGGCGCGCTCCTCGCGCGCGGCCTGGCGGCCTGGGACGCCGCGCGCCTGGGCGTCTGGCTGCACGGGGCGGCGGGCGACCTGGGCCCGACCCAGGGCGGCCTGGCGTCGGAGCTGGCCGACCGGCTGCCCGCAGCGTGGCAGGCACTTTCGCACGAAGATCCGCGCGATGAGCCCGGAATTCTGCACGCGTTCCCGTAGCGCCGACGAGACGCGCCGGCTGGGCCAAGCGCTCGGCGCGCGGCTGCGCGGCGGCGACGTGGTGTGCCTGTCGGGCCCGCTCGGCGCCGGCAAGACGTGCCTGGTCCAGGGGCTCGCCCAGGGCCTGGCCGTGCCGCCCGCCGTGGCCGTAACCAGCCCGACCTTCGTGCTGGTCGCCGAGTACCCGGGCCGCGCCTGGCTGCGGCACGCGGATTTCTATCGCGTGGAGAGCTACGCTCGCCTGCTCGACGCGGGCTTCGACGACCTGGCCGCACCCGACGGGGTGCTCGTCGTCGAGTGGCCGGAGCGCTTTCCCGAGGCTCTGCCCGACGACCGCATCGAGATCCACATCCAGCCGGGCGCGGCAGCAGACGCGCGTGAAATCCGAATCGAAGCGCGCGGCGGACGCGCGCGGGAGCTCTTGAAGGAACTCGAAGCCCGATGGCCCTGATCGTCCAGAAGTACGGCGGCACCTCGGTCGGGAACGCGGAGCGCATCCGCAACGTGGCGCGCCGCGTGGTCGACACCAAGAAGCGCGGGAACGACGTGGTGGTCGTGGTGTCGGCGATGGCGGGAGTCACCGACCAGCTCGTGGCGCTCGCGCACGAGATCTCGCCGAGCCCCGACCCGCGCGAGTACGACATGCTCGTCTCGACCGGCGAGCAGCAGACGATCGCGCTGCTCGCCATGGCCATTCAGCGCCTGGGCGTGCGCGCGCGCAGCTTCACGAGCGCGCAGGTGAAGGTCTACACCGACGACGACCACGCGCGCGCGCGGATCCACCGCATCGACACGTCGCGGATCCGCGAGGAGATCGCCGCGGACGGCATCGCCGTGCTGCCCGGCTTCCAGGGCGTGACCGACGAAGGCGACATCACGACGCTCGGCCGCGGCGGCTCGGACACGAGCGCGGTGGCCGTCGCCGCGGCGCTGGGCGCCGACGTGTGCGAGATCCTGACCGACGTCACGGGCGTGTTCACGAGCGATCCGCGCATCGTCCCGAACGCGCGCAAGCTCGCGAAGATCTCGTACGACGAGATGCTCGAGATGGCGAGCCTCGGCTCGAAGGTGCTGCAGATCCGCTCGGTGAAGTTCGGCAAGCAGTTCCGCGTCCCGATCCACGTGCGCAGCACGTTCAGCGAAGAGGAGGGCACCTGGGTGGTTCCCGAGAGCGAGATCATGGAGCGCCTGGTCGTCTCGGGCGTCACGTACAACCGCGCCGAAGCGAAGGTCACGATCTTCGGCGTGCCCGACGTGCCGGGCATCGCGGCCAGGATCTTCGGGCCGCTGTCCGAGTCGGGGATCGTGGTCGACATGATCGTGCAGAACGTCTCGACGCAGGGGCACACCGACATGACGTTCACCGTCGCGCGCGGTGACATGAAGCGCGCGCTCGCGCTCGTGGAGAGCGTGGGGCGTGAGCTCGGCGCGGCGGGCGTGAAGTCGGACAGCGGCATCGCCAAGCTGTCCGTCGTCGGGCTCGGCATGAAGGACCACGCGGGCGTCGCTGGGAAGATGTTCCGCGTCCTCAGCGAGCACGCGATCAACATCCAGATGATCAACACGTCGGAGATCAAGATCTCCGTCGTCATCGACGAGAAGTTCACCGAGCTCGCGTGCCGTGCGCTGCACGACGCGTTCGAGCTCGGCGAGGCCGCCCCGGAAGCCGAAGAGGCGTAGCGGTCGTGGAGCCGCGGGTGCCCGACACGCACGTCGCGCGGGCGTTCGTGTGGGCGCTGGTCGCGTGCGGGCCGCTGGCGTTCGCCGCGGCGCCGCGCGCGCCCGGGCCGCTCGCGCTCGCGTCCGACACCGATGGGTGTAAGCTCGCCGCCGCGCGCGACGCGCGAACGCCGTGCGCTTGCGCCGACACGCCGCTCGCGGTGCGCGAGGTGCTGGGCCTGCCCGCGCCGCTGAACGGGCTCTCCGCCTTCGAGCTCGAGCGCGTGGCGGGCCTCGGCCCGGCGCGCGCCGCCGCGATCCTCCGCGAGCGCGAGGCGCGCGGCGACTACGCGGCGGTCGACGAGGTCGCGCGGCGCGTGCGCGGAATCGGCGCCAAAACGGTCGACCGGATCCGGCCCCGCCTTTTTGCGGCGGGTCCGGATCCGGCCTGTGGGGGGAGTAGGGGTAGGTAGGGGGAGTCTCTGACGAAGGCCTCGCAGGTTCCTGTCTTCCGAGATTCAGCAAGGAGATGAGCGCGACCGGCTCTGCGAGGCTGGCCCCCGACATCGCAAGGCCCGTGCCGCGCCGGCGCCGCTGCCCCGCGCGCCCGCGGCGCAGCAGGTGGAGCGGCCGGTATCACTCGGGGTAGCGCGCGTGCGCTTCACGGTGGAACGCGTGTCTTGCCATCGCGAGCCGGCAGCGGACCGGCAGCTCGCGCGGACGTGCAGCCGGTGCGCAGGCCGAGCGCAGCGGCCCCCCGAGCCGTAGCTTCTCGCGCGCCATGGAGCCGATCTACTTGGACCACAACGCCAGCGCGCCGCTGCGCCCGGAAGCGCTTCGCGCCTTTGCGGCCGCGGCGGCCGGGACGTTCGGAAACGCTTCGAGCGCGCACGCGTTCGGCGCCGAGGCGCGCGCGGTGCTCTCCCGCGCGCGGCGCCAGGTGGCGACACTCGCCGGTGTCGCGCCCGAGACGATCGTCTTCACGAGCGGCGCCACCGAGTCGAACAACACGGTGTTCCGCGCGCTCGGGAGCGGCGCACACGCGGTCGTCTGCGCGACCGAGCACCCGTCGGTGCTCGAGGAGGCGGCGGCGCTCCGCGTGCGCGGGCCGCGGGTGACCTTGCTCGAGGTCGGGCGCGACGGGCGCGTCGATCCCGCGCGCTTCGCGGCGGCGCTGGCGCCGGGCACCGCCCTCGCCAGCGTGGCGCTCGCCAACCACGAGACCGGCGTGATCCAGCCGATCGCCGAGCTCGCGGAGCTCGCCGCCGCGCGCGGCGTGCGCTTCCACTGCGACGCGGCCCAGGCGCTGGGCAAGCTGCCGCTCGGGCTGCGCGCGTGGCCCGTCGACTGGGCGAGCTTCTCGGCGCACAAGCTCGGCGGCCCGAAGGGCATCGGCGCGCTGTACGTGCGCCCCGGCGCACCGTTCGAGGCACTGCTCCGCGGCGGCGCGCACGAGCGCGGCCGGCGCGCGGGCACCGAGAACGTGCCGGCGGTCGCGGGCTTCGGCGCAGCGTGCGAGGCGGCGGGCGCGGCGCTCGACGGGGAAGCCAAGCGCGTGGCGGAGCTGCGCGACGCGCTGTGGGCGGGCATCGCGCGCGCCGTGCCGGACGCCGTGCGCAACGGCTCGCACGAGCACGTGCTGCCGCACGTGCTGGACGTCTCGTTCCCCGGGGTGTCGGGCGAGGCGCTCGTCGAAGCGCTCGACCTGGAGCACGTGGCCGTGTCGACCGGCGCGGCGTGTCACTCGGGCTCGACGGAGCCGTCGCCCGTGCTGCTCGCGATGGGCGTGCCCGACGCGCTCGCGCGCGCGGCGCTGCGCATGAGCCTGGGCCCCACCACGACGCGCGCGCAGCTCCAGCGCGTGCTCGAGCTCCTGCCCGCGCTGGTCGCGCGCGTGCGGCGGGCGCGCGCGGCATGACCGAGCGCTGGCTCGTCGCGATGAGCGGCGGCGTCGACTCGTCGGTCGCCGCGGCGCTGCTGGCGCGCGCGGGGCACGAGGTCGTCGGCGTGACGATGGACCTCGGCTCGGGCCGCGAAGCCGCAGTGGCGGGGTCGAAGCGCTGCTGCGGTCTGCCCGACGCCGACGACGCGCGCGAGGTCGCCGCCGCGCTCGGCATCCGCCACTACACTGCGAACTATCGGGACGAGTTCGAGCGCGAAGTCGTCGCGCCGTTCGTCGCCGAGTACGCCGCGGGCCGCACGCCGATCCCGTGCATCGCGTGCAACCGCGTGCTGAAGTTCGATCTCTTGCTGCGCCGCGCCGAGGCGCTGGGCGCGCGCGGCGTCGCCACCGGGCACTACGCGCGCATCGATCGCGCGCCGGGCGGCGGGCTCGGCCTGTTCCGCCCGCGCGACCGCGCGAAGGACCAGACCTACTTCCTGTTCGACCTGCCGCGCAGCGTGCTCGACCGCGTGGCATTCCCGCTCGGCGGGCTCGAGAAGCGCGACGTGCGCGCGCTCGCGCGCGAGCTCGGCCTGGCGACCGCCGAGAAGCCGGAGAGCCAGGGGCTGTGCTTCGTGCCCGACGGCGACGTCCGCGGCGCACTCGCGCGCCTGGCGCCCGGCCACGCGCGCGCGCCGGGCCCGATCGCGGCCCGCGACGGCCCCGTGCTCGGCGAGCACACCGGCGCGGCCGGCTTCACGCCCGGGCAGCGGCGCGGTCTCGGCTTGGCCGGCGGGCCGTGGTACGTCGCGGAGGTGCGCACGGCCGAGAACACCGTGCTGGTGGCGCGCGGCGAGGAGCTGCGCGCGAGCCGGGTGCGCGTCGAGAACGCGAGCTGGCTCGACGGCGCGCCGCCCGAAGGCCCCGTGCGGGCCGCGGTGCGCTACCGACACCAAACGGTGTCGGCGCGCGTGCGCCCGACGTCGGGAGGCGGCGCCGAGCTCGACTTCGCGGAGCCCGTCTGGGCGCCCGCGCCCGGCCAGGCTGCCGTGGTGTGGGACGCCGCCGACGAGCGCGTGCTCGGCGGAGGGTGGATCGCTGCCGCCGGCTGACCCGGGCTCCGCTGCCGAGCTCGCCGCGTTCGCCGCGCGCCTCGGCCACCGGTTCGCGCAGCCCGAGCTGCTCGAGCTGGCGCTCACCCACCCGTCGCGCGCACACGAGGATGGCGCGAGCCACGGCGGCAACGAGCGGCTCGAGTTCCTGGGCGACGCCGTGCTGGGCCTGGCCGTCGCCGAGCGCCTCATGCGCGCGCGGCCCGACGCCGACGAAGGCGACCTCTCTCGCGCGCGTGCCGACGCCGTGAACAAGCGTGCGCTCGCCGCCCGGGCCCGCGAGCTGGGCCTGGACGCGCGCGTGCGCCTGGGCCGCGGCGAGCGGCGCTCGGGCGGCCGCACCAAGGACTCGATCCTGGCCAACGCGTTCGAGGCCGTGCTCGGCGCGCTGTACCTGGACGGCGGCCTCGACGCCGCGCGGGCCTTCCTCGACCGCGAGCTTCCGCCCGCCCTGCTCGAGCAGGCTGCCCCGCCGAGCGACGCGAAGACCGCACTCCAGGAGCGGCTGCAGGCGGTCGGGCGCGGCGCGCCGGTCTACGAGACCGTCGCCACCCGCGGGCCCGCCCACGCGCGCGAGTTCGAGGTGCGGGTGCGGGTCGGGGAGGCAGAGCTGGGCACCGGCTCGGGCCGCTCCAAGCGCGAGGCCGAGCAGGCCGCCGCGCGTTCCGCACTCGCGCAGCTGGGCGCCGAAGCGCCGGCGAATTCGCGGGAGAAGCCGCTCTAAGCGCCCGAGACCGTTGAGACTTCTGTGATTGACGCAGTGCAGAAGCTTCGTGTACCGTGCGGCCTCCGTCGCCCGCCCGGGCTGCCGCCGCTTGACCCGGGCCGCCACCGGGGCGAGCACTTGCTCCACTCACTAGCTCCATCGGAGGGAAGCCAGCCATGACCGACGCAGTGATTTCGAGTGCCTGCCGCACGCCGATCGGCGCCTTCCAGGGCGCGTTGTCGAGCCTGTCGGCTGCCGAGCTCGGCGCCATCGCGGTCCGCGAGGCGGTGAAGCGCGCCGGCATCGACCCGAAGCACGTCGACCGCGCGTTCATGGGCAACGTGCTGCCCGCCGGCATGGGCCAGGCGCCCGCGCGCCAGGCGGTGATCAAGGCCGGCCTGCCCGTCAGCGTCGGTGCGGTGACGGTCAACAAGGTGTGCGGCTCGGGCCTGCAGGCCGTGATGTTCGCGCGCCGCGAGATCCTGATCGGCGACGCGAGCGTGGTCGTCGCCGGCGGCATGGAGAGCATGACCAACGCGCCCTACGTGCTGCCCCTGGCGCGCGCCGGCTATCGCATGGGCAACGGCCAGATCGTCGACACGATGATCCACGACGGCCTGTGGGACCCGTACAAGAACATGCACATGGGCAACTGCGGCGACATGGTCGCTGCGAAGTACGGCTTCACCCGCGAGGACCAGGACGCGTTCGCAGCCGAGTCGTATCGCCGCGCCCGCGCCGCGCAGGCCAGCGGGAAGTTCAAGGGCGAGATCGTGCCCGTCGAGATCGCCTCGAAGAAGGGCTCGGTCGTCGTCGACCAGGACGAGGAGCCGGGGCGCGGCGACCCGTCGAAGTTCGCCAGCCTGCGGCCCGCGTTCGGCAAGGAAGGCACGGTGACCGCTGCGAACGCGTCGTCGATCAACGACGGCGCGGCGGCGCTCGTGGTGACGAGTGCGGCGCGCGCGGCCGAGCTGAAGATGCCGGTGCTCGCGAAGATCGTCGGCGACGCCAGCGCGGCCGTGGAGCCCGAGTGGTTCACGATCGCGCCCGTCCACGCGCTCGCGAAGCTCTACGAACGCACGAGCACGAAGCCGCGCGACTGGGACCTGTACGAGATCAACGAAGCGTTCTCGGGCGTCACCATGGCCGCGGTGAAGGAGCACGGGCTCGACCCGGCGGCGGTGAACGTGCACGGCGGCGCCGTGTCGCTCGGCCACCCGATCGGCTGCTCGGGCGCGCGCGTGCTGGTGACCCTGCTGCATGCGCTGAAGGATCGCGGCAAGAAGCGCGGCATCGCGACGCTCTGCATCGGCGGCGGCGAAGCGGTGGCGCTCGGAGTGGAGCTGGTCTGATGAAGACTCTCGGCGTCCTGGGCACGGGCACGATGGGCGCGGGCGTCGCGCAGATTGCGGCCCAGGCCGGTTACTCGGTGCTGTTCTGGAATCGCAAGCCGGCCTCGGTCGAGAAGGGCCTCGGCGCGGTGAAGAAGGGCCTCGGGCGGCTGCTCCAGAAGGAGCGCATCTCGCAGGCCGACCACGACGCGGCGGTCGCACGCATTCGCGGCGTGTCGGCGCTCGAAGACCTGAAGGGCGCGGACGTGCTGCTCGAGGCCGTGCCCGAAGAGCTCGAGGTGAAACGCGAGCTCTACGAGCGGCTGAACGGCATCTGCGGCGCGGACGCGATCTTCGCGAGCAACACCTCTTCGCTGTCGATCACCGCGCTGTCGGCGCTGTCGGGCCGTCCGACGAAGTTCGTGGGCATGCACTTCTTCAACCCGGTGCCGGCGATGAAGCTCGTGGAGATCGTGCGCGGGCTCGAGACGTCGGACGCGACGGCCGCCACGGTGACCGAGCTCGCCGAGAAGCTCGACAAGGTCCCGGTGCCCGTGCGCGACATGCCGGGCTTCATCGTGAACCGCGTGGTCATGCCCATGATCAACGAGGCGGCGACCGCGCTGCAGCAGGGCATCGCCGACGCCAAGTCGATCGACGAGTGCATGAAGCTCGGCTGCAACCACCCGATGGGCCCGCTCGCGCTCGCCGACCTGGTGGGGCTCGACGTGGTCTGGGCCATCCTGGACTCGCTGCACCGCGAGTTCGGCCAGTCGCACCACAAGCCGTGCCTCGAGATCACCAAGCGCGTCGAGGCAGGCCACCTGGGCGTGAAGACCAAGCGCGGGTTCTATACCTACTAGCTCCGTGGACGGAGCTGAAGTCAGAGGGAAGCTGGAGCGGATCCGCAAGGGCGGCTCGCCCGGCGCGCACGAGAAGCTCGCCGCCGAAGGCAAGCTGTTCGCGCGCACGCGCATCGCGCGGCTGTTCGACGCTGACTCGTTCGTCGAGGACGCGGTGTTCGCGAACGCCAAGGCGGGCGACCTGCCGGCCGACGGCGTGGTGACGGGCGTCGGCAAGGTCGACGGCCGCACCGTCGCCGTCATGGCGAACGATTCCACCGTGAAGGCCGGCTCGTGGGGCAAGCGCACGGTCGAGAAGATCCTGCGCATCCAGGAGACGGCGGAGCGCCTGCGCGTGCCGCTCGTGTACCTGGTCGACTCGGCGGGCGCGCGCATCACCGACCAGATCGAGATGTTCCCGGGCCGGCGCGGCGCGGGGCGCATCTTCTTCAACCAGGTGCGCATGTCGGGGCTCGTGCCGCAGCTGTGCTGCCTGTTCGGGCCGTCGGCCGCGGGCGGCGCCTACATCCCCGCGTTCTGCGACCTGGTGTTCATGGTCGAGGGCACGGCCTCGATGTACCTCGGCTCGCCGCGCATGGCCGAGATGGTGATCGGCGAGAAGACGACGCTCGAAGAGATGGGCGGCGCGCGCATGCACTGTTCGGTGTCGGGCTGCGGCGACGTGCTGTGCAAGACGGAGGACGAGGCGCTCGAGGGCGCGCGCGCGTACCTGTCGTACCTGCCCCCGTCGGCCGGCGCGCCCCTGCCCGTGCGCGCGGGCTCGCCGCCCGCGAAGCCCGTCGCCGAGCTCGAGGCGGCGATCCCGCGGGACGAGAACAAGGCGTTCGACATCTTCGAGGTGATCGACCGCGTGATCGACGCGGGCTCGTTCTTCGAGCTGAAGAAGCTGTTCGCGCGCGAGGTGGTGACCGGCTTCGCCCGGCTCGACGGGAAGCCGATCGGCGTGATCGCGAACCAGCCGAAGTGGAAGGGCGGAGTGCTGTTCGTCGACTCCGCCGACAAGGCCGCGCGCTTCATCCAGATGTGCGACGCGTTCGGCGTGCCGCTCCTGTATCTCGCCGACGTGCCCGGCTTCATGATCGGCAAGAAGGTCGAGCGCGAGGGCATCATCCGCGCCGGCGCCAAGATGATCAGCGCGGTGTCGGAAGCGACGGTGCCGCGCATCAGCGTGATCGTGCGCAAGGCGTACGGCGCGGGCCTCTATGCGATGTGCGGCCCCGGCTTCGCGCCCGATGCGTGCCTCGCGCTGCCCGCCGCGCAGATCGCCGTCATGGGCCCCGACGCCGCCGTGAACGCCGTGTTCTACAACCGCATCCAGGCCACGCCGGAAGCGGAGCGTGCCGAGCTCGTCGCGAAGCTGCGCGACGAGTACCGCGCCGACATCGAGCTCGAGCTGCTCGGCTCCGAGCTCGTCGTCGACGACATCGTTCCGCCCGAGCGCCTGCGCGACGAGCTCATCCGCCGCTTCGAGCTCTACCGCGCGCGGCCCGAGGACGCGCTCCCGCCGAAGAAGCGCGGCATCCGGCCCGTTTGAGCCGCGCCCGCGCCGTGAACCCGCTGGCCTAGAATCACGCGCATGCTCAAGACCGTACAGCTCGGCGCGAACAGCGGCCTGCGGGTCTCGCGGCTCTGCCTGGGGACGATGAACTTCGGGGAGCCGGGCCGCGGTCATACGGGGGACTGGACGCTCGGCGTGGACGACGCGCGGCCGATCTTCCGCGGCGCCCTCGAGCGCGGCCTCTTCTACTTCGACTGCG
>Ga0335080_10001747_pt1 | contig 21555 bp, 28 predicted proteins | sample Lox_Sample_34_FD_206720 | JGI IMG/M metagenome (GOLD analysis project Ga0335080, IMG submission 206720) | Soil microbial communities from Loxahatchee National Wildlife Refuge, Florida, United States - Lox_Sample_3.4 | ecosystem: Environmental > Terrestrial > Soil > Wetlands | place: USA...
AAGGCTAAAACGATCGAAATTGCCATTCAATTGTACTGAGGTAATCGTCCTTTATCAGAAGGGATCGGAGAGCTATACGAAGGTTGTGGTGCTTTGGCGCAGGTTCAAGAAGTCCGCGTAGTGGATCAACTTTCGTCTCCCCTGGCTTTGGAGCGCACGTAGAGACGAATGGGTGACGCTAACAATCGCCGGCGATTGAATAGGCCACCTAACACCCTCCTTTGATTACTTGGCTACGGCTTTATGATTGCTAACGACGTCTGATTTGTTCCGCAGCGACGAGTGCTGCGCGTCGGACTCAGCTCTCCCTCCTGCCTCGAAAACGGCCTGGCAGTCTGGATTGAGACGAGCTTTGTTGCGCTCGAGGCAATTGGTGATCGCTGCGTGATCCGGAATGAACTCGTTACACAGCCGGAAAACATCCGGCTCACACGCGCGACGCTGCGCAAAAGTGCCTTCGTCCGCACGTAGTGGCCCGCAGATCACGACGAACAACAACGTCATTCCGAACCGACTTGAATTGTCTAGTGATCGCGTGGCTCTGGCCTGCATGAGATCGTCTCCTTCGCGACATCATCTTTTGGAACTCTCGATTTCTTGTCCGAGCACCTGTTCGACAGCATCGAACGACTCCATGAATTCCCGCACCTCAACGACCGCCCATCTCGAAATCGTAGAAACTGGGCGAACAAGAGTTGCATGATACGTCCCGTCTTAGCTGTTTCAGCTTCGCCTTCACGATGCTGGCGACATCCGGATCTTGGGCCACCATGAGGATCGGCTGGAATTTCAGGAATTCGAATTGCGTGTGAATAGTTCTAAGGCTTGCTTCGACCACCGCCTTGCCGCGTTGCCGTCCAAGACAAGGGAAACTATCGGTCGGAGCGTAACTGACGAAATCGACGTCTTCATCGATAAAATTCAACACAAATTCCAATCTGCCCTGCGCATAGCCCGAGCATGGGCTGTAAATACGTTCACGTATTGCTTCGGTCATCGTTCATCCCGCTGCGCTAATGCCTGGTGTCGCGCACTACGCTGGAGCACGCTTGATGACGAGAATAGTTAGCTATCGAGGCATATGGAGGCGAATAAACTGCGCCAAAGTATCCCAAATCTTTGTGAATCCAGCTGCGCCGTTGGCGGTTTGCCATTCAGCCTTGTGCCATTTGCTGGCCGAAAATCGGGACTGTCCCAGCCGCAATCGCCTGACATCACGAGCCATCCGCTCGAACATGACCGCTACTTCGCATAGCCGCTCGATCTCCCGCGGGTTCTCCGTCATCGCGGCTGCGAATTGATAGTGCTTTGCACGCTCCAGGAAGTGCGCCTCGGCATTCTTGCCACTCTGAAGACGCGGCTTCAGAAGCGCTCTTGAGTCGCGCGCAATCCCTTGACTGGAGCCAGCGTGCGGCGGGGCCCGTCGCCATTTCATGCCGCGATGAATCCCGAGATCGCGACGAGCAGCGCCACAACGAGTATGACCGAGGTTGCAAATTCGTTGGCTAACACTGGATCAACCTTCGCGCTACCGTATCGAAATGTTGAAGGAGGATTACGGTCGCGTTATGAACAGATTACTGACCTGGTACATTTCGGATCGCATCGGCCAACGTTTGCAGATCCACAATGGCGATCTTTATTTCTTGGACTTTGCGTTCCGAATTAAGGGCCATGTACATCACTACCGGCAAGCATTCGACGTCGTGGCCCGCCTTGCGTGCCGCCAACTTTCCTAGCAGAATGACGTGGTATCCGCTGATGACCTCGGTCGTAACCGACAGGTCCTTTCTCAAGTCGCTGTAGATGCTGTTCAGTAGATGCTTAGCCTGCTTTTGGCCGGCGACCTGAAAGTCACCGCCGCATCCCTCAAGTTCGCTAATTCGGCTGATATCCAGCGTGCCCAGTCTAAGCGAAAGGACAACATCGTCTGCAAGCAACTCGTTCCAAGTGAGCTGATCCCAACCCCCTACGATCGCCTCGATCATCCGCTTCGTCCGAGCGAGATCTTCCGCTTCCAGCTGCAGCTCAACATCCTTAGTCGACATGCGAGTATCTCTCTGCCGTTGCATCCATCACGCCTGTCCGAAGCGTGTTATCGCGAATTGCATATGGAGCCGAGTTAACTCGAACAAATCGGGATAAATCGTTGTAAAACTCAGTCTGCTAGATTCGATCGCTTTTTTCCGACGGAGACAATTCATCTCTAAGACCGTTCCGCCTGAAACCCCTTACAACGATTTGGCGAAATTTGTCAGACTTCACTCCACTCGGTGAGCCACGCGTGTCATCCAAGAGAGCGACAACGAGCGGACGACTCTAAACCGTGACTGAAATTGAGGCGCATATGGAGAATGCTGCAGGCAACGGTTCTTCCCAGGCCGCCCAATCTTCCAGCGCAGCCGCAACGAACGACGGTGCAAGCTTGAACCAGCTAGAAACCCTGCTGCAACGGCTCGGAGACAAGATAGCCGGGCCTTTGGAAGAAGCTGAACAATCCGTTGCGTCGCATCCGCTGTCGTCCGCTGGTGCTGCATTCGTATTGGGTCTTGTGATCGGTCGACTTACGAAAAGAGGTTAAGTTGTGATTGAGACTCTCATCAAAAGCTTTCACGGCCTGTGGCGCGCTGAATCAAATATCGCTGACCTTCGTTTCCAGCAACTTCTAACCCGTGCGATGCTCAGGTCGTTTGCGGGCCTGATTGCCGTGTTCGGATTGCTTATGCTCGACTTGACTGCATTCTTTGCGTTGGAGCAGTATTTCGGTCGTATTTGGTCGGCAGCCTTTGTCAGCCTCCTCGATTTTTTTATCGCTGGCATTCTTGTGATCGTTGCCACAATGCGTCTCGGATCCGGTGAACTGGCGCTTGCTCTCGAGGCTCGCCAGGCGGCCATTCAAGGCTTTCAGTCGGACGCTCGTCTCATTCAAGATCAATTCTCAACGCTCAACAGTGATTTTCGCAGCATCAAGACGTCGATGGCAAATTTCACTAAACACCCGCTTGACGAGGCGTTGTCGCAATTGATCGTACCGCTTTCTGTGATCCTAATCAGGGGTCTCGGAAGAAAGAGATCGTCAGAATCGGCACAGCCCTCAACTTCCAACGAGTAAAGCCCGCTAAAGCGTGGAGGCGTGCCGGCGGTCATTCTGCGCCGACGGAGCGGGAGGTCAAAGTCGTGCGGCGAGCGATGGGCGAGCTAATCGTCCTGATTGCATAGGAAGACATCACCGAACGAAAGCTCGCCAAAGATGCTCTGCGGCTGAGGCGCACGCACAGCAGTCGGCGGCCAGGCTCCGCGATATCGGCTACTTGAGACGATGCGGTCCTACGCACTAGAGAAGCTCTATGAGAGCGGCGAGTTTAATCTGGTCGCTCGTCAAACGCCGCATGCTGTGCGGATCTGCTGGACCGTGCAGCAACTGAAAGAACGGTGCCAAGAGCCAAGCGACTGCCAGCTTTCCCTCGAGCCGCTCAATGATCAAACGGTTTGCTCGCTAGTCCGACCGGCATTCCTGTTCTCCTGAGGAAAGGCGAGCCGATACTGACGTGGTCGCCCGACCGGTCACTTCAACAAGATTCTCACCTGGGAAATGTTGACGGATTCGGCCGTCATGATGGAGTCTGCAGTGTGGCGCTAGATGATGATTTTGTCCTGACCCAGAGCAAACCAAGCGAGATCGCCGGAACAAATCGCTAGCTCTTGTCGTTCAGCACTTGTACTTAACGCTAACCTTTGAGCGCCCTGGCGGACAGTCCGTTCGCACAGGGACGCTGCAGGCCATCTCGGCTAAGCGGCCTGGCGATAAACGTGGCCGCCACCGAGACCAACGATATCGTCGACAGCCCGGGTACTGCCTTCATCTGCTTCAACAATGATGGCCGTCATCCCCGGTCGCATGCCGTCCGTGACTTCGTCGACGAAGTCTGAATCGAGTGCCGCCATCACCGCATCACCACTAAGTCCCGTGGTGGCGCCGATGGCCGCGCCGATCGCTACGCCAGGTGCACCTCCGAGCAAACCGATCAGGGCGCCAGCAGCGGTACCTACAGCTGTTCCAACAAGCGGACGGTTGCGATCCTCGATCAGCGATACGTTGCCGCGATCGTCTTTCTTGACCATGACCCCGGCCTTGAGCTTGAATTTGGTAACACCGGTGTCTTTCAGATTCTTTATTGCGCTGGCAGCGTCATAAGCAGAATTGGTGTCATTGAAGGTTGCTACGATGAGCCTGTCAGTCATTTTTTTCTCCTTTGGAATGAAAGTGGTTGAGAGCTGTCTGGACATTACCGGCCAACTCAGGACGAGTTTTGATGAATGGATTCTCAGTTCGCGTACTCGAACGGCGGCATTGCCTTGAGAGCATCCTTGGTCGCCCCAGCGAGGACGAACTTGCCGTCGCTCTGCTGCTTCAGCTGACTTACGGGTATCGCGACATCATGCCGGCCCATGCCCAGGAACCCGCCGGCACCGATGATCGCGTACGAGACTGCTTTATCGGGTGCCACTATAATGTCATCGACTTTGCCGATCCCATCACCGCTGTCGTTATAGACCGTCTTTCCCAGCACTTGACGCTTGGCGCTCCATCCCATAGTGACGTCACGCAATTCGGCCACCGCCACCCCGAGCTGAGTCGAGCCAACAACTTGCTGGCCGACGGAGATTGTCGCCCCAGTCAGCAGTAGAGAGGCGGCCGCAATGGCCGTCAAGATTTTCCGTTCCATCGAAAACTCCTATGTTTGATCACTCTTCAGGAAACGTCGGGCTTCAGGCGCCCGGAGGGATGATTACGTGGGATCACTTCTCAAGCCCAATAAAGCCTGACAAATTGCGGCAAATTCTTTTGAGGGCTGGGATCGCGTAGAGCACTGCATCCCCGAAGTATTCGTTCTTCCCCGACACCAACCTACGGCTGGCGATGAACGATACCGCCCATCGCGTTCATCCGCGCTTCGAAGGAACTCATTCCTTCTTCCGCGATATCTGCGACCACAGCGGCATGACCGGGCGCCATCTTGTCCGAAATCCTGTCGAAGACCCTTGTGTCCTCACCTTTTCCGGTAAGCTCGCCCGAGATGCCGATTAACGCGCCGCCCGTAGCACCGATCGCAGCCACCGGGTCAAGCCAGCCAGACCACCGATCAGAGCAGCGACGCCGTCACGTGAGACTCAGCGCAAGCGTGCTCCAGCACCGTAAGCCTGTTGTCGGAGTTCTTGGAAACGAGCGCTGAGGCGTAGACTGCGATGCCTTCTGCGCCAAGTTTCTTGAGAGCCAGATTTCCTTCATGTGCCTTTGCTTCATCGGGAAAGATCGCAGCGACAATTTTGGTCATGATCTCCCCCAGCCGCGGCTAATCGGAACCCGAGGCGTTCGCCAGGATCGTAAAGCAGGAACCTCGACCGACTGTAGAGCGCACATCCATCTGGTGCTGAAGAAGATCAACCGCGCGGTTCACGAAAAACAGTCCTAATCCGAGCCCGTCCGACCGGGTCGGCTCAAGGCGATGAACCGCCTCAAAGATAACTCGCGGCCGCCCCGGCGGAATGCCAATCCCCGTGTCGTGCACCTCGATGCGAACGGCCGACCCAAAACGACGGCATCCAAGAAGAACCTGCCCGCCGAAAGCGGTGAATTTCACAGCATTCCGGGTGAGATTGCCGATGACGCTCTCCTTGTGACACGCGCCGGAAGCCAACCGTAAGTACCTAGAATTTTTTTGGTTGTGTTGACGAAGGTCGTGACCCGCCATTGCCAACAGCAATGCGCGAAATTCAATTCTCCGCCTCAGGTCCGGTTCGTGCCAATCGTCCTGGTTGGCGCGGACTGGTTGGCTTGCTGCATGTTCGGCTCTCGCGTCGGCAGTGACGCTGCCTTCAAAGTCCCTGTCAGCGCCGCATTTCGAATTTCATCGGCCAGTGGCTGCAGATCGATAACTGCAATTGTCATAATACGAATCTCGCCCTCGGAGTTGAACTCCATATAGATAACGATCGGCAACGCTTTGCCGGAAACACCTTCTTTTGTCGACGGCAGAGTCAGATTCCCGAGCAGTGCCACATCGTATCCGCTGAGGATCTCGGCGGTCACGCTGAGGCCGCTTTTGATGTTGCCATAGATGCTCCCAAGTACGCGCTTTGCGTCTTCCCGTCCCACGACGTGCAAGTTGCCATCAACATCTTGCAAGGCATCAATCCCGACCGCCGCCATCCTGACGGAAAGAACGACATCATAGGCGAGCAGTTCATTCCACGAGATCCAGTCCCAATCCTGCAGAATATTTTGGATCATTTCCCTTGCCCGCGCGAGATCTTCTGCTTCGGGTTGCCAAGCGGTATCCGTCGTCGACATTCGATATCTCCCGGTTTGCGTTGCGTGCCTTCCTGCGCGTTAGCTGATATCAGCAAAGATATAATGGGTCATGGGCTGAGCTAGTTGGCCAAGTCGTGCGTTACCAAAGCTAATTTACAGGACCCGATCGACGAGATGAATAAAGCTGACCAAATACGAATGATTTCTTGCGAAAGGGTTCGTTCGACATGAAACGACGAGATCCTTCGCGCAGAGGCCCCGTCGCTTTAGCGGCTGAGAGATCGGAAGCAGTTTGGGAGCGCGCCCGGGATGATGCGCGGCGTTGCTTCGGTCCAATCTACTCTCAGTTCTTTCGGAAGGCGCTGCCAACTTCCCTGCATGCGCACCATGAGCGCAGCACTCATAGACCCCGGTAATTGTCTACGGCGGGGAGGAGGCGAGAAGGATCCTCATATCGTCGTCCACGCCTCCTCGCCGGCCTTAAGCAGCAGATCGCACCAGTGTTTGCGCAATATTGCGGGCCTCGAAAGCAATCGTGACAATAGCCACACCTGAAGTAATCAGATTTATCCCAACGATAAGCCCAAGTGCCCAAGCGGCACTGACCGGCCAGTACACAAGAAGTAGCCCGGCCAAAATCAAATCAGAGATACCGCTCGCCAGCATCCAGCCCCATGAACCAGGTATCACGTCTCGATATGAAAACGAGCCCACGATCTGGAAAATACCTTCGGCAAAAAAGAACGCAGTGAGCACGATCGTGAGTGATAGCGCGCCTTCCATCGGCTTCCAGATCAACAGGACCCCAGCTGCTATCGCCAAGGCCGCGGTGAGAAGCGTCCAAAAGAACGCCGGAACATCGCGTGCTGAAAACATAGCTACGAGTCCGACGAGGCCACTGATCAAAAACAGCCAGCCTACATAGAGGTCAACCGCAATGGTGGCAACTGCCGGCCATGCGACCGCGAGAATACCGAGTATGACCATTACAACACCCTGAAACAGGAACAGCTTCCAGTGTGTTTTCAGTGCGTCTTTTAGAGCGTCTTGCATTTCGGTGAGATTTTGAACGCTAGCCATTGGAGTCCTCCTATTCAAGGGATGTAAAAATCTGCAGATGCTGTTTGCCGTCTGACCATGCGTCGCCAAAGACGTGCATCTGCAAGGCCGCTTGGTCGCGGCAGGCGCCTGTCGCGATACGAAGGAAGCTCTACACCCCGGGGACCAGCCAGCCGAGTAAAGGTGGAGAAATTTCAGCAAATTCTTACGAAACGCGCCGTGAGTATTAGGCCGAGATGGTCAAAGTCGAGACGCAGCGCGCGGTGCAGATTAGGGAATCGTCGCACAGAATTGCGCTCGCGGCTAAGCCAACGGTCTACCGAGTTCCGTGCCGAAAGCTTTAATTTGCATTTGCCGGAATTTGGCAGGTTTCACTCGGCTTGACCAGTGATCCAACTTATCGTCGATCGAATATCAGCAGACTCTAGGAGAAAAGCCGGTGACCACTAACCCCGCGCCTCGCTCAACCGAGATAACAGCCAAACTGTCGCGCGCAGATATCGACATCGGCCTACGGCAATTCATGATCAGCGTCTATAACTACATGGCGTCGGGCTTGGCGCTTACAGGCGTCGTCGCCTATGTGGCAGCTAAAACCGGCCTTTACGCATCCCTGATCAACACACCGCTGCTGTTATGGGGTGTGGCGCTGGCGCCGCTGGCGCTGGTGTTTCTCCTGAGCTTCCGCATCGATAAGATGAGCCTTGGCGCGGCACAGGCGGCGTTCTGGATCTATTCCGGCATGGTCGGGTTATCTCTTTCAGGTATCTTCTTCGTCTATACTGGCACGAGCATTGCGCGCACCTTCTTCGTCACCGCCGCAACTTTCCTCGCCATGAGCCTCTATGGCTACAGCACTCGCACCGATCTCGCGCGCACAGCCTCATTCCTGTTGATGGGGCTTGTTGGCATCGTCATCGCCAGCTTGGTAAACGTATTTCTAGCCTCCTCAGCGTTGCAACTCGCCATCTCAGTGATCGGCGTCATCGCGTTCGTTGGGCTGACCGCCTATGACACGCAGCGCATCAAGGAGATCTACCTGAAGAGCGACAACCCCGCTATTGCAGGCAAGAAGGCGATCATGGGTGCACTCGCGCTCTACCTCGATTTCCTCAACCTGTTCATCCTCTTGATGCAGCTGACCGGCGACCGGACGCAGCTAGCGGCCGTATGAGCACCAATTGGGGATGCGTAACGGCGGCGCCGGCGAAAGATGACCGATGATTTGCACCGTTGCTATTGAATTTTAATTCTTCTTGCCATTTGCGTGGCACAAACCTGAGAAGAAGCAGTGACGGTCAATCACATCACCTTCGAAATTGTCGTACTGTTCGCCTATCCGAGCCTGCTCTGTATCAGTGCGGCAACGCGGACTGAGGCGCAGTCTATCATGCGGGTCACGTGACAGATGCGATCATGATGATGCCGTCGCCCTCAATATATTTCGCGCAAGGATTGACTCTGCTCGCATCGTCAGCGCCGCATGATCCGCAATCAAGAGGTGTCGCGAGCAAATCTGCATCCGCCAGGGAATATCTGCTTCGGGTCGCCAAGCGGTATCCGTCGTCGACATTCGATATCTCCCAGTTTGCGTTGCGTGCCTTCCGTGTACGTCGGACGTCAGCAATATGAGCCATGGGCCGAGCTAGCTGGCCATGCCGTGTGCTACCTGAGGGCCTTAAGGCACATTGATCGATGAGACGAATAAAGCTAACCAGCCGCGAATGAGTTTTTGCGAAAGGTTTCGGGCGACATAAAACGACGAGTCGTTCGCGCAAAGGCCACTTCGCTATAGCGGCTGCGATGCTCTATCCACGGCCGCTGCTTTCCGGATTTTCCACGCGATCGGCGACTTTCGCAAACGGTCTGGAACGCACTCGACTGCTTGTTCCTAAGGGGTTTGAAGCTTCATAAAAAAGCTGGGCTGGTGAAACACAGCCGCGCCGTTCGGTAAGAGCGCCTCGAAACACGGAGCCATGTCGCATGCGTTATCAAGAGGCTCCAAACCAAATCGCCTGTGTACGACACATGGTAAGCGACCGGACGATCGATCAATGCAACTTCGTCGGGGAGATTGCGCCTTGTTCGCGGGACCGGGTCAGAAGCCGCGACTCGCTCAATTTCTGTACCAGGAAGATCGCCGCCCATCTACCAGGACGAGAAGACGCACTGAAAGCACCGGCGCCAAGGCTAACGTCCTGGCGCCTGTGCCGCTTCCTACCAAAGGGGATAGCTGCTGGGAATGTACTCGTATGGATAGAGATAAGATGGGTAGAAATAGTCGTCATCGAACCATACGTCATCCGCGACATCGCTCTTGGCGCGCCGATAGACGATTCCGCCGAGCTTGCGCATCTGCGTATCGATCGGCGATGTCCAGTCTTCGCTCACGTCAGCGATGACGGCAGACTGGCCAGCGCCAAGAACGAACCGCGTCTCGGTGGCAGCCTGCTCGCGATTGTCAGCGCGGACCAGATCGGCAGTAACGCCGACCGCGCCTCCCGTTGCGGCGCCGATTGCCGCGCCCTTGGCCGCGCCAACCGCTGCGCCCGCCGGTCCCGCAAGCAGGCCCAACAGGGCGCCAATGCCTACGCCGGCAGCGGTGGCCAGAGCAGGGTGCGTCTCCTTGGTATCGACCTGGAAATAGCCCAGGGCGTCACGATGGACCACGGCGGTTCCGTGCACGGTGACTTCCGCTGCATCGTCGAGCTGCCAGAACGCGTGCAGGCCTTCATAAGCTTTGCTTCTGTTTTCAAAGACTACGGCGACGTAATTACGCATAATACGCTCCTATTTTTGGGTTTGCTTGGTGGTGGCCGAACGCCTTGCCGCGACGGCTTCGCTGGCCTTCTGAGCGGAGGCGCGCGCGTCGGCCAGGGCTTTCTGGACCGCGGTCTGGAATGCCTGGCCAGAAGTCTTCAGACTCTCGGCAACATGCTTCTGCATGGCTTCGAGATGAGTGACGGCCTCTGCAAGATGCTTCTTCGCGGCCTCGTTCTGGGTGGTAATGGAGCCTTTGGCAGACTCCACAGCGACCTTGGCCTTCTGCGCAAGAGCCTCGACGTCAGCCTTGGTGGCCCCGCCGCGCTTTGCGACTGCATCGCTCAGTGCTCCGTGCAGTTCCTGGGTGGCCGCTCGAACGTGGTCGAGCGCGTCCTTGATATTTGTCTCCATTTTTCCCATGACGTGTTCTCCAGTTGGGGGATGAGTTGTAGACACGTTCCATCGTTAGGCTGGCAACTTCGAAGAGCCCAGTGAAGCCTTCCAAATCCAGGCAAATCATTCTTAAAGACGGCGCTGAAAACCCCGGTGAACCATAGGGTGACAACTAGCGGGCGATCGGCACAGGACGCTAGTCGCGCGGCACTCGCGGGTCCCGTTTTTCAAGCTAGTTGGCCCGCAGCCAAGTCCCGTTAGGAAAGGTTTGCGGCAGTTTGGCGAACTTTACTGGTCTCACCATCCCGCGGCACTTAGGATTCTGGCCGGACCCAGGGAACCGCACGGATAGACAGGTCGTCGGTTTGAACTATCGATAAGTCGCTTCATCTTCGAGCGAGTATATCAACTATCAGGATGTCCAAGTTGACGCAAAACCGGCCCGACGCGGGAACGTTCATCCCCGCCTCTATTATCTTGCAGAAGTTACACGACGAGGCACCGGCAGATCACGTCACCTTGGATTGGCTGATGGACAGTCTGCAAAAGCAATCGTTCGGCCTTATTATGCTGGTGCTAGCCATTGTAGCTGCCGCACCAGGAATTTGCATGGTAGCTGGGCTAATGCTCTTGATCCCGGCGTTCCAGATGATCGCCGGCCGTTCCGCTCCGGTCTTTCCACACCGGATTGCCGCCCGCCCCTTGCCCACCCGGCACCTTGGCGGCATCGTCCAACGCGCCATCCCAATGCTGAGATATCTTGAGAAGGTCGTTTATCCTCGCTGCCCCACCCCGCGGGAGGCGACCAAGCGCGTTGTCGGCATAGCCGTTATGATGCTGAGCGCGCGGCTCATACTAACTCCGATTCCGCTGAGCAATATCCTCCCGGCCCTTGTGATCGCTCTGATCTCGTTGGCCTATATCGAAGAGGACGGGTTAATGCTCTCAGTCTGTCTCCTGGCAGGATTCGTCGTTATTGCGATCGACCTGGCCGTCGTCTGGGAAATTGTTCATGGCGCAAAGCGGATTAGTTTTTCAATCTGAAGTTTGTGTGACAGCCGCAAGCAAGAGCGTGCGCGCGACCCGGCCACTAAAGCCCCGTTATCGAAGCGATCTTTACGTGGTGGCGCAACCCGGGAATTGATGCAGAGCGATAGGGTCAGCTTTCAGAAACTCGCCTGTTGCCGGCGCAGAGAATAAAATGGAGGCTGTGACCCATACAGGCGACATCCAGAATGGCATCTGCTGATCACACACAGCGTGTTGCTGCGAGCCTCGATGAGGCAAGAACGTTGCCGGCACTTTTCGGCTGGCGCGTCGAGAAGACGCCGCATCAAGAAGCATATCGCCAATTTGACGAAATCGAGAAACGCTGGATCGGCTACTCGTGGCTCGAAATCGATCGGCAAATCGAGGCGTGGCGGCGGTCGCTCGACGCGGAGCACCTCGATCTGGGCCAGCGCGTTGCCATCCTCATGCCGAACGGTATCGCACACGTCTCGATGGACCAGGCCGCGCTCTCTCGTGGCCTGGTCCCGGTGCCTCTCCATGCCATCGATAATCCGGAAAGCATCATCTACATCCTGCAAGATAGTGGCGCCTCGATTCTGTTCGTCGATTCGATGGAGCGATGGGAAACACTAGCGAGCGTGGGCGCTACGATCGACGGGTTGAAGCGCGTGATCTGCGCGAAGACCGCAAGCGATTTCAACAGCTCCGATAACCGCGTTGTTACGCTCGACCACTGGCTGGCCGTCGGTTCGACGCAGGCCGAGGACGGAAATGATATTGCCATCAAGCCAAACGACCTCGCCGCCATTGTTTACACCTCGGGTACGACGGGACGGCCGAAAGGAGTCATGCTTTCACACTGCAATATCATAGCCGATGTCAAAGCTATCGCGGAGCGCTTGCCGGTCGAGCAGAACGACGTATTCCTGTCTTTCCTGCCGCTATCCCACACTTTTGAGCGCACCGCCGGTTACTATCTCCCGATAGCCGGGGGCGCATGCGTAGCCTACGCCAGATCCACGCAGCACCTCACTGAGGACATGAAAACAGTGCGACCGTCAGTTATCATTTCAGTGCCTCGGATCTACGAACGCTTTCATGCCAAGATTATTGAAGGCCGGGCCTCGGCTTCGTGGTTCGACCGCGCAGCATTCGATATGACATTGGCTGTCGGCGGACGTCGGTTCTATGCGCGGCAGGGTCAACACTTGCCCTCGCTGTTTGACCGGCTTGCATGGCCCGCCCTGAAACGACTGGTGGCCGACAAGGTTCTGGCTCAATTGGGTGGACGGCTGCGCGTCACCGTCAGCGGCGGCGCGCCTATCGCTTGGCCGGTTGTCCACCTATTTCTATCGCTGGGACTCGATGTGCTGCAGGGCTACGGCATGACGGAGACGTCTCCCGTAATCTCTACCAACACGCCGGATGATAACGATCCCCGCTCTGTCGGCAGGCCGCTTGCCGGCGTCGAGGTCAAGATTGGCGAGAACCGGGAGCTCTTAGTTCGCGCCCCAAGTATCATGATCGGCTATTGGCACAAGCCAGAAGAGACGCGACGCGCTATCGAAGCCGACGGATGGTTGCACACGGGCGATCAAGCGCGCATCGAGGGTGGGCGGATCACCATCACCGGACGGATAAAGGACATCATCGTCACTTCGACCGGCGAGAAGATAGCGCCGGCCGATCTGGAAACGGCCATCATATCCGATCCGCTGTTTGAGCAGGCCATGGTCATAGGAGAACAACGCCCATATTTGGCCGCGCTCGTTGTTCTGAACGCCGCTGAATGGCAACGCGAGAAAGCCCGACTCAAGAGCGAGTCTAATGGTGTGACGCCGTTGTCAACTCAACATGGATCAGACTTCCTTCTCCGGCGCGTAGCCAAAGCTGTGCAGGGCTTTCCGGCTTACGCCATCCCGCGCGCAGTCTGGTGGACCAACGAGCCCTGGACCATCGCAAATGGGTTGCTGACCCCTACCCTCAAGATCAAGCGCTCGGCACTTGAGCAACATCTCAAGCTTCAAATCGAGAAGCTTTATTCAACGAAGCCCGGGCGCGGCCCTCACCCGTAGAATCTCGCTTTGCGTCACGCTATCGTTCGGAATTCCGATTATCTCCATCGCGCTCAGCACGTTTGTGGCCATGACGACTGTGAACGGATCGCGCAACGGCGGCGGGCACGAGGTGCAGCGAGAGAGTGACGCTTGCAGTCCCAGATATCTCTGCCTTTTGCTGGCAAGTTGCCCGCAAGACTCGCTTTTCAACTGAGTGCCGCCTCATAGGCGGCCTATTGCGATTGATCCCGGCAATCCAGATGATCATCGGCTGCCCCGGCGCGCGATCCCGACGTTGATGTACCTTGAGGCGGCTCTGATGCCGGAATAGTCTCTTCAAGTCTATTTTCGAGGTCTCTTATGTCTTGTTCGAGTGACTGTTCGAGGCGTCGGCGCTTAAGCGCCTCATCTTCCTCGCGCTTCTCTTCCGCAATCTCGTTTTGCATGACACTTTCGTTCGGAATTCCCATCGATCATCTCCTTCCAGCGCCAACAACCAACCGCGTCTCAATGGTCACTTGATGGTTAGTGTCGTCGCGATCACCTCTAACCTGATCCGCGCCAAAGTCCTTGCTCTATTGCTAAGTTATTATGAGAAAATCTGAGCGCTGATGGTTAGGCTGGCGGATAATGGAATGGCCCATGTGAACCGCGGATGACTCGATGCGCAGCCCGCGGCGCCCGGACTTAAACCTCCCAAACGCGCGGCGACTAAAACACCAACCGGCCGCACACGAGCCTCAACCAGCTCACGCCAACCGAGTTCGCAACACGCCCATCTCTCGCTTGCCGACCGTGATGTCGAGATCGTCGCCGATCGTGGCATCGACGCGAAGGTCGGCCCGGCAGGCTGGGAACGCATCTGCCGCGAAATGGAAACGGAGTTCGGGTCCGGCAATTTCGAAAGTGGCGCGATTAATGGCATCAAGACCGTTTCGCGCGAACTCGCGGCGCACTTTCCCCCGCACGGCCCCCATCGCAACGAACTGCCGGACAAGCCGCTTGTGCTATGAACCCTCGTCATTCGGAACGGTGCGAAGCGCGAACCTCGAAACGAGATGTGGAGCGGGCTCGAGCGTCGGTCAATGTCAGTATCGAGTAGCTCGGTTCAATTTTTCCAGCAGCACTGCTAGTGCCATATCGTGTTCCCCGGAAGGGGGAGCGCTGACGGAGTCGATTAGCCGTCGGCATTTGCAAGGGCTTACTGCGAGCCGCTGTCTGTCACCACGGTGTTGCCCCTCTCGCCTAACCGCTGGGGCTGGCGCCATGCGCAGGCACCACATTTTGACTGCGACAGAAGGCGGAATGGCGGTTAGGGGCCCATTTCAAGCAGCTCCTCCACCATGGGAAAAGCTTGTGAGTGGCGCCAAGTAAACTTTTCCAACGCGATATCGAGCATGTACCTCTGCCGCTTTCGAGTATGACTCGCGAGCGGTTGAGGACTTTTGCGAAGGCTATCGGCAAATCGGAATGCGATGCTGGCCGCTGTACTCCTTGATGAGCTGCTTGCCCGCGATGACTTCTACAGCGCGACGGCCAAGACGATGGAGACTGTCCACTGAGAAGCGGTTAGGCAGCCGCGCTGGTTTTCGAAAAGCAGTTGTCTCTCGAAATCGAAATCACGCAACGTTGTACTTAGCCCTTTCCAGAACTGAGGGAGTGCGACTCGTTTGCCCGTGATGCTCATTTGGCGCGGTGAAGATCATGCCGTTTTGCGTACGACTCCGTGGCCCAGAGACGTTTTGCTTCGTCCAGGGTGATATTTAGCCGAACTCGATCATCCACAGCGACGATCCATTTCGGGGTAATATATTGGTGCTGGTTCCGGGGGCGCTGATCTTCTCGAACGATCTTTAAATGCCCTCCCTCGACCTTGCTAACGGTTCCGACGTGCGTGCCATCGCGGTCCACGACCGGCATGCCGTCGATCACCAGATCTAGCAGTGGTCGTCCTTCAGCGCCATCATAGGGATGATCAATCATGGTTTCTCCTTCCGCGAAAACGGATTTCGCGAAAAACAAGCTTGTGGAGCTCCTGCCATTCGAAGAAAGATGTCCGAGACAGACCGTGCCCGCTGGCCTATGGGCATGACCCACGCACGGACGCGCGCCATCTCTCTTGGCAGAGCAATGTTTCCATCTGACATTTTCCATTTGCTTTCTATTTATTCGCGGACTTTTCGCAACTGCCGCTTCTCAATTCTGTCCGCGCACCAGCCGCCGAACATCCAGAGCGCATAGATCGGTAGGAAAAGATAGGCCATTACGATAAGGACTATGCGAGCCAGCTTGACCATATACGCTTCGGTTGATTTCTTGATCACGTGCGCCCCTGATCTGCGGTTATCTCATCCGCGAGTTCGAAATCCTCAGTCGCCGCGAACAGGCTAAAGGCAATCACCCAAAGATCGATGCCGCAGTTTTTTCAGAGATTTACTTCGTTGCCCGAGTGTGCTGTTCGCGGGTATCGCCGCACAATGGAAGCATCCACATCTCAGACGGCTTTTGTTTTCCTGTGAGTAGCTTTCCATAAGCACGCTTGCCCTCCGTAGAGAGTTTTTATGAGAAGATCTGAGCGCGCCGGACACATCCACTTCAAGACCAGAATGCGGGCGTCGCGCGGAACGCCTTCAGCGCGGCGTTGAGGCCCTCTAGGGCCTCAAGGCCGTGCCGCCTACTCCATCGCGTCAGAGCGCTTGCCGGCTTTGCCAGGTCCGCGCGAATCGCGGTGACTAGCGTCAGAGCCAGCTCCTGCGTCATCGCGGCATCGTTCGCTGTGCCGAGGATTTTTTCAAGCGCCTTGCACCGGTCGCAGTAGATCTTCGCCGCGCGAGGGCGGTATAGCCCGGCAAGCGATTCCACATCAAACAACAGCTTCTTGAGCGATTTTCGCAATCCGTGCCGCTTCGTCGCCGAAAGGCGACGAACATGCCGCCCGCGCTGCTTCACCTTACCGGAGGCACGGTCCAGCAGCGAAGGCGCAAGGGCCGCGAGGCGCTTACCCATCCGGTCGTCACCAAACGTCGAGGGCCGGGCTGCCCCCGCCTCCGCCCAGATGGCCAAGCCGAGCACCATTGCCGTGAAGTCGTGCCCGCGCAGCGCGTCCGCCACCGCCGCGTGGGCAAACTGGCGTTCGACCTCGGCCACGAGATTCAGATCCTTGAGTCGCGCGGCCGGCAAATCCGCCATCGCCTTCGACAGGGTCTCAAGGCAAAATACGTCCCAGTCACGCGCCGCCCCGAAAATTTCGCCGAAGCGCCGCAGCTCTGCGTTGAACCGCTTCACAGCAGGGGCGTCGAGATGCCGCTCGAACAGCTGCAACACGGCGCGAGCCTCGCGGATGGCGATACGCATCTGATGCAACGCCTCGGGGTCGCCGCGCAGGGTCGCCCCGATGTTGGCTACCAAGTGGCCGAGCGTTCCGCCGAGAATTTCCTGAAACCCCGGCGCGGCTTGCACGAGCCGCCCCAGTTTCGGCATCTGCGCGAGCTGTCCGCCCTCCGTTTGGCCGGTGCGTAAGTGCCAGCCACGCGCCGCTTTACTGTCCGACGAGATCCATAGGGGCGCCAGTGCCTGCAGCTCGATGGCCAGCCGGTATATCGGCCCGACGCTACCAACCTTCAGCTCCAGTTCCAACTCGCTGACCGGCTCGCGTGCCGCACCGGCCTTGATGACCCCCTCGTCAATCGCCGCTTCCGCGACAGTGATATTGTCGAGGTCTAGTAGCCGAGTGGTCCGCCGGATATCGGTGACGAATACCGGCTCCAACTTTCCTTTGATGGCCTTGGCGGCCTTTGCTAGCGCGCGGGTCTCCGCAAGCCGACCGATATCTGGCACGTTTTGGTCGATCGACCACTCCCATTCGCTCCGACTGGCAGCGACGCCGCGGCCGTTCGATCGGGATTTCACCGTCTGAACGAGGGTGTTGCCGCTTCGTCGCACCCGAAGCGTCAGACCTGCCTCATCCAGCAAGCCATCAGGCGTGTCAAAATAGGTCGTGACTTGGCGATACCGTTTTGCGTGGGCGGCAGCAAACGCAGGGCTCGATTCAAGGACGGCTCGGCTACCAGGCGGGAGCTGGAACTTCAGCTCGACCTCCTGCGGATCGAGAGATTTGCCCTCTCGCACTCTCACTGCGCAAGCTGCTTACGGATCGCAAGCAATTCGCGCCGGCGTTTTGGACTTGTTTTGGGGTAAGTCATGTTGAGTCCTTCCAGCGTATCAAGGATAATTTGGGAAACAATTAGCCGAGCATTTTCTTTATCGTCGGCAGGAACGATATACCAAGGTGAATCGCCGGTACTGGTCGCACTGAGACATGCCTCATAGGCTTTCATGTACTGCTTCCAGAATTTCCTCTCCTCAAAGTCCGCAGCGCTGAGTTTCCAGTTCTTTTTCGGCTCATCGATGCGTTCGAGGAAGCGCTTTCGCTGCTCCTCCTTGGAGAGGTGGAGGTAGAACTTGACGATTCGGGATCCATTGCCGTGGAGGTGTCTCTCCAAATCCAAGGCGGAACGATAGCGATGATGCCAAACCGCCTTCTCGTTATGCGGCAGGTCTGGGGACCCTTCGCTGCGGAGCATCTCGGTATGAACGCGGACGATCAGCACTTCCTCGTAATAGGACCGGTTGAAGATGCCGATCCGCCCGCGTTCCGGCAGATCGCGGCTGGTCCGCCAGAGAAACTCATGTTGCAATTCTGCGGGGTTAGGATGTTTGAAGCTGAACACCTGGCAACCTTGTGGGTTGATCCCGGACATTACGTGCTTGATGGCGCCATCCTTTCCGGCCGTATCCATCCCCTGGAAGATGAATAGCACAGCATGACGTCGTCCTCTCGGAGCTGACAGCATGCCATCAGTCACGGAAGGGAAAAGCATCACGAGCGGTATCCTGGATTGCAACACGGCTCTCTCGCTATGGAACGAACACACCAAACAACGGATCACCCATACTTAGTCCAGCTGATAACGCTTGAAGAACCATTGTTTCACGCCATAGACGAGGGCCAGATAGGCGACCGTCACAAGCGCGAGCGCACCCATGAGGGCGGCAGGCGGTCGAACGAAGCCTAGCCAGTGTGCAAGCGGCGAATAGGGAAGCGCGACGGCCACGAAAAAAGCCAACAGTGTGCTTGCTACCAGCGCCGGATGCGGCGGATCACGCAAGGGATAAGCCGTGCGGATGATGAAGATCACCAGAATTTGGGTCGCGAGGGATTCGATGAACCAGCCGGTATGGAACAGCTGCTCGTCGGCTTGGAAGACCCAAAGCAGCAGACCGAAAGTGATGAAGTCGAAGATCGAGCTCAGCGGCCCGAACACAAGCATGAATTTGCGAACGATGTCGAGTTCCCAGCGGCGCGGCTTCGCCACCATCTCGTCGCTTACTCGATCCAGTGGAATCGTCGTCTCCGACAGGTCATAGAGCAAGTTGTTCAGAAGAATTTGGATAGGCAGCATTGGCAGGAAGGGCAGGAACAAAGCTCCGCCTGCCATGGAGAACATGTTGCCGAAATTCGAGCTCGTTCCCATCATCATGTATTTGAGGATGTTGACGAAGGTTCGGCGTCCTTCGCGCACGCTCTCCGCGAGCACGCCGAGATCCTTGCGCAGCAGGATCATGGCGGCCGCTTCCTTAGCAACGTCGACGGCCGTGTCCACCGAAAAGCCGACATCTGCAGCATGCAGCGATGGCGCGTCGTTGATACCATCACCGAGATAGCCGACGACGTGCCCTTTGCGCCGCAACGCTGTGATAACGCGGGATTTCTGAGGTGGCGTGACCCGGCAGAACAGGGTCGTGTCGTCGAGTCTTGCCGTTAACGCCTCGTCGGTCAGGCCTGCAACTTCGGGACCGGTCAGCGTTCCGGAAACGCTAAGACCGAGTTCGCGGCAGACATGTCGGGTAACCTGCTCATTGTCACCAGTCACCACCTTTAAGGCGATACCGAGCTTCGCGAGGGCGGCCAGCGCGTCCCGGGCATCTGCCTTGGGCGGATCGAGGAAAGCCAAAAAGCCGGCGAAGGTCAGCTTTGTTTCGTCGGCGACATTCGCCTGTTGGCGGTCCGGTTCGACGTCCCGCCAGGCGACCCCCAGGACCCGGTAGCCATCGTTGCCAAGAGCATTGAGCGTCGCCTCTGCGGTCTCGCGCGCTGCAGCGTCGAGCGGGCGGGGCGGCGATCCCTGTTGCTCGTAGTGGGCCGCGTGGCTAAGGATATCTTCCGGCGCGCCCTTCACCACAAGGCGCCGTCGGCCTTCGCCTTCGACAAGGATTGAGACCCGCCGCCGCTCGAAATCGAACGGTACTTCGTCGATCTTGCGCCAAGCGGTGAGGTCGATCTTGCCGGCCGCGAGGATCGCCTCGTCTAGCGGACTCTTGAGTCCGGTCTCGAAGGCGGCGTTAAGCTGCGCCATCTGCATCACCGCACCGCTGTCTCGCCCGTCGAGGTCAATTTCCCGGACCAGCTTGATGTGGGCATCGGTTAGCGTTCCGGTCTTGTCGCTGCACAGCACGTCCATGCTGCCGAGATCGTCGATGGCGGACAGACGCTTCACGATCACCTGCTTTTGCGACATGCGCATCGCGCCACGCGACAGCGTGACCGATACGATCATCGGCAAGAGCTCAGGCGTCAACCCGACCGCGAGCGCGAGCGCGAACAGGAAGGATTCGAGCAGCGGCCGATGGAACAGCAGGTTGACGAGGAGGACGAACAGGACAAGGAAGATCGTCGCCCGCACGATCATCATTCCGAATTTCTGGATGCCGACCGCAAAGGCGGTCGGCGGCGGCTCCTTCTGAAGTGCGCTGGCGATCGAACCGAGCTGGGCTTTGCGACCCGTCGCGAGGACCAACACTTTGGCGGTTCCGCTGACGACCGAGCTTCCCATATATACCAGATTAGGCACGAACGCGCTCTCGCGCGCAGACTCTGCGGCGGCGGGTGTGACTGCCTTCTCCGCAGGGTAAGCCTCGCCGGTGAGAAGCGCTTCATCAACGTAGAGGTCGCGGGATTCGATTAGGCGTGAATCGGCCGGCACAAGATCGCCGGCGGCGAGAAGAACGATGTCGCCAGGCACGATCTCTGTCGCGGGGATGTCGACCGGCTTTCCATCGCGAAGCGCCTTGGAAGAAAGCGAGACCTTCGCGCGTAGACGCTCGGCGGCGTTTTGGGCCTGGTGCTCCTGAGACACGTCGAGGATTACCGACATGAGCACGATGACGGCGATGATGACGAAACTCGGAACATCCCCGGTGAACGCCGATACGGCCGCCGCGAATAGCAGAATCAAGACCAGCGGATTGCTGAAGCGTTCAAAAAAGGCGGCGAGCAGGCTTTTTGATTTGGTCTGATCGATCTGGTTCGGTCCGACCTTCTCAAGGATGGCGGTAGCGTCGGATGCGCTCAGGCCTGAGGCGCTAGAATGCAGCAATTGCAGGACATCGGCGAGAGGAAGGACAGCCAGGTTCGGTGCTGCTGGCGCCGCCGGCGAGGGCGTGCCTTCGGTCGAGCTCCCGGCCGCCGCTCGCGGAGCATCCGCATTGCGAGTGAGTTGGTTCATGTCTCCTCCAGGCGCACACATGATCTCCGGTCGACGAAGCCCGGCGGTTACGCGTCGGAGCAAACATCGGATTCTGTTCCTGACGTTGAGCTCCTATTGGCGAAGCACGGTACCGCCGACCACCTGCATCCTGGCTTCGAAAGCGATCACGCCGTCCTCTTCAATGTCGGCCACCACTGCCGACTTTCCCGGCGTCAATTCGCGCGATATCTTGTCAGCGAATTCGCTATCGGCACGCTGGTTGACGTATTCGGCCGACCCGCCGACCAATGCGCCGCCGGCAGCCCCGATCGCCAGCCCAAGCGGACCAGCGGGCAAACCAGCCAACCCACCAATCAAAGCGCCGACGGCTGTCGCGCCATGTCCTTCGTGGGTAATCATCTGCACTCTAAGC
>Ga0335080_10001748_pt1 | contig 21554 bp, 24 predicted proteins | sample Lox_Sample_34_FD_206720 | JGI IMG/M metagenome (GOLD analysis project Ga0335080, IMG submission 206720) | Soil microbial communities from Loxahatchee National Wildlife Refuge, Florida, United States - Lox_Sample_3.4 | ecosystem: Environmental > Terrestrial > Soil > Wetlands | place: USA...
GCCGTCATCGAGGGCGCGCCGCGCGTCAACGCGGGGCTGCCGCTCGCGCCGGTGCTGCGCAAGGTCGACGACCGCATCGTCGGCATCGGCTACTCGCGGGTCAGCGTCGCGCCCGGCACGCACCGGCTGCTGGTCGACTGCGTGATGTCGCAGACCCACACGACGACGCGCTTCGAGCTCAGCGTCGAGACCTATCCCGGGCACCGTTACGTGCTGCTGGCCGACAGCGCGCCGGGCAACACTCGCTGCGGCGCGGTGCGTGTCGAGGAGCGCTGATGCACGTCGCGTTCGTCGCGCCGTTCCTGATGGAGGCGACGCTGCGCTTCGTGGCCGGCGCGGCTGCGCTCCCCGACATCCGGCTGTCGCTCGTCAGTCAGGACCCGCTCGAGCGCGTGCCGCCGGAACTGCGCGCACGGCTCGCCGGGCACTGGCGCGTCGCCGACGCGTTCGAGCCGGCGGCGCTCGTGCAGGCCGCCGACGGCCTCGGCCGGCGACTCGGGCCCGTCGAGCGGCTGATCGGCTCGCTCGAGCAGCTGCAGGAGCCGCTCGCGGTCGCGCGCGAGCGCCTCGGGCTCCCCGGCTTGCCGTCCTCGGTCGCGCACAACTTCCGCGACAAGGCGCGGATGAAGGACGTGCTGCGCGCCGCGGGCGTGCCGTGCGCGCGCCACGCGCTCGCAACGAGCGCGGCCGAGATCGCGGCGTTCGCGGCCGCGGCGGGTTTCCCGATCGTCGTGAAGCCCCCGGCCGGCGCGGGCGGTGCCGGGACCCGTCGCATCGACGATGCGACGGCGCTCGCGCGCCACCTCGCGGCGCATCCGCCGACGGCGGCGCAGCCGGCGCTGTGCGAGGAGTTCCTGAGCGGCGCCGAGCATTCGTTCGACTCGGTCGTCATCGATGGCCGGCTGGTGTTCTGGTCGGTGTCGCGCTACGTGCCGTCGCCGCTGACGGTGATGGAGAACCCGTGGATCCAGTGGTGCGTGCTGCTGCCGCGCGAGCTCGAGGGCTTCGAGGACATCCGGCGCATCGGCGCGAGCGCGCTCGGCGCGCTCGGGCTTCAGTCCGGCATGACGCACATGGAGTGGTTCCGCCGGCCCGACGGCAGCGTCGCGGTGTCCGAGGTCGCGGCGCGGCCTCCGGGCGCGCAGTTCACGACGCTGCTGTCGTTCGCGCACGACCGCGATTTCTACAGCGCCTGGCCCGAGATCGTGATCCACAACCGCTTCGATCCGCCGCCGCGGCGCTGGGCCGTGGGCGCCGCGTACCTGCGCGGACAGGGGAGCGGGCGCGTGCGTCGCGTGCTCGGGCTGGACGCTGCGCAGCGCGAGGTCGGGCCGCTCGTCGTCGAGGCGCGGCTGCCCGAGCCGGGCGCCTCGCAGGCGTCGGGCTACGAGGGCGCGGGCCACGTGATCCTGCGCGACGCCGACACCGCACGCGTCGAGAGCGCGCTCCGGCGCCTCGTGACGCTCGTGCAGGTCGAGCTCGGGTGAGCGGGCCGTGAACCGCATCGCGGCCCGGGCGCGCGCACCTTCCGTATAATGGTTATATGTTGAATGGGTCCGCACCGGCCTGCCGCACCGCCGCCGTCCGTTTCGCGGCGGCGCTGCTCGCGGTGCTGCCGGTCGTCGGGTACGCGACCAGCGAGGTGCTGCGCGCGGCCGACCAGGTCCTCGTCGTCAAGAGCGAGCGGCGCCTCTATCTGATCAGGGACGGCCAGCCCTATCGCAGCTACAAGGTCTCGCTCGGCCTGAACCCGATCGGGCACAAGGAGCGCGAGGGGGACTTCAGGACGCCCGAGGGCCGCTACGTACTCGACGGGCGCAACGCCTCGAGCGACTTCTTCCTGTCGATCCACCTGTCGTACCCGAACACCGAGGACGTGGCCCTCGCCAAGCGCCACCACTGGCGTGCGGGCGGCTCGATCATGATCCACGGGCAGCCCAACCTGCCGAGGCGCCCGTCCGACTACTACCGCAGTGCCGACTGGACCGACGGCTGCATCGCGCTCTCCAACGAAGACATGCTCGAGGTGTGGCTGCTGACGCGCGCCAACACGCCGATCGAGATCCGCCCGTGAGTGCGACCGACGCCGAGATCGACGCCAGCGACTTCGTCGATGCGCGCGTCACGCCGCGGGGCAGTCTCGAGAACCTGTCGCAGCGCGAGATGGAGCAGCTGCAGGACCGCGGCCAGGGCGGCCTGTATCCGCTGTTTCGCCGCTGCGCCCTCGCGGTGCTGAACTCTGGAAGCCACGGCGACGATGCCACCGAGCTCTTCGAGAAGTACCGCGACTTCGAGATCCGCATCGTCCGCCAGTCGTGGGGCGTCAAGCTCGAGATGAAGAACGCCCCGGCGGTCGCGTTCGTCGACGGCCAGATGATCCGCGGCGTCAAGGAGCACCTGTTCGCGGTGCTGCGCGACATCGTCTACATCGCCAACGAGATCGTCGAGAGCGGCCAGTTCGACCTGAGCGTCCCGGGCGACATCACGAACGCGGTCTTCTGCATCCTGCGCAACGCCCGCGTGCTCGAGGCCCATGCGCGCCCCGACATCGTCGTGTGCTGGGGCGGGCACTCGATCCCGCGCGAGGAGTACGACTACACGAAGAAGGTCGGCTACGAGCTCGGCCTTCGCGGCCTCAACGTGTGCACCGGTTGCGGGCCGGGCGCGATGAAGGGGCCGATGAAGGGCGCGACGATCGGCCACTCGAAGCAGCGCATCGGCAGCGGGCGCTACATCGGCCTCACCGAGCCCGGCATCGTCGCCGCCGAGCCGCCGAACCCGATCGTCAATCACCTCGTGATCATGCCGGACATCGAGAAGCGCCTCGAGGCGTTCGCGCGGCTGGCGCACGGCATCATCATCTTCCCGGGCGGCGTCGGCACCGCCGAGGAGATCCTGTACCTCCTCGGCATCCTGCTCGATCCCGCCAACGCCGAGCAGCCGGTGCCGCTGATCCTGACGGGCCCGGCGCGCGCCGCGGCCTGGTTCGAGCGGATCCACGAGTTCGTGGGGCTGACGCTCGGGGCGCCGGCCCAGGCGCGCTACCGGATCGTCGTCGACGATCCGCCGGAAGTTGCGCGGCTGATGATCGCCGGCATGGACCAGGTGCGCCGCCACCGCAAGGCCGTCGACGACTCCTACAACTTCAACTGGACGCTGCGCATCCCGCCGGCGTTCCAGCTGCCGTTCGACGTCTCGCACGAGAGCGTCGCGGCGCTCGATCTGAACCTCGAGCAGCCGGTGCACGAGCGCGCGGCGAATCTGCGGCGCGCGTTCTCGGCGATCGTCGCCGGCAACGTCAAGGAGCACGGTGTGCGGCAGATTGCGGCGCGCGGACCGTTCGAGATCCACGGCGCGCCGCGGCTGATGCAGGCGCTTGACGGTCTGCTGGCCTCGTTCATCGCGCAGCGGCGGATGAAGATCTCCGGCGACTACCGGCCCGTGTATCGCGTAGTCGGCTGATTTTCGGGACGCGCCGCCCGAATCCTTGACCCAATACCGGGTCCGCTGTGACGCAGTTCCTGTGACCCGTGCGGGCCGCGTCGGAAACTGCCCGTGTCACCTTAGCCGGTGGTGTCTGGCATGAGCGACAGTAAGAGCCCGCGCAGTCCGCCCAATCGCAAGCCGCTCGACGCGGTGGTGCCGGGACGGCCTGTGGCCGCGGGAATACCCGGCGGAGTCGAGCGCCGCGCCGTTCCGCGCCCGCCGGCGCGTCCGGGCGCGAGCCGCCATTCAGCGATCACGCGCAATCTGCAGAACTACGCCAGCTACAAGCTGTGGGCCGAGAAGGTGCGCAGCAGCTGGGAGCCGGGCAAGGACCCGAAGGGCTGATCAGCCCGCCGCCTCGAGGCCCTCGGCCGCCGGTGCGCGGTCGGCGAAGCGGGCTTCGAGCCAATCCAGCAGCGGTTGCCAGGTGGCGAGATCGTCGCGCACCTGGTAGCTCTTCATCTCGTGCAGGCCGTGGCCGCGCTCGGCGACCTTCAGGTAGTTGTGCGAGTCCCTCAGCGTCGCCACCACCGGGATCTCGAGCGTCCCCAGGAACCGCAGCAGCGTCTGCAGCACGAGCGTGTTGCGGCGCGTGCGGTTCGCGATGACGCCGATCCGCTGCTCGCGCCGCTTGACCTTCGCGACCAGCAGCAGGTCGGCGATGCACTTCGAGCACGCGTGGATGTCGATGTCCGACGGCAGCACCGGCACCAGGATCGCGTCGGCGTCGCGCACGAGCTCGGGCATATCCTGGGCGGCGATCGCCGCCGCGGTGTCGACGATGACGCGCTCGGTGCCGGTCGGCAGGCGCATCAGGAAGCTGCGGGTGACGCGCGGGTTCTTGTCGAAGGCCGCGATCGAGTGGATCGACGGCACTTCCGGGCCGCGCTTGCGCAGCCAGCGGGAGCTGGACGACTGGGGATCGTGGTCGATCAGCGCCGTGTTGAATCCCGCCGACGCGTAGTACGCGGCCAGGTTGGTCGCGACCGTCGTCTTGCCCGAGCCGCCCTTCGGATTGAGGACGACTATCTTGCGCGTCATCCGTTGTCCCCGGCCGCCGCAGTGCGGTACGGCCGCTGCCATGCTTGGGGTAGCCTACGCACCGTGCACAGTCCACGCAAGCAACGACTGGTCCGGGCCGGGCGCGGTTCCTGTGACCGGGCGCAAGGTTGGAACCGGCCGCGCCCGCCTAAAGTGCCTCCCCCGAGCGCCCCTGCGCTTCGCGACGAGGCCGCCATGGAAGTCCTGCTGCTGCTGCTCGACGAGATCGACGACTTTTGTCTAATGGTGCTGCAGCGCGCGAGCATGATGATCGAATGACCCGGCCCGGGGCGTCCGGCCCCACTTGAATCCTGTCCCGCTGCCCCTAGAGTGTGCGCGCCCGCCGCGAATCGGCGGGCCGCGGCGTCGCGCCGCGCCAACGACCACTGATCCGGGGCCGACCACCGATGACCAGCGCCACGCAGCGGGAAACCCGCGGCTTCCAGGCCGAGGTGAAGCAGCTGCTTCGCCTGATGATCCATTCCCTGTATTCGAACCGCGAGATCTTCCTACGCGAGCTGATCTCGAACGCATCCGACGCCTGCGACAAGCTGCGCTTCCGGGCGCTCGCTGAGCCGGCGCTCCTCGAGGGCGGCGCCGAGCTCGCGATCGACATCGACTTCGACCCCGCGGCGCGCACGATCAGCGTCAGCGACTCCGGCGCCGGCATGAGCCGCAGCGAGGTCATCGAGCACCTCGGCACCATCGCGAAGTCCGGGACCGCCGAGTTCCTCGCCCAGCTCTCGGGTGACCAGCAGAAGGACGCGCAGCTGATCGGCCAGTTCGGCGTCGGCTTCTACTCGGCCTTCATCGTCGCCGAGCGCGTCGAGGTGTACACGCGCCGGGCCGGCGCCGCGGCCGGCGAGGGCGTGCGCTGGGAGTCGGACGGCTCGGGCGAGTTCAGCGTCGAGAACCTGTCGCTCGAGCGGCGTGGCACGCGCGTCGTGCTGCACCTCAAGGAGGACGCGAGCGAGTTCGCCGACGCCTGGCGCCTGCGCAGCCTCGTCAAGCGCTACTCCGACCACATCGCCTTTCCGGTGCGGATGGCGGCGCAGCCGGGCGGCGAGGCCGGCAAGGGCGCGGACGCCGCGCGCCGCGACGTCGTCAACAGCGCCCAGGCGCTGTGGACGCGCAACCGCGCGGAGCTCAAGGACGAGGACTACATCGAGTTCTACAAGCACGTGTCGCACGATTCCGGTGCGCCGCTCGCGTGGTCGCACAACCGCGTCGAGGGCAAGCGCGAGTACACGACGCTGCTGTACCTCCCGGCGCGTGCGCCGTTCGACCTGTGGCACCGGGACGCGGCGCGCGGCCTCAAGCTCTACGTGCGGCGGGTGTTCATCCTCGACGACGCCGAGCAGTTCCTGCCGCTCTACCTGCGCTTCGTCAAGGGCGTCGTCGACTCCGGCGACCTGTCGCTGAACGTCTCGCGCGAGCTGCTGCAGCAGGACCCCGAGATCGAGGCGATGCGCGCCGGCATCACGCGGCGCGTGCTCGAGATGCTGGCGCGGCTCGCCAAGGACGAGCCCGAGAAGTACGCTTCCTTCTGGAAGGAGTTCGGCGCGGTGCTCAAGGAAGGCATCGCCGAGGACACGGCGAATCGCGACAAGCTCGCGAAGCTGCTGCGCTTCGCGACCACCGTCAGCGAACGCGAGGCCCAGGACCAGTCGCTCGACGACGTGATCGCCCGCCTGCGGCCCGGCCAGAAGCACCTTTATTACGTCGTCGGCGAGACCTGGAACGCGGCGCGCCAGAGCCCGCACCTCGAACGGCTGCGGCAGAAGGGCGTCGAGGTGCTGCTGCTGCACGACCGCATCGACGAGTGGATGATGGGCTACCTCGCCGAGTACGAGGGCCGCACCTTCCAGGACGCCAGTCGCGGCGACCTCGACCTCGGCGACCTCGTCAGCCCCGACGAGAAGGCGGCCGAGGACCAGGCGTCGGAGTCGGCGCTCGCGCTCTGCGGACGGCTCCGCGAGGCGCTGTCCGGCAAGGTCGAGGCGGTGCGCGCGACGCAGCGCCTCGCCGAGTCGCCGGCGTGCCTGGTGCGCGCCGCCGACGAGGTCGGCGCGCAGATGCGCAAGCTCCTCGCGGCCGCCGGCCAGTCGCTGCCCGCGACGCGCCCGACGCTCGAGATCAACGCGGCCCATCCGCTCCTCGCGCGGCTCGCGGCGCTGCCGGACGGGGAGCAGTTCCGCGACTTCGCGCACCTGCTCCTCGACCAGGCGACCCTCGCCGAGGGCGGCCAGCTCGCCGAGCCCACGGAGTTTGTCCGGCGCCTCAACCGCCTGCTGCTCGCGAGCGCCTAGCGCCGTCGGCCATAATGGCGGCCCGGCGCCCGCGGCCGGTGGCGGATCAAAACACGACGCACCCGGCTGCGCGCCGGGCCTTGAGGGGGGAGCTCCATGTCGAAGGTCATTGCCGCGGCGCTCGTCGCCGCCCTGGTGCCGGCGTTCGCCGGCGCCGCGACGCTGATCCACGCCGGCCACCTGATCGACGCCGTCGGCAACGCCGCGCGCGCGGACGTCACGATCGTCGTCGACGGCACCGAGATCAAGGCCGTCGAGGCCGGCTACCGCGCGCCGGCGGCCGGCGATGTGGTGATCGACCTCAGGGACGCGACCGTGCTGCCCGGGCTGTGGGACATGCACGTGCACCTGACGACCGAGTACAACCGCGGCGCCCAGCTCGAGAGCTTCACGCTCAACGAGGGCGACTACGCGCTGCAGGGGGCGGCGTTCGCCGAGCGCACGCTCAACGCCGGCTTCACGACCGTGCGCGACCTCGGCGCGCCGCTCAACGCCTCGATCGCGCTCCGGAACGCCATCAACAAGGGCCTGGTGCGCGGCCCGCGGATCTACGCGGCCGGCAAGGCGATCGCGACGACCGGCGGGCACGCCGACCCCACCAACGGCTGGGCGCAGCGGATCATGGGCGAGCCCGGACCGCGCGACGGCGTGATCAACGGGCCGTACGCCGCCGCCGAGGCGGTCAGGCAGCGCTACAAGGACGGCGCCGACACGATCAAGATCACCGCGACCGGCGGCGTGCTGTCGGTCGCGAAGAACGGCCTGAACCCGCAGTTCACCGAGGAGGAGGTGCGGGCGGTCGTCGCGACGGCGCGCGACTACGGCTTCAAGGTCGCGGCGCACGCGCACGGCACCGAGGGCATCAAGCGCGCGATCCGCGGCGGCGTCGACTCGATCGAGCACGGCACGTTCATGGACGACGAGGCGATCCGGCTGATGAAGGAGCACGGCACCTACTACGTGCCGACGCTGTCCGCCGGGCGCTGGGTCGCCGAGCGCGCCGAGGACCCGAACTTCTTCCCGGCGCTGGTGCGGCCGAAGGCGGCGGCGATCGGGCCGCAGCTCAAGGGGACGTTCGCCAAGGCCTACAAGGCCGGGGTCCGCATCATGTTCGGCACCGACACCGGCGTCTCGGCCCACGGCGACAACGCCCGCGAGTTCCGCTACATGGTCGACGCCGGCATGCCGCCGCTCGAGGCGATCAAGTCGGCGACGATCGTGCCGGCGCGCTTCATGGAGGTCGCGGACCGCCTGGGCTCGGTCGAGGCAGGCAAGCTCGCCGACCTCGTCGCGGTACGCGGCGACCCGCTCGCCGACATCAGCGTGCTCGAGCACGTGCGCTTCGTCATGAAGGAAGGCAAGGTCTACAAGGACCAGCGGTGAGCAGCGACCGGCCGCGCCCGTTTCGGCCGCCCGCGCCCGAGAAGGCCGTCATTGCGGGCCCGGTCGGCCCGCTCGAGGCCGTCTACGAGGTGCCTGAGGGCTACGCCGGACGCGACGCGGCGGTCGTCTGCCATCCGCACCCGCTCTACGGCGGCACGATGCAGAACAAGGTCGTGCACTCGACGGCGCGCGCGCTGCAGGAGCGGGGCTTTGCGACGGTGCGCTTCAACTTCCGCGGCGTCGGCGCGAGCGCCGGCAGCTTCGACGACGGCCGCGGCGAGACCGACGATGCGCTCGCGGTGTACGAGGCGCTCGCGGCGCGCTTCCCGGGCGCACGGCTGACGCTCGCCGGCTTCTCGTTCGGCGCGTTCGTCGCCTACCGCGTCGCGGAGCTGCGCGAGGTCGAGCGGCTCTACACGATCGCCCCGCCGGTCGGGCGCTTCGACTTCGCCAGGTACCCGGCGCCGCGCGCCCCGTGGATCGTGATCCAGGGCGATCGCGACGAGCTCGTCGATCACGCGCAGGTGCTCGCCTGGACCGCCAGCGTCTCGCCGCCGCCGACGGTGGTCATCATCGCGGGCGCCGAGCACTTCTTCCACGGCCGTCTCAACGAGCTCAAGGAGGCCGTGCAGGCCCCGCTCGCGGCCGGCGGAGCCTAACTGCGCCCGCGGCTGCCGCTCGCGGCGTCGCCACGATCGGGCGATGCGACGTCGCCGCGGGCGGCTCAGCGCTTCAGCTCGACCGAGAGGACGTGCACTTCCGAGGTGCCGATGTTCTCGAGCGAATGGCTCAGGCTCTCGCGCCAGATCACGTCCCCGGCCTTCAGGTCCGCGTCGGAGGCCACGCCGGCCGGCGAGGTGCTGCGCATCCTGCCGCCGCCGATGATGTACATGAGCCCGTGCGGGTGCGAGTGCATCGGGTCCCTGACGCCCGGGCCGATCCGGTACTCGTAGACGCGGACGTGTTCGTTGTCGAGCCTTACGGTGTAGAGCTGCGGTGACAGCTTGACCGGATCGAGCTCGGTTCCGGCGAGCGCCATGCCCGCGATCGCGACCGCGGCGCCGAGCAGCGTCCCGGACGCGAACAGTGTGGTCTTGTTCACGCGATTCCCCCCACGAACGAAAAAGCCGGGGCAGGGCCCCGGCTTTTTACGGTGACGCCAGCGGTTCCGCCGGCGTGCGCTCAGTTCACCATCGACTTGAGCGACTTCAGGGCGACGGCGCGAACCTTCTTCGAGGCCGGCTTCGCCTTGAACATCATCTTCTCGCCCGTGAACGGGTTGACGCCCTCGCGCGCCTTGGTGGCGGGCTTCTTGACGACCCGCAGCTTCAGCAGGCCCGGGATCGTGAACAGGCCGCCGCCGCGCAGGCTCTTCTTGATGACGCCATTCAGCGACTCGAAGACAGCTCCGACCTGCTTCTTCGACAGCTCCGTGTCCTTCGCGATGTGCGCGAGAATTTCGGACTTGGTCGGTGCTGAGTTCTTTTTCGCCATTGTGTTCTCCTGTGGATTTTCGATTTGGGCCGTTGTCTTAGCGCAGAATCTTCGTGTCTTTCCTAGGCTCGAGCCGTCCGACACCCGGTGCCGACCGTGCCGAAAAGCTGGAAAAGTAGCGTAAAGCGACTGCCCCGTTAGATCGACCGCGCGCGACAATACCACAGCGTTCGCGCAATTCCACTAGTTTTTCCGAGGTTTCTTGCTCAGGGATTGCGCGCGAGATGCGCGGCGAGCGCGCTTGGAATCACCGCGGGCGACGCGATGCGCACGAGCTTCTCGCGATTCGTCGCGCCGCGCACCAGCGTTACGCGCGAGGGTGCGACGCAAAATTCCGCGGCGAGGAAGCGCACGAGGTGGGCGTTCGCGGCGCCGTCGACCGGCGGGGCGGTAATACGCACGCGCAGCCGCTCGCCGTCGAGCTTGAGTTCGTCACGCGCGGCGCGCGGCTGCACGCGGACCGAGAGCACGAGGTCCGCGCCCTCCCAGCGGTGCCAGCCGGTCATCGCAGCAGCGACAGGACCTGGGCGCCCAGCAGATCGATCAGCTTCATCGCGATCAGCAGCAGCGCGCAGACCAGCAGCGGCGAGAGGTCGAGGCCCTCGAGCCGCGGCATGATCCGCCGCGCCGGCCGGATCAGGGGCTCGACGAGGTCGCTGAGCAGCCGCCCGGCCGGGCTGTAGCCGTCCGGCACCACCCAGCTGAGCACCGCCCACACGAAGATCGCGAACAGGAAGAACGCCGCGGTCTGGTGCAGCAGCTCGATGACCGTGCGCAGCACGAGCGGCAGCGCCGCCGGCACGCCGTAGCCGAGTGCGAGCTGGCCGAGCAGGACGCCGACCGCCTGGGTCACGACGACGGCGATGAGCGAGGCCGTGTCGAGCCGCCCGATCGGCGGCAGCACGCGCCTGAGCGGCAGCACGAACGGGTTCGTGAGCTTCAGGACCGCCTGCGCGAGCGGGTTGCGAAAGTCGGCGCGGACCAGCTGCAGCAGCAGCCTCAGCAGGAACGCCCAGACCAGGAAGTTGAACACCCAACCGACGATGTCGGCGACAAGATCGCGCATGACTGGTGATCGTCCGCCCTAGGAATCCCGCCCGAATTCATCCGCCAGCTCGCGCGAGCGGCGTGCCGCCGCCGCGACGGCGCGGGCGACGATACCACGCAGGTCGCCGGCGTCGAACACCGCGAGCGCCGCGGCCGTCGTGCCGCCCTTCGAGGTCACCTGGGCGCGCAGCGTCACCGGGTCGTCGCCCGAGGTCTGCGCCAGCGCCGCGGCGCCGGCGGCGGTGTCGACCGCGAGCCGCCGCGCGACCGCGGGCGGCAGGCCCTCGGCGATCGCCGCCGCCTCGATGAGCTCGATCAGCAGGAAGAAGTACGCCGGGCCGCTGCCCGAGACCGCGGTCACCGCATCGAGGTGCGCCTCGGCGCCGACCCACACGATGCTGCCGACGGCCTCGATGAGGCGGGTTGCGAGCGCGCGCGCCGCCTCCGGGACTTGGGGGTCGGCGTAGAGCGCGCTGATGCCGGCGCCGATCAGCGCCGGCCGGTTCGGCATCGCGCGCACCACCGCGACCTCGCCGCCCAGCCAGCGGCGGATGTCGGCGGCGCGGATGCCGGCGGCGATCGACAGCACGAGCGGGCGCTGCTCGGCCGCGAGCCGGGCGAGAGACTGGACCGCGGGCCTGAGCAGCTGCGGCTTGATCGCGAGGATCCACACGGAGGCGTCGCGGGCCGCCGCCTCGTTGTCGGCGTAGAGCCGCACGCGCGGGTGGGCCGCGGCGAGCCAGTCGCGCTGGCTCGCGACGGGGTCGGCGACCGCGATCGTCGAGGCCGGCGCGCCGCGCGCGACCCAGCCGCCGATCAGCGCGCGCGCCATCTGGCCGCCGCCGATCAGCGCGATGCCCGGCCAGCTCTCAGTGGGCCCGTTCATGCCGCACCCGTGGCCCGAAGATCGCGGTGCCGATGCGCACGTGGGTCGCGCCCTCGAGCACCGCCGCCTCGAGATCCGCGCTCATGCCCATCGACAGCACGTCGAGCGCGAGGCCGCAGCGCACGAGACCCTCACCGAGCTCGCGCAGCTGCGCGAAGAAGCCGCGCTGGACCGCGAGGTCCGTGCTCTCGGGCGGCACGCACATGAGTCCGCGCAGCTTCAGCCGCGGCAGCTTCGCGACCGCGCGCGCGAGCTCGGGGAGCGCCGCGGCCTCGACGCCGCCCTTGTCGGCCTCGTCGGCGAGCTTGACCTGCAGGCAGACGTTGAGCGGCGGGCCGTGGAACGGCCGCTGCGCCGACAGGCGCTCGGCGAGCTTCAGGCGATCGACCGTGTGGACCCAGTCGAAGGACTCGGCGACCGGGCGCGTCTTGTTGGCCTGCAGCTGCCCGATGAAGTGCCAGCGGAGGCCGTCCCGCGGCACCGACGCGATCTTCGGCAGCGCCTCCTGGACGTAGTTCTCGCCCAGGTCCGCGAGCCCGGCGGCCCGAGCCGCCGCGGCCGCCTCGGCCGGCTGGCCCTTCGTGACCCCGATCAAAGTGACCGACTCGGGGGGCCGGCCGGCGGCCCGCGCGGCCGTGGCGATGCGACTGCGGACGGCGTCGATATTCGCGGCCAAAAACTGCGGACCGGTTAACATATTGGTGGCCGATACCCGCGGCTATACTGCCGGCGGTACCTGTCCGGCGGCTTCGGTCCCGGGAGTCTTCATGGCCGTCGACATCGCCCAGCTGCTCGCCTTCGCGGTCAAGAACAACGCGTCCGACCTGCACTTGTCAGCAGGCATGCCGCCGATGATCCGCGTCGACGGCGACGTCAAGCGCATCAACATGCCACCTCTGGCGCACAAAGATGTGCACAGCATGGTGTACGACATCATGAATGACAAGCAGCGCAAGGCGTACGAAGAGTTCTACGAGACCGACTTTTCGTTCGAGATTCCCAAGCTCGCGCGCTTTCGCGTCAACGCCTTCAACCAGCAGCGCGGCGCGGGCGCGGTGTTCCGCAACATCCCTTCGATCGTGCTGTCGCTCGAGGACCTGAACGCGCCCAAGGTGTTCAAGGACCTGTGCATGCTGCCGCGCGGCCTCGTGCTCGTGACCGGCCCCACGGGCTCGGGCAAGTCGACGACGCTGGCCGGCATGATCAACCACTGCAACGACAACCGGCCGGACCACATCATCACGATCGAGGACCCGATCGAGTTCGTCCACGAGTCGAAGCGCTGCCTGATCAACCAGCGCGAGGTGCACCGCGATACGCTCGGCTTCTCCGAGGCGCTGCGCTCGGCGCTGCGCGAGGACCCGGACATCATCCTGGTCGGCGAAATGCGCGACCTCGAGACCATCCGCCTCGCACTGACGGCGGCCGAGACCGGTCACCTCGTGTTCGGCACGCTGCACACGAGCTCGGCGGCCAAGACCATCGACCGCATCGTCGACGTGTTCCCGGCGGCCGAGAAGGAGATGGTGCGCTCGATGCTGTCGGAGAGCCTGCGCGCGGTGATCTCGCAGACGCTGCTGAAGCGCATCGGCGGCGGCCGGATCGCGGCGCACGAGATCATGATCGGCACGCCGGCGATCCGCAACCTGATCCGCGAGGGCAAGATCGCCCAGATGTACTCGTCGATCCAGACGGGCCAGGCGGTCGGCATGCAGACGCTCGACCAGTGCCTGCAGGATCTCGTGACCAAGGGCGTCGTCAGCAAGGAAGAAGCGCGCTACAAGGCCCAGAACAAAGATTCGATCTGAGGACCACCCGGGCCCACCGAGCCGAACGAGACCCAGCCATGGATCGCGATCAAGCCATCAAGCTGATGCAGGACCTGTTGCGCCGCATGGTCGGCCTCAAGGGTTCGGACCTGTTCATCACCGCGGCCTTCCCGCCGGCGATCAAGGTCGACGGCGAGATCCGCCCGCAGACCGAGCGGCCGCTGACGCCCGAGCAGAGCGCGATCCTGACCCGCGCGATCATGAACGACAAGCAGACGCGCGACTTCGACTCGACCAAGGAGTGCCAGTTCGCGATCGCGCCGCCCGGCATCGGTCGTTTCCGCGCCAGCGCCTTCATCCAGCAGGGCTTCACCGGCTGCGTGATCCGCACGATCAACGCCAAGATCCCGACGATCGAGGACCTGGAGCTGCCGCCGATCCTGAAGGACGTCGCGCTCACGAAGCGCGGCCTGGTGATCATCGTCGGCGGCACGGGCTCGGGCAAGTCGACGACGCTCGCCGCGATGGTCGACCACCGCAACGAGAAGACCCGCGGCCACATCGTCACGATCGAGGACCCGGTCGAGTACGTGCACCAGCACAAGGGCTGCGTGATCACCCATCGCGAGGTCGGCGTCGACACCGACAGCTGGCACGCGGCGCTCAAGAACACGCTGCGCCAGGCACCCGACGTGATCCTGATCGGCGAGATCCGCGACCGTGAGACGATGGAGTACGGCATCCAGTTCGCCGAGACCGGCCACCTCGTGCTCGCCACGCTGCACGCCAACAGCGCCAACCAGGCGCTCGACCGCATCATCAACTTCTTCCCCGAGGAGAAGCGCGAGCAGCTGCTGATGGACCTGTCGCTGAACATCCGCGCGCTCGTCTCGCAGCGCCTCGTGCCGCGCGAGGGCGGCGCCGGGCGCATCGCGGCGATGGAGATCATGCTGCACTCGCCGCTGATCGCCGACCTGATCTTCAAGGGCGACGTCGCCGCCATCAAGGACGTGATGGCGCGCTCGACGCGCATCGGCATGAAGACCTTCGACCAGTCCTTGTACGAGCTCTACGAGTCGCACCAGATCAGCTACGAGGAGGCGCTGCGAAACGCCGACTCGAAGAACGAGCTCAGGCTGCGCATCAAGCTCGAGAGCAAGCGCGAGGACAAGCTGAGCCATGAACAGGCGAGCAGCCTGAGGATAGAAGATGAGTCCGAAGGCCAAACTTACTGAACCGGTCGACCTCGTCCAGGCGGAGATCGCCGCCGAGACCGGCTCGCCGCGGCTTAATACCAAGCCGCTGTTCAAGCTCATGGTCGAGAAGAAGGCCTCGGACCTGTTCTTCACGTCCTATGCGCCGGTGAAGATCAAGATCGAAGGCCAGATCTTCCCGGTCAACAAGCAGATCCTGTCGCCGGTGATGGTCAAGCAGGCCGCCTATGGCCTGATGAACGCCGAGCAGATCGAGTACTTCGAGCAGGAGCTCGAGATCGACTTCGCGATCTCGGAGCCCGGCCTCGGGCGCTTCCGCGTCAACGTGTTCCACCAGCGCGGCTACCCGGCGATCGTGCTGCGCTACATCACGGCCGACATGCCGCGGCTCGAGCAGCTCGGCATGCCGGATATCCTCAAAGAGCTCGTGATGCTGAAGCGCGGCCTGATCCTGATGGTCGGCGCGGCCGGCGCCGGCAAGTCGACGACGCTCGCGGCGATGATCAACCACCGCAACGAGAACGCCTCGGACCACATCCTGACGATCGAGGACCCGATCGAGTTCCTGCACACCAACAAGAAGTCGATCATCAACCAGCGCGAGGTCGGGCTCGACACCAAGTCCTACCACCGCGCGCTCAGGAGCGCCATGCGCGCCGCGCCCGACGTGATCCTGATCGGCGAGATCCGCGACCGCGAGACCACCGAAGCCGCGATCGGCCTCGCCGGCACCGGCCACCTGTGCATCGCGACGCTGCACGCCAACAACGCCGCCGAGACGCTCGACCGGCTGATCAACATGTTCCCGCGCGACCAGCACGACCAGATCTTCCTGGACCTGTCGCAGTACCTGCGCGCGATCCTGTCGCAGCGCCTGGTGCGCTCGAAGGACAACAAGCGCGTGGCCGCGGTCGAGGTGCTGCTGAACACGCCGCACATCCAGGAGCTGATCAAGAAGGGCGACGTCATCGGCGTCAAGGAAGCGCTGCGCACGACCACCGAGCGCGGCATGCAGAACTTCGACGCGGCGCTCTACTCGCTGGTCAAGCAGGGACGCATCGACCTCGAGGAGGCGCTCAACAACGCCGACTCGCGCCACAACCTCGAGGCGCGCATCAACTTCGGCTGAGCGGCGACCGGTCGGGCCGGCGCCCGTCACTTCCCGGCGCGCAGCTTCCTGACGTACTCGAGCTCGCCCGGCGAGATCCTGTCGGCCGGGTCGATCGCGATGCAGCTCAGGTACTTGGCCTCGGCCTCGTCCAGTCGCTTCAGCTCCACGAGCGCGTAGCCCTGCCCGCGGCAGCCGCGCGCCGACTCGGCGCGCTTGCGGCCGGCGTCGCCGAGCAGCGCGGCGGCGTCCTGCGCCGACGCGTACAGCGTCAACGCCTCCGCCGAGGCCCCGAGCTGCTGCGTCACGTAGGCGAGCTCGGAGAGGTACTGCGGGTCCTGCGGCGAGAGCGCCACCGCCCGCTTGAGCGTCGCTTCGGCCGCGGTCCGGTCCCCGAGCTCGACCTGCGCGTAGCCCTTCAGCAGGTAGGCATCCGCCCAGTTGGGACCGATCACGATCGCCTCCCCCGCAGGCGCGCCCTTGGCACCCGCGCCGGCGACCGCCAGCAGGTAGATCAGCGACTCGGCGGGCTCGCGCGCGCAGAACACGACCCTGGGCGAGGCGGCGTAGACCTCGGTGTAGCGCGCGATCACCGGATCGAGGTACGCCTCGATCGCCTTCGCCGGCTGATGCGCCTCGATGAGCTCGCGCGCCTTGACGAGGCGCGCGCTGAGCGCCGTCTCCTCGTCCTTGGAAATGCCCGGGCCCGCGCCCTGGTCCGCGGCCGCGAGCGCGGACCCGCACACGATCAGGAGCGCGAGCGCGCACACGACGCGCCCGCTCATCGCCCGATGCCGGTCAAGAGCGCGGGGCCTTCAGCGATGCGATCTCCCGGCTCAGCGCCTCGACCGCCTCCTCGAGCCGCGACACGCGCGCCGCGAGCCCGGCCTCGACGAGCGCCGGGTCGCCGGCGGCGTCCGCGTCGGCGGTCCCGACGGGCTCGCTGAGCGGCGAGAAGAGCTGCGCGTAGCGCGCCTCGCGCGCGCCGGGCTGGCGCGCGAGCCGCACGACGAACGGCCCGTCGGTGCGTGTCGCGAGGAGCTCCAGCGTGGTCTCGACGTCGCCGAGGCTCGTGAACGGCGCGAGTCGCTGCGCGTGCGAGCGCAGCTCCCCCGGCGTCTGCGGGCCGCGCAGCAGCAGCTCGCAGACGATCGCCAGCTCCTGCGGCGAGAACTGCAGCGGGTTGTGGTCCCCGTTGCACAGGCGGTGGCGGAACTTGACGACGCGGCTGCCGAAGCCGCTGCGCTCCATGACGAGGTGGCGCCGCGACAGCGCATCGAGCTGGTCCTGCACCGTGCGCTCGTCGAGCTCGAGCACCGGGTCGCGGTTGGTCTTCTGGTTGCAGGCGTTGGTGAGGGCGTTCAGCGACAGCGGATACTGGTCCGGCGTCGTGATCTCCTTCTCGATCAGCGCGCCGATGACGCGGGCTTCGAGCGCGGTGAGCGTGATGTGCATGCGCTCCTCAGGCGGCGGGCGGGAACACGGCGCTCGCGTCGAACACCGGGCCGTCGACGCAGACGCGCTTCATCGCCGGACCCGCGGGCGTTGCGACCTCGACCGCGCAGCCGGCGCAGCCGCCGACCGCGCAGGCCATGAACTCCTCGAGCGACACCTGGCAGGGCACGCCGAAGCGCTGCGCGACGCGCGCGGCGGCCTTCAGCATCGGCGTCGGTCCGCAGGCGTAGATCGCGACCTTGCCGAGCTCGTCGCGCGGCAGGCTCGCGAGCCATTCGCTCGCGAGCTCGGTGACGTAGCCCGGGTAGCAGCCGGGGAAGCCCGCGAGGCTCGCGAGCCGGCTCGGCACGCCCTGCGCCTCGAGCAGCGGATGGCTCGCGATCGTGCCGTCGGGAATCCCCGCGACGAGGATCGTCGACGGGCGCGCGCGAAACGGAAACGGGATCTCCGAGCCGAAGAGGCCGAGCGGCTCAAAGCCCGGCTGCCCGGCGAGCGCGTCGGCGAGGAACACCAGCGGCGGCATGCCGACGCCGCCGCCGATCAGCAGCGCGCGCGGCCGCCCGGGGTCGGGCTCGAAGGGCCGGCCGATGGGGCCCAGGCACGAGAGGCGGGCGCCGCGGCCGGCGCGGGCGAGCCGCGCGAGCCCGGCGCCGACGACCTTGTAGAGGATCTCGATCGTGCCCGCGACCGCATCGGCGCGCTGGATCGACAGCGGCCGGCGCATCGGCAGGTCCGCGGCGCAGCTCAGGTGCACGAAGCTGCCGGGGAGCGCGCGCCCGGCGCAGCGCGGGGCGCGCAGCGTCAGCACGAACTGCCCGCCCGGCCAGCTCTCCTGGCCGAGCACCTCGGCGTCCTCGAGCAGGATCGAGCCGCGGTATTCGGGGTGGCGCACGCTCACCGCGCGCTCCGCGCGCGGTTGCGGTTCGCGATCACCGTCGCGAGCACCGCCATGCGGACCGCGACGCCGTTCGTGACCTGCTGGCGGATCACCGAGTGCGAGCCGTCGGCAACCTCGCTCGCGATCTCGATCTCGCGGTTCATCGGGCCGGGGTGCATCACGATCGCCTCGGGCCGCGCGAGCTTCAGGCGCTGCTTGTTGAGTCCCCAGCGCGCGAAGTAGTCGTGCGGGTCCGGGATCATCGCCTCGGCCATGCGCTCCTTCTGGATCCGGAGCATCATCACGACGTCGGCGTGTGCGATGCCGTCCTCGAGCGAGCCGAAGCGGCGCGCGCCCGGCATCTCGCCCGCATCCGGCATCAGCGCATCGGGCGCGACGATCCTGAGTTCCCCGACCTCGAGCGCCGTCAGCACCTGGTAGGCCGAGCGCGCGACGCGGGAGTGGCGCACGTCGCCGACGACGGCGACGACCAGGTCGCGAAAGCCCCCCTTGTACTGCAGGATCGTCAGCGCATCGAGCAGGCCCTGGGTCGGGTGCGACAGGTGTGCCTCGCCCGCCGACAGCACGCTGACGTAGTCCTGCACGTGCTCGGCGACGAACTGGCCGACGCCGGGCTCGGCGTCGCGGATCACGAAGACGTCGACCGCCATCGCCTGCAGCGTGTAGACGGTGTCGAGGACGGTCTCGCCCTTGACGCGCGAGGACAGCATGATCTCGAGGTTGAGCACGTCGGCGCCGAGGCGGCGCGCGGCGAGCTCGAACGAGGAGCGCGTGCGGGTGCTCGGCTCCGTGAAGATGTTGGCGACCGTGACGCCCTCGAGGGCGCGGCTCATCGCCGGCGCCGCGCCCGGCCGGCGCAGGTAGGTCTGGGCGCGATCGAGCAGGTCGCGCACCTGCTCGCTCGACAGCCCTTCCAGCGTGATCAGGTGCCGCAGCTGGCCGAGCTGGTCGAACTGGCTGAATGGCAGCATGCGCGTCACTCTCGTCCGGGCCCGTGGGCGCGCCCACGCAGCCATTGTTCCACCAGCACGCACGCCGCCGCGGCGTCGACGTCGCCGTGCCGCACGCGTCGCGTGCGGGCGCCGCTCGCGCGCTGCTGCCGCAGGAGGTCCTCGGCCTCGCGCGACGACAGGCGTTCGTCGACCGTGGCAACCTCGAGCCGGAAGCGCCGGCCGAGCTCGGCGGCGAAGCCCTGGGCCGCTTCGGTCAGCGGTCCGGACGTGCCATCCATATTATAAGGGACGCCGACCACGAGGACCTGCGGTCCCCACTCGCGGACGTAGCGCCCGACCGCCTGCCAGTCGGGCGTGCCGGCGGCCGCGGCGATCGTGCCGAGCGGGCGGGCGCCGTTCGTCAGCGTGTCGCCCGCGGCGACGCCGATGCGCTTGAGCCCGTAGTCGAACCCCAGAGCCAGCAACGGAGCGGGGCGGCCGGGCGCGGCGGCGCCGGCCGGTGCCTCAGGCATGACCTGCCTGGTTAGACAGGCGCCCGAAGTCGATGCCGAGCAGGCGCGCGGCCGCGTGCCAGCGCTGCTCGAACGGCGTGTCGAAGATGATCGCGTCGTCGACCGGCACGTTGAGCCAGGCGTTCGAGCGGATCTCCTCCTCGAGCTGCCCGGCGTCCCAGCCGGCGTAGCCGAGCGCGACGACCGCCTGCGCCGGTCCCGCGCCGCGCGCCATCGATCCCAGGATGTCGCGCGAGGTCGTCACGTGCAGCGTCGAGGACACCTTGAGCGTCGAGTCCCAGGGCTCCTCTGCGCCCGGCGAGGGCGGATGGAGCACGAAGCCGCGGTCGGTCTGCACCGGGCCGCCGCGCAGCACCGGCCGGTCCCGCAGTCCCGGGTCGCTGGGCTTGAGCGCGAGCTGCTCGAAGACCTCGCCGAGCGCCATCGTCAGCGGGCGGTTGATCACGATGCCGAGCGCACCCTTGTCGGTGTGCTCGCAGATGAGCGTGACGGTCTGCGAGAAGTTGGGGTCGGCGAGCGAGGGCATCGCGACCAGTAGCTGATTGGTCAGGTAGGCGCCGCGCATGGAGCTAGTATCGACCCCCCGCCGGCCGGCCACAAGGCGACTTTGACTTAGCGAGTGTCGGCCGGCATCCGGACCGTCGAATCCTTGACCTCGCCGCCGAGGAACTGCCACTCGTAGACCAGCCGCAGCGCGTCATGACGCGCTGCCAGCGCCCGCGGGAACGGCTCGTAGGGCGCCGCGAGCTTCAGGATCTCGAGCGAGGCCTGGTCGAGCTCGGGCTCGCCGCTCGAGTGCTTGATCCACGCGCCGCCGAGCGAGCCGTCGGCGAGGATCTGCACTTCGAGCACGGGGCTGCCGGTCAGCCCGGCGCGCTGCACGGCGGCGAGCGGGTAGTGGGCCGTCCCGACGCGCTCGATCTTGCGCCGCCAGCCGTGCAGGTACACCGCGACGCTCGACTCGCGGGTGTTCGCGGTCACGAGCAGCTCGCGCTCGGTCTGGCCGCGCAGGTGCAGCTCCTCACCGGTGTCGGCGCCCGCGGCCTCCGGCGACAGCGGCTCGAGCACGAGCGGCGAACCCTGCGGCGCGCTCGGCGCGCCGTGCGCGAAGAAGCGCTTGTCGGTCGACGCCGCGCGGCTCGCGAGCAGGTCGCTGTCGCCGCTCTCGCCGGCGGTGCTGCCGGACTCGCCGGTCGAGTTCTCGCGGCCCTCGGTCTCCGGCGTCGCCGGCAGGCTGTGCGGCGACTCCGCGCCGCGCACGTCGGGCGCGGTGCCGGAGCCCTGCTGATTGACCTGCGCGAGGTAGTCGGCGCGGGTGTTGACCTGCTCCTCGGCGACCGGGTCCCTGACGAGCAGCACCTCGAGCGAGGGGGCATCGGTCGCCCCGCCGAGGCCGGGCGCTGCGAAGCTGACGCCGAGGATCACGACCGCGTGCAGCGCGCCGACGAGGAACATCGTCGTCATCAGACGGTCGCGCACCGGCGGCGTCGCCTCGTGACGGCGCGCGAATTCGGCGAGGAGGGCGCTGTCGCTCACGGACCCGATTATACCCGCCGGCCTCAGCGCGCCGGCACGAGCCTCAGCGTCCGCTCGGTCGCGCGCTCGACGGCCGCGCGGCTGTAAAGGAGCGGGAAGTACTCGCCGCGCCGCCACAGCTCCGCGAGGTCGCGGTAGTGCGGATCGTCGGGGTCGCCCGACTGGCCGGGGTGGTTGACCGCGACCGATCCGTCCCAGTTGCCGACGTCGATGACGATCCGGACCGAGGGCCCCGACACGTCGCGAAAGTCGGCCGAGCGATAGGCCGCCTGGCCGGGCGCGAACGGATCGCCGCCGAGCGCGAGCGGACCGACGTTCAGGCGCTCGCGCTCGGCGGGCTCGACGACCGCGGCGAACGGATGCTCGGAGAGGTTGTAGTGGAGCGCGTCCCAGCGCCAGCGCGCGGGCTCGGGCCCGAGGTGCGTCAGCAGCTCGCGGTACGCGGCGCCGAGCGTTGCGCCGA
>Ga0335080_10001749_pt1 | contig 21553 bp, 17 predicted proteins | sample Lox_Sample_34_FD_206720 | JGI IMG/M metagenome (GOLD analysis project Ga0335080, IMG submission 206720) | Soil microbial communities from Loxahatchee National Wildlife Refuge, Florida, United States - Lox_Sample_3.4 | ecosystem: Environmental > Terrestrial > Soil > Wetlands | place: USA...
GTTGGCGCAGGACGATAAGGAGTTGGCGGAACTGGATGCGTATGTAGGAGCGGGAGGGCTTTCGATTTCGCCGAGTGGAACGAAGGCGGCGTACTTCCTCGACAATGAGGTGCTGGAGATTCGGAGCCTGGAGGAGCCGAACAAAGTGGCGCGTTTGCGAACCGGGCTGGGCGTGCTGAAGTGGTCGACCGATGAAACAAGAATTTATTTGAAGAGGACGATCGAGAAGAAGTCGGCGGACCTGGTGACGTTCGATGTGCCGGGATTGGCAGCGTTCCGGAAGGGGCAAGTGGTGCCGCTATTGGAGCCCGAGCCGCGGCCGATGCTGCATGGGTTGACGATTCGGGAGTATGGATTGTCGCCGGATGGGAGATTTTTGGCGGTAGTGCTGCCAGGGAAGAGGAATTTGCAGGTGTTTGCGTTTTGAGGAGAAGACAGACAGTGTAAGAGTGCAAGGGTGTAAAAGTGCAAGGGTGCAACAAGAACCGGCGCCATCGTGGCGCCGTTTTTTTTTGCGGCGATTGACGGCGAGGCCGGAAATACAGAACCGTTTGAGGTGAAACGTATCAGGTCGTTACAGGGGGCGGCGGGACTTGTGTTCGAGGAACATGCAGGCGTCCTGGACGACGAGGAGGCCGGCGGCGTGCGCTTTGGCTGCGGCGGATTCGTTGGTAATTCCCTGCTGGAGCCAGAGGGCTTTCGCGTGGATAGCGATGGCGGAATCGGCCACGCGAGGAACGTGCTCGGTGCGGCGGAAGACGTCGACGATATCTACGGGGAACGGAATGTCTTCGAGGCGGGCGTAGGCTTTTTCGCCCAGGACTTCGGACTCGTTGGGATTGACGGGGACGATCTTATAGCCGGCGGATTGGAGGTAGGAAGCAACGCCGTTGGAGGGACGGAGACGACTGGAAGAGAGGCCGACGACGGCGATGGTTTTGGAGTTACGGAGGAGATCGCGAATTGGATCTGGAGATTGGGGAGCGTTTTCGGGGAGTTGGAGAAGCATGGGGATTCGATGAGTGTGAATGTGGAAGAGTAACAAAAAAGATCGAGAAAGAAGACGAAATTCGAAAATCGAAATTCGTGGGAGAAGAGGAAGGAGACGTTGGATCGTAAGAACCCACGCTTACAACCAAGGGTGGGGCACCCTCAAGGAGTTTTGAACCCGCCCTTGCGGAGTTCCCGCAGGCGGCAAACCGCGAAGTAATACCAAAGAAACCCACCGGGAACGAAAAATAGCCACAACTTTCGGGTCAGCCTTTTCTCATGCTTCCAGGCATCGAACAACATCCAATAGGACCCGACGGCGACAAATGCAAGGAACGCCGCTGCAAGGCGGCTCGCTATGGGATTGTCCTTCATGGTCCAGCCTGAGAAGGCAACGATCCAAGCAGCACACAAGGTGATAGCAACGAAGAGCGTCAGCCACGCTGTCCTGCGCATGGCCATGATTATGTAGGAAACGAGCCATCTATGGCAGTTGAGAACACCTGGCGGCATAAGGCCGCCGCTACAGTCCGACGTTGCTTGGGAAACAAGAGATAGTGGTTGAGATCCTTCGTCGCAAAATACGCTCCTCAGGATGACAACTCTTGGTCCGTAATCGTCCGAGGCTAGTGAGAAGCTGGAGACTTGAGGCGGTCGAGGGCGTAGGAAAGGGCGGTCAGGAGCTTGGTGTTTTCGGCGGGGGAACCTACGCTGATGCGGATGGCTTCGGGGAAACCCATCCAGGCCATGGGGCGGACGATGACACCTTCACGGAGGAGTTCGTCGCAGAGAGCTTTGGCATACGGGCCGATGGGGACGAAAAGAAAATTGGTTTCGCTGGGAACGGGCGAGAGATGGAGCTTGGTAAGTTCGAGAAAGAGGCGGCGGCGCTCGTTGCGATTGGATTCGACGGAGCGGCGGACGTGTTCGGTGTCGTCGAGGGCGGCGAGGGCAGCGGCCTGACCGATGCTGGTGACGTTGAAGGGAGTGCGGAGCTTGTTCATTTCGGCGACGAGGGTGGGATGGCCGATGCCGTAGCCGATGCGGAGTCCGGCGAGGCCGTAGACCTTGGAGAATGTGTTTAAGGTGAGGATGTTGTTGTACTGGCGAAAGAGTTCTCGGGAGCGCGGCAGGTCGGAGCGCTCGGCGTATTCGTGGTAAGCCTCGTCGAGGACGACGAGAACGTCGCCGGGAACTTTAGCGAGGAAAGCGGCGAATTCGTCGTGGCCGAAAGCCGTGCCGGTGGGATTATTGGGATTGGCGATATAGATGACGCGGGTTTCGGGCGTAACGGCGGCGGCAATCGCGTCGAGATCGAAGGCGTAATTGCGCATGCGGGTTTGCGTAAGGCGGGCGCCGCTGGCACGCATGGCGATAGCGAAGAGGGCGAAGCTGCCTTCACTGGTGATGCCGTGCAGGCCGGGGCGGAGGAGCACGCGAGAGGCGAGATCGATGATTTCGCTGGAGCCGAGACCGACGAAGACTTCTTCGAAGCGGACATTATTGCGGGCGGCGAGGACTTCGCGGAGACGCTTGCTGCCGCCGTCGGGATACCAGTTGGCTTCACCGAGCGCGCGGCGGGCGGCTTCCATAGCTTTGGGAGAGGGGCCGAGAGGATTTTCGTTGGAGGCGAGTTTCACGGCGTGAATCTTGAGGTCCTGCTCGACTTCTTCAACGGGCTTGCCGGGAACGTAGGCGGGGAGGCCCTGGATGTAGTCGGGGATGAGTTCTTCGAGAGTGTGAGTCATGAGTTTATTTTATGACGGGGATTAGGGTTTGTTAAGTGCGGGGCGTCACAAGAGTAATCGGTAATCAGTAATCGGTAAGAGGCGAGCGGTGATCAGCGATCGGCGATCAGGAAAGCGATATCGGATATCTGATATCAGATATCGCCCGACCAAGATTTGAGTTGGGCTACTTCCCTTTCGGTCAGGGGGCGGAATTTGCCGGTGGGGATGTCGAGGCGGAGCGGGCCGAGTTGGACGCGTTTGATCTTTTCTACGAGGTGGCCGACGGATTGGAACATGCGGTGGATTTGGCGGTTGCGGCCTTCGATCAGAGTGATTTCGTACCAGGGATTGGGCGCATCTTCGAGAAGACGGATTTTCGTGGGAGAGAGTTTGACGCGGCGGTTGTTTTCGAGGGCGATGGTGGCGCCGTTGCGAAGTTTTTGGAGGGATTGCTCGGAGGGGCGGCCGGAGATTTTGACGTGGTAGGTCTTGGGGACGTGAGACGCGGCTTTAGTGAGTTGCTGGGCGAGAGCGCCGTCGTTGGTGAGGAGGAGGAGACCTTCGCTGGCGTAGTCGAGGCGGCCGACGGGGTAGACGCGTTCGGGGAGCTGGCCGAGGAGCTGCATGACGGTGGGGCGGCCTTCAGGATCGCTGGTGGTGGTGACGTAGCCTTTCGGCTTGTTCAATAGGAAATACACGAATTTTTGCGGGCGCTGGAGCGGCTTGCCGTCAACGGTGATGGTGTCGGCGGAGAGGTCGGCTTTGGTGCCGAGTTCGGTGACGATCTTGCCGTTGAGAGTGACGCGGCCGGAGAGGATGATTTCCTCGGCTTTGCGGCGGGAAGCGACGCCGGCGGCGGCGAGGATTTTTTGGAGGCGGTCGGGCATGAAAGAAAAAGAATAGTAGAGAGTGGAAGAGTGGAACAGGGGAAAAGTGGAACAGTAAAGACGCAGAAAACACGTATAAGGTGAAAAGTGCAAAGTGAAAGGTTGAAAGAAAATTTTGCGACCACGCGGGGAAGACTAAAGGCCTCACTCCTGAAGGGGTGAGCTACACGTGCGGGGATTGTCAGCGGGGCTTGCGCTTGGGGGGCTTGGGGGATTTGGTGAGGGCATCGACTTCGCGAGAGTCGAGGACACGGTAGCGGCCGCGGGGGATGTGTTCGACGGAGAGCGGGCCGAGGGCGATGCGGTGAACTTTTTCTACGGGATGATGCTCGCGGAAGAGGAGACGGCGGAGCGGCTCGAGTTTGGGGCCTTGCATGCGAACTTCGTACCAATAGTTGGCGGAACCGCCGCTGCGCGAGGCGTCCGGCTGGCGAACGACTTTCATTTTTACGCCAGTTTCTTTGCCGAGGCGGTCGAGATCGGCGAGCGTGAGCATGCCTTTGATCTTGAGCTGGTAAGCCTGCTCGAGATGATTCCAGTTCTTTAGCAACTGCGCGGCGAGGTCGCCGTCATTGGTCATGAAGACGAGTCCTGCAGAGGCGTATTCGAGATTGCCGACGGGATAAACGCGCTGGGGAAAGCCACGCAGAAAGTTGCGGAGGGTCTTGCGGCCTTCGGGGTCGGCGAGCGTGGAGACGACTTCGGGCGGCTTGTGGAGAAGCAGGTAGACGTGGCGCTCGTCGGAGTCGATGGCGCGGCCTGCGGCTTCGATTTTGTCTTTGGCGGGATCGGCTTTGGTGCCGAGTTCCGTGACGACTTTGCCGTTGACGCGGACCTGCCCGGAGAGAATGAGTTGCTCGGCGTGTCGGCGAGAAGAGATGCCGGCGCGGGCGATAATTTTTTGCAGACGTTCGAGCATGAAGAGAGTTGTAAGTTGTCAGTTTTAAGTTTTAGAACGGATTTCGGAGAGCAGGAACCAGGCTGATCGCCGAAATGGAGCGGGGACAATGATAACAGAAGTTTCGGTTGGGTCGTCGAAGGTGGCGCTAGCATGAGGGGAGGGTGGTCGGTTGGGTGAAGGTCGAAAACAAAATTCGACAATCGGAAGAGCGGAAGAACGGGGCGTTCGATCGTAAGAGCCCATCCTTTCCGCACAAAGCGCGGAAAGGATGGGGCACCCTCAAGTACGATGTTCGTGGATGTGACGAAGTGAGATTCGCCTCAGCTACGGTCCGCAATACAGACGAGACGCGGTGGTTGAGATCCTTTGCTTTGCTCAGAATGACAACGTCGATGTGAATGACCCAAGCACGTCGTCAGGCCAACGGTGCTACTGGGTTGCGGCGGAACGCTGCGTGAATCTGGTGGCGTCGGCGAAGCCGAAGCGATCTAGCACGGCCTTCTGCACCTGCTCGGAGACGGCATTGATCTGGTCTACGCCGAAATCCTGGGGGCTGACACGATAGCGAATTTTGCGTTGACCGGCAGGAGTTTCGACAATGGCAACGACAGCGTCAGCAACTTGTTGGGGATTGCCGCCGCCGGAATCCAGGGAGGCGGTGAGTTTGTCGGGAATCTGCGCGACAGCTCCATAGGTCGCGGTGCGAGCGGTGTCCGAGCCCGTTACGATTTTGCCGAAGATCTCGGTTTTATAGTTTCCCGGTTCGAGAAGGCAGGATTCGATTCCCTGCCCCGCAAGTTCGTAGTGATAGGCCTCGGCCATCGCTTCCATGGCGAACTTGCTGGCGCAATAGATGCCAAAACCGGGGAACACAACTCGTCCTGCACCGCTGCTAACGTGAAGGAGCAGGCCGCTGTGCTGACGCCGCATCGCGGGAAGCACGGCGCGGCTGACGCGAACGGCGCCGAGAAAATTGGTGTCCATGATTTCGCGGACCTGGTCGCTGGTGCATGCCTCCACGAGACCGGTGAGGCCGTAACCGGCGTTGTTGATGGCGACGTCGATGCGGCCGGCGGCATGCTGAAGGCAGGTGTCCACCCCACGATCGACGGACGAATCGTCGGTCACGTCCATTTCAACGACATGAATATTTTTTGTGGATTGCAGAGCTGCGGCATTTGCGCCGTTGCGGCCCTTCGGATCGCGCATGGTGGCTAAGACAGTGTGGCCGCGATGCGCGAGTGTTTCGGCGAAAAGACGGCCGAAGCCGGTGCTGGAACCAGTGATCAGGATGACTTGAGGTGATGACATGAGGTCCTCCGGATGGGAGTTGAGCGGGGGAGTTATGGTGCAACGAGGAGGTGGAGAAGTAAAGAGAGAAGAGAGAGGCGTCACGCGAGGCAAGACGGAACGGTTGGGATCCTTCGTCGCAAACGGCGCTCCTCAGGATGACAGGCTGTTTTGATTTCTGGGGAAGGGTCTATGGGGCAGTGGAACGGTTTCTCAGTAAAAGGCAAGCCGTAGAACGTGAAAAGTTTAACGTTAAAAGTTAGAGGTCAGTCGGAGGCGGCGGTGGATTTGGCGTTGGGGGCGGGAGGGTCTTCGTCGAGCTGGCCGGAAGGCATGCCTTCGCTGGTGGCGAGGGCTTCGTGCTCGCGCTGGGCTTCGGCGGAGGCGAGTTCGTGTTCGGCGCGGTCGATGGCGTTGTGGATGGAGGAGTCGAGAGGCGCGCCGGATCGATCCAAGAGAGGTCCCTCGCTGCGCTTGGGATGAGAAGAAGCCGCAGAGCTCGAAGACTCACCCTGCGCTACAGATCCGGCGTTGGCGACGTCGGTTTCGGGATGGAGCTCGGAGACTTGATCTTCGGAAATGTCGGCGGCAAAGACTTCGTCGGAGCCAAGAGCTTCGCGGGCGAGGGCTTCGAACTCCTTGAGGCTGGGGAGTTCGTCGAGGTCGCTGAGACCGAAACGCATGAGAAATTCTTTGGAGGATTTGTAGAGGATGGGGCGACCGATGACTTCCTTGCGACCGGCAGTGGTGATGAGCTTTTTGTCGAGGAGCGTGGAGATGACGCCGGAAGTGTTGACACCGCGAATTTCGGAAATTTCGGGAGCGGTGACGGGCTGCTTGTAGGCGATCACCGCGAGGGTTTCGAGAGCGGGCATGGAAAGGCGGAGAGGAGGACGGAGAGATTTGATGAAGCGGCGGACCACGTCGTGGTGCTGGGGCTTGGTGTACATCTTGTAGCCGCCGGCGACGGCGCGGACTTCGATGCCGCGGTCATCGGAAGCATAAGAGGCGATGAGCTGCTCGAGCGCGGCTTTGACGGGGAGCTTGTCTTCGCCGAGAGCGGTGGCGAGCTGGTCGATGGTAGCCGGCTCGTCGGCGGCGTAGATGATGGCTTCGAGAGCGGCTTTGAGTTCGAGGTCGGTCATAAAGGCAGTTCACAGTTTACAGTTAACAGCCGAGCGTGGAAAGAGGAGCGGTGGAAGATCGAGTGGAATAAGGGTTTAAGGGTGCAAGGGTGCGCAGCTAAAGAGAGTGGAACAGTAAAACCTTAAGAGAAGAAGGGCGAGGCGTTGGATTGTAAGAGCCCACCTTTCCGCAAATGACGCGGAAAGGATAGGGCACCCTCAAGCACGTTTGTAGCGCCTAAACGCCTGGAGAGCGGTCTTGGTCTGAGGCAAGACACACCGGTTGAGACCCTTCGTCGCACAAAACGCTCCTCAGGATGACAAGTTTTGTTGCTTCGGCCTCAAGCACGTTTGTGGGATGGCCTAACAACGAGGCCAAGCGGGAGATTGGCGCTCCCAGGAGAACCGCATAGGACACTAGGTTTGATACTTTCGACGGGCGTTGATCTGAGCCTGCCAAAAACAAGCACGCAAAGCGTCAGGATGACGACTGACCAAAAGTGATAGCCATCAGCACCACTGATGCGAAACCAAAGGGCCAAGACCAAGAGGGCAACCAAAAATGCGTTCGTGAGCAGTCGCTCCGTTGCGAAAGTCATCTGAACCTCCAGGGAGAGACTGGAGTTTATGTTACTGCTATTGGTATTCGGCGTCGATGCGCAGGGCGCCGGATTCGTCGAAGGCTACGTCGAAGGATTTGGATTTTTTGACTAGGATGTCGCCGAATTGCTTTTCCTGGGCCAGGGCTACGGCTTGGAGCTTGACCATTTCGAGGACGGCTAAGAACGCGACGATCATGGCGTGACGGCTGGGGCAGGCCTCGAAGAATTGAATGAGGCTGACGGAGTTGGTGTCGCTGGCGAGGATCTGGCCGCGGAGCTGGGCGATCATTTGCGCTACGGTGAATTGCTCGTGCTGGAGCTCGATGCGCGCGACTTCTTTTTTGCGTTCGAGGACTTGCTGAAAGACACGGACTAGATCGACGAGGGAGACGACGAGTTCGCCTTCGGTGCCTTCGTCGTTGTAGAGGGACTTGTCCGGCTTGGACCAGACGTTCTCTTCGATCTGCTGCTTCTGGTAGAGAAGCTGCGCGGCGTTTTTGAATTTTTCGTGCTCGAGGAGGCGCTGGACGAGTTCTTCGCGCGGGTCGCCGGCCTGCTCTTCGGCGGAGGCGAGCGGGTCGGGGGGAAGGAGCATTTTGGACTTGATGTAGATGAGCGTGGCGGCCATGTAGATGAATTCGGCGGAGACGTCGACGTTGAGGGTTTCGAGTTGATGGAGGTAGTTGAGATATTGCGAAGTGATTTTGGAGATGGGGATGTCGTGAATGTTCATTTCCTGCTTTTTAATGAGGTCGAGCAGGAGGTCGAGGGGGCCCTCGAAGATGGGGATGGAGATTTTGTAGGGGGTGGCCATGAGAGTTGACAGTCGACAGTTTACAGTCAACAGCGGGGGGAGGAAAGAAGTGGAAGAGTGGGACGGTGGAAAAGTGGAACAGTGATGAGGGGCGAGAATGGGAGATGAGGAAAATCGTTTAAGGTGCCAGGTAGAAAGTGAAAAGTTACAGGAGCGTGGAACCGTAGAAGAGTGGGAGTGTGAAAATCGAAGAGAAGAGATGAGGAGACGTTTGATCGTAAGAGCCCACCCTCCGCCGAAAACGCGAAGGATGGGGCACCCTCAAGCACTTGGGTGGATGTCGTAACAGCGACGCCAACAAGGCCTAGTGAAGTGGCGCTCCCAGAAAAGAGCCGCAGGGCTCGCAGAGTCGCCCTGAGCTACAGGCTGGAGCGTTTGGAGGGCCAGTGGAAGATGGCGTCGCGGACTCGGGCCATCGTGCGCTTCGCGCACTCACGCGCTTTGGCTGAGCCTTCGTCGAGGATTTGGAGGACTTGTTTGGGATTTTGCTCGTAGCTGAGGCGGCGCTCGCGGACTGGCGCGATCCACTTAATGAGGTTGTCGGCCATGGCGGCCTTGCACTCGATGCAGCCGATGCCGGCGGTGGTGCAGCCCTGGCGAACCCAGTCGAGGCGGCCGGGGTCGCGTTCGGGCGTGGAGAAAAGTTTGTGCCAGTCGAAGACGGGGCAGACGTCGGGATTGCCTGGGTCGGTGCGGCGTTTGCGGGCCGGGTCGGTGACCATGACTTTGGTTTTGGAGCGAATGTCCGCGTCGGATTCGGAGAGCGAGATGGCGTTGCCGTAGGACTTGGACATTTTGCGGCCATCGAGGCCGGGGATGCGGGGCGTTTGGGTGAGGAGAACGTCCGGCTCTTCGAGAACGCTGGCGAAGGAGAAGAATGGTTTCAAATTGCCGGGAAGCTTCTCGAAGAAGTTGGCGACGCCGACATCCAGGACGCGCTGGCGAACAAAGCCGGTGGCGACGGTCTGCTGCTCGGGAGTAAGCGGCTGGGATTCGGGAACGATCGGGTCGGAGGCAGGGACGTCGAGAAGTTTGAAAAGCGCAGTGCGAACGAGCTTGCGATTTTGGGGCGCGAAGAGATCGGAGCTGACATTGAAGCCGTAGTAGAGATTGAAGCGGCGGACGAGTTCTCGGGAGAACTCGACGTGAGAGACCTGGTCTTCGCCTACGGGGACGAACAAAGACGGGCGGCGTAAAGCCGCCCCTACAGGTGCTTCAGATTCGGGCTGCGGGGAATACATGACGATGTCGGCGGTTTGGAGAGTGGGATAGCCGAGGAAGCCGTAGGTGTGCAGGTCTTTGTTCTTAATGTTGTCCAGTTGCTCTTTGTAGGTGGGGATGCGTTCGAGCCAGCCGAGGGGCGTGACCATCGAAAGAAGAAGATGGAGCTCGGCGTGTTCGGGAACGAGAGATTGCAAAAAGATGACGGATTTTTGCGGGTCGAGGCCGGAGGCGAGGAAGTCGATGGTGATTTGCAGGGAGTTTTCGGCGATGGCGGAAGTGTCGGCGTAGTCGGAGGTGAGGGCGTGCCAGTCGGCGACGAAGTAGAAGCAGTCGTAATCGAGATTGGATTGCAGGCGGACCCAATTTTGGAGGGCGCCGAAGTAGTGGCCGATGTGGAGGCGGCCGGTGGGGCGCATACCGGACAAGACGCGTTTTGTGGGAGAGGACATTTGCGAGTTTTGAGTTGTAAGTTTTAAGTTCGAAGTTAAACCGTCAAAAAACCAAGGCGTTTCAGGTTCAAAGTATAAAAGTGCAAAGTGAAATTTGGTGGTGCGAGTGCATTTTTATTTTGCGTGAAGTCAAGACGAGAGGCAAATGGGTTGTGGCCGGTGCAGGCGCAGCGGCTGAGATCCTTCGCTTCGCTCAGGATGACAAATACGCGATATTGCCCAGGCACATCGTTATTTAGCCGGCCTGGGCTTTGATTTGGACGCACGTTTAGGCAGAGACGAGGTGCGGGTGCGCTCGTAGCGGAGGGCGATGAGGCTTTGCGAATAGGTTTTGTTTTCGAGGAGGGAGAATTTGCGTTCGGGAAAGCCCGCGGGGAAAAGAGGAATGCCCGCGCCGATGAGAGTGGGGACGATGCCGAGGTAGAGTTCGTCGACGAGATCGTGCTGGAGGAAATCGCGGGCCAGTTCACCACCACCCATGAGCCAGATGTGCTTGCCGGGTTGCCGGCGGACGGTGGCGACGACGGTTTGAGGAGGATCGGAAGTGAAGATGATACCGTCGCGTTCGCCGGGAGGGAGGGTGCGAGAGAAGACGTAGGTGGCGAGGCCGTAGGTGTTCATTTTGCCGCCGGACATCTTGAGGCCGACTTCGTAGGTTTTGCGGCCCATGAGGGAGGTGTCGACGGTCTTGAAGAAAGGACCCATGGAGTAGTCCTTGGGCATGAAGAGGAAATCGACAGAACCGTTGGGGCGAGCGATATAACCGTCGAGAGAGATGCCGAGGCCGAGAATGACGCGGCGCATGGGATGGCATGGTAGCACGGGGGAAGAAGGGAAAGGCACGTGGGAGCAAAAGGGAAAAAAGGCAGGCGGCGTAAAGCCGCCCGTACAGGGCGATCGAGTCAGGAGCCCCGGGAGAGGAGATCGCGGGCGATGATGGTGCGCTGGATTTCGGAGGTGCCTTCGTAGATGGTGAGGACGCGCGCGTCGCGGTACATGCGTTCGACATCGGACTCGCGGGAGTAGCCGAGGGAGCCGTGGATCTGGACGGCTTTGGCGACGACGCGGTTGGCCATTTCGGAGGCGTAGAGTTTGGCGCGGGAAGAAGAGGAACCCGTGCCTCGTGACCTGTGATCCGTGGGAGAGGAAGGCAAGAGGGATCCCCCGCTGCGCTCGGGATGACGGTGTTGGAGTTGGGCTGCCGAAGAACCCAAGATGCCGGCCTGAAGGCGCGGCGCTACAGACGGGGACCCGGAGGCGCGGTCTTTGAGGAAGGCGGCGTGGTAGACGAGGGCGCGAGCGGCTTCGAGTTCGGTGTGCATGTCGGCGAGCATCCACTGGATGGCCTGGAATTCGCCAATGGATTTGCCGAAGGCGCGGCGAGCGCGGGCATATTTCACGGATTCGTCGAGGGCGCCTTGGGCGAGGCCGACGGAGAGAGCGGCGATGCCGATGCGGCCGTTGTCGAGGGCGGAGAGCGCGATCTTGAGGCCCTGGCCTTCTTCGCCGAGGCGGGCGGAGGCGGGTACGACGCAGTTGTCGAGGAGGATTTCGACAGAGGGAGAGCTGCGTTGGCCCATTTTGTCTTCATGGCGGCCGATCTTGAAGCCGGGAGTGCTGGGCTCGAGAAGGAAGGCGGTAATTCCCTTCCCGGCTGCTGCGGGGTCTGTTTTGGCGAAGACGAGGTAGAGGCCGGCGGCGGAACCGTTAGTGACCCAGGTTTTGGTGCCGTTGAGAAGATAGTGAGTCGTCGCCTGTGGCCCGTGTTCGGAGGAAAGGCGAAAAGCAGCCCCACCCTCTAAAAGCGAGGGTGGGGCACCCGAAGAAGGCAAGAGAGATCCCTCGCTGCGCTCGGGATGACGTTGTTGTTTTTCATCATTCGAACCGGGGAGGGCGGTGGATTGGATGCCGGCGGCGTCGGAGCCAGCAACGGGTTCGGTGAGGCAGAAGGCGCCGAGGATTTCGCCGGTGGCGAGGCGGCGGAGGTAGCGGGATTTTTGTTGGTCGGTGGCGTAGACGAGAAGCGGAGTCTGGACGGCAGAGTTGGTGACGGAGATGGCGGTGGCCATGGCGGCGTGGACGCGGGCGACTTCTTCGAGCATGAGGACGTAGGAGAGGGTGTCCAGTCCGGGGCCGCCCCATTCTTCGGGGAGGAGCATGCCGCAGCAGCCGAGGGCGCCGAGTTTCTGGATGGCGTCGAGGGGAAAGTGGTCGGTGCGTTCCCAATCTTTGACGTGGGGGCGGACTTCGGATTGCATGAACTCGCGGACGGTGTCGCGGATGAGGAGATGGTGGTCGGAGAGGGAGAAATCCATGGCGGGAGATGAGTTTAGCATGGGAGGAAGAAGGATTGGCCACGGAGACACGGAGGGCACAGAGTGAGGAAGACAATGTGCTGGATTATTGTGAGTTGAGTTGACGTTAAATCCAAACCCGCACGCGGCGGAGAAAAGAGAGCAAGAACGAAGAGCAGAAGAGTGGTGACGCTCGATTGTAAGAACCCACCCTTCGCAAAAAGCGCGAAGGATGGGGCACCCTCAAGTATTTTTGCGGGTGGCGTAAGAGCGGAACCCAAGACCCACGTCCAAAAAAAGCGAACGCAGGGCACCAACTAGTCGAACTGAAGCATGTAAATGAACTGGAATACAAAGCACATCGATACTGACCACGCTATCATCAAGACACGGGCGGTTCGTTTCCCAAAAACACTCAGCACTGTAGCGGCGAAGAAGGTCCAAACGAGAAAAGGCCCTAGTCTTTGCCAGAGCCCGGGCGCCGCTCCCATGCCGTGGGGACTACCGCCGTGTCTGAGCCAGGAATAGTTCCAAGCCATGTTAAGTACGGTGGCGACGACACCCACGACCAGCCCTACCGAGAATAGGGTGTGGCGCCAACGGGGCAACCGTACGGCGAATTCACTGCGACGAAACGATGACCAAGAAAAAAACAAGAGTGACCATGGAAGAATAAACAGAATTGCGGAAATCGTATACATCGTACTCCTCCGATGTGGTCACAGGTTGAAGAGTTCGCGGAGGCGTTTGGTTTGTTGGCGGCTCACGGGGATTTCGGAGTTTTTCTTGTCGTTCATTTTGAGCATGAAGCTGGATTTGAACCAGGGAACAACTTCTTTGATGTGGTGGATGTTGACGAGATAGGAGCGGTGGGGGCGCCAGAAGGAGTCGGAATCCAGCGCGGCGAGGAGTTCGTCGAGGGTGCGATAGTTGGAGGTGCCTTCCACGTCTTTGGCAGTGACGGAGATGAGGCCGCCGTCGATGGAAGCGAAGATGAGGTCGGCGGAGTCGACGAGGAGCATGCGCTGCTGGGAGCGGATGAGGATTTTGGAAGGTTGCGCGGAGGCGGCAGGCTTGGGAGCGCCGGCGAGTTGGGAGACGAGTTGCTCGAGGCGTTCGGTGGGATTGGCCTGGGATTCGATTTCGCGTTTGACGCGCTGAATGGCTTTGGAGATGCGGGCCTTGTCGAAGGGCTTGAGGACGTAGTCGACGGCGTTCACGTCGAAGGCCTGGACGGCGTAGTGGTCAAAGGCCGTGGCGAAGACGACGTGGGGAACTTTGAGTTTGCGCTCGACGAGCTTCTGGAGGACGCCGAAGCCGTCGAGACCAGGCATCTGGACATCGAGGAAGACGAGGTCGGGATTGTGTTCCTTGATGAGGTTGACGGCGTCGAGTCCGTTTTTGCCCTGGGCCAAAAGATTGATTTCCGGGAAGCCTTTGAGGAGGAAGGCCAGTTCCTCGCGAGCGGGCTTTTCGTCGTCGACGATGATGGTGGTGATGGGCATTGGCGGATTGGGTTGAGTATAGCGTGAGGAAATCAGGAGTGGCGAGTGGTTCGTGGCGAGTGGGGAGAAAAGACTGGTGAAAGGGTATAAGGGTGCAAGAGTGTAAAGGTGCAAAGCGAAAACTTGTGTAAGGTGGAACGTGTAAAGTGTAAGGTTCGAGTCGAAAGATGCCGGGCTGAAGCCGCGGCGCTACGGGAGAGACATGGGGCGGAAAACGGGAAAGATTTTGAAGAGCGAGACGATTTATGAGGGGAAGGTGTTCGGGGTGCGGGCGGACGAGGTGGAGGAGCCCAGCGGAGTGAAGGCCACGCGGGTGGTGATCACGCACCCGGGGTCAGTGGTGGTGCTGCCGGTGCTGAAGGACGGACGAATTCTAATGATCGAACAATACCGGCACGCGACGCGGCAGTATCTGTGGGAACTGGTGGCAGGGCGAATTGACGCAGGAGAATCCGTAAAGAAGGCGGCGGCGCGGGAGTTGAAGGAGGAGACGGGGTATTCAGCAAAACGATTTACTGAATTTCTGGATGTGTGGCCGACGCCGGGATTCCTGGAAGAGCGGATGCACATCCTGTTAGCAGAGGGGTTAACCAAAGGCGAAGCGACGCCGGAGGATGATGAGAAAATAATTTCCCGTGCGTATACGATCAAGGAACTGAAACAAATGATGGAGAATGGGAAATTGAAAGACGGGAAGTCGATTGCCGGGATTTTGTATTACCTTACTTTTCTGAAGTAGGGATTTTGGCAGGTTTAAAACGGTTTTTTGCATAAAAACGCACAGCGTGCGAAGTTTTTCCGCAGCAAAGTATTGACTCCAAAAATCAATTTCACTACACTCCGCGCAATTCGTGCTCATGGCGGCGCTTGGTTCTCGTATTCCGCCCCCAAGAGTAAGAAACACTTGAGTCACCAAGGAGACACGAAGTGCAAGGAACTGTGAAGTGGTTTAACAATTCGAAGGGGTATGGATTCATCGGGAGAGAAGATGGCCCCGATGTGTTCGTACATTACTCGGCGATAATCGGGGATGGATACCGAACGTTGCAGGAAGGAGATCCGGTCGAATTCGAGATCGTGCAAGGACCGAAAGGCCCCCAAGCAGCGAATGTGACCAAACCAGCCTGAACGTTTACTCAGGAGATTCAAAAATTGACCGGCGGAGAGTCAGGGCTCTTCGCCGGTTTTATTTTGAGAAGGACGTGTAAGGGTTCAAGAGTGCAAAGGCGTCAGGGTGCAAAACCAAAGAAGAGGTTTCGTGGGATTGGCTCGTAAGAACCCACCCTTTGCGCAAACAGCGCGCAAAGGGATGGGGCACCCGCAAGCACGGAGTATAATTCCGGGCATGGATAACAAGCAGATCGCGCGGATCCTGCGGGAGACCGCCCAGTTGCTGGAGATTGACGGCGCCATCATCGGGCGCTATCGAAGTTATGAAAAAGCGGCGGAATTGATTGAGAGCCTGACGCAACCGGTGGCGAAGATGACGGAGACGCCGGAAAAATTGCTGGAGTTGCCGGGGATCGGCCAAGGGATGGTGGACCACATCACGGAAATCGTGAAGACCGGGGATTATGCGCTGCGAAAAAAGCTGCTGAAGAAGTATCCGGACACCATTCTGGATTTGTTGAAGCTGCAGTCGCTGGGGCCGAAGAAAGTGGCGTTCCTGTTCAAGACGTTTAAGGCGAGCACAGTGGAAGCGGTGGCCAAGCTGGCACAAGATGGAAAACTGCGCGACCTGGCGGGGTTTGGGGAAAAGAGCGAACAAAACATTTTGAAAGCGGTGGAGGTCTTCCGGAAGGGCACGGGAAGATTCCATATCGATGTGGCGGAAGCTGCCGCAGAGGCCATCGGGGAGCACATCAAGGCGTTCGGGAAGGCGGTGGAGAGCGTGACGCCGGCGGGATCGTTGCGTCGCGGGAAAGAGACCGTGGGTGATCTGGATTTGCTGGTGACGATGGCGGATGGACATACGAAGCAGAGAGATGTGGATGCGGTGGCGGAGCATATTCTGACGTTCCCGGGGATCGATCAGACGCTGGCGCATGGCGAGAACAAGGTGAGTTTTACGCTGGCGAACGGGCTGCAGGTGGATGTGCGGCTGCTGGAAAAGGAGAATTTTGGCGCGGCGCTGCTGTATTTCACGGGATCGAAGGAACACAACGTGGTGCTGCGCGGGCGCGCGAATGACATGGGGTACACGTTGAATGAGTACGAGTTGGCGGAGTTGAAGGAAAGCAGTGGCGAGTCGCGAGTCGCGAGTGGCGAGACAAAGGCGACGAAAACGATAGGTGGTAAGAAGAGCGGACCGCCTCAGAAGGCGGTGAATACGCAAGGCACGAAAAGCCGGCTGGAAGCCGGCGCTACCAAGACAGAGAGCAAGGCTGGGAAGCGGGTGGCTGGGCGGACGGAAGAGGAGATTTACGGGAAGCTGAAGCTGGATTATGTGCCGCCGGAATTGCGCGAGAACACGGGCGAGATCGAGGCGGCGGAACATCACACGTTGCCGAAACTGGTGGAACGGAAAGACATCAAGGGCGACCTGCAGATGCATACGACGGCGAGCGACGGCAAAGCGACCATCGAAGAAATGGCGGAAGCGGCGCGCAAGCTTGGGCACGAATACATTGCGATCACCGACCATTCAAAAGCAGTAACGGTGGCAAACGGATTGAATGAAAAGCGCATGGAGGCGCACGCAAAGGCGCTGCGCGCAGCGGACGCGAAGGGGTTGGGAATTCGGGTGCTGGTGGGATCGGAAGTGGACATTCTGAAGAACGGCTCACTGGACTATCCGGATGAGATCCTGGCGCAGATCGATGTGGTGGTGTGCTCGGTACACTCGTACATGAACCTGGAGAAGGCAGAGATGACGGAACGGCTGTTGAAGGCCATCGAGAATCCGTACACGCAGATCATCGCGCATCCGACGGGACGGCTGCTGCTGCGGCGCGAGGGTTTTGACTACGACATGGAGAAGGTGCTGGAGGCGTGCGCGAAACACGGAGTGGCCATGGAGTGCAATTCGTATCCGGACCGGCTGGATTTGAAGGACGTGTATTTGAGGATGTGCAAGGAGCGCGGGGTGAAGGTGGTGATCTCGACGGATTCGCATAGCACGGGAAATTTGGCGTTTATCAAGTACGGCGTGACTATGGCGCGGCGCGGCTGGCTGGAGAAGAAGGATGTGTTGAATACGTTGCCGGTGGAGGAGTTTTTGGCGGGGCTGCGGGAGAAGCCGGGAAGAAAGAGCAAGGAGGCGCGGAGGTAGGGTGGAAGAGGTAAGAGGCTAACGAACTTCGAAACGCGGAATTCGAAAATCGGGAGTTTGAGGGCTGGATGGCGAGTCAAGACGCAATGGTTGAGATCCTTCACTTCGCTCAGGATGACAGGCTTTTTTGATTTGGGTGCGGTTGGATTAATTGAAAAAACAAAGGCGCAAGAGAAGACCCACCCTTTGCGCAAAGTACGCGCAAAGGATGGGGCACCCGGCACCCGGCCAGCGGAAAAGATGGGGAATCCTGTGCGGGCACGATTTATCGTGCCCCTACAAATGCTTCCTGCCAGCGGGCAGAGCTGGCTGGTGGTCGGCACGGATGGAGGAGGTGCGAAAGCGGCAGCATAGGTGTTGCGCTCCAAGGAACATTTTGGGGCTGGAATGCGTTTCTGGTTATAGGACGGAAAAATGGTAGCGAGGAGCTTGCGATGAAGATGACTCGTGGGAACGGTTCCCTGCCCTGGCGACAGATTTCGATGGTGACGGCGGTGGGCGCGCTGAGTCTGGCGGGCGCGGCGATGGGCCGTGCCGAGGAAGTGGCGAAGACATACCCGGTAAGTGGCCATGTGAAAATGCACGTAGAGACTGACGACGGCGCAGTGCGGGTATCGACGGGGGATATCAAGCAGGTGGAGATTCGCGTGGTGTACAGCGGCTACAAGCTGGACAAGGACCTGCGCGTGAGCATGCAGCAGAACGGCGACAGCGTGGAAGTGATCGCGAAGACAACGGGCAATTGGGGCTGGCACTGGGGAGTCAATCACACGTCGCTACGTGTGGAAGTGCATATGCCGAAAGATGCAGATTTGTACACGAGGACGGGAGATGGATCGGTAGAAGCGGATTCGATCAATGGGAACGTGGACATCACCACGGGAGACGGGCACATTACGGTGCAAGGCGCCAAGGGAAACATCCATTTTCGTACCGGTGACGGGCACATTGAGGCGCGGGGGCTGGACGGGTCGGTGGACGCGTCGAGCGGCGACGGGCACATCAACGTGGAAGGGCGTTTCGATAGCGTCAAGATCAAGACCGGGGACGGAAGCGTGACGGCGCACGCGGCTGAGGGATCGAAGATGGCTTCCTCGTGGGACATTCACACCGGGGACGGCAGCGTGGACGTGGTGATCCCAGGCGATTTGCAGGCCAACATTGACGCGAGCACACACGACGGGCATATCAGTCTGGGCTTGCCGGTGACGGTGGAGGGAACATTTAGCTCGACGAAGATTTCAGGCAAGTTGAATGGCGGCGGGAATACACTGACGATCCGGACGGGGGATGGGTCGATTCACTTGAACAAGGGCTAAGTCAGACAAGGCGGACAGCAGGTCTGACCTGAGGAATGAACGTAACTTGCTGTAGAACAAAGAGTTCGACTCGCAAGACGAAGTCTTCATAGTGAAAAAATTTGCAGGGGAATGTGGACAGTGTGTTTCCCTTTCCCTGCAGGAATTTTGGTAGGTGGCCTCGTAAGCTGTTGAAACTAAAGCATCGGTCAATTGGACCTCCCTTTGCAAGTGCTATAGCTTGGGAGGGCCGGAACCGATGATTGTGGTTTTCCTTGGTTTTTTGGTTGTAACAGTGTTTACGCTCTCGCTTACGAGTTCCTTCCTGGAGAACCGGAAAGAGCGGTTCTGACTTCGATTGATTCGGTGTTTTAGTCCGCCCCAAACCTCGCAAATTCAAAACGCAAAACCGAAGAGAACGCCCACCCTTTCGCAAAAGGCGCGAAAGGATGGTGGCACCCTCAAGTCAAATGGGACTACTTGGAGGCGTGAGCGTCGACGGAGTCCAAGGCGCGCAGAGAGTAGATTAAAGCGGCGCCGGCGTTCATGGCCATGGCTACGCCGAGAGCTTCGGCAATTTCCTGTTTGGAGGCACCGGCCTTGAGGGCCGCTTCGGTGTGGAAAGTGATGCAGCCGTCGCAACGGGTGGTGACGGCGACAGCGACCGAGATGAGTTGGCGGACCTTCTCGCCGAGCAAAGAATTTTTGGAGTTGGCGGCGGAAAGAGTTTGATAGCCCTTGAGAGAGTCGGGAGTGAGTTTGGCGAACTCTGGAATGGATTTGGTAAGTTCAGCTTGATAGGCGTTCCAGTCGAAGAGCACGGTAGTCCTCCTGAAGTGAATTAAGTCGGGAAGAGAGTATAGCTGGCGAGGGGAGGAGTTGCGAAGGCGGGTGAGTCGAAGCGAATGACCGCTGGCGTGGATACTGGTTTTCTGGGAATTGGTATCGTGTGGTAAAGTTTCTGATTCGCTTATCGCTCCGCGAATCATGCAGGTTTACACGCAGATGTGCTCTGCGTTGCCCAGGTGCTGAACGCAACTACCGCCGAAGAGCACAAACCAAGATGCCGGCCTGAAGGCGCGGCGCTACAGAGGACCAGAGATGAAAACGACGTACAACGGGAAGGAAGTGCCGGCTGAGGGGAAAGCGATTGGCTACGCGAACGGCGTGCTGCAGGTGCCAGAAAATCCGATTGTTCCTTACATCGAGGGAGATGGAACGGGACGAGATATCTGGAAGGCATCGCGGCGGGTGTTTGATGCGGCAGTCGAGAAGGCGTATGGCGGGCAACGGAAGGTGGCGTGGTTCGAAGTGTTCGCGGGGGAAAAGGCGTTTAATGCGTTCAAGCAGTGGCTGCCAGACGACACGGTGGAAGCGGCGCGGGATTTTCGCGTGAGTATTAAAGGGCCGCTGACTACTCCGGTGGGCGGCGGAATCCGTTCGCTGAACGTGGCCCTACGGCAGATTCTGGATTTGTACGCTTGCGTGCGGCCGGTGCGGTATTTCGAGGGAGTTCCGTCCCCGGTTCGCGAGCCGGAAAAAGTGGACGTGGTGATTTTCCGCGAGAACACCGAAGACGTGTATATCGGGATCGAGTGGAAGAGCGGCACGCCGGAAGTGAAGAAGCTGCTGGAATTTTTGAACAAGGAAATGCTGAAGGACGGGAAAAAGCAGATCCGGTGGGATTCGGGCGTGGGCATCAAGCCGATTTCGCCAACGGGAACGAAGCGGCTGGTGCGGCGCGCGGTTAAGTATGCGCTGGAAAATGGGCGGCCGAGCGTGACGCTGGTGCACAAGGGGAACATTCAGAAGTTCACGGAAGGGGCGTTTCGCGATTGGGGATACGAGTTGGCGCGCGAAGAGTTCCGCGGGGAGACGGTGACGGAACGGGAGAGCTGGATTCTCGACAATGTGGATAAGAATCCGGGGCTAACGATCGAGCAGAATGCGGCAATGATCGAGCCGGGGCTGGAGCAGGCTACGGAAGAGTTTACGAAGAGTGTGTATGCCGAAGTGAAGGGCGTGCTGGACGTAATTGGCACTTCGCACGGCAAGGGGCAATGGAAGAAGAAGTTGATGATTAATGATCGGATCGCGGATTCGGTATTTCAGCAGATGCTGCTGCGGCCGAATGAGTACAGCGTGCTGGCTACTCCGAATTTGAACGGCGATTACCTGAGCGACGCGTGCGCGGCGCAGGTGGGCGGATTGGGGATCGCGCCAGGGTCGAACATCGGGGATGGGTACGGCGTGTTCGAGGCGACGCACGGCACGGCGCCGAAGTATGCGGACAAGGATGTGATCAATCCGAGTTCGGTGATGCTGAGCGGGGCGATGATGTTTGAATTTTTGGGATGGAATGAGGCGGCAAAACTGATCGAGGATGGGATTGCGAAGACAATCCGGCAGAAAAAAGTGACGTACGATCTGGAGAGATTGATGACGGGCGGGACGAAGCTGGGGACGAGCGCGTTTGCGGATGCGATTATTGGGAATATGAAGTAACGAGGTAAGGAATCAGTTGAGATCCTTCGCTTCGCTCAGGATGACAGGGTTTTGTGGTGGCTGGCTGAAGCGAGGGAGCGGAGAACCGGGAATCGAATAGCCGGAGGAGCGAGTTCGATAAGGAGAGAGAGAGATGAGCCGGAAGAAGGTGACGGTGGTGGGCGGTGGGTTCGTGGGATCGACCACGGCGCAGCGGATTGTGGATATGGAGCTGGCCGACGTGGTGTTGACGGATATTCTGGAAGGGGCGCCGGCGGGAAAAGCGTTGGATTTGATCGAGGCGACGCCGATTACAAAAGCGGATTCGTTCGCGACGGGCATTTCGACGGCAAATGGGGATTACAGCGCGACGGCTGGGAGCGACGTGGTGGTGATTACGGCGGGGTTTCCGCGCAAGCCGGGAATGAGCCGCGACGATTTGCTGAAGGCGAACTATGACGTGGTGAAGGGTGTGGTGGAGCAGATCGCGAAGCACTCGCCGAACTGCATTATCGTGATGGTGACGAATCCGTTGGATGCGATGGCGCAGGCGGCGCTGAAGATTTCCGGCTTCCCGAAGCATCGCGTGCTGGGGATGGCGGGCGTGCTGGATTCCGCACGCATGAGCGCGTTTGTGGCGATGGAGTGCAAGGTGAGCGTGGAGAACGTGCACTCGTTTGTGCTGGGCGG